>Ga0111539_10009907_pt1 | contig 12024 bp, 10 predicted proteins | sample RhiMethybrSRZTD1_FD_79667 | JGI IMG/M metagenome (GOLD analysis project Ga0111539, IMG submission 79667) | Populus rhizosphere microbial communities from Tennessee, USA - Rhizosphere MetaG P. TD hybrid SRZTD1 (version 2) (version 2) | ecosystem: Host-associated > Plants > Roots > Rhizosphere >...
CGCGCAGCCACGCGGCGGCGGGGATCGAGAACCCCTTCTTGCGGCCGGTCACGATCGCCCTGGGCACGAGCGGCGCGGCGGCGCGGCGCAACAGCCGCTTCTTGGCCCAGCCGCGCACCTTTGCCGCCGTGGGCAGCGCCATGGCCAGCGTCGCGACCTCGGTGTCGAGGTAGGGCACGCGAGCCTCCAGCGAGTGGGCCATGCTCATGCGGTCGGTCTTGACCAGGAGGTCGTCGACGAGGTAGATGCCGAGATCGACGTCCTGCAGGCGCGCGAGCGGCTCGGCTCCGGCGGTCTCGGCGTAGCGCCGGCGGTAGACGTCGAGCGGGTCGGCGCCGTTGCGATCCTCGCGCATGAGCTCGGCCCGCACGTCCGGGGCGAAGATCTCCTTCCACCCGTGGTGGCGTTCGAGCGGCGGCAGGTGCGCGGCGCGCACGAACCGCTTGGCGCGGTACTCGAGCGAGACGCGCCGCGAGGAGCTGGGCAGGCGCTCGACCAGCGGGCGCGCGATCCGCGCCGCGCGGCCGATCCCGCGCGCCGAGACCAGGTCGGCGACGTAGGTCTCGTAGCCGCCGAAGAGCTCGTCGCCGCCCTCACCCGACAGCGCGACCTTGACGTGCTGGGAGGCGAGGCGGCAGACGAGGAAGGTCGGCAGCGCCGACGAGTCGCCGAGCGGCTCGTCGAAGGCGGCGGCGATCTCGGGCAGCAGCTCGGCCGCATCGGGCGAGACAAGGAGCTCGTGGTGGTCGGTCCGGTAGCGCTCGGCCACCGAGCGGGCCAGGTCGAGCTCGTTGAACGTGCGCTCCTGGAAGCCGATCGAGAACGTCTGCACGCGCTCGCCGGACTCCTGCGCGGCCAGCGCGCACAGGACGCTCGAGTCCACGCCGCCCGAGAGCAGGACCCCGACCGGCACGTCGGAGACGAGGTGGGCGCGCACCGAGTCGCGCAGGGTCTCGCGCAGCTCGGCGGCCAGGGTGTCCTCGTCCTCGCGGCGCACGTCGTGGGCGGGCACGGGCGCCGGGCGCGCGAAGCGCTCGATGCGCGTCGCGCCCCGCTGACGGACCAGGACGTGGCCCGGCGGCAGCTTGCGCGCCGCCTTGAAGATGGTCAGCGGCGCGGGGATCGAGTTGAAGGCAAGGAACGCCTCGACCGCCTCGGGGTCGACGGTCTCGTCGAACCCGGGCGCGAGGCGCAAAGCCTTGAGCTCGGAGGCGAAGGCGAGCGCCCCACCCGCCTCGGCGTGGAACAGCGGCTTGATCCCGAACCGGTCGCGAGCGAGGACGAGCCGGCGCTCGGCGGCGTCCCACAGCGCGATCGCGAACATGCCGCGCAGGCGCTCCACGAACGCCGTCCCCCACTCCAGGTAGGCGTAGGCCAGCACCTCGGTGTCGGAGCGCGTGCGCAACCGGTGGCCGGCCGCCTCGAGCTCGGCGTGCAGCGCCTCGTGGTTGTAGATCTCGCCGTTCTGAACGACCGTGATGCGGCCGTCGGGGGTGCGGATCGGCTGATCGCCGTGCTCGAGGTCGATGATGGCCAGCCGGCGAGCGGCGAGCCCGACCGGTCCCTCGGTGATGGCCCCGGCGCTGTCGGGGCCGCGGTGAATGAGCTCCGCATTCATGGCGTCCAACGCGTCGCAGTCGACGGGACCGGCGCCGTCGAGCGCCAGCAGGCCGCAGATGCCGCACATCTCAGTCTCGCGTGAGCGTGTGCGACATCGAACGCAGCGCGTCGGCGGCGATCTTGACCACGGTGGCGAGGATCGCCCGCACGTACAGGCCGACGGAGCGGTCGGCGATGTACTCCATGTCGTGGGCGAGCTTCTCGGCCCAGGTCATCTCGCGGGTCAGGCGGAGCTGGGCCAGGCCGGTCAGGCCCGGCGGCACGACCAGGCGCTGCCAGTACTGCGGGATCTCCTGGCACAGCTCCGCGAAGAAGGTGGGCCGGATCGGGCGCGGCCCCACGATGCTCATGTCGCCGCGCAGCACGTTCCAAAGCTGCGGCAGTTCGTCGAGCTTCGTCGCCCGCAGCACCCGGCCCAGACGTGAGACCTCCCCCGCGGTCAGCTGGGTCAGCTGCTGGCCGAGGAACGGCCCCAGCCGCTCCTCGGCGTCGGGCCGCAGGGTGCGGAACTTGTACATCGTGAACACGCGCCCGGCGCGGCCCACCCGCTGGCCGCGATAGAGGACTGGGCGGCCTCCGGCCGCGAACACGGCCAGCGCCGTGAGCCCGATCACCGGCGAGAGGACCACCAGCGCCATGCCGGAGAGCGCCACGTCCATCGCGCGCAGGACGCGGTCGACGGCGGGCCGCTCGTAGGTGTGCGCCATCCCTCGTAGCTGGCGATCAGGTTCTCTTCGGTGGGCGGCAGCGCTGCCGTGCTCACTCGATCGCTCCCAGGATCAGGTCCACCAGCTCCTTCGGGTCGCGGCGCTCGCGCACCTGACCGTCCGGGTGCTTGGCGATCTCCATTGCGCGCGGATCCGTCAATGGTCGCAATCTTCCCTGTCGGATGAGCAGTTCGTCGACGCCGCCGAGTCTCCCACCGTAGGTGGTGTAGACGGGCTTGCCCAGGGCGACGGCCTCGCGGTTCATCGTGCCGCCCGCGGAGACCACGAGATCCGACAGGGCGATGAGGCTCTGGGCGTCGATGGCGCCATCGGGGACGACCAGCGACGGCATCTCGAGGGCGCGCACGTTCGCGCGCTGCCGGTCGGTGCGGGGGATGACGATGGCCTGGACGTCCTCGCGGTTGCCGAGATGGTCGAGCACCTGCGGGAACAGTCGGTTGGCCTTGCGGTGGTAGATGGAGACGTCCGGCGGCGGGCGCACGACGACGAGGATGCGGCCGCGGTCGAGCTCGAGCTGGTCCAGCACCGCGGGGTCGGGCTCGAAGTCCGCCAGGTAGTACTCCTCCTTGAGCCCGGGGTACTGGCGCAGCTTGTCCGGGCCGACGCCGTAGCGCCGCAGCCGCTCGGGCGGGATCGCCTCCGGCACCACGACGCGGCGTGCGAGGCGGCAGCCGATCTGGTGCTGCTGGGTGGCCCACTCGTAGTCGAAGGTGTTGACCGCCGGGATCCCGAGCGAGGCCGCGGCCAGCGCCAGGTCGTTCGAGCCGTGGGCGACGGCGAGGTCGAAGCGGTCGTGGCGCGCGAGCTTGCGCACGCGCGAGGTCCGCCCGACGAGGGCCCCGAGCTTGCGCATGCGCGAAGCGCCGCCGTGCTTCCCCACGGCGGTGTACTCGACGCCCATCCGGTCGAGCAGCCCGAGCGTCTGCGCGTAGTCGCGGGCGGTCACGACCACCTCGTCGCCGTCGGCGCGGAGGCGCTCGATGACCGGCCGGAACACGAGCGGGTGCGCGGGCGCGGTCATGTCGAACCACAGCCTCCGTCCAGCCAAGGTGCCGGTACGGTAGCGGTCGTGCCGGGTCGGATCGTCCTCTTCGGCGCCACGGGCTACACCGGGCGCCTCACCGCCGAGGCGCTGCTCGCGCGCGGCGCGCGGCCGCTGCTCGCGGGCCGCAGCGAGACGAAGCTGCGCGAGCTGGCCGACCAGCTGGGCGGGGACCTCGAGACGCAGGCCGCGGACATCGGGCGCCCGGAGAGCTGCGCCGCGCTGGTGGAGCGCGGGGATGTGCTGATCTCCACGGTTGGACCGTTCACGCGCTGGGGCGACCCGGCGGTGCAGGGGGCGATCGCGGCCGGCGCCCATTACCTCGACTCGACCGGCGAGACGCCGTTCATCCGCCGCGTGTTCGAGCGCTTCGGCGGCGCCGCCGAGTCGGCCGGGTGCGGCCTGGTGACCGCCTTCGGCTACGACTGGGTGCCGGGCAACCTGGCGGGTGCGCTGGCCCTGCGCGACGCCGGCGACGACGCCGTGCGCGTGGACGTGGGCTACTTCGTCACGGGCGCCGCGGGGGCGAGCGGAGGCACGCGGGCGTCGGTCGGCGAAGCGCTCCTCGCGCCCTCCTACGCCTGGCGCGGCGGGCGCCTGGTGACTGAGCGCGGGGCGGCGCGCATGCGCCACTTCGACGTCGCCGGGCGCTCGCGGCCGGGCATCTCGGTCGGGACGTCCGAGGCCTTCGCCCTGCCCCGCTTCCGCCCCGGGCTGCGCGAGGTGAACGTCTACCTGGGCTGGGCCGGCAGCGCGTCGCGGCCGATGACGCTGATGAGCCCGGGGCTCGACCTGTTCCGGCGCATCCCGGTGGTCGGCGACCTCCCGCGCGCGGTGGCGCGCCAGCTCGTCAAGGGCTCGAGCGGCGGGCCCGACGCCGTCGAGCGCGCCCGCAGCGGCTCGCACGTCGTGGCGGCGGCGTATGCGGCCAACGGCGCACAGCTCGCCGAGGCGACGCTGACCGGCGTCAACGGCTACGACTTCACCGGGCGCATCCTGGCCTGGGGCGCGCAGCGGGCGCTGGACGGCGGCCTGAACGGGACGGGGGCGCTTGGCCCGGTGGACGGCTTCGGACTCGATGCACTGGAAGCCGGGGTCGCGGAGGCCGGCATCGAGCGACAGACCTGAGACCGGTCTGACATGTCACGCGCGCGCGAAGCGCCCTCGCCAAGGCGCGCCGGGGCAGGCTGCGCCTGGTCCTGACCGTCACCGACGCGTCTGGGGCGACGCTGTCCGCGACCGCCAGCAAGCGGGTCATGGCCGCACGCAGGCGCCACCAGCAGACCCTGACACACCTGTGTCAAGGTTGGTAGCCTGATTGCATGGCCGACCGCGACTTCCTTGCCGCCGCCCGCTCCCGCGTCCTCGTGTTCGACGGCGGGATGGGCGCGACCCTGGAGCAGTTCGAGCTCACCCCGGAGGACTACGGCGGGCTGCCCGGCAAGTGCCACGAGGCGCTCGTCCTGCATCGCCCCGACGTCATCGAGGGCGTGCACACGTCGATGCTCGACGCCGGCGCCGAGGTGCTGGAGACCGACACCTTCCAGGCCTCGCGGCTCAAGCTCGCCGAGTGGGGCCTCGGCGACCACGCGCTCGAGATCAACACCAAGGCCGCTCAGATCGCCCGTCGCGCTGCCGGCGAGCAGCGCTTCGTGGCCGGCTCGATCGGCCCGACCGGCATGCTGCCGGCTTCCGACGACGCCACACTGGGCGCGATCTCGTTCGCCGAGCTCGTCGACGTGTTCACCGAGCAGGCCCGCGGGCTGCTCGACGGCGGCGTGGACCTCATCATCATCGAGACGGCGCAGGACATCCTCGAGGTCAAGGCCGCGGTGTTCGGGGCGCGCGCGGCGTTCACCGACGTGGGCCGCTCGGTGCCGATCCAGACCTCGATCACGCTGCTGCCCCAGGGCGGCAAGATGCTGCTCGGCACCGACGTCGACTCGGCGCTCACCACGCTGACCGCGCTCGACGTCGATGTGCTCGGGCTGAACTGCTCGACCGGCCCCGAGGACATGCGCGACGCAATCCGCTTCCTCGGCGAGAACTCGCCGCTGCCCCTCCACTGCATCCCCAACGCCGGGCTGCCGATACAGGGGCCCGAGGGCGAGACGATTTTCCCGGAGGCGCCCGAGCCACTGGCCAACGTGCTCGGAGAGTTCGTCGAGCGCTTCGGGGTGTCGATCGTCGGCGGCTGCTGCGGCACCACCCCCGACCACATCGCCGCAATCCGCGAGCGTTGCGGGCGCGACACCGTGCCGGCGCGGCCGCAGCTCGCGCCGCGGCGGGTGTCGAGCATGATCGCCGCGACGCCGCTCGTACAAGACCCGCGCCCGACGCTCGTGGGCGAGCGCGTCAACTCGCAGGGCTCGCGCAAGGCCAAGGAGCTGCTCCTGGCCGACGACTACGACGGGCTCGTGCAGGTGGCCGAGGATCAGGTCGAGGGCGGGGCCCACGTGCTCGACGTGTGCGTCGCGCTCACCGAGCGCCAGGACGAGGACGTCCAGATGCGCGAGGTCGTCAAGCGCATCGCCCTCACCCAGCCGGCCCCGATCCAGATCGACTCCACCGAGCCCGGCGTGATCAAGGCCGCACTGGAGCAGATCCCGGGCCGCGCGATCGTCAACTCGATCAACCTCGAGGCCGGACGCGACAAGGCCGACGTCGTGGTGCCGCTGGCCAAGGCGCACGGGGCGGCGCTGATCGCGCTGACCATCGACGAGGTCGGGATGGCCAAGACCGCCGACCGGAAGGTCGAGATCGCGCAGCGCATCAAGGAGATCGTGTGCGACGAGCACGGGCTCGACCCCGAGCTCCTGATCTTCGACTGCCTGACCTTCACGCTCACGACCGGCGACGACGAATGGAAGCCGTCCGCGATCGAGACCATCGCGGGCATCCGCCGCGTCAAGGCCGAGGTCCCGGGGGTCAAGACGTCGCTCGGCGTCTCGAACGTCAGCTTCGGGGTCTCGCCCGGCGCCCGGGCGGTGCTCAACTCGGTCTTCCTCCACCACTGCGTCGAGGCCGGGCTCGACCTCGCGATGGTCAACCCGAACCACATCACGCCCTACGGGGAGATCGTCATCGAGGAGCGCGAGCTCGCCGACGACCTCGTCTTCAACCGCCGCGAGGACGCGCTCGAGCGCTTCATCGCCCACTTCGAGTCCAAGGGCTCCGAGGGCGACGAGGAGGTGGGCGACCCGACCGCCGACATGGAGCCGGAGGAGGCGCTGCACTGGCGCATCCTGCGGCGCAAGAAGGACGGCGTCGAGGGCGACATCGACCGCTCGGTGGAGAAGATCGGGGCGGTCCCCACGCTGAACGACGTCCTCCTCCCCGCCATGAAGGAGGTGGGCGACAAGTTCGGCGCCGGCGAGCTGATCCTGCCCTTCGTGCTCCAGAGCGCGGAGGTGATGAAGCGCGCGGTGGCCCAGCTCGAGAACTACCTGGACAAGATCGAGGGCTACACGAAGGGCACGGTCGTGCTGGCCACGGTGTTCGGCGACGTCCACGACATCGGGAAGTCGCTCGTGAACACCATCCTCACCAACAACGGTTACACGGTCGTCGACCTGGGCAAGCAGGTGCCGATCCAGACCATCCTGGATGCCGCCGACGAGCACTCAGCGACGGCGATAGGCCTCTCGGCGCTGCTCGTCTCGACCTCCAAGCAAATGCCGCTGTGTGTGCAGGAGCTGCACACGTCCGGCCGCGAGTACCCGCTGCTGATCGGCGGGGCGGCCATCAACCGCAACTTCTCCTTCCGCGCGCTCTACCCGGGCGGGAAGGAGTCCGACGACGTCTACGACCCCGGCGTCTTTTACTGCAAGGACGCCTTCGAGGGGCTGGCTGTGATGGACCAGCTGATCGACAACCAGGCGCGCGAGGCGCTGAGGACCAAGGTCTTGGGCGACGCGCGCACGTTCCGCGAGAAGGGCGCGGAGCCCAAGGAGCTCGACACGTCCGACGCGTCCGTGCGGTCGGCCGTGCGCACGGACGTGCCCATCCCTGCGCCGCCGTTCTGGGGCGTACAGGAGATTTCCGTCGACATGGACGAGCTCTACTCGCACCTCGACACCCACGTCCTGTTCAAGCTCCACTGGGGCGGTCGCGGCGTGAAGGGCGAGGCGTGGCAGAAGCTGCTCGAGGGCGGCGGCGAGGAGGAGGGCTTCCGCCCCCGGCTTGGGCGCATGTGGCGCGAGCAGGACTATCTCCACCCCCGCGCCCTGCTCGGCTTCTTCCCCTGTTACGCGGAGGGCAACGACATCGTCGTGCTCGATCCGAGCGATCGCTCGACGGAGCTCACGCGGTTCGTGACCCCGCGCCAGCCCAAGGGCGACCGGCTGTGCACGGCCGACTTCTTCCGGCCCAAGGACAGCGGCGAGCTCGACGTGATCGCACTGCAGGCGGTCACGGTCGGCGCGGAGGTCACCGAGCGGATGGCGCAGCTCGAGCGCGACGGCGAGTTCGCCGAGCAGCTCTTCGTCCACGGCCTCGGGGTGCAGACCGCGGAGGGCCTGTCGGAATGGCTGCACTGGAAGATCCGCAACTGGTACGGGATCCCGGTCACGCAGGGGCGGCGCCTGTCCTGGGGCTATCCGGCGATCCCGGAGCAGGCCGAGCACCGCAAGGTGGAGCAGGTCCTCGGCCTCGAGAAGATCGACATGGCCATCTCCGACGGCTACGCGCCCATCCCCGAGCAGTCGACGCTGGCCATGGTCCTGCATCACCCGCAGGCGATCTACTACGGGATGGGCAACGGCCGCCTGCTCCCCGACGGCTCACCCGACGATGTGATCAAGGGCTCGGCCCGCGACCCGTCCCTGTTCGGCGAGCTGGGCGACGAGGAGCCGCCCGCGGGCGCCGTCGAGGCCGAGGACGCACCGGCGCCGGCGCGAGCCTGAACCCTCAACCAACCTCAACGCGGTCAGACCGCTCCCCCACCGGGGTCAGACCCCTCGAGTGTTTCGCGCAGGCGGTCGAGCTGGGCGACTTCGGCTCTCATCGTGCGCACCACCATCGGCGCCATCAGCTTCCTCGCACCGTGGAGGTCGGCCCGCAGGGTCAATGTGACGCGCGTGCCGCCGTCGGCGGGCTCCAGCTCGTAGGTCCCGCGTGGGCGCACCGGCCCCGCGACTGTGCGGAAGTCGATCCGGCGGTCGGGCTCGAATGCGGTGATCTCGAAGTCGGCAGCGATGCGGCGGCCGAACGGCCCCTTGACCCCCTGCTCGTAGACCGCTCCGCGGCCGCTGCCCGAGGTGCGCCTGATGTCGATGACGCCCTCGCGCCAGCGGCGGTCGTTCTCCCCGTCGGCAAGGAACGCGAACACCGCTTCTCGCGGCCGTGCGATGACGGTGCTCCCAGTCGCCTCAGGCATCGACGCGGCTTTGCGCCAGCAACCGCTCGAGCTTGTCGAGCCCGCCTTCCCAGCCCATGCGGTAGGGCGCGGCGCCGTGGCTCTCCGGGAACTCGGTGTGGACCAGGACGAGCTCGGTCTGCTCCCCGCGGTCGCGGAACTCGACGGTCACCAGCGACTCCGACCCGTCCGCGGCCGGGCCGGTCTCCCACCGCCACGTGTAGACAAGGCGCTCGGGCGGCGTCACTTCCCGATAGGTGCCCGCGAGCACGAAGGGGTCCCCGGCCGTGGGCTGCATCACCAGGCGATAAGCACCATTCGGCCGCAGGTCGACCTCCGCCTCCGGGCAGCGGAACTCGCCCGGCCCCCACCACCGGCGCAGCTCGGCCGGGTCGGTCCAGGCGTTGAACACGCGCGCGCGAGGCGCGTCGATGGTGCGGACGATCTCGACGCGACCGGGATCATCGGGCATCGGGACTCCCTCCTTTGAGGTGGTCGGCAAGCGAGTCGAGCCGGGTGTCCCAGAACACGCGGTAGTCCCGCACCCAGTCGTCCACGACCTGCAGCGGCCCGGGCCGCAGGCGGCACCGCCGGACGCGCCCGTCCTTGCGGTGCTCGACCAGCCCGGCGCGCTCGAGCACCTCGAGGTGCTGGTGGACCGCGGGCAACGAGATCCCGAACGGCTCGGCCAGTTCTGAGACCGAGGCCTCGCCGTCGGCGAGGCGCACGACCATCGCGCGCCGGGTGGCGTTGCCGAGGGCGGAGAAGACGGCATCGACCTCCTCCGGAGGATACTGAAGCATTTGATTAAGTGTAGTCGCCGGCGCCGACCCGGCGCCCCGGCGCTGCTACCGCGCGACCCGCGCCCGGCGGCGGTCGTGCAGCGCCAGCACCGCTCCCCACAGCAGCGAGAGCACGGTCGCCGCCGGGCGCGGCGAGGGTGCCGGACGGGGCCGCCGCGGCGCTGGACGCGGCGTCGCGTTCAGGCGACAGACCACCAGCTCGTCGGACTTCAGCGCGACCGCGATCCGCTCGGCGAGCCGGAGATCCTGGTCGGTGTGACCGGCTGGTAGGACGACATGGCGCATGCGCTCTTTGTAACGAGCGCGGCGGACGGGATCAGGCGAGCGCGGCGGACGGGATCAGGTCGTCGGCAGCGGGACGTCGGGCGTGCGCGCCACGACCGCCGCCACGATCACGAAGGCCAGCCCGACACGGGGCGGGGCGGCGGGGTACTCCGCGCGGACCGCGTCGTAGATGTCGAGCAGCGAGAGCACCGATGCGCACGTCGCCGCCGCCTTCGTCCCGCGCTCGACGTCGCAGGCCAGGCGGGCGAGTTGCAGCGCCTCGTTGCCGTCGGCGCCGACGAGCATCCGCCCCAGGGCGGTGACGAGAAAGATCTCCACGCGCGCAAGCAGCACGTCGTAGTCGATCTGGCCGGTCCCGATGGGCGGCCCGACGTCGGGCGGGTCCTCGCCGGCCACGAGCGCGGCGATGGTCCCGCTCGACACCGCCCGCAGTGCGTCGCCGGACAGGCCAGCCTGCAGGCCGCACCGCAGGCCGATACAGGCGCCGATGATCGGCGAGCCGTAGGGCGCGTCGCTCGCCCACACGATCTGGCCGGGTGGCACGAGGGTGAACAGCGCCAGCAGGTCGGCCGCGCTCCACCACGCGCTGTCGAAGAACAGGTTGGGCAGCTCGTCGGCGGCCGCCCAGATCCACGAAAGGTCGCAGATGCCGGCGTGGGCGAGGATGATCCGCAGCCCGGGGTGGCGCTCGCACAGCTCCACCGCGTGCCGTCCGAGCGCGGGGATCCCGCGCCCGGCGTGCACAAGCACGGGCGGCCGGCGCTCGTCCGCCAGCGCGAACACGCCCTCGACGCGCGGGTCGGCGAGCTCGAAACGCTCGGCCCGCGGATGGAGCTTGATCCCGCGCGCGCCGGCGGCCAGCGCGCGCTCGGCCTCGGCCAGCGGCTCGACGGCGGGGTCGAGACGCGCGAAGGCGACGAGGCGCCCGCCCGATGCCGCCGCCAGGTCGACCACGGCGTCGTTGGCGGGCGGGTAGCCGTCGGGCTCGTGCATGGGAAACACCACGCCGCGGGAATGCGCGCGCTCGAGCCCAGCGACGAGCTGCTCCGGGGCGAGCTTGAAGCCGTCCGGGTCGTTGAAGCCGATGTGGGTATGGGCGTCGAAGAGCTCGCCGCCGGGGATGGCCGAGCGGACCTGCTCGAACCACGGCAGCAGATGGTCGTCCGCGATCGCCGCCGGCCAGAGCGGCTGGGTCTCGGTCACGCGGGCGCCCGCGCGGGCAGGGTGCGCGCAAGCCAGGCGCGCAGCTCGTCGATTCCCCGCGGGTCGACACCGTGCCCGATCGGCGACTCGCGGTAGGTCACATCCAGGCCGGCGGTGGTGAGACGGTCGCGGGCGTCGCGGCCGAACGGCACCGGGATCACCGGGTCCTGGGTGCCGTGGGCGATCGCCACCGGCAGCCCGCGGCGCGAGTCCAGGTCGAGCGAGAACCCGTCCACCACCGGGATGAACCCGCTCATGGCCAGGATTCCCGCCGGCGACGGCCGCCCGGCGCCGAGTCCCAGCGCGTAGGCCATGACGGCGCCCTGCGAGAACCCGCCCAGGACGGCGCGATCGATCGCGGGCAGCTCGGCATCGAGCCAGTCCGAGAGCAGCGCGAAGCTCTGGTCGAAGGTATCCCGGTTCGGATACCCCACGTGCACGACGGGGCCGTACCAGTGAAACCCACCCGGAGGCATCGTGAAGGGGCCTCGCGGCGTGAGGCCCATGAGTCGTCGCTCCGGGTCGAGCGCGTCGATCACCGGCTGCAGGTCGTGCTCGTCCGTGCCGCGGCCGTGGAACAGGACGAGCGTTCCGGCGGCGGGCTCGGACGAGGCCGGCCGGGTCTCGAAGATCACCTGGCGACCTCGCTCGCGCGCGGGTTCCGGAGCGGGGTCAGCGTCCGCTCGAGCCGTTCGCGCAGGTGCTCGTGCTGGGGCGGCAGCCGCAGCGCCTCACCCAGATGGGCCGGGTCCTCGTCGGTCGCGAATCCTGGGCCGAGCGTGGCGATCTCGAACAGCACCCCGGACGGCTCGCGGAAGTAGATCGAGAAGAAGTACTGGCGATCGATGATCGGTGTCACGTGCGCTCCCCCCGCGGCGACGGCGTCGCGCCAGGCCTCGTGGTCCTCGTCGCGCGCGGCCCACGCGATGTGATGCACCGTCCCCGCGCCCTGGATGCCACGCTCGGCGGGCGGGGGCTCGTAGCTCC
>Ga0111539_10009908_pt1 | contig 12024 bp, 10 predicted proteins | sample RhiMethybrSRZTD1_FD_79667 | JGI IMG/M metagenome (GOLD analysis project Ga0111539, IMG submission 79667) | Populus rhizosphere microbial communities from Tennessee, USA - Rhizosphere MetaG P. TD hybrid SRZTD1 (version 2) (version 2) | ecosystem: Host-associated > Plants > Roots > Rhizosphere >...
TGCGCGGCGAGCATCGCGTGCAGTTCTTCCTCAAAGGCGCACGGCGCGCCGAGATGCGGAATGCGATCAGAACTGTGCTGGCGGAGATGCCGGAGATTCGAAAGCGGGTGACGGTCGATGTCGATCCGCTGACGGTTCTGTAGCGGGTGCTGATTGCGCCTGCAGCCCCCCTGACGACCGGGGTCGCGGTCGCGGACCGATGATGTTCATCGGTTCGAGCGGCGCGGGTGTGAAGCAGACCACGAACATGAAGAGGGCGAACACGGCCAGCCACGTTCGACCACGATCGATCGGTTCGTGCTCGTCGAGGGTGCGTGGATGCCGCGGGCCAAAGATCAGCAGCATCGCCGTCGTGACGACCGTCCAGACGACCCACGACCATGAGACGAACACGGTCAGTGCCACGAGGCAGCCGACGGTGATGATCGTGATGGCCGTGCTGATCCGGCCACCGAGCACGGCATACGACACGTGACCGCCGTCCAGTTGGCCAATGGGAAAGAGGTTGATTGCGGTGGCGATCAGCCCGAACCAGGCCGCAAACGCCATCGGATGCAGATTCACGTCGGACCCGGCAGGGAGCGCCCCGAAGGTCAACCACCGTGCCGCCTGAAAGATCAGCGGCTCCCCAAGGTTGTATCCAATCATCCGGGGCGGAAGCGGTACGACGGTCGACAGGTGCATGCCGATGACGAGCAGCGGGATTGCGACGAGGAACCCAGCGATCGGGCCCGCGATCCCGATGTCGAACAGCGCGCGCTTGCTCGTGATCGGTTCCCGGATCCGGATGACGGCGCCCATCGTGCCGGTAATGAAGATCAGAGGCGGCAGCGGCAGAAAGTAGGGCAGTGACGCATTGACGCCGTAGTAGCGGCACGCAAAGTAGTGCCCGAACTCGTGGGCGCCGAGAATCGCGAGGATGCTGGCGCTATACCAGAAGGCATTCAGGACCAATTGCCATGCCGTCACGTGGAGCGCCGCGCGCCCGAAGTCACTCAGAAAGCCGGCATAGTTCTCGGCGCCGACCGCAGTGGTTGTGACCACCGTCAGCAGAAACAGCACGACATAACGCCGCTTCGGCTCTGCCTCACGCTCAGCGATGCGGAGAGGTCGCGCGTAGTGCGGCTCGAGCGGAAGGGCTTCGGCCGGATAATGAAGGTCCGGGGATTCAGACGACGATGGGCACATCGGGCGTGTTACCCGATATTCTGGAGGTCTTTACCGGGTTTGAAACGGATCGTGCGACCGGGAGGGATGCGGACTTCCTTGCCGGTCCGAGGGTTACGGCCGATGCCGCGCTTCCGCGGCTTGACCTGGAACACGCCAAACCCTCGCAACTCGATCCGATCGCCCCTTTGCATGGAGAGCCGCATCGCATCGAATACCGCGTCCACTGCCACCTCGGCCTTGACCTTGGTGATGTCCGCGATTTTCGATACTTCGTTCACGATGTCGACCTTGATCATGCCGCGGAGCCCTCTTCAGAAATGGTTCTAAATACTATAGTTAGAGGCACTTACGCTGTCAACTGAGCTAATGCATCTGTGGCCAGACCCCTCCCCTCCGTTGTTCTGATCGGCCGTCCCAACGTCGGCAAATCGACCCTCTTCAACCGGCTCACCGGGACCCGGCGCGCGATCGTCAACCCGACGCCCGGCACGACGCGTGACGTCATTGCTCAGCCCGTCGAGTGGCAGCATGCGCACTTCATCCTGACCGATACGGGCGGTATGTTCGGCGCGAGCGAGGATCCGCTCCACGAGCTCGTGCTCGAGCGCGGTCGCCGCGCCATTCAGGACGCCGATCTCCTTGTGATCGTGATGGATGGACGCGAAGGACTGGTGCCGGGCGATCACGACATTACTGGCGCCGTGCGCGAATCCGGCAAGCCGGCGCTGCTGGCGATCAACAAGACGGATGATCGGCGCGCCCGCTCGGGCGTGGTCGACTTCTACGAGCTCGGGCTCGATCCCGTGTTCGAGATTTCGGCCGAACACGGCGAAGGCGTCGGCGATCTGCTCGACGCGATCGTCGAACGGCTCGGCGCCGCGACAACCCGGCGGCCGTCGTCTCTCGAGACCGCAACGGCGCACGGTTCCGCGGATCATGACGAGGTCTCGATTGCCATCGTTGGCCGGCCGAATGCGGGCAAGTCCTCGCTCGTCAATCGTTTGCTGCACGAGGAGCGAATGCTCGTCAGCGAGGCGCCTGGAACCACGCGCGACGCGGTCGACGCGGTGATGACGTGGCACCGCCGCCAGTTCCGCATCGTCGACACAGCCGGAATTCGACGACCGGGTCGCGTGGCGCAAAGCGGCAACGTCGAGATGGTCAGTGTGCTCCTCGCTCGGCGATCGATCGAAGCCGCCGACATCGTGGTGCTCCTGATCGACGCCGCCGTCGGGGCAACCGATCAGGACGCGGCGATCGCTGGCGAGGCCGAGCGTGCGGGTCGCGGCGTCATCATTGCCGCGAACAAGTGGGATCTGGTGAAGGAGCGCGGACCCGATTTCGTCCGCACCTTCGACGACGACACGCGACGGCACCTCAAGTTTCTCGACTGGGCGCCCATCCTCCACATCTCGGCGGCGACCGGTGAGCGGGCGCCGAAAGTGCTCGAGTGGATCGAGCGCGTTGCCGCGTCACGGCGCACGCGCGTCAAGACGCCCGAGCTCAATCGATTCGTCGAGCGCATCACGGCGGAGCATCCGCCGGCGAGCCCTGGTCGCCGGCACGTGCGCGTGTTGTACGCCGCCCAGATCGGTGTCGCTCCACCCATGTTCGTCTTCTTCACCAACGTCGCGACGTCCTTTCACTTCTCCTACACGCGGTTCCTCGAAAACAAACTGCGCGAGGAATTCGGATTCGTTGGGACGCCGATACGGATCCAGGCGCGCGCGCGGGCGCGGTCGCGCGCAGCACGGGGGAAGAGCGACAGGCGGAAAGGGGCGAGGGGGAAGGGGAATCATTCGTGATTCGTGATTCGTGATTCGTGAATTGTGATTGCAGGCCGAGAATCACGAATCACAATTCATGAACCACCAATCAGAGGCCCCTCTTCCGCCTTCCCCCTCTCGCGTTATACTCGTCTCGTGACTCCGAAGCTGTACAAAGCGGCGGAAGTCTGCGAGATGACGCAGCTTCAACCGTACGTGCTGCGATCCTGGGAGAAGGAGTTTCCGGGCATCGGGGTTCAGAAGTCGCAGGATGGACCGCGGCTGTATCGTCAGGCCGATGTCGATCAGGTGCTGCGGATCAAGCAGCTCGTGTTCGGTGAGGGCTTGACGCTGGCAGGAGCGCGGAAACGTCTCGATTCCGGCGCCGCTGGCGCTGATGCCGCTGGCAACGGTGGGACATCGGACGCGCACGGCGGTGTTGCCGCGAGCCCGCGACGATCAGCCGGAGACGTGACTGTGTCCGCTGAGGGATCGAGTACGCGTCGCGCGGAGATCTCGGTGAGTGCGGATGCCCGGGCGCGCGTCGCACGCGTGCGTGAGGGCCTGCGGTCGATTCTCACGCTGCTCTCGGCGCGACCGACGGCGGGGCGCGTCGTCGAGGAGTATCGACTCGAGCCACCCGCCGCGCCGAAGGCGGTCAAGGTGAGAAAGCTCACGGCGCATCGACCTGCGGCCAAGCGAGCGGTCACGAAACGTCGGAGCGCTCGCGTTTAACGATTGTCGGGATGTAGCGCAGCCTGGTAGCGCACTTGACTGGGGGTCAAGGGGTCGCAGGTTCGAATCCTGTCATCCCGACCAGCTTCTCCCAAGGGAAGTTGAGTCGATCGTTCTGGATACCCACATTTGATCGAGCAGGTTCGTGATCGCGCGCACGAGCGTACGCGTTGGCTCGCGGTCGCCCTCGTGGTTGGCGGCGCCCTGCTGCGACTGCCGGGCCTGTGGACCGACATGTGGTTCGACGAAGTCCTGTCAGTCCAGAATGCAACCGCGGCGGCCGCGTGGTGGGACCTGCTCCTTCGCTTCAAGACAGACAACAATCACCATCTGACGTCGGTCTATCTGCACGCGCTGGGTCCGTCCGCCAGCGCAGTCGCTTACCGCTCCCTGTCACTTGCCGCCGGAATAGCGACGGTGCCGCTGGCGTGGCTGATTGGAGAGCGTCAGTCTCGTCTTGCCGCCACCATCACGGCAACGCTGTTCGCCACGTCCGCGGCGCTCGTGTTCTACGCATCCGAAGCGCGCGGATATGCGCCTGTCGTCTGCCTGACACTTGCCGCGTGGTACAGCCTGCTGCGATACATGGACAGGCCGGACACGAAGTGGGCGGTGAGCTTTGCGGCGTGCAGCGTGCTGGGCGTGATGGCACATCAGACGTTTCTCGTGTTTTATATCGGCGCGTTTGTCTGGTGTGATGCGCATCTGCAGAGGACCCATCGGCTGCGCGAGGCGACACGATTGAGCCGGCGGTTGTTCATCGTGCCGACGGCGCTCATCGCGCTTTTCGCAGTGGTGGCGCTGCGGGGGCAGGAGATTGCCGGAGGCCCGCCCTTCACATTCACGACGGTCATCGCGCAGGCCTTCGCGGCGACGAGCGGCGGTCCGCAGGACGGCGGCGGCCTCTGGATCGTCGCCGGCATCGTGGCGAGTGCGTGCGTCGCCGGAGTCTGGTCCGCGTATCGCGCCGGCGACGATCGCTGGCTTCTCTTCATCGTCGCCGGGGCGATCGCACCCGCGATCATCGTGATCGCACGGCAACCGCCGACACTGGCCCCGCGATATTTTCTGGTTCCGGCCGCGGTCCTCTTGCTCGCTGTCTCGAGCTGGTTGGCACGTATGATGGGCGCGCGACCGATCGCCCGATCCGCCGCAGTGGCGCTCGTGATCGCGCACGTGATTGGCGGCATCGTTTTCACGTTCAGTCCCGCGGCGTCGCGCGGACATTCACAGCTCGCCATCCAACGCATGCTCGATGCTTCATCCGGGCCAGTGACAGTGACGTCCTCCGACCGGTACGGTGGCAGCGACTATCGAACGCGGACGGTGGTCGACTACTACGGACACCGGTTGGCGGCGGCGTCCCGCGTCCAATACGTCAGCCCGGGCGAGTATCGCGCCGGCAGTTCGGAATGGGTGATCGTCGAAAGCCTCGGTCAATTGGCTGAGGCAGAAATCAGTGATCCCTTCGGGCAACGCTTTGACCTGGCGGGCGGCTTTCCGGCCGGCGCACTCTCCGGCACGGCGTGGTACCTCTATCGTCGTGCGGGCGCCGCCGGGGCAACCGACCCTCCCGTTGGAACGCCGATTCACTGAGGAAATTCAGTAAACGACCGCGCACCTGGAAGACGTTTCGTCGTGGCTGTTATGGAGGTGGCCTGGTTCCGTTTCTATCCGACGACACGCCCGTTCACCATCGTGGAACCTGGTTTGCGTACGGGTGTTAAACTGAACGGGAACAACGTCCCTGACAGGGCGGGTGATGGCAAGCCTGATTCGATTCCTTGAAGCGGCGCGAAACGTGTGGCGCACCGTGGTGCTCGTCGTTGGCTGCATCGCCGTGGTCAACTTCTATCAGTACGAGAATGACCAGCCAAGCATCTTTACAGGCGATGATTTCGGTTCGGTCATCGAATCGGTCCGGACCCAGACTAATCTCAGCTTCATGACGGGCGCGTTCGAGCGGCTCGAACGCATCGTCGGCTTTGCGCCACGCAACCCGGTGAGCACGGCAACGCGCGCAGCCGCCGGCGATGCCGGACCGGCGCCGGCGAGCAGCGACCGGTCATTGTCGACTGGTTCCGGAAAGGACGCTCGTGGACCAGCGATCACCGTTGCGAGCGCATCCACGCCTAATCGGCGCGGCCAGGCGGAGGGACCGCTGCGGGTGTCGGCGGATACCGCCGTTTCGGATGGTCGCGCTCGCAGCTCTGATGATGCCGGGCAGGACGCCGCCACGCTCGATCCTCGTGTGGGTGTCGCGTTCCGCCGCTTCGCCAGTCAGTTTTGTCGCGCCACCCGATCGATCGAGATGTACTACTCGGACCGGATCAATGGGCCCAACGGCAACTCCGCGACGCGTGTCGGCAGCGGTGTGCGTTTTCCGTCCATCGACCGCTTGACCAGCGGACGCGATCGCTCACTGGCGGAGAAGGAACTCGAAGTGCGTCTCCGCTGTGACTACGAGCTCACGTACGGAACTGGCGAGCACACGGATCCAAATCGCCCGGCGTTTGAACAGTGGCGGCAAGCGACACTCGAACGGCAATACGGCGGAATGTGGACGCGCATAGACTTGTCTCACGTTCCGACTCCTGACGATCCAATGTCGCATGGCGAGTGGTACGTGTACACGGCGCGATCGCAGGAATAGCCAGTCGGCCTTGCGTTCTCAGCGGTACCACTTCTTCACGAACACGCCGAACGCTTCGAGATCCAGCGGCTTCATGAAGCAGCCGACCGCCTTCATGCGCCGCGCGATGTGCGGCGCGTCGAAGTGCGCGGAGACGACCACCACAGGGATCCTGCTGAGACTTTGATTGGCGAGCTGCGCCTTCCTGAATTCCTCGCCGCTCATCACCGGCATCATCAGATCGAGCACTATCAGCGCAGGGTGATGGGCGCGCGCGAGGTTGAACGCCTCCGCGCCGTTGGCGGCGGTGATCACCGCGGCTCCGTCCAACTCCAGCGATGTGGCCATCATCAGGCGCACATCCGGGTCGTCCTCGACCAGCAAGATAGGTCCGGACGCCACGATTAGCGGGATGTCCTTTCCACGTGAGCGGGGTACCTCCGCGTTCACAACGGTAGCGACGTGTCGCTCGCGGCGTCGTGACCCGCGCACAGGTCCTGAGGTCCACAGCATGGCTGTAGGACAACGACTGACGTTCCACTCGCGCACGCCGGCGCCGACGCCGCCACATCTTACTCAGTTCGATGCAAGAGGCGAAACCAGGGCTCGATGCACACGGACTTGTCATCGATTCGCGTGCGCGAACGTCCGCGGGCGCGCAGTTGATTCGTGCCGAAGGAAAGGCGTGTTGCATCGATCGGCGGATGTTTGTCTGCACCGTCAAAGTCGATGCCGGTTGATTGCGAATCAATACGCGTGAACGTTGGCGCCCGAACGCACGAATGCGATGACCTGATCTTCGGCGAGCGCTGATCGACAACTTGGACTATCTACGACGGCGGCCGCATCGCACCGGTGATAGAAGTCTTTGTGTTCGACGTTGTTGAGGACGTCGAGTCGCTCGAGGCCGAAACGAACAGCGGCGCATCGGATTGGCCGAAACGGGATATAAATATGGCCGGAATGGGATATTCCGGCCGAGATATAGATTTAGCTCGACGGCCTCTTGAAAAACGTGGTAGAACATTTCGGCCGACAAAAGTCTTTCGGTCGGATGGGTTTTTCCGCTGAAAGCTGACGAGGCATCAAGTCTGTTCTAACAAGTTCCAATAAGTCTGGTTGGTTCGGAATTGCTCAGGCGACCACGCTTGGTCCGCCTGGGCTGGCCGTTCCTTGAAACTGAGAGCAACGATGCTGATTGAGCGCGACCTCAAGCGCGCGGCCGCCGCCGCGAACAGTCCTGACCCGGTCTTTATCGGTGCGAATTCAGAGTTGACGACGCTGCTCGCCACCGTCGACAGAGCCGCGGCCTGTGAAGGCAAGGTCCTGATCACCGGCGAAAGTGGAGTCGGCAAGGACCTGATTGCCCGGCGCATCCACGCGCGGTCCGCGCGTGGCCGACAGGCACTCATTGCCGTGAACTGCGCGGGCCTCACCGAGTCGCTGCTGGAATCCGAGTTGTTCGGCCACGTGAAGGGAAGTTTCACCGGTGCCTACCGCGACAAGCCGGGGAAGCTCCAGGCCGCACACCGCGGAACGATCTTTCTCGACGAAGTCGGTGAGATGAGCCTGCGGATGCAGGCGATGCTGCTGCGATTCCTCGAGAACGGCGAGATTCAGGCCGTCGGCAGCGACGCCCGCCCGTCCATCGTCGATGTCCGCGTGGTGGCTGCGACCAATCGCAACCTGCCCGAGCTGATTTCCGCCGGTCAGTTTCGCGAAGATCTGCTCTATCGGTTGCGGGTCATTCACATCGAGGTTCCACCGCTGCGCGAGCGGCGCGATGATATCCGGCCGCTCGCGATGCACTTCGCCGAGGGCACCGGGCGTCCCTGTCGATTCACTCCCGCGGCGATAGAAGTACTGGTCCGGTATCGCTGGCCGGGCAACGTTCGTGAACTGCACAACGTCATCGAGCAGGCGGTGTGGCTGGCGCCGACCGATCTGATTGACGTCGAGCATCTTCCGGAGACCGTGCGTCGTTCCGCAGAAACCGTGCTGCCGATGCGCGAACGGCGGACGCAGGTGTCGGATCAACTCTATGCGGCGCTGGTCACCGCCGGATATTCGTTCTGGGACCACATTTATCCGTTGTTCCTGTCACGCGACATCACGCGACACGACATGCGGGAGCTGGTGCGCCGCGGCCTGGCGACCACGCGTGGCAACTATCGCGCGCTCCTGAAGCTGTTCGGGATGGCTCCGCAGGATTACAAGCGCTTCCTGAATTTCCTGGCTGCGCACGACTGCCGCGCCGATTTCCGCGAGTTCCGGAACGGCGTGCCGGACGTTCCGCGGCGGCCCCACATCCTGTTGCCGCCGCTCGCCGGAAAGCTGCCCGCCGTGTCGAAGATCGGCAGCTCCGAACGCGTCGCGGTCGTGTAGTCAGATTCCCCGTTGCGGTGGGTCTCGCCTTTCGAGACCCGCCGCGCGCTGGCGTCGCCGGCGCGAACCATCAGGCGCGGTCAACGCAACCGCTCCCCGTCAACAACAGGGCAGGTCGTGGAGAATTTCGATGTGCCACGACCTCAGCCGTATGGGCCCGAACGGAGGGCAATCCCTGCGGCGTGAGGGAAGACATTCGCAATTCACACAGACGAGGGACCAGATTTGGGAGACATCCGGCGACGGGTCGCAGCGCCAAGTCAGTGCAAACGCGGGCAAAGAAAGAGGATGTGTGCCGGGCGGCCCGGGAGTTGGTTATGTCTCATGTGGCCGGGACTCAAATCGGCCGTACGGCAGACTTCGCGCGTCACATGAGGGAATCACTTCGATTTGGACGCGCATGGGTCTTGCACCTCAGCACCAGACGCTCCGCATGCTCGTCGACGCGGCGCGTCGCAGGAGACTCTTTTCATGATCTGTCCGTTTGCGCGTTGCAGCGCAGTCGTCGTGTTCGCCCTTGCCGTTTCCGCGTGTACGGAACCGTCGGTGCCGACCGCCCCCACGATCACCACGTTTCAGCCGATTCTGCAGCCCATTCTGAATCCGCCAGTGACGGTCGAGGGGTTGTACCAAGGCACGCTGTTGTTCACCGGTGCGACCGGAGGCACCGGCGCACTGCGCGAAGCCGGGGAGCTTGAATGCGCCGGGAACGCGTTCAACAGGGCCTTTGCCAACGGCAACACCAGCAATGACGCGAGCATGGCGATCACGCAGGACAAGACGACGAACACGAACGTCACGGTCAAGTTGATATCCGAAGAAACTGGCCTTTCCTGCAAGTACACCGGCGTCATCGGTGCGGCAAACGGTCTCATCTCTGATGCCGGACCGCAGGACTGCACTGGCATATCGCTGCTCATCCGCTGTCAGCCGGATCCTGTCACGGGTTTCATCCCCGTACGCGAGTTGCGCCTCGTTGGTTCGAGCCTCAGCGCGACGTTCGATGGATGGCCGGCGAGCGTCACCGGAGTGACCGGGCGGACGGCGCAGACGTTCAACGTCTTCCGGCTCGATAACGAGCTCGAGGGCGGAAACTCCATTGGTGGCCTGGTCGTCACCCATAGCTTGTTCATGAATCGCCGGTAACTGGAGTGCACGCGTGAGGAACTTCGTGAAGTCCGTATCCCTGGCGCTGATGGGCGTCGTGGCGTCTGCGACGCCAGCGCTGTGTCAGCAGGCGGGTCCAGTGCCCGAGTGGCACGGCTACGTCTCCGCGCTCGCCGGTGCCGTGTCGGGCCCGCCGTCGGAAGCCGCGTTCACGGTTGAATATGCCGAAAACATGCGCATTGATGTGCAGGCGTACGTGGCAGTGTCGTACTTCGACAACCTGATGCGGCAGGAGACTCGAGCGGATCTCGCCGCTGTCGGAGCCACGTTGACCTCGTTGACTGGCACGACGTGGCGGCTCTCGGGACGAGATCGCGGTGTCTCCGGAACCGCCGGGGCCAAGTACGTGGCGCCGCTCGGGATATTCCGTCCGTATGTCGGCGGCGGTGGCGGCGTGATCAACATCAAGCGCACGATCAGGGATGCGCGCGCGGGCGACGTCAAGCAAGCCGTGTTCAATGATTTCCTGGTTGGCGACCAGGCGCTGGTTGGCATCGACTCATCGAACCAGCCGATCGGTGAGATCCTCGCGGGTGTGGGCCTGATCTTCGGACACACCTATGTCGATGCGGCTTACCGGTTCCGAAAAGTGTTCCTCATCAACAATCTGGATTTTTCGCAGTTCAGCGCCGGCATCGGCTACAAGTTCTGAGCTCCGCTGAGAGTCGCGCTCCTCGCCGCCGGACGTTCCTGTCGCCCCTGCTGAAGGCACGCGATCGGTCTGCTATTCGAGACGTCGGCAGCGGTCACGTCGTTGCCGACACGATACTCACCGCCTTCGATTCGCAGTCGCGGCGGACCGGACTGCTCGATCGCGATCACCTGCCTGAGGGGCACGCACTCGTCATTGCCCCGTGCAACGCCATTCACACGTTCTTCATGAAGTTCGCCATCGACATCGCGTTCGTCAGGCGGAACGGGCAAGTCGCCAAGGTGCGGGCGAACGTCCGGCCGTGGCGGATCGCCGCGTGTTTCAGCGCTTACGCGGTGATTGAACTACCTGCAGGAACGCTCGAACGGACGGGAACCGTGCGTGGACATACGTTGGAAGTGCAGTTCGTTGAACCTGAGGCGACAAACTGCGCCAGCGCGAGTGCGCGTCCACCCGTCTGAGAACGACTATTGGCTCGCCGACCAGTTGATAGTGATCCGGTAGCGGACGGGTTGACCGTCGCGAAGCGCGGGTGCGAATCTCCACGACTTGGCTCCGCTCAGCAGCATCATGTCCGTCATCCGGCGCGCCGCTGAAACCAGGCGGACGCGTTCGACGCTGCCGTCCTCGCCCACGATTACTTCCATGGAGTTGACCTCAGGTCCAGGAAGCGGCACGCGCGGGAGGTGCGGATACACCATCTGAGGCGGCTCGACATTGACGTCCGCGTTCGTGTAGACAACGTCCGGTTCCGTGAATGGATCATCGACTGGTCCGGCCGCGAGGAGATCGTCGTTCGCTTCCTGCGGGAGCGCAGTCAGTGTTTCGGGCGGTGTGATCAACCACGGCCCGTGATCGGGATCGAAGGATTGCCTCACGAGCGGAATCGCCAACGTCGGGAGTTGGACGATTACGGCGGGCTGAACGGAGCGTAGACGCGGACGGGGAGGAGCGGCAGGCGTCGTCGTCGGAACCTCTTTTCGCGCTTCCAGAGTGGAGCTGGTACCGATGCCGAGTCGCTGCGCCAGCTCCTCGCGCGCCGTATCCAGCGCACGCCGACCGTCAGCCACGACGCGCGAGAAGGTGCTTCCCGACGCTTCGCCCGACGCACCGCCAAGGCTCCAGACGATGAGAGCGCCGCCGATGATGGCGACTGCTGCCGCCGCTGCCACCCATCGCGGAATGCGACGGCGCTGCGGCTGCGGCGTCGGCTTCGGTGCCTCGAGTTCGGGTTTTGGAATGATCGCGCCGGCGGGCAGCTCCGGCATCGCGAGGTATCGCTCGTAGACCGCGCGAATCAGCGCAGCTCCGTCCGGACGGGCAAAGTACGCCAGCCCTTCCACGAAGTCTCGAAGAGGATGCTCGTCGGCCGAAATCCATTTCGAGATGAACAGGCGAAGCGGTGGGGGCACCTGTTCGCCGGTCACGAGCACGTGCAGTGTGCGTGCTAGAGGTTGAACTCCGGCGTGTCCGTCATACCGCGCGGTCGTTTCGACGCGGCCTTCCGCCTTGATGAA
>Ga0111539_10009912_pt1 | contig 12021 bp, 4 predicted proteins | sample RhiMethybrSRZTD1_FD_79667 | JGI IMG/M metagenome (GOLD analysis project Ga0111539, IMG submission 79667) | Populus rhizosphere microbial communities from Tennessee, USA - Rhizosphere MetaG P. TD hybrid SRZTD1 (version 2) (version 2) | ecosystem: Host-associated > Plants > Roots > Rhizosphere >...
CGAACGATGGGTCCTGCGCAGGGTCGATGAGCTCGAGGCTCGACCCGCCGCCGTCTGCCCACGGCGACCAGGTGCCGCCGTCGTGGTAGCGGACCTCGGCGGCGACGTTTTCCAAGGCGTCAACGAGGCGGATGCTCTCTCCATCGTCGGCGAGGCGCCCTTCGTACGGCCCGAGCGCCTCGACGCCGTAGTTCTGGCGAAGGATTTCGGGGTCATCGGCGAGCACGAGGTATTCCCCGGGGCCGATGGCCGTCCCCTCCGCGAAGCGAAAGTCGATGCCGCGCGTGAATGAGAAGCCGCTGAGGTCGACTCGCTCCGAGCCTCGGTTATAGAGCTCGATGAACTCGCCGCCCCGCTCCTCGGGAGGATGGTAGAAAATCTCGTTCAACACGATGCTCGTGACGCGCTCGACCTGGTTGGCAGCTCCAGGTGTGGGGGTCCGCGTGATCCAGCTGCCTTCGGCTCCGTCCGGGTAGCGGCATTCCGACCAGCCGGGCGGATCGGCGATCGTCGCCGGTGGTTGGCGCCGAAACGTCGTCGAGGCGGCGGCGCGGCCGTCGGGCGCGAGCAAGAAAAGCTCCAACTCGGGCGCGGACAGGTCCAACGGATGCTGCCCTGCGCCGACGAGAAAGAAGGCGCGCGGCGCCACTTTCGTCCCCTCCGGTAAGCGGAGTGGGTCGGCACGGCCTGGGTCGTCGGTCAGAATGAAACTCGAAAGATCGGCCTCCTGACTGCTCAGGTTGTAGAGCTCGATCCAGCCCTCGCCCGCCTGCGCGCCGCGGCCAAGCTCGTTGAAAACGATGCTCGGCAGGGCCGTTTTCCCCGTGTCGATCGGGATCTGCCGGATGAGCCGCGGCGTCAGGCTGAAGTCGTTGTCCGTGATGCGGAAATTGAGCCCGATGATCGCCAGGACGTGCTCACCCGGGGTCAGCGCATCGCGAGACAGCTTGAAGGTCTCCTCTTTACCGGCTTCGTGGCGGAGAGAAGCCACGTTGCTCCAGGCAGGGTCGATGTCCGCGGGCCCGCAGTTCGCGCGCGCGACTTCTTTGCCATCGATATAGGCGCAGAAGCCGTCGTCGTAGTCGATCGCGAGGAAGAAATCGGCGTCGTCATCGAGGTCGCTGGGCCCCACGGTGAATCGCGTCCGCACGGCGAGCGATGTGTAGCCGTTCAACATGTCGTCGATGGGCGTCGCGTCGTCGTTGTCGGCGAAGCCGAAGCCCGACGGCCCCTCGGGCCACGCGGAGTCATCGAAAGCGAGGTTTCGCCAGGCCTCGGAAGGCGTCGAGAAATCCTGCGTGCCTTTCGCGTAGCGCCACGATGCCCCCTTCGCGATGTGCACCTCCACGCGGTATTGCGGCTCGTCGCTCGGCAGGTTCGGGCGGCCCGGGCTGCCACCGAGCTCGGGGCTCTGCGTCCAGCTTTCCGGCTCGCCCGGGTCGAGGTAAGGGTTCTTGAGGACGAGCGAGTGCCCTGTCCCATCGGGCGCCACGGGCCATTTGCCATCGTGCTGGTAGCGCACGCTCTGGATCTCGATGCCCGCCTGGTTCGCGAGCGTGATCCGCTCGCCGGAGTTGTCGAGCCGGCCGGCGAACGGCCCGAATGCGCTCTCGAGCCCGTACGCGGAGCGGAGGGCCGCGGGGTCGGCGGCCACGACCGCATAGGACGTCGGCGTGCCGATCGGGCCAAGAATCGTGCCCTCGGGAAACGTGAAATCGATCCCCTCCGAGAAGAAGTAGCCCGAGATGTCCTGCGGTGTGCTGACGTCGTTCGCGATCTCGACGAATTCGAGACCCTGCGCTTCGCCCGCGGGGTGATAGTGGATTTCCTGGATGACCACTGCACGAGCCGGCGCGCTTGAGCCAAGAGCTCCGGCGAACGACGCGAGCACGATGGCGGGCGTGGAAGGAAGGCGAGCGAGCCGGGCGGACAACGAAGCGGCGCAACACCGATGGAAATGCATCGAGGACTCTCCGGGGCAAGCGTGTTTCCAGCGCGGGAGGAGAACTCGCACGACGTTTTGCGCAGCACCCGTACACCCATGGCTGCATGGCACGACACACGCTGGGGTAAGGCTGGATTGTATTCACACCCGAGCCCGCCGTCACTACCCCATCGGAGCGCGGGCTCGACCCAGCGGCCACCTCGGGAGACCGCCGCAGCGAAGCCCGCGATCTGAGCCTGGGAGTCCAGAACCCCCCCGTATTAGGAGGGGCGCCAGGCGCCCCCGCAGCGGTCTGTGCCGTCACCCTCCTCTCTTGCGAGGCAAAGAGACAGCCATGAAATCCTCCCCGGTCCTTGCGCTCGGCCTCTCGACGTTTCTCGCCGTCTCCCTAATCCGCCCGCTCGGCGCCCAATCCACTGCCCTCCGCATCCAGGTGCGACTACCCGCTCGAGGGCTCGTGCTGCGGCAAGAGCCCATCGTCGGGCGCACTGTCGTCACCCACGTCGATATTGCCGGCCTAGATCCCAAGCATTGGCAGACCCAACCAGGTCTTCCCAACCTGCCCTACACCTACCGCTACGTCGCGCTTCCCCTTGGCGCCCGGATCACCGGGCTCGAGGTGAGGACCGGTGACCCCATCACGAGAGAGGGCGTGAGCCTCATCGGCTGGGCTCAATCGGATCAGCCCAGCGTCACTCGCGATCCTTTACCGCCGGATCTCCTTCTCGACCCCGACACGCGGCAGCCTATCTACTATCCTCATCGCACCGCCACGCCGCTCGACCTGTCCTTCGCGCGCGCCTCGGTCTGGCCGGCCCGCGAGCAGGTGGTGCTCGCTGGCGTGGAGGAGAAGGGCGGGTTTCAAGTCGCGAAGCTGCTCATCCACCCCGTCCAGTGGTATCCCGCCTCCGAGCTCCTGCGCTACACGCCGACCATCGAGGTGGCGCTTCTTTACGAGGGCGGCCGCACATTCGCCGGGAGGAATTCCTACCGCCAGTCCGCAGAGCTCGAGGACCTGTCGACTCTGGTCGCCAACCCTGAGGTGCTGCCGCACTCGATAGATTCGTACCCAAGGTTCCCTACCGCCTTGGATGCCTGGTACCTCATCATCACCGACAATTACGAATGGGCCGCCGAGGCCATCGAGCGCGGGGCAGCGATCCCGGGCGACATGGTCGCAGAGCTCCAGCGCCTCGCCGACTGGAAGACCCAGAAAGGCGTCAAGGCCGAAGTCGTGACCATCACGGACATCGTCGACGGCCGCTACGGCGACTTCCTAACGGGCTCGCGCGACCTCCAAGAGGTGCTGCGCAAGTTTCTCAAGCACGCGTACACGGAGTTTGGCACGTACTGGGTCCTCCTGGGAGGCGATGTCGCGGTGCTGCCGGCGCGGTACATCGTCGCGGAGCACACGAGCGACGACAGCTACTTCGCCCGTGAGCCCCAGACCAAGCCCGAAGCCGGGAAATGCTACTGGGACGAGGCGACGGACACCGTGAGGATCCATACCCTGGGCAACGTCCTCGCGAATACCGTAATCTCCACCGCAGCGACCGGCCGCGCCTTCGCCCAGGTGAGCAACCCAAGCCTCGCCACGCCCGGCTGGGCTTTCGCCACCAGCGACAGCTACGCGACCACGACTATGTCGGCGACGGATTTCGTCATCCTCCGGGGGCCCCTCTCCCATACCCGGGACCAGGACTTCTACGCCGCTGCCAGCACCAACTCGATCCCCACGGACCTCTACTACGCGAGCCTCGTCGGCCCGGACTACGACATCCCCGGCCTGCACGACTGGGACAAGAACAACAACGAAGTGTACGGGCAGTACCACGGTGACACTTCCATCGACGGCGTCGATTACCAGCCCGACCTGGCCGTGGGCCGCGCGCCCGTCCAGACCGGCGCCGAGGCCAAGATCTTCGTCGACAAAGTCATTGGCTATGAGCTGCACACGGATCTGCCGCAGACGTTTGCGCACACGCTTCTCCTCGGCAGCTCCAACTGGAGCTCCAGCCCGTCGGTGACGTCGGGGAGCGACGCCCAGCCTCCGGTCGGGAAGTATTACAGCGCGGATGGGTCGACGACTGCCCATCTGCACTTCGACGGGCCCCCGGACCCGGAGTTCTCCTGGCGCCTCATTGCCTACGACGCGGCCGGCGACTGGTGGATCGTGCCATTCAACCGCAGCGCCAGCGCCGAGAATCTGGGCTGGCACTACTGCACCAGCGCTACCTACAACACCGTCTCGGAGCAGCCCTACTCCCTGAACGACCTGCAGCTCTACCTGCCGGTGGCGACCGAGTATGTCAGAGTGCGCGGTCCGGCGAATCAGATCCATCCCGTCAAATACTTCTTCGACAGGGAGGGGATGGACCGCTCCGCGAAGGAGAAGGAGGACCTGAAGCTCCAGTTCGAAAGCGACTTTCCGAGCCTCGATACGCGGAAGCGCCTTTATCAAGACCTGCTTGACGTTCCCGACTATCCTGCGCCGGACCTCTTCGAGCTCACGTCCACGCTCATGCAGAGCGAGCTCAACGCGGGCTACAACCTGGTCAGCCTCAGCGGCCACGGGAACCCTAGCGGCTGCTGCGGCGTCACCAAGAGCTACGTGCAGAACCTTCAGAACGGGGCGCGTGCCGGCATCGTCTACGCCAACAGCTGCCTCACGGCCAAGTTCGATGCGAGCGACTCGGTCGGCGAGGAATTCCTCAAGAATTCGACCGGCGGAGCCGTGGCATATATCGGCTGCTCTCGGTTCGGCTGGGTGAAGGCGGGCGGAGCCTTCGAAAACACCTTCTGGAAGACGCTGGCGCAGGACCGCCACCTGGGCCGACTCCACAATTCAAAGGCGTTGCTGGTGGACTCAACCAACGGGCGCTGGACGAACTTCTCTTTGAACCTGCTCGGGGATCCCGAGATGGAGGTATGGGTCGACGCGCCACCGCGCCTCGACATCGACATCCCGGTGGCCATCGAAAAAGGGCTGCCGATTCCGATCTGGACGCACGGAGTACCGTCGAGCCGCATCTGCGTCCTCGGTCCCAGGGGCTGGATGGAGATCCGCCACACCGGGGAGGCGGATCGCACCGAGGTCTCCACGGACAAGCTTGAAGTGGGGGACGTGCTCCTCTTGACGGTGACCAGCCCGGGCTTCCTTCCCTTCCAACAGGAGGTCGAGGTAACGAGCGGCGGGGAAGAGAGGCTGATCCGCGGCGACGCGAACCAGGACGGGTCGATCGACATTAGCGATGCGCGCTTCATCCTCGGTGTGCTTTTCCTCGGTCAGGGTAACGTCCGCTGCCCCGACGCAGCCGACGCCAACGACGACGGTTCTGTGGACATTTCGGACCCGCTCGAGATCCTCGGATACCTCTTCCTCGGCGCGCCACTGCCCCCGGGTACTACGCCGGGCCAGCCACAGGTCGACGCAACGCCGGACGGCCTGGGATGCGACGCATGACCCGGCGCGCCAACTTTGAAATTACGAGAACGTAGGGCCGGGCCCCGTTCCGGTTGATTCCGGAAACGGTCTCGGATCTCCGGGCGGGCGCCCGCCCGGCGCGGCGATGCTATATTCCGAAAGAAGAGGTCGATCGTCCGCCCGAGCGGACGAGTGAAGAGAAGGCAGTCACCGTGGGAAGGAGGAGGCTGCGGCGCATGAAACAGCGGACAAGCACAGGACGCAGGACGTCCGCTGGCAAGGGAAGCCCAGCGGCCGGCCGCCAAAATCGATCGAATCAGCGCACCAAGTCGCGCGTCGGCTCCCGTGGGGCGGGGGCTCCCGCGTCTCGCAGGGATCTGCGGAAGATCGTACTCGTGGGTCTGCACTTCGGCGATTCGAGGACGCGGATTGCCGCATCCGAAGAGGGGGATCCTCTCCGTCTCAAGAAGGATGAGTTTCCGAACGTCGTGGGTTTCCTCAGGCTCAAGGCCGCCGTTGCCAAGGGCGCCGGGAAATCTGAGGTCCTCTGCGCCGATCAGGCGACGAAGTTTCTCCAGCAAATCGATCTTAGGAAGCCTATCGTCTCGGGCCTCGTGAACGATGTCAGAGTCTGCCGGCAGTTTCTGACGCATGTCTGCTCCGCAGTGGATGCCACCGCCAACCGTCGGCTCTGGGGAGTGGCCAGCATCCCAGCGATGGCAGGCCCCGAGGAGCTCGAAAAGGCGTATCGCAGCCTGAGGGGTCCGCTGGAGCGCGTCGTAGTGGTGCCGGAGCCCTACCTTGCGGCCGAAGGGATGCGCTCCGAGCGTACGGTCCAGCTCGAGCGCATGGGGCAGGACTTGACGGAGGGCTGCCTCGTGATCGACGTGGGCGGCGGCACGACGGACATCTGCCTCATTCGGGGAGGTTTTCCCCGGCCGGAGGATCAGGTCCGCCTCGAGGTCGCGGGAAACACGATCGACAACAAGATCTTCATGAACGCGCTGGTGCACACGCCCACACTGTTCCTCTCGCGGCGGATGGCGAGGGATATCAAAGAGGAGCAGGCATTCGTCGGAGGCTCGCCCGTCGGCGGCGCCCGAGAGCGGTCGGACCTCATCGAATTCACCGATGTGATCCGCAGGGCTTGCGACTCCCTCCTCCAGGCGATCGTGGAGGCGTGCTCGAAGATTCTCGCGCGCTGCGATGGGGACGCGAAGGCCATTTCGAGAAGTATCGTCCTCACGGGGGGAGGGTCGCGGATCCGCAACCTCCCCGTCGGCATAGAAAGCGGCCTTCGAGCGAATGGTCATCCGGATGCGCGAGTGCTCGTGCCGGACGACTTCAGGACGCTTGTCGCTCGCGGCGCATTGCGCTTTGCGCAGAAGCTCGGCGAGGAGGAGTGGCAGGCACTGGCATCCAAGACTCCCGCGGAAATCGCTCGGCACTTCTCCGGAGTCCCGGACGCCGATGGGCAGTTCACGACGCTGGAGGCTCTCGCTGCCGTCGACGTGGGGCTTCGCGAGGAGGCAAGCCCGCGGAGCGCGGTGCCCGCTCGCAATGTGGATTCCTGGAAGCGAAGTGATCCACCTCCTGCCCCCGCCGAGAAGGAGAAGGAGGAAGAGACAGAAGGAGTCGACCTTGAGGAGCTCGATTTCTTCAGGTCGCTGTGAAGCGGCGAGGCGGACCATCCCGCCAGGCCGGTAGTGAATTCAGCGCGGCGATCTGCTCTTCCTACTTGGCCGGCGTGGGGTACGCCTGGAGCACCTCGCCGATTGCTTCGAGGGCCCGGCGCTCCTCAGTGTCGAGCTGGTCGAGGAGCCGAGCGGAGCGGAGGTCGAACGACCGGCGCGGGCGGCTCTCCGGCCCGGAGCGCTGCGAGCCGTTGTGGAAGCACCAGCCAGCCGCCCCCCCTTCGAGGGCGCCGCGAAGGTCCGCCACGAAATCGTCGCTCGAGGGCTCCCAGCCCCGGTCGTAGCCGCGGCGGAAAGGCTCTTGATAGTGGACCGGAACGCTGCGTCCGAGCTTCTGCGCCTCGGCAAGGAGCCTCCGGGTCGTCTCGAGAGTCTCCGCCGCGGTCTTTTCGTGCCGCGGGCGGTGCGGGGTGAGGAAGTCGACTCCGGCCTCGAGAAGGTACTTGCGGGCGTCCTCAGCGCTGATGTCGCCGCCGTGGGAGGCTGTCACGAGGCGGGGAGGATCCAGCCGTCGCACGGCCTCGCGGAGCGCGCGCAGGTCTTCGAAGCTCGTGAAGCGAGCGTCGCCGATGTTTCGCTCGTTCGACAGGTCCAGGTACCAGTTCGGCAGGTCCCGGAGCGCTTCGACCAGGTTCTTTACCGCGGCGAGGTGCGTCGGCAGCGTGGCCAGGGGTTCGGCACCGGCCACGCCGTTGCCTCGCGACAATGTCACGTCGACTACAATGCCCCGTCCGCTGCACTCGGACACGAGCCACCGTAGCCGCTCGAGCTGGACCGGCAGCGCGTCACCGTTCGGATTGACCGCGGAGGCCTCCGCGCCAAAGCCCTGCCACGTAGCCCAGACTCGGATCCAGTTGAAGCCCAGCGGTTGGAGATCGTCGAGGTCCCGGACGATCGACTCGACGCTCGCGGCCAACCCTCCGTAATAGCTCACCCCGGCGAGGAAAGTCGGTGTCCCGTCGACTGTGAAGCGCGTGCCGCTCACTCCCAGCGCGCCCGTCTTCCGCTGGGTGGCCTCTCCCGCGCGCGGCGGCCCGTCGTAGGCTACGAAACCGTGGTGGAGCCCGAGGTAGTAGGCGAGGAGGAAACTCGCGCCGTCCGAGAGCTCTCTACCCCCGCCTCCCTGATCGAGGTCCCACGGATCATGGTTCCAGTGGTTGACGTAGCGCTCATCGATCGGCAGCGCGCGGCCGTCGCGCATCCTGCCGCGGCCGCTCGAGCGGCCCTCGCCCGTGAGGTCGTCGAGTGGGACGACGTCCAGGCGGTGACTGTTCTCGAGCTTCCAGTCCTGCAGGTCGAGCGGGAAGCGGTGCAGGGAGTCGAGAGGGTCTTCGTGCCACCCGGCCGGGGGCGAGAGATCTCTCGTACCCCAGGCGTCGGTCGCATGCTTTCCCGTGCTAGCGGCAGCGTACAAAAAGTCGAAAAAGGGGTTTCTCTCCGCCTTCTCGAGAATCCAGTAGCGGCGGAAGGCCCCGGTGTAGAGCGAACGCAGCGCGGGGTCCTTCTCCAACCGGACGAGGTTGTAGAAGCTCATGAAGGCCATCTCGTCGTCCGACTGATTTCCGGTGCCCGGCCCCGCCTGGACTTTGGGGTAGAGCAGGTTCATAGCGTACCCGTGGTTCTCGATGAGGTCCCTGGCCGCGGCCGCGTACTTCGCGTCGCCGGTCACATGCTCTGCCACTTTGAGGTAGGAGAGCATGCTGAGCGAGTTCAGGCCCCGCTCGCGCCACCACAACGGATCGTGGTTCAGGTCCGAGGGGGCGAACCGGCCCCAGCGCGTCGGTTGGCCGTCGTGGTCCACGAGGCGGAACCCGTGCGTGATGAGGTGGTCGGTCATCGCCGCCACGACGCGCCGCACTTCGTCTTTCTCCGACTCTGACTCCGCGACGAGGTCGTGGTAGAGCGCGTAGAAAAAATAGTGGCCATCGAGCTCGTCCGAGCTGGTGTCGCACTTCCAGTACCACTTGCCGTCCGCGCTCCGCGGCCAGCGCGGGTCGATGACTTTCCAGAGCGAGTCGCGGTGGGCTTTCTCCTCCCGGTCTCGCTCGAGTCGGCCGGCGTTCGGGTCGGGCCCGTCGGCCGGCAGGACGGTCCTTGCCGGGAAGCCGGGAGGCGCTGGGTGCTCGCCGCCTTGCGTGACGGCTCCGAGGAAGCGGAGGGCCCAGAAAGCGCGACGCGCTCGGCTCTTGGCTTGGGGATCCTTCGTCACGGCGTACGCGAAACACTCGCCGGCGCCGTACATGGAGGTCCAGAGGCCGTCGTTGTCGCTGTCGCTTTGGCGCCAAACGGAGAGGTCTTCAGAGCGCTCGAGGTAGACCTCATTGACGAAGCCGTACGGCGTGCGGCGGTGGCGGTGGTCGATCTCCTCCTCGAAGTGGCGGGCTTTCTCGGCCAGCGTGTAACGGATACGCGCGACGATGCCGATGCCTCCGGGGGTTGCCGCCGCGACGCCTCCGTTGTCGCGGGCCACAACCGCGGTGACTTCGTCGCCCGGCAGCCAGCGGCGGCCTTGCCTATATTCCCAAGCGCCGCCGTGGTAGCGGATCATGCCGTGGCGCGTGCCGAGCCAGACGCTGCCGTCGCGGGCGCCGCTCACGCACGTCACGTTCTCGCGAGGCAGACCTTCCGCGCCGCCGAGGAGCCGCCAGGATCCGCCGCGCTGGATCTCGTACGCCGCGCCTCCCGAACCGCCGATCCACAGCCTGCCCCCCGCGTCGAACGCGACAGCTCGCGTATTCTCCGAGCGCCATTTGTGCCTGTCGTCGCGGGGGTCAAGCCCTCGCCAGGCACCATCGCGCTCGACGAACAAGCCCGCCTCCGCGGCAACGGCGATCTCGCCTGCGGCGCTTTCGGCGACGGCTCGGACCTCACGGCGATCCCCGAGGAGGACCTGAAGGCTGTTGACCGGCTCGAAGCGACCTTCTCCGAGGACAAAAAGTCCCGAAGGTCCGGCGATGAGGGGCGCCGAGCCGTTCCTCGGCGCGATCAGCGCCACCGGCGTCCAGGGAAGCGGCGCGAGGCTCTCCACGCGACCAGCAGCGAGGCGGTGGAGCGCTCCCGCGTGGGTGAAAAAGATTTCCCCGGCGCGAGCGGCTACGCACTCGACCACACCGCGAGGCGACGCACGATCCAGCGCGAAACCACCTTTCCCCTCGACGAGGAGGCCGCCGCTCGTCCCCGCGAGGAGCCAGCCGTGCTCGTCGAGGGCGAGGGAATAAACCTCCAGGCGATCGACTCCAGGGACCGTGGTGATTTGCCGGCTCACTTCCTGAAAGTAGGAGCCCGGGACAGCAGGGGGGGAGACGCCTGCTTCGTCCGCACGCGCGACCGCCATTAGCCCCAGAGCCGCCAATAGATGAATCGTCGGGCTTCTCTCGTTGCGCATGGCTTCTCGATACCACCCGGCGCCGGCCCGCTGCAAGCAGGGCTTCCGGTGGGGCGGGGTTTGCCTTTAGGCGTCGAGCTTCAGTCGCGGGGGATTGCTTCTTGGCCGGGACCGAGCTGGGGCCCCTTCCCCTGCTCGGTCTCGCGACCGGTTGCCTTCAAGCGAGCTCGCAGCCCCTCGGGCTCGAAAGTGATCTTGAGCTCCAGAGCCGTGTGATAGGTGGGCGCCAAGGGCTCGACATACACGACGAGGTCCGTTCCTGCGTGGGGGCCGCCCGGTCGATTCTCGCCGCGGGCCAGGTACGCGCCAGGCGCCTGCTTTACCCACGGCGGCTGGAAGTGATAGACGACCTCGGCGCCGCCGCGCTTCAGGATGTGGAGACTGCCGTTTGTCAAAACGAGCTCGGCGCCCAGGATCTCGGGTTGGACGAACTGAACTTTGTCCTCTGGAGTCCAGCGCTGGGCAACTTCAAGCGGCCCGATCATCTGGTCCTCAGCCAGTTTCCTCAGCGTGTCGAGGTCGGAGGCGTATTCATCTCTCACCTGCTCGACCGTGACCCAGTCCGGCACGCGGCTTTGAAAGTACATGATGAGGACCCCAGCACCCACGAGCAGCACCGCCAATGCCAGGCACGTACCGAGCGCTTTGAGGGTCCACCCCAGCCGGCGGGCCGCGATGCCGTAGAGAAGACTGGCGAGAAATGCCACTCCGATCAGGGCAAACAGCGCCAGGAACACGCGGGAGACCACGACCAGCGTCGAATAAGTCATTGCGAGCCCATGATAGGTCGGCGAGTCGAGGAACGGGAGGGCAGCCGCCGTCAGACGAGCTCTTGGACCGGATCGCAGTCCTGGAGCAAGTACTGCGGCCGGCCGTTGTGGTCGGGAATCGTCGCGGAGAGGTCGATACCGAGGACCGTGTAGAGCGTCGCCAGGATGTTCTGAGGCGTGTAGGCCCGCGTGACGGGAGAGTCGCCCCCCGCGCCCGTCGCTCCCACGTACTGCCCCATCTTCAACCCGCCGCCCGAGAAAAGCACACTGCCGGCCGCCGGCCAGTGGTCGCGGCCGCCGAACTTGTTGAGCCGGGGCGTGCGGCCGAATTCGCCCCACACGACCACGCACACTCGGTCGTGCAGACCGCGCTGGTAGAGGTCGGTGATGAGCGCCGAGATGGAGTTGTCGTAGAGCGGCAGCATCGTGCGGTACGACTCGAAGAGACTCGGCAGTCCTGCCGCGCAGTGGTGGTCCCACAAGCCCACCTGCAGCGACACGAAAGGCACCCCCGCCTCGACCAACCGCCGCGCCCGGACGAACGCTTCCCAGTCCCAGGTGAGCTGGCTGCCGGGGGCGTGCGAATACATGTACTTGTCGCTCGGGCCGCGGTACCGCTCGAGCGTCTCGGGTTTCTCCTCGCTCACGTCGAACGCCCGCCGCGCTTTTCCGTTCGTCAGCATGTCGGCGGCTTGCCCGGAGAAAGCGTCGAAAGCGCGCATCTCGCCAGTCGCATCCACGTCTCGCCGCAGATTGTCGAGCCGCGTGAGCAGCTCCTGCCGGCTCTTCAAGCGAGACGCATC
>Ga0111539_10009913_pt1 | contig 12019 bp, 4 predicted proteins | sample RhiMethybrSRZTD1_FD_79667 | JGI IMG/M metagenome (GOLD analysis project Ga0111539, IMG submission 79667) | Populus rhizosphere microbial communities from Tennessee, USA - Rhizosphere MetaG P. TD hybrid SRZTD1 (version 2) (version 2) | ecosystem: Host-associated > Plants > Roots > Rhizosphere >...
ATAGGCGTGTGACCGGTCCAGTCGTGCCCGTCGGGGCGTCGGCTCACGGCGTCCCCGCGCAGCGCTCCGGCGCGGCGGACACTGCGGGGCCGGCGGACGCCGCCCCGCCCGCGGACCTCGCGCCAACCGCCCCGGACCTCGCGCCGATCCCGGACCTCGCGCCGATCCCGGACCTCGCGCCGATCCCGGACCCTGCGCCGACCGCCGCCGCCAGGCCGCCGGACCCTGCGCCGACCGCCGCCGCCAGGCCGCCGACCGCCACGCCGACCGCGGACGCCGCGCCGACCGCGGACGCGGCGGACGGCGCGGTCGTAGCCGGCGCGGTCGTAGCCGGCGCGGCCTGCGCCGAGGGATCGTGCACGGCGCCGACCACCCGCCCCACCGAACCGCGCGTCGCCGCCCGGCGCCTCTGGCTCGCGCTGCGCGGCACCGCGCTCGTGGTGCTGGCGCTCGCGGCGGTGCCGGCCGTCAAGGGCCTGGCGGAGCTCAACCCGGGCCCGCCGCTCGCCGTGCTCGGGCTGGTGATCCTCTCCCAATCGTTGCAGGTGCGGGTGCGCCACGACGGCGGGTGGCTGCTGCTCGGCTGGGGCGAGGCGGCCGTGGTGGCGGCGAGCTATCTGCTCCCCGCCGGGCTCGTCCCGTGGCTGTTCCTCGGCGGGGTGACCTGCGCAAACGTGATCCACCGGTGGCGCGGTCGGGTGACCCGTTGGTACAAGGTGGTCAACAACGTGTCGGCGCTTGTCGTCGCGTCGGGGGCGGCGGCCGCCGCGAGCCGGCTGTGCGGCCTGCGCCCGCGCGCTGAGGTCGACGGGCGGACCGTGCTCGCGCTCGGCGTGGGGGCCGCCGTCTACTGCGCCGTCACGATCGTCATCATCTGCCTCGTCTCCACGAACGAATCCGGCCAGCCGTTCGCTCAGCTGGTGCGCGTCACGGCCCGCACGAAGGTGCCGATGGCGGCCGGCAATTTGATCATCGCGGTGGCGACACTCGCCGGGTTCGCGGTGAACAACCTGTGGCTGCTGGCGCTGCCGCCGGCGCTGCTCCTGCTGCACCAGGCCTACACGTACCGGGCGCACGCCGAGGACGAGCGCCTCTCGTGGCAGACGTTCGCCGAGGCCACCCGCAAACTCAACCACCTCGATGAGGGGCACGCCGCCGCGGCCGGCCTCGACGGCGCCGCCCGGCTGTTCGGCGCCCGCGTCGTGGAGATCATCGTCGACGGGCCGCCGGGCGAACCACGTGCCTACACGCTCGGCACCGACGGCGAGATCACCCGCGGTGCGCCCGTCGCGCCGGCCGAGCCGCCGCTGGCCACCCGACCGCTGCTGGTGGCCGGCGCGCGGATCGGCGAGCTGCGGCTGCTGCAGGCGTCCAGCCTCAACCGGCGCGACGGGCTGATGCTGAACGCCTACGGCGACGCGCTCGCCGCGTCGCTGCACGACGCCGCGACCAACAGCGAGCTGCGGGCGCTCACCGAACGCAGCACCCACGACGCGACGCACGACGCCCTGACCGGGCTGCCGAACCGGGCGGCGCTGCTGGGCCGCGGGTCCGAGCTGCTCAGCGGCCTCGAAGCCGGTGCACCGGTCGCTCTGCTGCTGCTCGACATCAACCACTTCAAGGAGGTCAACACGACGCTCGGCCACGCCGCCGGCGACGAGCTGCTGAGCACCACCGCGGCCCGGCTCGCGGCCGGTGACACGGCCGGTGACGTGGCCGGTGAGCTGCTCGTCCGGCTGGGCGGCGACGAGTTCGCCGTGCTGGTCACCGGGGCGTGCGCGACGCTGCCGCAGGCCGTCGCCCGGGCCAAGCAACTGGCCGGCGAGCTGGCCCGGCCGACGGCCGTGTCCGGCGTCCAGCTCTCGGTCGAGGCGTCGATCGGCGTGGTTGCGGCGTCAGCCGGCGAGGCCGACGTCACCGAGCTGCTGCGCCGCGCCGACATCGCCATGTACCAGGCCAAGCACGACGGATCCAGCGTCGCCTGGTACGAGCCCGAACGCGACAACGCCAGCACCGACCGGCTGGCCCTGCTCGCCGAGCTCCGCGAGGCGCTCGCCAGCCGCGACCAGATCGAGCTGTTGTGGCAGCCGGTGGTCGCGCTCGTCAGCCGCCGGCCGGTGTCGGTGGAGGCGTTCGTACGCTGGCGGCACCCGCGCCGCGGGACGCTCAAGCCGGTCGATTTCGTCCGCGCCGTCGAACAGAGCGAGCTGCTCGGTCAGTTCACCCGGCACGTGCTGGACGCCGCACTGGACGTCGCCGCCCGGCTGCGCGATTGCGGCGCCGACCTGCCGGTGGGGGTGAACCTGTCGCCGCGCAGCCTGCACGACAGGCAGCTCCCGCACGACGTGCGGAGGCTGCTGGAGCGCCACGGCATCCCGCCGCGCGGGCTGATCCTGGAGATCACCGAGACGGTGGTGCTGAGCGAGGACAAGGTCGTCGACGAGGTGCTGGCCGAGTTGCGGGCGCTCGGGGTCCAGCTGTCGGTGGACGACTTCGGCACCGGCTGCTCGGCGCTGACGTTCCTGACCCGGGTGGCGCTGGACGAGGTCAAGGTCGACCGGACGTTCGTGACCAGGATGGCCGACCAACCCGAGGCGGCGGCGATCGTCCGGACGACGGTGGAGCTGGGCCGGGAGCTGGGCCGGCGGGTGGTGGCCGAGGGTGTGGAGACGGCGGAGCAGTACCAGGCGCTGCTCGCGCTCGGCTGCACGACGGCGCAGGGCTTCTACTTCTACGCACCGATGCCCGTGCAGGTTGCCCTGGAGGCGCTGCGCGGCGCCACCGAGGAGCCCACGCCGCCGGTGCGCCACCTGCGGGCGCTCGACTAGCGCCGCCCGGCGAGCCGCGGCATAGGGTCGGGTCATGGCCAATCGCCTCGCCGACGCGACCTCGCCGTACCTGCTCCAGCACAAGGACAACCCGGTCGACTGGTGGCCCTGGTCGCCGGAGGCGTTCGCCGAGGCACGCCGGCGCGACGTGCCGGTGCTCATCTCCGTCGGGTACGCGGCCTGCCACTGGTGCCACGTCATGGCGCACGAGTCGTTCGAGGACGACGCGGTCGCGAAGGTGGTCAACGAGCTCACCGTGCCGATCAAGGTCGACCGCGAGGAGCGCCCGGACGTCGACGCCGTCTACATGACCGCCACCCAGGCGATGACCGGGCACGGCGGCTGGCCGATGACCGTCTTCGCCACCCCGGACGGCAAGCCGTTCTTCTGCGGGACCTACTTCCCCGCCACCCAGTTCGTGCGGGTCGTGCGGGCCGTCGCGCAGGCGTGGACGGAGCAGCGCGACGCCGTCGAGAAGCAGGGCACCGCCGTCGCCGAAGCGATCGCCAACGCGTCGGCCCGCGATCTGCCGCCAGCGCCCCTGACCGATGGCAAACTCGACCGGGCCGCCGCCTCGCTGACCGCCGAGTACGACCCCCGGCACGGCGGCTTCGGTGCCGCGCCGAAGTTCCCGCCGCACCTCGCGCTGCTGTTTCTGCTACGGCACCACCAGCGCACCGGCGCGCCCGAGGCGCTGGAGATCGTGCGCCACACCTGCGAGCGGATGGCCCGCGGCGGCATGTACGACCAGCTGGCCGGCGGGTTCGCCCGCTACTCGGTCGACGCGACGTGGACGGTGCCGCACTTCGAGAAGATGCTCTACGACAACGCCCTGCTGCTGCGCGTCTACACGCACCTCTGGCGGCTCACCGGCGATCCGCTGGCGCTGCGCGTGGCCGACGAGACCGCCGCGTTCATGGCCCGCGACCTGGGCACCGACGACGGCGGGTTCGCCTCCGCCCTCGACGCGGACGCCGATGGCAGGGAGGGCCTGACCTATGCCTGGACGCCGGCCGAACTCGTCGCGGCGCTGGGGGAGGACGACGGCACGTACGCGGCCGAGCTCTTCGGCGTCACCGACGAGGGCACCTTCGAACACGGCTCCAGCGTTCTCCAGCTACCAACCGACCCCGCCGATCCGCAGCGCTGGCGGGCCGTCCGTGCCCGCCTCCTCGCCGCCCGGGCGTCGCGGCCGCAGCCGGCCCGTGACGACAAGGTGGTCGCCGCCTGGAACGGCCTCGCGATCACGGCGCTCGCCGAGTACCTGGCCATCGCGCCCGATCCGCACCCGGCCGCCGGGCTTAGCATGTTCGCGGCGGCCGACGCCCTGGTCGAGCGCCACGTGACCGCCGGCGGCCGGTTGCGCCGCGTCTCCCGCGACGGCGTGCCGGGCCCGCACGCCGGCGTCCTGGACGACTACGGCGCGGTGGCCGAGGCGCTGTGCGCGCTGCACCAGGTGACCGGGTCGGGCCGCTGGCTGGAGTTGGCCCGTGGCGTTCTCGATGCGGCGCTCGCCCACTTCGGGACGCCCGCCGGCGGTTTCTACGACACCGCCGACGACGCCGAGCAGCTCATCACCAGGCCGGCCGACCCCACCGACAACGCCACGCCGTCCGGCCTCTCGTCGACCGCGGCGGCGCTCGTCACGTATGCGGCGCTGGCGGGGGAGCCGTCCTACCGGGAGGTGGCCGAGCTGGCGCTCGCCCAGGTCGGCGCGCTCACGGACAGGCACGCCCGGTTCGTCGGGTATGCCTGCGCGGTCGGGGAGGCGCTGCTGTCCGGGCCGTACGAGATCGCCGTCGCCACGGAAGAGCCGCAGGACGATCCGCTGGTCCGGGCCGCGTGGCGGCTCGCGCCGCCGGGCGCGGTCGTGGTCGCGGGACGACCGGACGCCGAGGGCGTGCCGCTCCTCGCGCACCGGTCACTGCGCGACGGGGGCAGCGCCGTCTACGTGTGCCGCAACTTCGTCTGCGACGCGCCGGTGGTGACCGAGGCGGCCCTCGCCGCCGCGCTGGCCTGACATCCCGGAGAACGGGGCCCGTTCGCCTGCGGCGAACCGCCTGGGCTTACTCCTGCAGCGGTGTAATGCTGTAATCAACGTTGCAAGGGGAGGGGTTGCAGATGCGTAAGCACGGTCATTGGAGTGGACACGCGCAGGCGTTCTTCGGCGGTCGCGGCCGGGCGGCGGAGGCCCCGTCCACGAACGACGCTGCGGCGTTCATCCAGGGTGCGCTGCCCGACGACTGGTTCACCGGCCCGGCCGACGTCTCGGTCGACCGGGACGAGATCATCATCGTCGGCTCGCTGCCGTCGCCGAAGCTCGACGAGGGCGCCACCGACGCCGACAGGGCAGCCGCCGAGCAGGGGCGGATCGCCGCGTTCCGGGAGTCGACCCGGGAACGGCGGATCCAGATCGCCCGCCAGCTCGAGCACCGCTACCAGCGCAAGGTCGCCTGGGGTGCCATCGCCGGTGACACCCACGAGCTGTTCACCACGCACTCCGCGCCGGTGATGACGCGGCTGCGCCAGCCGGAGCGCAAGGTGCTCGACACACTCGTCGACGCCGGCGTGGCGCGGTCCCGGTCGGAGGCGCTGGCCTGGTCGGTGCGCCTCGTGGGGCAGCACGCCGAGACGTGGCTCGCCGAGCTGCGCGACGCCATGGGCGCCGTCGACGAACTGCGCAAGCGCGGCCCCGAGCTGTGAACCGTGGTCCCGAATGGGCGCCACAGCACCCATTCGGGACCACGATCCGGGGTCACCACTACGCTGGTACGGCGATGGACACCAGGACCGGACTGCCCGTTGTCGGCATGGTTGGCGGCGGCCAGCTTGCCCGCATGACCCATCAGGCGGCCATCGCCCTCGGCCAGTCGCTCAAGGTGCTCGCCGCCGCCGACACCGACGGAGCCGCCCGTGTCGCGACGGACACGGAGATCGGCTCGCACACCGACCTCGACGCGCTGCTGGCGTTCGCCCGCGGCTGCGACGTCGTCACCTTCGATCACGAACACGTGCCCACCGAGCACATCCGTGAGCTGGTCAAGGCGGGCGCCGTCGTCCGGCCGGGCGCCGACGCGCTGATCTTCGCCCAGGACAAGCGGGCGATGCGGGAGCGGCTGACGGCCAGCGACGTCCCGATCCCGCGCTGGGCACCCGTTCGCACGAAGGAAGACCTGACCGGCTTCGCCGACGGGAACTGGCCGATCGTCGTCAAGGCGGAGCGCGGCGGGTACGACGGCCGCGGCGTCTGGATCATCGACGGGCCCGACGGCGCGCCGGACGGCGTCGACCTGATCGCCGAGGAGCGGGTGCCGCTGCTGCGCGAGCTCGCCGCGGTGGTGGCCCGTTCCCCGTTCGGCCAGGTCGCGGTGTATCCCGTGGTGGAAACGGTGCAGCGCGACGGCATCTGCGTCGAGGTGCTCGCGCCGGCACCCGGCCTCGACGGCGACCGCGCGGTGCAGGCGCAGGACCTGGCGATCCGGATCGCCACCGAGCTCGACGTCGTCGGCCTGCTCGCCGTCGAGCTGTTCGACACGGGCACCGACCTGCTCGTCAACGAGCTCGCGATGCGCCCGCACAACTCGGCGCACTGGACGATCGAGGGCGCCCGCACGTCGCAGTTCGAGCAGCACCTGCGGGCCGTCCTCGACTACCCGATGGGCGACACCTCGATGACGGCTCCCGCCGTGGTCATGGCGAACGTGCTCGGCGGCCGACCGGCGCAGAACGCCGACATGTCGCTCGACGAGCGGCTGCACCACATGTTCGCGGCGGAACCCGCCGTGAAGGTGCACCTGTACGGCAAGGAGGTACGGCCGGGTCGCAAGATCGGCCACGTCACCGCCCTGGGCGACGACCTGGAGAAGGTGCGGGCCAGCGCCGCCCGCGCGGCCCGCTGGCTCAGCGAGGGTGGGGAAGAACGATGACGGTCGGTGTGATCATGGGCAGCGACTCGGACTGGCCCGTCATGGGCGCGGCCGCCGACGCGCTGCGCGAGTTCGACGTCGCCTACGAAACCCGCGTGATCTCCGCCCACCGCACCCCGCAGGCCATGCTCGAGTACGCCGCGACCGCCGCCGACCGCGGCCTCCGGGTGATCATCGCCGGCGCGGGGGGAGCGGCCCACCTGCCCGGGATGGTGGCGTCGGCGACGGCGCTGCCGGTGATCGGCGTACCCGTGCCGCTGAAGTACCTCGACGGCATGGACTCGCTGCTCTCGATCGTGCAGATGCCGGCCGGGGTGCCGGTGGCGACGGTGTCGATCGGCGGCGCGCGCAACGCCGGCCTGCTGGCGGTTCGGATTTTGGCGGCGTCCGACCCGGCGCTCCGGCAAAGGATGCTGCGCTTCCAGGAGGACCTGCGCACCCTCGTCGCCGAGAAGGACGCCGCCCTGCAAGCAGGTCAGCGGAACGACCCGTAGGCCCCGCGGAAGCGGCGCATCGCCTTGCGCCGCTCGTAGGTGGCGCCGAGGCTGATCAGCAGCGCGCCGGTCGCGGTGAACAGCAGCAGCAGGATCCACCACGGCAGCAGCCGCCCGATCACGACCAGCTCGTTGAGCGCCGCCAGCACCGTCACCACCGCGCCGATGGTCACCGGGGCCTTGTGCCGGCGCACGGAGCCGATCGCGACGGTGAGCACGGCCGCGACGAGCAGCAGCACCCGCCGGGTCGGGCTGGCGTCGCTGACCAGCACGATCGTCAGCGTGGGCGCGAACGCCGCCACCAGCGCCGGGCCGTAGGCGAGCCAGCTGCCCAATTCGGGCCGGCGGCGCAGCTCCAGCAGTCCAATCAGCAGGGCCAGCCCGGCGAACGGCAGCGTGTACGCCTCCGGGACGCCGACCGCGGCCACCCGCAGCAGCATCCAGATCGCCACCACCTCGACCACGGCCGCCGTGACGAGCAGGGCGGTGCGGTACTGGTCGGAGCGGCCGGGCCGGATCGCGGCGACGGCGAGCACGGTTCCGGTGGCCATGCAGGCGACCGCCGTGTACTCGGGGTAGCCCGTCGTCAACCCGATCGACGCGACCAGCCCCAGGTACCCGAACGCCTCCAGCAGGCTCTGCTCGCTGTCGACGCTGGGTCGGCGCAGCGGGTCGTCGCGGCGCAGCCGGGGCAGGCCGGCCGCGGTCCCCAGCACCATTGCCGCCGCTGCCAGGACGGCGATCGCCGTGAGTCGGGCCGGCAGGTTGGTGGCGAGCCCGGCCGCGAACGCCAGGCCGAGCAGCGAGCCGGCCGCGAACTGCCACGCGAAGAGCCGGGCGAACGCGGTGCGGCCCCAGACCGCCCCGATGACGCCGAAGAAGACGGTGCCGGCCAGCGTGCTCACCGTCGTCGAGCGGGTGGCGAGGCTTCCCGCGAAGCCGGCGCCGGCGGCCGCCAGGCCGATCATGAAGATCACCCGACGGCCGACCTGCAGCGGGTGGCCGTCCACGGTGTCCGGCGGCGGGTCGGTCAGCGCCAGGCCGAGGCCGGCGAGCACCGCGACGACGAGCGTGATCGTGTTGTACACCGGCCACGGCACCCGCAGCGCGGCCGGGATGATCAGCAGCGTGAGCGCCACACCGGGAATCACCACCGCGACGGCGCGTTCGGTGATCTGCTGGCGGCTGCCGCCGAGCCCGACGGCGGCGAGCGCGGCCGCCATCGTCAGCGTCGCGGCGGCCAGGACGTCGGTCGGGTCGCCGGCCCACTTGTCGAACCAACCGAGCCGCACGGCGGTCTCGGCGGTGCCCGTCCACGGGTCGTCGACCCACTGGTACGGCCCGAGCAGCGCGGCGGCGACCGCCGGTCCGATCACGGCGATCGCCACGGTGGCGGGGATCGCGCTCGCCGCGAGCACCCCGGATCCGAACCCGCCGGGCCGGCGCACCGCCCGCCAGGTGGGCAGTGGCACGCGGGTGCGGTCCGGCCGCCAACCGGCCGCCGGCTCCCACTCCGGCCCGCGTCGCTCGGTGCGCACCCGCAGCAGTTCGGCGAGCACTCCCATCAGCGCGGCCGCGGCCGCGTAGATGGCGGCGGGCAGGTCGGTGGCGAGCGAGGCCAGCGCGGCGACGGTGGCCGCACCGGACACGCCGGCGGTCAGGTACGGCAGGTACATCGGGGCCTCGCGGCACAGCAGCCCGCCGACGGCCAGGGCGGCCGCGGCGGCGGCGAGGGCGGCGGTCACCGGCACCTCGGCGCTGTGCGTCAGCGTCGCGGAGAACGCGGCGCAGGCGCCGGCCCCGGCGAGGATCGCGCCGGTGACGGCCGAACCGCCGACCACGGGCAGGTGGGCGCGCCCGGCGGCGCCCTCCCCGACCGTCTCCTCGCGGCTCTGGTCCACGAGCCAGCCGGCCAGCGCCACGATGACGCCGGCGGTCAGCATGCCCAGCAGGGTGCCGGCGGTCGCGGCCGGCTCGACCAGGCTCGCGACCACGGTGTGGACGCCGATCGCCGCCCCGACTCCGAGCCGGACGAGCCCGGTGTGCGTGTTCCACGCGACGACGGCGGCGGTGCCGAACGCCAGCGTCGCCATCAGCCCGATGACCAGCGGCGCGGCCCAGCCCAGATCGAACGCGACGGGCACGGCCACCGCGCCGAGGCCGGCCAGCACCGCGGCCACGTCGTCGCCGGCCGGCTTCGGCATCGCGATCGCCGCGGCAACGGCCAGCAGGAACAGCGCGACGGGCGCCTGCACGCCGAACGCCGCGTGCTCCGACGCGGTGCGGGACCACTCCTCGCCGAGCGGGGCCGCCCACAGCGGGCTGGCGGCTCGGATCACACCGAACGCGGCACCGAGCGCCCCCCAGCCGGCCAACGCGGCCACGATCGCCCCGACGGTGGCCGCGCCGGTGACCGGGCCGCGCCGCCACCGCTCCTCCCGCAGCGAACGTGTGGTCAGCGCGACGGCCAGCACCAGCGCCGCGACCATGACCAGCTCGCCGCCGGCGACGACGAGCGACGTCGCCCGGGCCAGCGCCGCGATCCCGGCGACGGTGACAGCGGCAGCGGCCATGTCGGCGCCGTCGAGCCGCTGCCCGAAGAGCTCGCGCTCCTCCATCGACGGCGCCAGCCACAGCAGCAGCGAACTGCCGAGCAGCAGCAGCGCCACCGCCAGGTCGATGGCGGTACGCGAGTTCACCAGCAGCGTCGCCATCGTCACCACCGCCGCCGCGGCGATCGCGCCGGCGACGATCGGCGGCGTGGGCCGGCGCCGGGCCACCTGCACCAGCGCGGCGTAGGTCAGTACCGCCGCGAGCGCCAGGTAGGTGGTCACCAGCACGGCCGTCGCGGCGAACGAGGTGCTCGCGCCGCGCCCGGCGAGCAGGGTCGCGGTCAGCGCGGCGACGGCGCCGGGGAACGCGAACACCGCACCGCCGGCCGCCGCGTCGGCGGCCGTGCGGGCCACCATCTCGGCGCGCGGGTCGGTGCGGGCGGCGCGCGGCCCGAACGCCACCGCGAAACCGGCGATGGTGATCGCGGCCAGCGTCAACGCGGTCGCCGCCGGCCGGGTCAGGCTCGCCGCCGCGGCCCAGGCGCCCACCAGCAGCGCGGCCCCGAGGCAGGTCCAGGCGGACCGGACGGTCGGGTCGGCGTCGCCGGCGGTGGCGCCGTACCGGTCGGCGGCGAGGTTGGTGGTGGGCCGCGGCTGGCCGTAGCCGGCGCCCGCCTGGTCCGGGCGGGTCGGGTCGACCGCGATCGGCGCGGTGCGCAGCGGGTCGATGATCGGCCCGATCGGCCCGGTCGCCGCGACGGGTTCGGTCGGGCGCCGCAGGTCGCCGACCCGCTGGGCCGCCACGCCCGCCCCGATGGCCGCCGCCACCGCCAGCGCCGGCGTCCACATCCAGTTCAGGTGCAGCGCGGCCGGCGCCGTCAGCACCGCCAGCGCGCCGCCGACCACGACAGCGTCGATCTTGTAGACCCAGGGCAGCAGCATCGCGGCGGTGAGGGTGAGCAGCAGCGCCGCGACCGGGAGCTGCCAGGTCGCGCCCTCGGCGTACGTGGTGACCTGGTCGGTGTACGTCGTGAGGGCGGTGTTCCAGTACGGCCGTGCGGCGCGGATCGGCGCGCCGACCGCGGGCATGGCCACCCAGAGGAGGACAAGGGCGGTGATCGCACCGGAGAGGCCGCTGGCCAGTGCCGGCCCGCGCCGGGCGCCGGGCGGTAGCAAGGCGACGGAGCCAGCGGTCGCCGCCACGGCGGCAGCGGTGATGGCGAGGGCGTAGTCCGGGGTGGCCACCCACGAGACCCGGGCCGCCGCGAAGATCACGGCGAGCACCGCCAGCCCGCCGGTCAGGTCGGCGAGCGGCGAGCGCTGCTGCTGGATGGCGCCGGCCACGCCGACGGCGGCGGCCAGCACCAGTACGAGAGCTGCCCGCACGGCCTGCGACACGGTCTCGGCGGCGATCAACGCGGTGGCCGCGTAGGCCGCGGAGAAGCCGTAGGCAACGGCGAAGAGCAGCCAGGCCGCGTCGCGCAGGACGCTGGCCGCGCGACCCTCGCCGGGCAGGACGACGGCGCCGAACAGGGTCCGTCCGCGCATCAGGCCGATCGCGAAGCCGAGGTTCATCATGGCGACGAGGGCCAGGGCGAGCGCCCAGCCCGCCGGCTCGCGGATCAGCGGGTAGGCGAACAGCGGGATCACCGGCTGCAGCACGAGCAGCGTCGCGTACCGGGGGGCGAGCAGGTGGGTGGCCACCTCGTACGCGACCGCGACCGCCGCGGTGGCGAGGCACACGATCGCGAAGTACACCTGCGTGGGGACGGCGCCGCCGCCGCCGAACAGGCCCTCCGAGTACGCGACGTATCCGTCCACGAGGACCATGAGCAGGGCGACCGCGGCGAGCGTCTCGGCGGTGGCGATGAGCCCGCGCCGGGCCAGCGCAATGGGGACGACCAGCAGCACGAGCGTGATCAGGACGAGCAGGCCCATCCGGCCGGCCGCGTTCAGCCCGGTGAAGGCGAACGTCATGACCACGACGGCCCCGGCGAGCAGCAGGCCGCCGAGCGTGAACAGAACGGTCTGGGTGGCGCCCGTGCTGGTCTCGGCACCGAGGAGCCTGCTGCCCGGGGCGCGGGGCTCGTCTTCGGGCAGCGGCATGACGCGGGACCGGCGCGGACCGCTGCCGCTGCCGCCGCTGCCGCCGGTTGGCCGGTCGGGGGGTCCGCCGGGTCCGCCGGGTCCGCCGGGGCCTGAGCCACCACCGCCACCGC
>Ga0111539_10009914_pt1 | contig 12018 bp, 10 predicted proteins | sample RhiMethybrSRZTD1_FD_79667 | JGI IMG/M metagenome (GOLD analysis project Ga0111539, IMG submission 79667) | Populus rhizosphere microbial communities from Tennessee, USA - Rhizosphere MetaG P. TD hybrid SRZTD1 (version 2) (version 2) | ecosystem: Host-associated > Plants > Roots > Rhizosphere >...
GAGGCATAGCCGTAGTCGATCGGCGGCGCTGCCGACCAGCTCACCGACTTCGGACTACTAGACGATCGATTGATAGAATTCCTCGAGCCGCTCGGGTCTCAAGTGAAGTTTCTCCCCTCATCCCCGCTCCGGCCACCCGTTAGTAATGGCCAGGGATTTAGGGAACCATTTCTCGGCCCGTTTGTTCCGCAGCACCCAGGTCAACGGTCCATATGGGAAAGCAGTCATGGCCGATAACATGCTCGTGGGCTGCGGCTGCACCTTTGTTCCCCTGGCGGGCAGAACGGATCATAAGGCGCGTCACTTCACTGCTCCGAGTGCCGGTCACCTGGAAAAAGACGCACTTGCCGGCGACCTAGGGCGGCGGCGATCACCCATGAGAATGGTTGGCAGATTAGTACGGGCGACATCCGCGGGCGGTGTCTCAGTTTGAAGGATTCTGAGATTGACAGGGGATCTCAAGGCTTCGAGCCGCTGCTGTTGGACGCGCATTGAATCCAAGAGCGCACACAGCAATTCGACGGCCGCGTCAGTCGGCTGGTTCTCTGCCTCCAGCCTCCCTATCCGCTCTTGCTGTTCCATGGCCCGCTTCGTTGTGTGTGCGATCGGCCTGAGGATGGTTTTCTCTTCTTCTGTCAATGTGGCGCTCCATGGCCGCTGGCCATAATGCTTTCCGCGGATCGGGTCCCGATCATTAGCAGAAATGGGCGAGTGAATGTCTCAATCTGCTAATTTCATGCATTCTTGACAGCAAGCGTTGGCCGCCTAGGCCTTGTCAAGGCACAGAGGAGTTCCACGGAGGCGGAGTGGCCAGCTACCGTTGCTATCAACTGAACGCGCAAAACAGAATCCGGCAAGCCCGTGACATTGAAGCCGAGAGCGACGCTGACGCGATTCTCCTCGCAGAGCGAGCCATAGAGACTTCCGCAGACCTTCCCGCCCTCGAAATTTGGCAAGGCAAGCGCATAGTCGGCCGGCTTGTATTCGCGCAGCCCACCGATCGGGAAACCGCAGCTCAGTAAGAGTCACAGCAGGGAGCCCGTGAGAACGCTTATCCCGGTGTCCCAGGTGACCACCATATCCAGTAGCTCGATATCTGCGTGCGGGTCGCGCCTTATGATAGAGAATCGTCAGAGACGGCAGCAGGCACTACCCGCCTGACCTGCCTCTGCAAGAGAGGTCCGCTGTCGGAGATAGAACGGACTAATCGGAAATCTGCTTGGTTGGCTGAGTTTGACCCTCAGCGGCCCTCACCATTCCTGGTTCGGGGCTCCCAGATGTCCACACTACGCTGGCGCCGCATCACTTGCCCTGTCACGCAGGCTGGGTGATATGATCCAACCGCGGGGAGGCGGGTGCGATGACCGAGTCTCGAAAGCTGGCAGCGATCCTGGCCGCCGATGTAGTAGGGTTCAGCCGTCTCGCTGGCGCTGACGAAGACCGCACTCTGGCACGACTACGAGCGCTGCGCAGCGACCTCATCGATCCCACGATTTCGGTCTATAAGGGACGCGTAGTCAAGCGTACCGGTGATGGCGTTCTCGTCGAATTCCGCAGTGTGGTCGACGCCGTCCGCTGCGCCATCGAGGTGCAGAACGCAATGATCGACCGCAATGCAGGCGTATCGCACGACCGCCGGATTGAGTTTCGCATTGGCATCCATTTGGGCGATGTCGTTGAGGAGAGCGACGGTGACTTGATGGGCGATGGCGTCAATATTGCCGCCCGACTTGAGGGCATCGCTCACCCGGGTCGCATTTGCCTTTCCGAGGACGCCTACCGGCAAGTCAAATCAAGGCTCGATCTTGCGATTAGTGATCTTGGCGAAACGAAGCTCAAGAATATCGCCGAACCGATGCGGGTTTTTTCGCTTGAAGTCGGCGGTGTCACAAAGTCGGAAGCTTCAACGCCAGTGGTGTCGCCGAACAAACCCTCAATCGTGGTACTACCCTTAACCAATATGAACGGCGATCCCGAGCAGGAGTACTTCAGCGACGGCATCACCGAGGACATCATCACCGAGCTGGCGCGCTTCCATTCCCTCTCTGTCATTGCGCGCAATTCCTCGTTCTCGTTCAAGGGCCGATCAGTGAACATCGCTGAAATCGGACGCGCACTAGGAGTACGCTATGTTGTCGAGGGCAGCGTTCGCAAGATGGGCCGACGGGTGCGTATCACAGCTCAGCTTATCGAGGCCGCGACGGGCGCACACGTCTGGGCCGAGCGATACGACCGCGATCTCGAAGAGATTTTCGAGGTCCAGGACGAAGTCACCGAGCGGATCGTCTGGGCGATGACCGGGAAGGTCGCGGCGGCTGAAATCTCTCGCTCGAAGCAGCGGCGCGTCGAGAACTTGGATGCTTATGATCTTGTCTTGCGCGGGCAGGACCTTCTGAATCGCTATACACCAATGGACACCACTGCGGGCCTTGATTTGATCAGGAAAGCATCAGAGCTTGATCCAAGCAACGGATGGGTTCTGAGTTGGTTGGCCATTGCTTACATGGGATCGGGCTTTCTGAATCGCGACATGCCCGCCTTTGATCTTGCTATCGAGGCTGCTGATCGGGCGCTGGCGCTGGGTAATGCGGAGGATTGGACGGATGCTGTCGTGGCCTTCATCCTCGGCTGGCGTCGAAACTATCGAGAAGCCGACGTTCGCTTGTCCAGGGCATTAGCCAGAAATCCACACGACCCAATAACGGCCGAGGCGAGGATCTACGTCTTGTTATATGAGGGAAAGGCCGAGCAAGCACGCGAGATAGCAGAGCGGGTGGTCATTCTCGATCCGATCAATCCCGTATGGTTTCATGAGTTCTTAGGCTACGCCAACTATTTGCTTGGCGACTACGAGGGGTCGCTTCAAGCCTTTAGGCGATGCATGCCGGTAGGCTACTACAGAAGCTATGTCCATTTTGCGGCGTGCCTGGGTCAGCTCGGGCAAATTGAGGAAGCGCAAGCGGCATGGCGTAGGTGCCTCGAACTCAGTCCCGGCTACACGTTGGAAGAATTCGACCGGGAATCACCATACCAGCCTCAAGACCGTAAGCGATGGCTTGACGGATTGCGCAAGGCGGGCTTGTCGGAATGACTGAGCATCAGTTCTGAATCGGACATCCAGTCCATTGCCCGACTGCGCTGGGATAAGAACTGATCGCCTACCCCGGGTAGAGCCCGGATCGTAAGGATCAGCGCAAGCCGGCTGCCTTAGATCTGGTCCCTGGGACACCGGGATAAGCCTTCCCGTGAGGGATCTAAACTACTCGACTGGACACAAGCTCTCGCATAACCCTGCCTACTTCCACGCCATCGTATGGTTTGGAAAAGAAGCGCGCGCGTGTCGGAAGATCGTTGGCGCCAACCAGCCGCAGCCCCGATGTTACGATAACTTCTATCGGCGGCCATCGATCGCGGATCGCTTTGGCAAGCTTGAGGCCATCCATCGAGCCAGGCATTTCAATGTCAGTGAAGACCACTCGGATATCTGGGCGCGACTCCAAAATCTTGATAGCGTCGCCAGCGCTGCCTGCCTCGATTACCTCGAACCCGGCGTCCTCCGCCACGCTGGCCGCATAGATTCGCAAGATCGGCTCATCCTATGTTAACGAAAATCTACCTTCCCCGTTCCGCCCAATCCCATCTTTGTTATGCGGGCGCCGAAACCTTCGCGGCCCGGCTCGCCAATGGGTCTCCAAATCAGGCGCATTACTTCGCCCTCCCCTCTGCCAGTGACCTGAGGCGCTGACCTGCCAGCGACCCAGTTGGGCAGTGATCCCATCAGAATGGTTAGCAGATTAGCACGGGCGACATCCGCGCCAGTGCTTGCCTGTCCCATGTTGGTGTGCCAGTCTCGCCGCCTCCGGCTCCGCTATGCCGTTGTTGTTGCCATCGCGAGACTCTTGCTGGGTGTCCTAGTCCCCCAGCCACGAAACACCTAACTGTTTGAAATATCAAAATAGTCAGCGCAATCACTTTGATGGGCGCTGTCTTGCATCACGGACCTGTACAACAGGCCGGTGACACAGCGTCGAAGTGAGGCGCTGTGACTTCATATCTCTGTTAACCGCGGCCAGACGATCTTCTGGCGCAGGCGCCTTTCAGGGCGCGCCGCCAAGATATTCGGCTGCTCGCACCTGATCCTCAGCCTTCGCACGCATGATCCCAAGCGTGCGCGTCAGCTGTCGCGGGGCTCGTGGTTTCGCAAAGTGAATGTCAGGATTTCTGTGCTTTCGTTTGTGCGCCGGCGCTGCCGCCGCATTTGCCCGGCAAACGTCCGAATACGTGTGATCCGCAATTTCCTTGAATTGTCGAGATCGATATCTCTTTGCTCTCGACAGCCCGCTTCGCAATCGGAACAACCTGCTCGCCCAAAATAATGCCAAGAAGGCCAATGAGTGCGATGACCGGCGGCGCGGGTGAGCGAACGTTGACCAGTCCGTAGACAATCCCGACGAATAGCCCCACTGACAGGGACAGAATGTAGGGTTTCACAACGGATCCTCCTTTACGAGGTCGCGCGGGATCCCGCGTACTCGCTTAGTGACCTTCAGCTCGCATCCGCCACAGATTCCTGCTTTTGATCTTCAGCTCTAGCGATGTTCTTCATGAGATGATCTCCATCTGCATCATTACTCGGCTGCCCTTCCAGACTGGTGTGCTGGATAGTCCGTATAGCCGCGCGCATCGCCGCCGTAGAATGTGGAACGGTCATAGGGATTGAGCGTCAAGCCATGCCGGAAGCGCTCCGGGAGGTCCGGATTCGAGATGAAGTGCCGCCCGAATGCGACGAGATCGGCATGCCCCCCGGAGACGATATCCTCGGCCGCCCTTTGATCGAATCCGCCGGCTGCAATGAGCGTGCGGCTGAACTTTGGACGCAGGTGCTGGGCTGCGATCGCTCCTTGCCCATCCACGATGAGCTCCGTCCCCTTGATGCGCGGCTCGATCACATGGAGATACGCAATGCCAAACCGATCCAGCTGCTCGGTGACATAACCGAAGGTCGCTGCAGGATTGCTGTCCGACATCGATCCGTAGCTGCCGCTGGGCGCAATGCGGACGCCGACGCGATCGGGACCCCATACCGAGATGGCAGCATGGGCGACCTCAAGCATGAAGCGTACCCGGTTCTCTATCCGGCCGCCGTATGCATCTGTGCGTTTGTTGGATCCGTCCTGCAGGAACTGGTCGGGCAGGTAGCCGTTGGCGCCATGGATCTCGACGCCGTCGAAGCCGGCTTTTAGCGCCCGCTCAGCAGCGTCCCGGAAGTCTTCGACGACCAGCGGAATCTCGTCGAGCGCGAGCGCCCGCGGCATCGAAAACGGGACCTCGCCGTTCTTCGTGTAGGCATAGCCTTCCGCGGGAATTGCCGAGGGCGCAATCGGCGCCTCGCCGTTGGGCTGCAGATCGGTGTGGGATTGGCGGCCGACGTGCCACAGCTGCAGGAAGATCCGGCCGCCTTTCGCATGCACCGCATCGGTAACGCGCCGCCACCCCGGAATTTGCTTATCCGAATAGATGCCGGGTGCGCCGGCATAGCCGTTTCCGCGCGGTGAGACCGGCGTTGCCTCGGCAACGATGAGACCGCCCTTGGAAGCGCGTTGACAGTAATATTGCACCATCAGGTCGCCGGGAATGTCCCCTGGTTCCGAGCGCATGCGCGTCAGCGGCGCCATCACCACGCGATGTGAAAGATCGTACGGACCGACTTTGACTGGAGAGAAAAGCTTGCTCATTCGTAGTTCCACGCAGGGATTTGATGTTCAGGTGTATCGCGGCGGAAGAGAGCGGCCGTTCGCGACGGCCGCTCTCTCCAAGGCTCAGGCCGCGAGCGCTGTCGCTTTCCGTAGCGCTGCGATGACGTCTTCCGGCTCCGGCCGCTGCGTGTAGTCAGGATTTACGTCGGCGTAGAGGACGGTGCCGTCCTGGCCGATCAGGTATCGGGCCGGCATCGGCAAGGTCCAGCTCGGGTCGTCATTGAACGACGGCAGGTCGTTCTTGAGGCTCTTGTAGAGCTCGACCAGATAGCCCGGCAGGTTGAAGCGGAGTCCGAACGCCGCGCCGACCTTGCCCTTCTCATCCGACAGGATAGGGAAGCTGAGCTTGTTCTGGCGGACCGACTTGCGGCTGTTCGGCGGCGTCTGGGGCGAGATCGCGACCAGCGATGCGCCCAGCTTGTCAAATTCCGGCTTTGCCGCCTCGAGCGCTTGCAGTTCCATGTTGCAGTACGGGCACCAGACGCCGCGATAGAAGCTGACGACCAGTGGCCCCTTCTTCAGAAGCTCGTCGGAACTGACGACATTGCCGTCGGGATCCTTGAGGGTGAAAGAAGGCGCCTTATCGCCGACGTTCTTGGCGAGCCTGGCCGCGCCGGAGGCGATCAGTTCGGCGGTCGCCCGATGCATGGTCTCAACGACGGATGGGGACACGTTGTAGGGCGGCTTTCCGGCCTCGAAGTCGGCCTTGAATGCGTCGAGCCTGGCTTGCAGGGACATCTCAATCCTCCTTGTGAATAAACGAGCGCGTCTCGCCTGCGGCGCTCCGAACCCGCGCATCCAGATTTGCTATTTCAAGGGCCAGCCTGAAGCAGCTCGGAAAGACTTCAGAGTATTCCTCGGAGGAATACGAAGCTTGCGGCGGCCCGTTGACCGCAAGATTGCGCAGTTGCGCGCCGGGATCGAGTTTAGCGTTGTTGGTAGTTGTTAGTCGGGCACGCCGAGAGCTCGGACACAGGAATTTGGGTCTTGCCTGCTGACTGAATATCTATGGAATTAACAGAAAACAACGCGCCGGCATATGCGGGGTCCGGCATGATCACACGGTGACTTCCTCGGAGCCTGCACCATGCCGAACGCGCCGGATACTTCGCTTCCGCCGCTGATCGAGGACTATATCGATGCAACCAACCGCTTCGACCTGGAGGGTCTTCTGGCCATATTCGCCGACGACGCGCTCGTGAACGATCAGTTGCGCGATTATTGGGGCAAGCCGGCCATACGAGAATGGGCGGAGCGCGATATCATCGGGGTCCGGATGACCATGGAGGTCACCAAAGTGATCGAACACTATGGGCACTTCATCGTGACGGCGAACGTGACCGGTGATTTTGACCAGCGCGGACTGCCGGACCCGCTGGTGCTCGCTTTTTATTTCTCGGCCCATGGCGACCGGATCGTGCAACTCATCATCCTTCGGAACCGGTCAGATATCTGAGGCTGTCGCCTAGCCAAGCTCTGCGAGCAGTTGTCTTGCTGTTCTGAGATCCGAGGTCTCGAAACCTTCCGTAAAGCGCTCATAGACCGGAGCGAGCACGTTGCGGGCCTCCGCCAGCGTCTTGTTCTCCGCATGCAGGCGGGCCAGCGCGGTCGCAGAGCGAAGCTCCAGGGCGAGCGTGGATTGCCGGCGGGCGATGGCTATCGCTTCCTGCAGGCAGGCGATTGCCGCAGCATAGTCGCGGGAGGACATGGACGACAGGATCAGGGCCTTGGTTCGAAGCAACTCGGCGAGCAAAGCTCCTTCTCCACATCCTGTAATGCGCGCGATGGCGCCATTGACCGTGAACAGCGCCTCCTCGAATAGCCCGTTCTTCAAAAGGCCTTCGGCCAAGGCGCGAATATAGGCGGCAATTAGGACAGCATGTCGACGCGTTCCGAGAGTCTCGACCGAGCTCCGCAACAGCTCAAGTCCTGATTCCAACTCGCCGTCTACAATGGCGAGCTCGCCCTTCAGCGCAATACCGGCCGCGTGGTAGGGGTGCAGCGAGTATTGTCCGGAGTGACTAATCAGCCGCTGGACGAGGTCACTGACTGTCGCCAGATCGCCCGTCCAGAAGTAGACCGATGAGCAGTAGGTCAAGGCATAGCAGAGCGAGACCGGATGGCCTCGTTTCGTCGCTTCATCGATGGCACGCTGTGCCGTCCTCAAGGCCTGATCGGAAAGGCCGCGCAGCCAGAGGGCGCGGGACAGCGGAACCAGCGCGAATATAGGATGGTCAAACCCGAAGAAGTTTGTGTTGAACGTGTTCACTTCAGCGGCATATGTCATGCTTTTTTCGCAATGGAACTGCGCTTTCGCCTGGTCTCCCGACAAGTGGTTGGAGATCCCGAGCATCGACTCCATCATGATGAGCCCGGCCGGATTCTTGGCGGCCTGAGCAATGGCGCGGCCCTTTTCAGCGGTCGCCAATGCACTCGGGACGTCGGCGGTTCGCGTCAGATAGATGTGGAGGCCGGCGAGCAGCTGCAGTTGATGCGCCCGTTCCTCGAAAGCCTCAGCCAGCACCAATCCTCGCCCGATCGCGGCACGGACCTCGTCGCTGCTCCCCCTTGTGAACATCGATGAAAGCGCGAACGATTCCTGGAGGATCATTTCCTGCCTGGTACCGCGGTCGCTTTCGTCAAGGACTTGGAGCGCGCGCTCGCACCAGCGCCGGCATTCGTCCAGCAGGGAAAGCCCGATGAAGAGCGGAGCCGCCCAGGTTGCGAGCTTTACGGCGATGCCGATATCGCCATGATCCGACATCGCCCATTCGAGCGCCGCCCGCACATTGCCGACATGCGGCGCATAACCCGACAGGTCGTATTCGCCGAGGGTCGATTGAATGGCCGTATCGTGCTGGAGAAACGCCGAATAACTAATGGCATGCCGCCGTGCCACGCGATCCGTCTCGCCACGTTCAGCCAGCTTGGCCGCGGCATAGGCGCGCGTGGTTTCCAACAGCCGGTAGTAGACCAGACCCTTGGAAAATCTGGCTGATACCAGTGACTTTGACACCAGGTCCGCGATTGCGAACGTGATATCCGCCTCATCGCCGTCAATTTCCGACAGGACTGAGGAAGCAGCCTCGAGTGTGAAGTCCCCCATGAATACCGCGAGCCTGATGAGGATATCCTTCTCGTGATCCGAGAGAAGATTGTAGCTCCAGTCGAGCATCGCGCTCAGGGTCTGATGGCGCGGCAAGGCAGTGCGCCGCCCTTGCCAGAGCATCTTGAAGCGGTTGTCCAGCAGCCTGCCGGTTTCTCGAATTCCATGGATCGGGGTTCGACTGGCCGCGAGTTCGATTGCGAGGGCAATCCCATCAAGGCTGCGGCACAGTCCAGCTACGATCGGCGCGTCGGCATCTGTGAGTCCAGCGACATACCCGCTCGCTTCCGCCCGTTCCATGAACAGCTGCACCGCCGGATATTCGAGCGCTTCTGCCGCGGTAAGGTCTGGAATCTCTGGCGGGCATGCGAGCGCGTGCAACAGATGGACATGCTCGCCGTCTACCCGCAACGCTTCACGGCTGGTCACCAGGATGCGGGCTTGTGGTGCTTCCTTCACGATTCGATCGGCCAGGGTCGCTGCTGTGTCGATGACGTGTTCGCAACTGTCGAGGACCATGAGAACCTTCTTGTCGTCCAGGAAGGACAGCAGACTGTTCAGTGGATCTTGCGCCTGAATCATGAATCCGAGGGCGGATGCGACTGCGGTTGGAACAAGCTGAGGATCCGAGAGAGCGTCCAGATCGACGAAGAAGACGGCTCCGTGAAACACGTCGAACAGTTCGTGAGCAACGGAGATGGCGACGGTAGTCTTACCCATGCCGCCCGGGCCGACGATGCTGACGAGGCGTCGCGACGACAATTGCGAGGAAAGGTCGCGCACGGTTTCATCCCGTCCGATCAGGCGCGACAATTGGGCCGGCAGTTTGCGTTGTTCCCTCCCGGAGAGTTCGAAAGGTGACGCCGAGCGGGTCACGGGTGCGACGAAGCAATAGCCCCGGCCCGGCACATTGGCCAGGTACCTGGCGTCATCGGCCTCGTCGCCGATTGCCTTCCTGAGCGCGGCGATGTTGACGCGGAGGTTTACTTCATCCACGAACAAGCCGGGCCACACCCGCGACATGAGTTCCTGCCGCGTGACGACCTCTCCGGCGCGCTCGACCAGCGCGATCAGGATATCCAGCGCCCGGCTGCCGACATTAATCTTCTCATCGACTTTCTGCAGCAGCCGCTCGGCAGGACGCAACGTGAATGGTCCGAACGAAAAGACACCATGCGCTTTTGGATCGTTTGGGTCAGGCATGCAGGACCGCCCCATCGCTTGACGGTCCGCCTCGGAAGCACGACCCACCTGCAGCGCTGAGTTTGTTGACTGGCTGCCATTCTGCCGGGCGGCTGAATACGCATCCTACCGCGCACAATGATCTCGTCGGAGTGACATTATTGCAATGAAAATATCATCGTTTCTGACCGATCTATTGGTTGATTGGTAAGGGTTCGCGCATTCCCCACGCGAATGCCCAGTATTCTTGTGGCGACCCTCCATCTGCCTGATCCGAAGCTCCATTTGATCGCGAAGCCGGATGTCCGGAATGGCTCCAGCAGAGGAGTGAAAAGCAATGTCGAGATTGCAGAATAAAGTCGCCGTCATCACCGGCGGAAGCAGCGGCATAGGATTTTCAACGGCGAGGCGCTTCGCCGCCGAAGGCGCCTACGTCTATATCTTTGCGCGCCGGCAGAACGAACTGGACAAGGCTGCCAAGCTGATCGGCCGCAATGTCACGACGGTTCAGGGCGACGTACGCAAGCTCGAGGAGCTCGATCGTCTCTACGCCAAGGTTGCTGCCGACGGAAAGAAGATCGATGTGCTTGTTGCCAATGTCGGCGCGGTCGACAGCGTGAAGCTGGCGGATGTGACCGTCGAGAGCTTCAATCACAACTTCGAAACCAATGCCCGCGGAGTCCTCTTCACGGTCCAGAAGGCTCTGCCGCATCTCAGGGACGGTGCCTCCGTCATTCTCACGAGCACCATCGCAGCCCTCCGCGGTTTCCCAGGTCGCTCGGCGTATGCCGCTTCCAAGACGGCCCTGCGCTCCTACGCCCGTACCTGGACCATGGAGATGAAGGACCGGGGAATCCGCGTCAACGTCATCACTCCTGGCCCCACCGACACACCGCTGATCGACGCGCAGGTCGGCTCCAAGGAGGAGGCCGCAGCCGTCCGGGCAAAGCACGCGGCGAATATCCCCCTGGGACGCATGGCCCGGCCCGAAGAAATAGCTGCCGCCATGCTGTTCCTGGCGTCCGACGACAGCAGCTTCGTCGCCGGCAGCGAGCTTCTGGTGGACGGCGGAATGTGCTCCGTCTGATCTAAAGAACCTTGGGGCGGGGTGGGCATGGCTCGCTCTGTCCCCAGCGACCATGGTTCCCGGGTTTACGCCAGGTTCGCCAGAGTGATATGGCTCACTCCCCAAGGAGTGACCATGGATCGCATGAGTGCCATGGAGGTCTTCGTCCGCGTCGTGGAGGCAGGTTCCTTCTCTGGCGCGGCGAAGCAGTTGAGGCTCGGCCAGCCGGCCGTTTCCAAAACTGTTGCTCAGCTCGAAGCCCGGCTTGGGGTACGCCTCCTGCTGCGGTCGAGCCATGGATTGAAACCGACAGAAGCTGGCCGGAACTTTTACGAACGTGCAAAGCGGTCCATAGAAGAGGCCGATGAGGCCGAGAACGCTGCACGCGGTGCGGCGGCGAAGCTGTCAGGGCGTTTGCGAGTCTGTGCGGCCGTGACCTTCGCTCGGCTTCATGTCATCCCGCGCCTTCCAATGTTTCTCTCCGAACATCCCGCGCTGAGCATCGACGTGTTGATGGATGACCGGAACATCGATCTCATTGAGGCCGGTATCGATGTCGCCTTGCGCATGGGTGAGCTCATGGATTCATCCCTCACGGCAAAAAGAATCGGCCGGAGCCCGCGGCGGGTGGTTGGAACGCCGGCCTATTTCAAGGCGAAGGGAGTTCCCCGAGAGCCCGCGGATCTGACGAAACATCAGGCCGTGGTCTATGACCAGGGCGGAGGCGGCACGGCTTGGACGTTTCGACGAGGCAATTCGAAAATCTCGATCCATATCGACGGCCGGCTGCGCGTCAGTGCCGCGGAGGGTGTTCGCGCCGGAGTCTTGGCTGGACTGGGACTTGCCGTAGCGTCCGAATGGATGTTCGCACCCGAGCTGCAGTCCGGGGAGGTAAATGCGGTCCTCAA
>Ga0111539_10009916_pt1 | contig 12017 bp, 11 predicted proteins | sample RhiMethybrSRZTD1_FD_79667 | JGI IMG/M metagenome (GOLD analysis project Ga0111539, IMG submission 79667) | Populus rhizosphere microbial communities from Tennessee, USA - Rhizosphere MetaG P. TD hybrid SRZTD1 (version 2) (version 2) | ecosystem: Host-associated > Plants > Roots > Rhizosphere >...
CAGCGCCGGCAACAAGACGAAGAGAACCGTCGCCGGCAGGGCCAGGAGCAGCAGCGCCAGGCGCAGGAGCAGCAACGCCAGGGCGACCAGCAGCGCCGCCAGCAGGAGCCCAAGAAGGACGACGACAAGGGCAAGGACAAGGACAAGGACAAGGACAAGGACAAGGACGACAAGCAGCGCGGTCGGCGCGGCCAGCACTAGCCAGTCGCTGCAAGAGCAGTCCAGCCGCCGCTGCTACGGTTGTCGGTCGAGCACTTCCTTGATGGCGGGTGGGATCGGCGTCGCGAGGACGAACTTCTTTCCGTCGAACTGGTACTCCATCGAGAACGTTCGCCGCGCGTCCTTCGTGCGCTGATTACAGGTGCCCTCGGCGTCATGGGGTCCCCTGCCCATGATGCCCTGATGCACCACCAACTCGACGCGGAGCCGATCCTCGTGCGCGGCCACATCTCCCACGCTGACGCTTGCGAACGGGCCGCACCCGACGCCGATGTCGACCAGCGTCAGCTCCTGCTGGTCGCCCGCATCCAGCAGCACCTCACGCGAAGGATTCGCCGCCGTGGGCAGCCGCCGGCCGGGTTCGCGAAAGCTGCCTCGACCAAGAAAACCGCAGCTCCCCCGATACGCACCTCCCAGACCCCGGTGTTGGCACAGAAAGAGGACGTCAGCGGCGCCGGCCGCGACCAGCCTCAGTCGCGCCTCGAACCGTTCCCCGGCCAGCATGTGTCGAACGAAACGGTACCCGCGGCCGCGGTCGCGCATCACCGCCAGGCTCTGCTCTCCTTCCGCGACCGATCGGCCGGTCAGGACCTGCAGCAGCACCTCATCGACGCCGGCTTCGAGCAGCGCGCCCGATGCAAGCGGCGTCCCGCGCAAGGTGATGGCGCTGCTGCACAGGTGATCTTCCTCGACGCCGTCGAGGCCCACCTCCTCGAGCCTGTCCTTCGCGACCACCGGTCGCCCGCGCAGCGCGCTCAGCTCCGCGCACAGGGCGCGGCGAAACTTCTTGTAGGCCGCAACCGCGCGTTCGCCCTTCGCCTTGTCCAGCAGCGGCGCCTCGCGCGGGGCTGCTGGCGTCTCGGCCGCGTCACCGCGCGCGCCGGGCGCGACGACCGCCCCGGCCAGCACGACGACCGCCAGCGGGATACGCAGCCCGCGTGGCAGCGGTTTCGCGATCACTCCTCGTCGTCGCGCGCGGCGGCGAGGCGGTTGATGACGCCCATGTCCTCCAGCGTCGTCACGTCGCCGCGGACAGCGCCGCTGGTCGCGATCTCGCGCAGCAGGCGGCGCATGATCTTCCCCGAGCGCGTCTTCGGCAGCGCGTCGGTGAAGCGGATCTCGTCCGGCCGCGCGAGCGCGCCGATCTCCTTGACCACGTGGGCTATCAACTCCTTCTTCAGCTCCGGCGACGGCGCCGTGCCTGACTTGGGCGTCACGAACGCGAAGATCGCCTGGCCCTTCAGCTCGTGCGGCGGCCCGACCACGGCGGCCTCGGCGACGCCGGGGTGCGACACCAGCGCGCTCTCGATCTCCGCCGTGCCCAGACGGTGCCCCGCGACGTTGAGCACGTCGTCAACGCGTCCCATGACCCAGAAGTAGCCGTCCTCATCCTGGCGCGAGCCGTCGCCCGTGAAGTAGACGCCCTCGATCTCCGACCAGTATTGCTTTTGGTAGCGCTCGGGATCGCCATGGATCCCGCGCAGCATCGACGGCCACGGCTTCTTGATCACCAGGAAACCGCCCTCGTTTGGCGCGCACGGCGTGCCGTCGCGCTTGACCACCTGCGGATCCACCCCGAAGAACGGCCGCGCGCAGCTCCCCGGCTTCGTCGGCGTGATCCCCGGGAGCGGCGTCATCATGATCGCGCCTGTCTCGGTCTGCCACCAGGTGTCGACGATCGGGCAGCGGCCGCCCCCGATCACCTCGTGGTACCACATCCACGCCTCGGGATTGATCGGCTCGCCGACGCTCCCCAGCAGGCGCAGCGAGGACATGTCGTGGCGCTGCGGGAACTCGTTGCCCCAGCGTACGAACGCGCGGATCGCGGTCGGCGCCGTGTAGAAGATCGACACCCGGCGCTTCTCGATGATCGACCAGAAGCGATCCTTGTCCGGGTGATCGGGCGCGCCCTCGTACATCACGCTGGTCGCGCCGTTCGACAGCGGCCCGTAGACGACGTAGCTGTGCCCGGTCACCCAGCCGATGTCGGCGGTGCACCAGAAGATGTCGTTGTCGTGGAGATCGAACACGTACTTCGTGGTCAGGTGGGCGCCCAGCAGGAAGCCGCCCGTCGTGTGCACGATCCCCTTCGGCTTCCCGGTCGTCCCCGACGTGTAGAGGATGAACAGCGGGTGCTCGGCGGACAGGCTGGCGGGCGGACAGTCCGCGGGCGCCTTGCTCATCACGTCGTCCCACCAGACGTCGCGGCCCGCCTGCATGTTCACCGACTCGCGCGTGCGCCGCGCGACGACGCACGACTTCACGGACGGCGTCTGCGCCAGCGCGGCGTCGACGTTGGCCTTCAGCGGCACCGACTTACCGCGCCGCCAGCCGCCGTCGGCGGTGATGCACAGCTTTGCGCCGCAGTCGTTGATGCGGTCGCGCAGCGCCTCGGCCGAAAATCCGCCGAACACCACGGTGTGGGGAGCGCCGATGCGCGTGCACGCGAGCATCGCCACCGCCGCCTCCGGAATCATCGGCATGTAGATCGCGACCCGGTCGCCCGCGACGATCCCCAGCGCCTTCATCGCGTTCGCGAACTTGCACACCTCCGCGTGCAGCTCGCGATACGTCAGCGTGCGGGTGTCGCCCGGCTCGCCTTCCCAGTCGAGGGCGACCTTGTCGCCGCGCATCGCCAGGTGGCGGTCGAGGCAGTTCGCGGACAGGTTGATCTGCCCGTCCTCGAACCACTTCGAATAGGGCAGCTTCCAGTCCAGGACCTTCTTGAAATCGCGGCTCCAGGTGAGCTCGGCGCGCGCCGTCTCCGCCCAGAAGCCCTCGGGATCGTCGATCGATCGACGGTAGAGCTTCTCGTAAGCGGCGGCGTCGTTGATCAGCGCCCGCGACGCGAAGTCCGCGGGCGGCGGAAACGATCGCGCCTCGCGCGACACCGACTGGATGGTCCCCGATGCGTTGCCGTCACCTGCGGTCATGGGCGAATACTAAATCCTTCCTGGTGTGCCGGCGGCAGCGAATCATCGATGTCGACCCCGGTCACGCGTGCCAAAGAAGGCCCGCGCCGCAGCCATTGGATCATTCCATCGACGGCCTCGACGGTTCCCTCGGCCTCGACCTCGACATTACCGTCGCGCAGATTACGCACCCAGCCGGCGACATTCAGGCGCCGCGCCTGCTGCGCGGCGGCGGCACGAAAGCCGACCCCCTGCACGTCGCCGCGGACGATCGCGCGGATGCGTTTCACGGCTGGATGCGCAGCTGCGGCGGCGGTCGGTCGACCGGAACCGTGTCGCCCGCCCCGGCCCGGACGACGTCCAGCGGGGCGGTCGCGCGCGCGGGACGCCCGTCCACCGCCGCCGACAGCACCCGCACGCCACCATCGGACGCGGCGACCGGCGCCAGCAGCCAGCGGCCGTCGTACGACAGATCGGGCATGCCCAGCCGCCCGACCGCGGCGATGGCGACCGTGGCGGCGTCCTCGGCCCCGACCCGGAAGACCGCCGCCTCGTTGGGCGTGGTCGCCGCGGGTGTCCCGGCGGCGATCTCGGGGCTGACGTCCGGGGGTTTGGATGCGGCCGCGAAGAACACGGTCGCGCGCTCGGGAGGAAGGCGAATCGCGGCACCGCTCACCAGCGGCATCGCACGGCCGACCCCGATGCGGGCCGGATCCCGGGCCGCCCCGACCGCGACCACGCGCGCCACCTCGAGCTTGCTCAGGCTCTCCGGGCTGCCGCCGAGCCGCAACGCGCGCAGCTCCGCTGGCTGCGGACCGGCGGGGCGGCTGCGCGGCGTGTCACCCGAGAGCACCCACAAGGTGTCGCCGACGGGCGAAAACGCGACGTCGACCAGCACGCTCTCGCGGACGTCGGGCAAGATCGACAGCGCGCCCGCCAGGGCCGCGCGGCCACGCGGCACGAGATCCAGCAGCGCGACGCGGTTTCCGTCGGCGGTGGCGACCGCCAGCAGCTTGCCGTCGGGCGACAGGTCGGCGGCGACGATGTGCGCGTGCCGAATTTCGGGGGGCAGCGCCCGCGGCGCGCTGCGCGCGGGACGCAGGGGCGACGACGTGTCGAGCAGCAGCACGTCGCCCTCGCGGACGACCGCCAGCACCGGCGCCCGGCCCGCGGACGCGAGCGCGACAATCGGGCCGGCGCCGAGATCGATGCGATAGACGACCTTCGGTCCGCCCGACGCCGGAATCTCGACGACGTTGACGATCGAGCGGGTCGCCTCGGCGAGGTAAGCAGCCCGCCCATCGGACGACAGCGCGAGCCAGCGCGCCCCGCGCACCGCCGTGGTTCCTGCGCCGATCGGCCCGTCCGACCCGAGCTCGGCCCATCCGATCTCGCCGGCGCCCGGCGCCAGCACCGCCACGTAGCGCCGCACCGCGATCGCCCGCTCGCCGCGGCCGACCTCGTTGCTCACGACCACGGGCTGCGAACCGGAAGGCGTCGCGGGCGGCACGCGCACGACGATCCCGCCGTCCCGCGTCCGCGACAGCACGGCCGCGGGACGGCCACCGACCAGCACCGCGGGCTGGCGGCCGAAGGAGCGGCCACGGATCCACAACGTCTCTCCGATGACGGCGACGCCATCGGGGCTCTGCATCGCGAGGGTCCCGGTCAACGCGACGTCACCGCCGCCGACGTCACCGATCTCGGTGACCTCCGGGCTACGCGACGTCTCGGCCAGATCGAAGCGGTCTTCGATGATCTCGTGATTCGGACCCGCGCAGGCTGCCAACGCGAGCGGTAGCAGCCCGAAGCGGCGCAACATGGATCAGAGAGGGCCTTCGGTGATCCGAAAGCCGACCAGGTTGTTGGGCACCAGCGGGAGCTCGTCGTAGCGGGCGATCACGTTCTTCGATCCGTCGAACACCTGGACCTTCGAGAGCACCAGCATCTGCACCGGACCGTTCGCGGGCAGGCACGAACCGACGTAGCCGACCACCTTCGATCCCGAGTCGTACTCGAAGGTCACGCGGTGGCTGACCATGTCCCGCAGCTTCTTGTAATCCATGGGCGCCGAAACTATCACAACCGAGCGGTCGCGCTAGCCGCTCTCGCGCGCAGCGCGAGAGCGCGGCGACCCTGAAAACACCATGGTCGCACACCGCGCCTGCGGCGCGGAGCGACTACGGGTGGCCGGGCGGCATCATGGGCGGACGGCCGCCGCCCATCGGACCGCCGGGCCCGGCCAGCGATTCGGTCTCCTTTTGAAGCTGATCCAGAGTGAGGCGCACGTTCTTCGCGCCGACGCGCACCTTGGGCAGGGTTCCGATCATGTCCCCCTTCTGGTGGCTCATCGGATCGCCGTCCTGATCGATGCGCGCCGTCAGGACCAGCTCGCCGTCGAACGCCCCGGTCTGGAACGGCATGTCGGCGGCGCTCAGGGTGAACGGGAGTGGGAAGGTCGTGGCCGGCATCTTCTTCACGGCGATCAGCGTGCCGCGCGCGGTCGGGTTGTCCGAGATGCGGCGGGCCACCAGGAACAGGATCCCTTCCGGCTTCTTCTTGGCGAGCGACGGCGACAGCTCGATCTTTCCGCTGATCGAACCGCCCTCGCCGGCCAGGGCGGCCGCGGCTTCGGGAGCGGGAGGGAGCGCCGGCGCGGGCGGCGGGGGGGCCGGCGGCGGGGGCGGCGCCGCCGACGGCGGGCCCCCCTGCGGCAGCGGCGGCACCGACGACGGAGCGCCCGCCTCGTCCTTCTTCGAGCAGGCGACGATCGAGGTCAGCATCATCCCCGCGGCCACGGCCGCGACCGCTCGGGCTTGGTTCCGGAAGCTCGACATGGCCCGCACCCTAGCAGAGAGGGCTCCACCCCGCGACTGTCGCCGCGACAGCGGCCAGCCGCTCCGCGCCGCGGCGCGGAGTGCGACCGTTGCTTTTTAGGTAGCCGATCTGTCGCGCTGCGCGCGACAGCGGCTATGCTGCGGCCATGGCCGGACCGCTCTCCGCCGAGCTGAGCGCGAGGGCGGTGATTGCGCCCGGCATCGCCGAGCTGGCGTTCACCATGCGCTCGCCCGAGCGCCTGGTGTTCAGGGCGGGCCAGTTCGTGTCGCTGGCCCTGCCGTCACCGTCCGACGACACCGCGGGGATGATTCCCCGGCGCAGCTACTCGATCGCGTCGCAGAGCAGCGCGGGCGAGCTGCTGCGCTTCTTCATTCGCGTGATTCCGGAGGGCAAGGCGTCCGACTACCTGATGGCGCTGCCGCTCGGGACCACCGTCAACCTGACCGGACCACACGGCTTCTTCGTGCTCGACGCGGTTCACGCGGGCGACGTCGTCTTCGCGGCCACCGGAACCGGCATCGCCGCGGTGATGCCGATGCTGGGCGAGCTGGCCCAGAGGCCCGCGGGCGAGCGTCGGCGCATCATCATCTACTGGGGAATGCGCCAGCCCTCCGACATCTTCGCCCGCGACGAGATTGACGCGCTCGCCGCCGCCGCCGGCGCCGAGCTGGCGGTCCACCTCACCGCCCCTGGGCCGGACTGGACGGGCGGCCGGGGACGCATCACGCCGGCGCTGCTCGACCGGCTGCCCCGCCTGGTGGCCCCGACGTTCTACCTGGTGGGAAACGGCGCGATGATCACCGAGCTGAAGCGCGAGCTGATCTCGCGCGGGGTGAACCGCAAGACCCAGATCCGCACCGAAGCGTTCTTCGACTAGCTACGCGATCATATGGTTTAGAATCGCGAAAATGACCGTCAGGGGCTGCGCCGCCGCGACGGCGTCACTGTTCGGCGCCGCGTGGGGGTGCGGCACCGCCAGCGATCCGCCGGCCACGGTCGACAAGGTCTCACCCGCAATGGCCTACAACAACGCCCCCACGACCTTGCAGATCGGGGGCGGGCCGTTCCGGCCGGCCTATCGCTTCGACACGACGGCCGGCGCCGCCAGCGCCGAGGCCGGCGGCTTCTCGGTGACGCTCACGTCCGTTCCCACCGCCGCATCCGCCACCCCGGTTTCGGTGCAGGTCGCCGAGGTTTCGTGGCTGAGGATCGACGCGCTGGTCGCGACGCTCCCGGCCGCTGTTCCCGCGGGCGTCTACGACGTCGCCGTCACCGACCCACGGGGCCGGCGCACGGACCTCCCGGACGGGTTCACCTCGCTGGGGCCGGACGAAGACGCGCCGATCGTCATGATCGAGGCCCCGAAGCCGGGCAGCATCATCGGCGCCGAGACTGTCGTCTCCGTGAGCTTTGCGGCTGACGACGGGTCTGGTCATCTCGAGTCGCTGCACGCGAAGGTCACGCCGGACGGGATCGCACCCGAACCGACCTGTGCGCTCGCAGCAGGGCTGTCCAGGGCGACCTGCGACTTCCGGTTCATGGCGCCAACGCCGACCAGCGACGCCGAAATGATTTTCATCGAGGCGGGGGCTGTGGACAGCGCCGGCAACCAGACCAGCGTGCCGTTCCCCTACAGGCTCGCGCGGCGCCCATCGCTGACGGGCCTGGATCCGGGGATCGGCCCGGCCAGCGGCGGCACGACGATCACGGTGCTGGGCCTCGACTTCGTCGCGCCGGTGGGTGGCTCCGAGGGCACCCAGCTGCTGTTTGACGGTCACCCCGTCCCGCTCCTGACGATCGAGCCCAACCGGATCACGGCCACGACGCCCAGCCACGACTCGGGTGTCGCCACGGTGACCGTATCGACCGGCGGCGCCGGGAGCCTTCAGATGAAGTCCTTCCAGTTCGTCGACAGGCCGATCGTGCGGGCCGTGGCCCCGGCGAGCGGTCCGCTGTCCGGCGGGACCTGGATCAAGATCGTCGGAAACAACTTCCGCAATCCGCAGACCCGCATCACCGTCGGCGGCAGTGAGCTGCTGTGCCGGTACTTCGACGGCTCGAGCAGAATCTTCGGTAAGGCGCCCCCCGCCTCCGCCCCCGGACCGGTCGCGATCACCGCCACCGACGACGCAGGTGGTACCCACACGTTGCCGGACTCCTTCACGTACGAGGAGGCTGCGGCCGATCCGCCCGACGGCGGCGGGGACCCGACGAACTGCGACGGTAACCCGTGAAGCTGCTCACCAAGCTGACGCTGCTGGCGCTCGCCGTCTCGGCGCTGCCGGTCGCGCTCGCCGGGTACTTCTCGCTGCGCATCGGCCAGCGCGCGCTGCGCGGCGCGCTGGAACAGAACGAGCTGAGGGTGGCCAAGCAGGTCGCCGGCTATGCGTCCAGCCACATCGAAAACATCCTCTCGATGTTGCGCGTCGACGCGCGGATCCTCGACCTCACGCGCTCGGCGCAGAACGAGCCGCCGTCGCCGCAGGCGCTCAACCAGGTGCTGTGGCTCGTCTATCACCAGAACGACGATTTCTGCGCGGTCGCGATGTTCGACGAGCACGGGGCGTTGATCGGCAAGCCCGCGTCGCTGGAGGACCCGAGCAAGTACGCCTCGCTGAAGAACCACGAACCGATGCGCCCCACCGACGTCGAAGGCGTCGGCCTGATGGCCCCGCTGGGCGCCGCGCTGTCGTCGGGCCAGGGCATCGGCCCGATCTTCCTGGGCGGGCCTCTGCGGCTGCCGCACGTGGTGCTGGCGGTCGCGTTCGATCCCAGCTACGGCGGCGGCAAGCGCATCCTGGCCGCCGAGGTTTCGCTGAAGCGCCTGGCCAACTACGTCGCGACGTTGTCGACGCCCGACACCGACGTCAAGCTGCTCGACGGACGTGGCCGGCTGTTCGCGGCCGGCTCGAGCCCGCGCGTGGACAAGCTGGAGCCCCAGCGCGTGCCCGGCGCCCGCGAGGGCGAGCTGCCCCCGGGCGAGATCGTCGCTGAATACACCAACGGGAACCGTCACCTCATCGGCGCCTACGCCCCGGTGACGCCCTGGGGGCTGGGTGCGGTCGTCGACAAGACGGTGGCCGACGCCCTCCGCCCGGTCGATCGAATCAGAGGGGCGACGCTTTTCTGGATGATGGTGTCGGTCGTGGTCGGCGCGCTCGCCGCGTGGGCGTTCGCCCGCCGTCTCTCCGAGCGCGTGGCGGCGCTGGCCGCCGGGTCGAAGCAGATCGCCGCCGGCAACCTGGAGACCCGCATCGCGCAGGACGGGCGCGACGAGCTGGCCAACCTGGCGACGTCGTTCAATCAGATGGCCAGCGCCCTCGATGGCGCGCGCAAGAAGATCACCCAGCAGACCAACGAGATCATGGCCTGGAACCAGACGCTGGAAAAACGCGTCGAGGAGAAGACGAACGAACTGAGGCAGGCGCAGGACATGCTGCTGCGATCGCGTTCGCTGTCCGCGCTGGGCGAACTGGGCGCCGGCGTCGCGCACGAGATCAACAACCCGCTCACGGGCGCGCTCGGCATCGTCCAGCTGCTGCTCGCCGATCTCCCGGGCGGCCACCCGGCCACCCCGCTGCTGCAGGATCTGGAGCGCGAGGCGCTGCGCATCCGCAAGATCGTGCAGAACATGCTGCGGCTCGCCCAGCGCCAGAGCGGCACCGACACGACCGCGGTCGAGCTGTCGCGCGCCCTCGACGACGCGATCGAGCTTTGCGGCCCCAGCGAGCTGTCCGGCGCCGGCATCGAGGTGATTCGCAGTTACGAGGCGGCGCCGCCGGTGCGCGCGAGCGCGACCCAGCTGGAGGAGGCGTTCATCCAGCTGATTCAGAACGCGCGCAACGCGATGGGCGGTCAACGCGGCGGCAAGCTGACCCTGGAGATCAAGGCGATCGAGAACAAGCTCGTCCGCGTCACCGTGGCGGATACCGGCGCCGGCATCAGCACGGAGAACCTGCCCCGCATCTTCGATCCGTTCTTCACGACCCGCTCGAGCGATCGCGTCGGCTCCGGGCTGGGGTTGTCCTTCGTCCACCGCGTCGTCGAGGACAACGGCGGCACGATCGCGGTCGAGAGCACCCCGGGGACCGGCACGAAGTTCGTGCTGACGTTCCCCGCCGACGCGGGACGGGCGCACCGGACATGAAGGTGCGTGCAACCATCCGGACCGTGGCGATCGCGCTGATCGCGATCGCGATCGTGGTGGTCGCGACGCGCGTGTCGCGCCGGCTGTTCGAGTCTCCCGAGAAGACCGCGCTGGACGCGCCCCCGACCGCGATCGCGGCGGCCGGCGCCCCGCTGCCGGCCGGCGAGGACGCCCACGTGTTCGAGGTGATGTCCGCGACCGGCAGGGTGGAAGCGCAGCGGGGCGAGACCTGGTCCGCGATCAGGCAGGGCGACAAGCTCACCCGCTCCGACGTCGTGCGCACGTCCGCCGCTTCCGGCGCTGTCCTGCGCCTGGCGGCCGGCACCGAGATCGAGCTGCGCGCGGGCGTCGAGATTCGCCTGGACGCATGGAGCGCCGGTCCATCCACGCCGGGCGCCGCCGGCGGTGCCGCGCCCGGCGCCGCTGGTGGTCCCGCGTCGGGTGGGGGCGACGCTGCGCCCATCGCCGGCCCCGTGACAGCGTCGCCGCCGGGGGGCACCACCGTCGATCTCCGCCGCGGCAAGGTGCTGGCGCGTGTCGGCAACACCGGCTCCCTCGCCATCAACGCGCGCGACACCCGCACCACCAGCGAGGGTCCGGCGCGCTTCGTGGTCCTGGCTGACGAGAACGGCCGCGTCGCGGTCGCGACCATCGCCGGCAAGACGCGCTTCGCCGCCGGCGGCAAGTCGGTCTCGCTCCCCGCCGGCACCGCGTCCGCCAGCCAGGGCGGCGCGCCCCCCGAGGATCCCGAATACATCTCCGAGGAGGTGTTCCTCAACGTCGTCTGGCCGACGGTCGACCGGCACGGCGAACACGCCCAGATCAAGGGCCGCGCCACACCGTCGTCGGTCGTCACCGTGCGCGCGCCCGGCGGGCTGGAGACCGCCGCCGTCGGCGCCGACGGGCAATTTTCGGTCACCGTCCCGGTCGGCATCGGCAAGACGCCGATCGAGGTGGAGGCCGAGGACCTGGTCGGCCACACGAAGCAGTCGACCACGACGCTCACGCGCCGCCCTCCCCCGCCACCCGCGCTCAGACCCGAAGCCACGGACCTGTGGAAGAAGCAGGCCGAGAAATGACCACGAACGCGAACCCACCCCCGTCACAGTTGCTGCCGGACGGCGGTGGCGATCCGACCGAAGCCGTCGCGCGGCTGCGCGATCTCGTCGCCGCCGCGGGACGACTCGCCGAGTTCGGCCGGTTCGCGGCCCAGCAGATTCACGAGCTGCGCCAGCCGCTGTTCGCCATCAAGGGCCTCGCGCAGCTGCTGCTGGAGAAAGACCGCGTCGAGCTGGACGAGGTGCTCGATTTCGCGCGCCACATCGTCGAGCAGTCGGAGAGGCTCACGTCGCTGGTGTCCAGCCTGCGGCTGCTGTCGGTGCCCGCGACCCACGATGCCGCCCGGCGCTCCGAGGTCGCGGCCGTGCTGGTGCGCGTCTCGTCGCTGCTGGACTTCCGGCTGCGCAAGAGCGGCGCCACCCTGCGCACGCAGATCACTCCGGACCTGCCGCCTGTGGTGATCGCGCCGCCCGCACTGGAACAGATCCTGATCAACCTGCTGGCCAACGCGCTGGACGCGATCACCGGCGTCGCGCATCCCGTCGTGCAGGTCCGCGCGCGCGTGCTCGCGGAGAACCCGCGCTTCGCGATCGTCGAGGTCGCCGACAACGGATCCGGGATCGCCAAGACGGTCCGCCCGCGCCTGTTCGAATCGTTCTTCACGACCAAGGGCGAGGAGCAGGGGACCGGGCTCGGGCTGGCGGTCAGCCGCGAGATCGCCCGCACCTCGGGCGGGAATCTCGAGCTGCTGGAGGATCCCGGAACCTGGAGCGAGCCCGCCGCCACCGTCTTTCGTCTCACGCTGCCCGTCTCGCAGGAGCTGTGACGACGGCCGGCGGACA
>Ga0111539_10009918_pt1 | contig 12016 bp, 8 predicted proteins | sample RhiMethybrSRZTD1_FD_79667 | JGI IMG/M metagenome (GOLD analysis project Ga0111539, IMG submission 79667) | Populus rhizosphere microbial communities from Tennessee, USA - Rhizosphere MetaG P. TD hybrid SRZTD1 (version 2) (version 2) | ecosystem: Host-associated > Plants > Roots > Rhizosphere >...
CGATATCAATCTCGCGCTCTACCGCGCCTTCGCTCAGCCGGGGATTCAGGCCCTCATGTCGGCTCCGATCGCCGAATGGGTGCGGCGGCTGCATCCGCTGCGGCTGCAGTACGAGCTTTTCTCCGACGCAAACCCGCTGATGAAACCGGTGAAAGAGATGGCGGAGCGCGTCCGCCAGGAGCGCAGCCCCGCCGGCGCGGACAATCCATTCACGGCTGCGCAGGAAGCGGTGTCCAAGCAGATCGTCGCTAGCCTCGACGCTTGGCGGGACATGACCGAGGCGGTCTCGGAGCGCATGTTCCTGGCGATGTACGGCTTGCCGGCGCTGCAGGCTGCCGTCGGCATCGATGCCGCCGACCCGCGCCCGACGCGCAAGGCCGCCAAAAGCCCCTTGCATCGCGAGCTCATTCAATCGCGGATCGCCGAATTGAGGTCTCGCATCCAAGTCGGCGGCCTGCGCGAATGCATGATGCGTGCCATTCTCTACGTCGGCATGGCGCGTGGCAGCGTCGACGAACGCGGAGCAGCGGCGATCCGCCGGCTGCGGGCAACGATCCGTGCCGAGGGGCCGCGACTGACGTTGGCCGAATTCAAGGCGCTCATGCGCGAGCAGTTCTTCATGCTGCTGATTGACGAGGAGGCCACCCTCGGCGCCGTCCCGGATCTTCTGCCGGCGGACGCCCAGTTGCGCCGAAAGGCCTTCGCGGCGCTGGGCGAGATCCTGAGCGCGCGCGGTGAGATGGTCGGCGAAGTCAGGGAGCGGTTTGAGCGGATTGCTAAACTGTTCGGCGTCGAGGCGAAGCTGCCGGTGCCCGCCGCGAGCGACAAGAAGGTCGCCAAGGCATCGTAGATTGCGGGACAACCTACGCGTGGCAACGGCAGGAGGGTCCGAGATGTCAGTGTCGCAGGTCGCGCCGGGGGGGCCCGCGCCCTCGAAATACGAGCGCCTGATCGCGCGCGCCAAGGAGGCGTCAACGCCGACAACGATTGTGACGCATCCCTGCGACGAAACGTCGTTGCGCGGTGTCGTAGAGGCCGCCGAGGCCGGCCTCATCGTGCCGATACTCGTGGGACCGGTCCAGCGGATCACCGCCGTTGCGCGTCAGCACGGTCTCGACATCGGGGCCTTTGAGATCGTCGATGCGGCCCACAGCGACGATTCCGCCGCCAAGGCCGTGCAACTGATTCACGAGGCCAGGGGCGAGCTGCTGATGAAGGGCAGCCTCCACACCGACGAGCTGATGCGGGCGGTCACCGCGTCGAAAACCGGCTTGCGCACCGCGCGGCGGATCAGCCATGTCTTCATCATCGACGTGCCGAGCCACGCCGATACGCTGTTCATCACGGATGCGGCCATCAACATCTTCCCCGATCTCGACGCCAAGCGCGACATCGTCCAGAATGCGATCGACCTCTTCACCCAGGTCGGGCTCGGCACGCCGCGGGTCGCGATTCTCTCCGCGGTCGAGACGGTTACGTCCAAGATCCCAGGGACTATCGAGGCCGCCGCGTTGTGCAAGATGGCGGACCGCGGCCAGATCACCGGCGGTATCCTCGACGGGCCGTTGGCGTTCGACAACGCCATCGATCCGGAATCGGCCAGGATCAAGGGCATCAAGTCCCAGGTCGCCGGTCATGCCCAGATCCTGGTCGTGCCTGATCTCGAGGCCGGCAACATGCTGGCCAAGAATCTCATCTTCCTGTCCAAGGCTGACGCCGCCGGCATTGTGCTCGGCGCACGGGTCCCGATTGTGCTCACCTCGCGGGCGGATTCGGTCCGCGCCCGGATGGCTTCCTGCGCGGCGGCGGCGCTTTACGCCGTCGCCCGTCGCAGCGCTGCCGCGCTGCCGGCCGCGTGATCGCCATGGATGCCATCCTGGTCGTCAATGCCGGGTCCTCCAGCCTGAAGTTCCAGCTGTTCGCGACCGGCGGGGCGAACGATCTCGAAGTGCTGGTGAAGGGCCAGCTCGACGGCATCGGCAGCCGCCCGCGTTTGCGGGCAGCCGGCCCGGACGGCGCGACCCTCATTGATCGGACCTATCCGTCGCATGACATCCCCGACCTTCCGGCCGCCACCTTGGCGGTTGGCGACTGGCTGCGCGAAACGCAACGCGCCGACCTGATTGCCGTCGGCCATCGCGTGGTACACGGCGGCCCCGAATACGACCGGCCGGTTTTGGTCGATGTCGGTGTGTTGTCCGACCTCGAGCGCTATTGCTCACTCGCCCCGCTGCACCAGCCGAATAATCTGGCGCCGATCCGTTCGCTGCTCGCGCGCCGGCCGGGCCTGCCGCAGATCGCCTGCTTCGACACCGCCTTCCATCGCGGCCATGACGCGCTTGCCGACCACTACGCCATCCCGCAGAACCTCTACGCGGAGGGGGTGCGCCGTTACGGATTTCACGGCCTCTCGTACGAATACATCGCCGAGCGGCTGCGGCAGATCGCGCCCGCGGCCGCGAACGGGCGGACGATCGTCGCGCATCTCGGCAGCGGCGCGTCGATGTGCGCGCTCGCCGGCGGGCGCAGCGTCGAGAGCACGATGGGTTTTACCGCCCTCGACGGGCTGCCGATGGGAACGCGGCCGGGGCAGATCGACCCGGGGGTCGTGCTCTATCTTATCGCCGAGAAAGGCATGGCGCCGGCGACGGTGCAGGACCTGCTGTATCGCGAATGCGGCCTCAAGGGTCTGTCGGGCATCAGCAATGACGTGCGCGAGTTGGCCCAAAGCGCCGACCCGCGCGCCGCCTTCGCGCTCGACTATTTCGTCTACCGCGCCGGGCTGCATGCTGGGATGCTGGCGGCGTCCCTTGGCGGGCTCGATGCCTTCGTGTTCACGGCTGGGATCGGCGAGAACTCGCCGATGATGCGCGCGCGCATCGCCGGCAAGCTCGCATGGCTCGGTGCAGTGCTCGACGAGAAGGCCAATGCGGTTAGCGAGCCGTTGATCTCGCCACCCGAAAGCCGGGTCGCACTGCACGTAATCCCGACCAATGAGGAGCTGATGATCGCCCGGCACACCCAGGCGCTGCTTGCCGAATCCGGCCGGGCCGGTACCGCGGCGAAGGCGTCGTGACGACCAGCTTGGCCACCTGGTGTTCCGGCTGGTACGATCTTTCTGCTTTTTTGACCTAGATCATATCCCTTCAGTATCAGTCCGTTAGCCTGAACGGCTTATAGCAAATAAGGCAGGCAGATTTGGCGGCGCAGCGCGCCGTTCATCCCACGCTGCTCGCCCTTTGCGCGCTTGCCATTGCGATGCAAAGATGAACTGAATCGGGAGGAGTCCTATGAGCATGGCCGCGGTTGCGAATAAGACGCAGTCGGTCGACGATTGCTGGCGAGGCTTCACGCGGGGCGACTGGTGCAGGACCATCGACGTTCGCGGCTTCATTGTTTCGAACGTCACGCCCTACGACGGTGACGAGAAGTTTGTCGCCGGGCCATCGGAGCGCACCAAAGCCGTCTGGGCCAAGCTTCAGCCGTATTTCAGGGAGGAACAGAGGAAGGGCGTGCTGGCGGTCGACGCGAAGACTCCGTCCACGATGCTGGCGCACAAGCCCGGTTACATCGACCGCGACAACGAGGTGATTGTCGGGCTGCAGACCGACGAGCCGTTCAAGCGCGCGATCTTTCCCGCCGGCGGTTTGCGGATGGTCGAGGCCGGCCTCAAGGCGGCCGGGTTCGAGGCCGACCCGCAGGTGCACGAGACCTTCACCAAGCACCGCAAGACCCACAACGACGGTGTGTTCGACGTCTACACGCCCGAGATCATGCGGTGCCGCAAGTCCGGTATCATCACCGGGCTGCCCGACGCCTACGGGCGCGGCCGCATCATCGGCGACTACCGCCGCGTCGCGCTCTACGGCGTTGCGCGCCTGATCGAGGTCAAGAAGGAGGAGCGTGCCCAGATCGACGACATGTGGCCGAGCGACGAGGTGATCCGGGTTCGCGAGGAACTCGCGGAACAGATCCGTGCGCTGGAAGATCTTGCGAAGATGGGAAAACTCTACGACTGCGACATCGCACGGCCGGCGCTGGATGCCCGGGAAGCCGTCCAGTGGACCTATCTCGCCTACCTCGCCGCGATCAAGGAGGCGAACGGCGCGGCGATGTCGATCGGCCGCATCTCGACCTTCCTCGACATCTTCATCGAGCGGGACCAGCGCGAGGGCACCCTGGACGAAGTCGGCGCACAGGAGCTGTGGGACCAGCTGGTGCAGAAACTGCGGATCGTTCGGTTTTTGCGCACCCCCGAATATGACGCGCTGTTCAGCGGCGACCCCTATTGGGCCACCGAATGCGTCGGCGGTCTGGACCTGAGCGGCCACTCGCTGGTGACCAAGAGCAGCTACCGAATGCTGCACACGCTCACCAACCTCGGGCCGGCGCCGGAGCCGAACATCACCGTGCTGTGGTCGAAGGACTTGCCGGAGAACTTCAAGCGCTACTGCGTCAAGGTCAGCAAGGAAACTTCCTCGCTGCAGTACGAGAACGACGATCTCATGCGGCCGCACTGGGGCGACGACTACGGCATCGCCTGCTGCGTGTCCGGCATGCGGCTCGGCAAGCAGATGCAATTCTTCGGCGCGCGCGTGAATCTTGCGAAGGCGTTGCTGTATGCCATCAACGGTGGGCGCGACGAGGTTTCCGGCGAGCAGGTGTCGCCGCCGACCCCGCCGATGACCGGCGACGTGCTCGACTATGACGAGCTGTTCGAAAAATTCGACCACGTGATGGAATGGCTCGCGCGGACCTACGTGCATGCCATGAACTGCATCCATTACATGCACGACAAGTACTTCTACGAGCGCCTCGAAATGGCGCTGCACGATCGCGACATCCTGCGCACAATGGCATTCGGCATTGCAGGCCTCTCGGTCGTTGCCGACAGCCTCGCCGCGATCAAATACGGCAAGGTCCATGTGCTGCGCGACAAGACCGGGCTCGCCATCGACTACAAGATCGAAAGCAATGTGCCGGTGCCGCAGTTCGGCAACAACGATGATCGGGTCGACAGCATCGCCGCAGACCTCGTCACGCGGTTCATGCAGAAGATCCGCAAGCACCCGACGTACCGCAACGCGACCCATACGCAGAGCGTGCTCACGATCACCTCCAACGTGGTCTACGGGAAAGTGACCGGCAACACGCCCGATGGCCGGCGCACGGGCGAACCGTTCGGGCCCGGCGCCAACCCGATGCACGGGCGCGACAGCCACGGCTGGCTGGCATCGTGCCTGTCGGTCGCGAAGCTGCCGTACAAGGATTCGCTCGACGGCATCAGCTACACGGTCTCGGTGGCGCCGCAGAAGGCGCATCTCTCCGAGCCGGAGCTTATCGGCGCTGCAGTCAAAGCCTTCGACATGTATTTCGGCCAGGGCGGATTTCACATGAACCTCAACGTCATCGACCGCGAGACGCTCGAGGATGCGATGAAGAATCCCGACAAGTACCCGCAGCTCACCATCCGGGTTTCCGGCTACGCGGTGAACTTCGTGCGGTTGACCAAGGAGCAGCAGCGCGACGTGATCAGCCGCACCTTCCACGGCCAGATTTGACCCGCGAAGGCCAAAGGCCATGTCGCAGGTCGGCAACCTCGAAGCGGGCAGTCGGCACGACCTGCGCGTCGGGATTTCTCCCGACGCGCCGGACGAGAGCGAAGTTCGCGAGGACACCGACGGGACCTTCGGGTACGTGCATTCCTATGAGACCTCGTCGCGTTATGACGGGCCGGGCTTGCGCGCCGTGCTGTTCGTATCCGGGTGCCTGCTCCGCTGCACCTATTGCCACAACCCGGATACCTGGCACTTGAAGGACGGTACGCGCGTTTCGGTGCGGCAGGTACTTGACCGCCTTGCCACCTTCGCGCCCGCGCTGCGCGCGCTCGACGGCGGCCTGACCATCTCCGGCGGCGAGCCGATGGTGCAGATCGCCTTCACTCGCGGCATATTCGCCGGCGCCAAGGAGATGGGGCTGCACACCGCGATAGAGACGTCCGGGCTGCTCGGCGAGCGTGCCGACGCCCGCTATCTGTCGACGCTCGATATGGTTTTGCTCGACATCAAGAGCTCGGACCCGGAAACTTACCGCAAGGTCACAGGTCGCGACCTGATGCCGACCCTGCGCTTTGCCGAGCGCCTCGCCGAGATCGGCAAGCGCACCTGGGTGAGATTCACGCTCGTGCCGGGCCACACCGACGATGCGTCCAATGTCGAGGGTATCGCGCGGTTCGTGGCGCCGATGAAGAATGTCGAATGGGTGGAGGTGCAGCCGTTCCACCAGCTCGGTGCCTTCAAATGGAAGGCGATGGGCCTTGAGTACAAGCACGTGGACACGCTGCCGCCGACGCGCGAACTGATCGATCGCGTGCTGGAGCAATTCCGTGCGGCGGGGTGCAGGGCCCGCTGACTGGTTCTGGTGCGTCCGGGACTCAGGTCAAAGCTGGGGGGGTGTCGTCATGTTCGATCTTGCCCGCGAAATCATCGGTACCCAGCCGATCCTTGCGCTGTTCCTTGCGATCGGCGTCGGTTACCTGGTCGGCCAGATCAACATCGGCGGCTTCTCGCTCGGTGTCGGCGCGGTCCTTTTCGTCGGCCTCGCCATCGGGGCGTTCGCCCCGAAAGCCTCGATCACGGGGCCGATCGGCCTTACCGGCTTGATCATGTTCCTTTACGGGATCGGAATCCTTTACGGACGACAGTTCTTCGAGGGCATGACCGGTGCGGCCGGCCGCAGGTACAACCTGCTGGCGCTCGTCGGCTGCGTCGCCGGGCTGCTGGTGGCGCTCGGCCTTGGCCAGGCCTTCGGCATCAAGCTCGGCCACACACTGGGCATCTACGCCGGCTCGATGACCAGCACCGCCACGCTGCAAGCCGCGCTCGATGTCATGAAGAACAGCGACCCGTCGATCGGATATTCCATTGCGTATCCGTTCGGCGTCATCGGTCCGATCCTGTGCATCTACTTCATGACACGGCACGTCCAGCCGAAGTTCCCGCCCAAGGCGCAGCGCTTCCACATGGGCGAAATCACTCTGGGCTCCAGCTATAGCGGTCGCAAGCTCGAGGACATCGACGCGGATCTGCCGGAGGGCGTCCAGGTCACGATGGTCCGCCATGGAGATCAGAATGTGGTGCCCTCGGCCGGACTGACGCTCACCGCCGGCGATGGCCTCATGATCGTTGCCGATCGCGAGGACGCTGTTGCCGAAGCGGCAGCAAGGCTTGGGAAGCTTGAAACCGGGCGGATCGTCAAGGATCGTTCGGCTCTCGACTACATCCGGGTTTTCGTCGGCAAGGCGAGCGTGGTCGGGATTCCGCTCGCACAGCTGCCGCTGCCGGCCGGTTTTCCAGCGCATCTGCTGCATGTCCGTCGCTACGACACGGACATCGTTCCAACCCCGGACCTGACCCTCGAGTTCGGCGATCGTGTTGGCGTCCTGATGCCGCCCGATCGAAAGGAGGAGGTCCGCAAGCATTTCGGCGACACCGTCAAGGCTACGGCGGAGTTCAGCTACGTCACGCTCGGCCTAGGCATGGTGCTTGGCGTGCTGCTCGGGCTCATTCCGATTCCCGTGCCCGGCGTCGGGACGGTCACGCTCGGCATCGCGGGCGGCCCGCTGATCGTTGCTCTCATTTTCGGCAAGCTGCGCCGCACCGGGCCGCTGCTCTGGGTCATGCCGCTGCCTGCGAACATCGTGCTGCGGAACTACGGCCTGGCAATATTCCTGGCCGCGGTCGGCATCAACGCCGGGCGGCCGTTCGTGCGCACCGTGGCGGAGAGTGGATTCACCATGCTGTTCATCGGGGCCGCGGTGCTGCTGACGACGGTCGCCATCGTGCTGCTGGTCGGCTACTACCTGATGAAGATCCCATACGACGACCTGGTCGGGGTCGCCTCGGGCGCGACCGGCAACCCTGCCATCCTGGTCTATTCCACCCGGATGGCGCCGACTGATCGGCCCGATATCGGCTACGCCATGATCTTTCCGTCGATGACCATCGTCAAAGTCATCGCCGTTCAGATCGTCGGTCTGTTGGCCGCGGCGTCAGCCCCGGGTTGACGGCGGTTGACGTTGAGGGACCCACAAGGACAGGCGGAGCAGGTCGCGTCGGACCCTGTGTCCGACGCGAAAGCCGTCGAAGCGCCGCAGCTCGTAAGCTTCGACGCGGTCCTGCCCGCCGCCATGGCCGGGCGGGCCGAGGACAGCGGTGTCAAGAAGGTATCGACCGACACCGCGACCCTGCTCGCATTGAGCGTCCTGGCCGGCGCTTTCATCGCATTCGGCGCCATGTTTGCGACCACGGTGAGCGCGGGCGCCGCCGAGCTGCCGTACGGGATCGTCAAGCTGTTGAGCGGCTTGGTCTTCTCGCTCGGCTTCCTTCTGGTCGTCATCGGTGGAGCCGAGCTGTTCACCGGCAACAATCTGATCGTGATGGCGTGGGCCAGCGGCAAGGTGACGACCGGCGATCTCATACGCAACTGGGCAATCGTATTTGTCGGCAATTTCATTGGCGCATTCGCGACTGCCGTACTGATGTTCCTTACGACGCAGTATTCGTTCGGCCACGGCTCGGTCGGGCTTGCGGCACTGTCGACCGCTCACGCGAAATCCTCCCTTGCGTTCGTGCCGGCGGTCGCGCTCGGCATCATGTGCAATGCGCTGGTCTGCCTCGCCTCATGGATGTGCTACAGCGCGCGCTCGAACGTCGACAAGTTCTTCACCATCATTTTGCCGGTTGCGGCTTTCGTTGCCGGCGGATTCGAGCATTGCATCGCCAACATGTATTTCATTTCGCTCGGCCTGTTCGTCAAAATTGGTGCGGCGGACGCCTTCTGGGCGTCGATCGGCAAGACCGCCGCCGATTTTCCCGCTCTGACCTGGGGCAATTTTTTCGTCGGCAACCTGCTGCCGGTGACCATCGGCAACATTATTGGTGGCTCGATCATGGTAGGCGCAGTGTATTGGTTCATCTATCTGCGCAACAGGAATACCTGAGCAGAAGTGCTGGCCCCCGCGCCGCCGAGCGCAGCTACTCTGCATCATGCATCGTCATGCAGCGGAGCCGTGTTCGAAGCCGCGACCGGCGCCGGCCGGACGCGGCAAGCCCTTCCAACCCGGCAAGCCTAATCGATGATGTGGTAGCCGCCGTCAATGTACAGGGTCTCGCCGGTGATGAGGCGGGCCGCGTCGTGCGCCAGGAAGGCGGTCGCGGCGCCGACGTCATCGATGCTGACGAGGCTGCGGGCGGGCGCCTTGCCCTTGGCCTTGTCGAGTAGGGCGTCGAACTCCGGGATACCTGAGGCGGCACGTGTCGCGAGTGGCCCGGGCGAGATCGCGTGCACGCGAATCCCCTTGGGGCCGAGCTCTGCCGCCAGATACCGGACCGCGGCCTCGAGCGCCGCCTTGGCGACCCCCATGATGTTGTAGTTCTTCACCACCATCTGGCTGCCGTAATAGGTCATCGTGAACAGCGTCCCGCCCTTGCGCATCAAGGGTTCGGCCAGGTGCGCCATGCGAATGAAGGTCCAGCACGAGACGTCCATGGTGGTGAGAAAGCCCTCGCGCGACACATCGACCACGCGCCCCTGCAGCGCTTCCTTTGGCGAAAAGGCGATCGAGTGCACGACAAAGTCCAGCTTGCCCCAGTCCTTTGTGATCCGTTCAAACACCGCCTCCATCTCGCCCGGCGTGTTCACGTTGAGTGGCATCAGGATCGGGGCCTCCAGCGCGCCGGCAAGGGGCTCCACGTACTTTTTCGCCTTGTCATTGAGATAGGTCACGGCAAGCTCGGCGCCGAATGCCTTGAATGCCTTGGCGCATCCCCAGGCAATCGACTGGTCGTTCGCAATGCCGACGATGAGACCTCTCTTGCCTTCGAGCAGCTTGGCCTTGACGACTGGAATCATGGAGGAAGACCTTTTGCTTGCGGGCTCGGATGCCTGGCCCTGCAGAAATTGCTCGGCGGATTTTGCCAGGTGGCGAAAGGCCTGGCGCCTATCCTTGGCGTCGTTGACCTGGGCGACCTGCCGGCCATTGACCTTCAGATGCCCTTCACCCCAGGGCATGACGTCGATTTGCAGCTCCTTCCCGCCGGCTGAGGAGACGAAGCTCTGAACGGTGGCGCCCTTCCCGACGGCGAGACCTTCCTTCGATTTCCAATCCAGCGTTCTGCCAGGCATCCGCTCGGCCCCGGTCGCGCGCACGCTCATCTCGACCGCGCAGTCGGCGGCGCGCCGCCATCGCTCTTTCTTGGCTTGTCGTTACTGCCCCCACACTGATCTGAATCAGAAAGATCTGGCTCCAGATCGGCATAATGGGAAGCAAAACGTGGCGAATGGACGAACGCCATCGGCGCCGTGGAAACGAGGAGGAGGAAGCACCAAGCCCCGCGATTCGGGTCCGCCGCACACGTGGTGGAGCGCGCTTGCGCTCATCGGGCGCGAACACGGGGGCCGCGCTTCGATCCCATGTCAGCCCGTATTCACAGCGCGATTCAGGGAGGATGACATGGATCGACCGATCAGACAGCCGGAAGAGATTCTGGCCTATCGCTCGTTGCAGGCGATCCTGCAGGCGAAGCCGAGCGCTCTTTGGACGGTCGGGCCCTCAGACAGCGTATTCACAGCGCTGCAGGTCATGGCCGACAAGGACATCGGATTCCTGGTTGTGCTCGAGCGTGACAGGCTGATTGGTGTCGTCTCGGAACGCGATTGTGCGCGGCGGGTAGTGCTGGCCAAGAAGTCACCGGAAGCGACGCCGGTCTCTGACATCATGGTACGCAACGTCATCACCGCCGATCCTGCGCACACTTTCGCCGATTGCCTGCGGCTGATGCATCAGCACCGTGTTCGTCATCTGCCGGTAATCGACCAAGGCAAGGTAATCGCCGTCATCTCGATCCGAGACTTGCTGAGCGAGGCGGTCGCGCACCACGCCAAGATCATTGCCGAGCTCGAGCGCGAACGACTGACCATTTTCACATCGACGGCCTGATCACTCGAATGCGAAGGTGCCGGGGCAGGGGGCTGGGAAGGCAATGATCATCGATCTTCTCATTGTGTTGGGTGCACTGGCGTTCCTGATGCTGGTGGCCTACCGCGGCTACAGCGTGATCCTGTTCGCCCCGGTCGCCGCGCTCGGGGCCGTGCTGCTGACCGACCCGATCCTGGTCCCGCCGATGTTCTCCAGCGTCTTCATGGAGAAAATGGTTGGCTTCGTGAAGAATTACTTTCCGGTGTTCATGCTGGGCGCCGTCTTCGGCAAGATGATCGAGCTGTCCGGATTCTCGAAGTCGATCGTGTCCGCCGTGATCGGCGTGCTGGGCAAGGAGCGCGCAGTCCTGTCCATCGTCGTGGTATGCGCGATCCTGACCTATGGCGGCGTATCATTGTTCGTGGTGGTTTTCGCGGTCTATCCGTTCGCGGCCGAGATGTTCCGCCAGAGCGGAATCCCCAAGCGACTGATCCCGTGCACGGTCGCGCTGGGCGCGTTCAGCTTCACCATGGATGCCATGCCCGGCACGCCGCAAATCCAAAACATCATCCCGTCGACATTCTTCAACACCACCACCTGGGCCGCGCCGTGGCTCGGCGTGGTCGGCAGCCTGTTCGTTTTGGGTGTCGGGCTGGCCTATATCGAGAGCCGCCGCCGCGCTGCGCAGGTGCAAGGCGAGGGTTACGGCACCAATCTTCGGAACGAGCCTGAGCCGTTCGAGGCCGGGAAATTGCCCAACCCGTGGATCGCCCTTTCGCCACTGGTTGTAGTCGGTGTGGCGAATTTCCTGCTGACGCATGGGGTCATACGCGCTTACGGGGCGAGGCACGAGATCAAGCTCGGCGACCATCCAATCGTCACCCAGATCACAAGCGTGGCGGCGATCTGGGCGGTGGAAGGCGCGCTGCTGCTCGGGATAGTGACCGTGTTGGTATTTGCCTGGCGGCCCGTGATGGCAAAGTTCGCGGACGGCAGCAAGGCGGCGGTGGCCGGCGCTCTGCTTGCTTCCATGAATAC
>Ga0111539_10009921_pt1 | contig 12012 bp, 2 predicted proteins | sample RhiMethybrSRZTD1_FD_79667 | JGI IMG/M metagenome (GOLD analysis project Ga0111539, IMG submission 79667) | Populus rhizosphere microbial communities from Tennessee, USA - Rhizosphere MetaG P. TD hybrid SRZTD1 (version 2) (version 2) | ecosystem: Host-associated > Plants > Roots > Rhizosphere >...
CGATCGCTTCACGGACACCGATGAGCTGAAGAAGTATTTCGGGGCCGCGAATGCCACCAACGTCAAGGTGCAGGCGTTCAAACAGCCCGTCCTCAGTTCAGGAGTCCTGCACGCGAAGCTGATGATGATGGACCGCGACCGCATGCTCAGCATCGGCTCGCCATTCAGCCAGAGCTACGTCGACCGCCAGGATCACGCCATCGATGCCTGGATTCGCGGCGGTGCGACCAGCTTCCCGAAACACGACGCGGGCTTCACGATGACCGGCCCCGCGAAAACCGACTTCCTCGAGACGATGCGGCTGCTCTGGAACGACGCCGCAGGAGCGAGCGACCAGCTGCCGGCGCAGATGAAAGATCCAGTGACTCTCCCGGCTGACTCGACACCCACCATCCTGGACGAGCCGGAGGATGGCACCTGCGCGGTCCAGCTCGTACGCACTCTCAGCTGCGATCAGTTCGACGACATGCCGCAGGGCGAGAAGGGCATTCTCGAAGCGTATTTGCGCGGGATCGCGTCGGCCAAGGAGTTCATCTATCTGGAAACCCAGTACTTCACGAACGATGCGATCGGCGAGGGCCTGGTGAACGCGCTGCTGAGCGAGCCACAGCTCAAAGTGATCGTGCTCTTGAACATCGAGCCTGATGTCCCGACCTATCCGTTCAAGCAGCGCCGGTTGATCACGCGGATTCGGAGAGCGATCGGTCAGACCGCCACCGGACCACAACGATTCGGTGTGTTCACCCGATGGACGCACGAAGCGGTCAGTGAGCGGATCCAGACGACCCCGCCTCCGACGACCGATTCGCGTCCGCGGCTCCTTCCGATCTACGTGCACGCAAAAGTCGGCATCGTCGACAACACCTGGGCCACCGTCGGGTCGGCCAACCTCGACGGACTGTCGCTGGACTCGTCGCTGCCGAGCGACATCCTCAACGGCCTGTTCCATCGCAACGAACAGCGGGCGATCGAGGTCAACGGCGTCTTCTTCGACACCAAGGCGCCGCCCGGCAACGTCGTCGACATCCTGCGCCGCAAGCTGTGGGCGGAGCACCTCGGGTTCCTGAAGACGGACGGCACTCCAGACATCGCGGCGGAATCGCTGCAGGTTGCGAAGAAGCCCGGCGGGGGCTGGCTGACGCTCTGGGCCGATCGGGCAGAGGCGATGCTCCAGCACGTGATCCATACGCCGGCGCAATCAAGCACCAACAAGGCGCGCGTGCTGCCCTGGCCGAAGGACAACTCGACGCACAAGACGCCGCGGGATCACATCGATGCGCTGGGCGTCGCGCCCGACAGGATCTACAGAGTGGCGCCGTTGAAATCGACCGCCAGGTTCGACTTCAAGTCCGGCACCTGGGACCAGGAAAAGAAGAACAAATCCAGGATGGACTTCTGATGCCATCCACCATCGATCGCATCACCGAGTGTCTGGGCACCGCCACCGCGGCGCTCGGCGACGTCAACGGCAGCGCCAAGTCGGCGACGCAGGTCCTTTCTCTCCTCGGGTGGGCACCCCCACCTGGTGTTGACGACATCGGCCTGGCGCAGCTGGACATCTCGAGCCTCGAAGCCCGTCTCGACGAGCTGATCGAGCTTCGCAGCCACGAGCAGACATCCGACACCGATCTCGCGCTCGGGATTGCCGCCGTGGTCGGCGCCGTGGCCGATGCTTACGACGGCATCGACCAGGTCGTCGCGTCGTTCCAGGCGACGCCGGAGTACCTCGCGGCAACCGGCATCCGCGACCAGTTCTTCGGCCGCATCGCAGACCTGCTGACCATTCACGCGATCGGATCGATCGCGCCGGCTGCGGTTCCGGTCGGTGCGCTGCTGGGAATCTTCGAGTTCAAGCAGCTGCCGGCAGATCCCGCGATCTTCCAGATCCCGCACGTGCGACAGGTGGTCCACTGGGGCCGGCTCGGGACGCTGTTCACCGATCCCACGCAACTGATGCGTGAGGTGTACGGCTGGGGGACCCCGAACTTCCGCGGCAACCTGCTCATCGGCAACATCGGGCGAGTCCTCGAGTACATCGCGGCAGACGCGCCGATGAGGGCCATGCCGCGGGCGGCCGAGGAACAGCTCGCGCGCCGGGCGGTGCCCGAAGCGGATCTCGATCCCGCGGCGCAGCTGTTCGTGAGCCTCGACAAGGGTCTGGGGGTGAATGCATTCGATGCCGGGCTGACCCTGTACCCGCTGCGTCCGAGCACGCCGGGAGGGGTGGACGGCGGCATCGGCCTCTCACCGTACGTCTTCGGTACGGCCGAGACCACCTTTCCCCTGTCGGACACCCTTTCGCTGGTGCTGTCGGGGGCGGAGCTGCTGCAGGGCGGTATCGCGCTGCTGATCCGCGCGGGGAAGGATCCCGAGTTCCTTACCGGCCTGATTGACGGTGGACCCGCGACGCCGGGCACACCGGCTGGCGCCCTCACCATGGCGCTCCGGAGCGCCGACGCCGCCGGCAAACGCCGGACGCTCTTCTCTGCTCCGAGCGTGACGCTCGACGCCGCCGCCATCACCGCCGGACTCGGCATCACCGCCGATCTCAATCCGTCCGTGCTCTTCAAGCTCGAAGACGGCCGCCTGCACATCGGATCGGACGACGCCGATGGTTTTCTCGGAACTCTTCTGCCGAAGGATGGCATCACGGCGGACGTGGACGTGGAGGCGAGCTGGTCGCACCGCGACGGCCTGAACATCAAGGGTGGTGCCGGCCTGAGCACGGTGTTCGACGTCCACAAGAAGGCTGGGCCGCTTCGCGTGGATTCGCTCGCGCTCGCGCTGAAGGCCGGACCGCAAAGCGTGAACGGCACCGTCGGCGTCTCGGGCGGCGCGAGCATCGGGCCGGTCAGCGCGTCGGTCGCCGACATGGGGGCCGAGGTCGCGCTGAAGTTCTCTCGGGGCAACCTCGGTGCTCTCGATCTGAGCGCACGGTTCATGCCGCCCAAGGGCATCGGCCTGACCGTCGACGCGCGCGGCGTTCTGACCGGAGGTGGCTTCCTGTTCAGAGACGAGGCACACAGCCTCTACGCCGGTGTGATGCAGCTCTCGCTGCGCGACGACATCACGCTCAAGGCATTTGGCCTCATCGCGACGCGGATGCCCGACGGCAGTCGCGGCTATTCACTGATCGTCTTCATCACCGCCGAAGATTTCCGTCCGATCCCGCTGCCGCTCGGGTTCCGACTCCTGGGCATCGGCGGCATGGTCGGCGTCAACCGCACCTTCGAGCAGGAAGTGCTCCGCCAGGGCCTGAAGAACGGCACGCTGGCGACGCTGCTGTTCCCACGCGATCCGGTCGGCAACGCGTCGGCGTTGATCCGCAATCTCTCGAGCGCGTTCCCGGCGCGCCAGGGCAGCTACCTGCTCGGCATTCTGGCCAAGATCGGCTGGCTGACGCCGTCGCTGATCCTCATGGACCTGGCGTTGATCCTGGAGTTCGGATCGCGCACGCGGCTGCTCGCGCTGGGCCGGATCTCCGCACAGCTCCCGTCTCCCGACAACGATCTCGTCCGCCTCAACCTCGAGGCCATGGGCGTCATCGATTTCGACAACGGCACGGCGGCAATCGATGCCGTGCTCGTGGACTCACGTCTCGCCCACAAGTTCCCGATCACTGGATCCGCGGCACTGCGGGCGGGGTTCGGCGGCGGACCGAGCTTCATTCTGTCGGTCGGCGGATTCAACCCGCATTTCGCGCCGCCGGCCAATTGCCCGGCGCTCGAGCGAGTGACGATCGCGCTCAGCTCCGGCAACAACCCGCGCCTGATCTGCGAAGCCTACTTCGCCATCACGTCCAACACGGTGCAGTTCGGCGCCCGCGCCGCGCTCTACGCGAGCGCCGCCGGCTTCAGCGTCGAAGGCGAGATCGGCTTCGACGTCCTCGTGCAGCTCGTCCCGCTGCACTTCATCGCAGACTTCCAGGCACGCCTGCAGCTGAAGCGAGGCTCCCACAACCTCTTCATGGTCGGCCTGAAGGGCTCGCTCGAAGGTCCGCGGCCGTTGCGGGTCCGCGGCAAGGCGACCTTCGAGATCCTCTGGTGCGACTTCAGCGTGAGCTTCGACACCACGCTCGTCAAAGGGGAGCGGCCGCCGCTTCCGCCCGCGATCGACGTCGCCGCCCAGCTGAGACAGGCGCTGGTGTCCCCAGCGAGCTGGACGACCGAGCGCAGCGCCACGCAGGCCCACGGCGTGGCGCTGCGCAGCCTGCCGCCGGCGGGGGCGGGCGCGCCGATCGTCCTGGATCCGCTCGGCCAGATGCGCGTCAGTCAGCTCGTCGTCCCGCTCAACACCGCGCGCGATATCGACGTCTTCGGCGGCGCACCCGTCGCAGGCGACCGGCGATTCAGGGTCACCGCCACGATGGGAACGACGACGCTCACGCGCGGAGCGCACAAGGCGCCGTTCGCACCGGCTCAGTTCTTCGAGATGAGCGACGACGAGAAACTGGCCGCGCCCTCATTCGAAACCATGGAAGCCGGATGTGTCTTCGGTGAGCCCGGCGTCTCTTTCGAAGCAACGCAGGTGATTCCCGCGCCACTCGATTACCAGGATGTGCGGATCGTTCTCGATGGCCCGCCGCCGGTCGTTCCGTCGAACGCCACGCCGCCGCCGCAGACGGTCACGCCGGTGCAGTTGCAGATCTTCGCACGCAGCGGATCCGCGGGCCGCGCGCCGGTGCGCCACGTCGGCCGCGCACGGTTCCGCAACGACGCGGTGGAGGGCGCCGCGACATTCGCGCCGCCGCGGTGGGCGATCGTTCCGTCGGCCGAAGCCGGCCCGCCCGCGACGGTCGACCCCGAGGTCACGACGTGGAGCGAGTACCAGGGGGTGCTCAAGACCATGAACAGGGCACGGGCGCGGTGGCAGATCGTGCCCGCGCATGAAGTTGAAGAGTGAGGAGGTCTCAAATCCCAAGCTCCAAGTTCCAAATCCCAACGCACTCCCAATTTCCAAAATCCCAAATCTGAGGGGAGTTGGAATTTGGAGGTTGGGAATGCGTTGGGATTTGGAACTTGGAGCTTGGGATTTGACACCGTAAGAAAGAATTTATGCCTCCAGCCAATCTGAGTTTTTTGCCCTGGATCCGCCAGGGCGCCGCCGGGGCCATCACCCGCGTCGACACGCTCGGCCAGACACAGCCGGCCGTGGCCGACGTGTCGGTGGTGCTGAGCGTGAACAGCAGCGCGCTGCCGGCCGTGCCGCTGCGGCTCCGCGGTCCTGCGGATGTGGTCGGCATCGACCGTCACCAGGTTGTCCGCACCGATCCGCGTGCGAACACCAGCGACTTCGAACCGAACTGCTTCCCATCGATCGAGTTCGATCGAGCAGATTTCCCGTGGTTGTTCACGCCGGCGAAGGCCAACACGAATGGGCAGCTACGGCCCTGGCTCTGCCTGGTGGTCGTGCGCCAGCAGGATGGCGTGCAGCTCACGAGCGTTCCGGATGCGCCGCTGCCTCAACTCCGGATCGCCGCGCCGGCGAAGCCGTTCATGGAGCTGCCCGATCTGAAGGACTGCTGGGCCTGGGCGCATGGGCAGGCCGCGGCCGACAGCACCGCCGATTCCAACGCGGTCGGTGCGGCGTTGAACGGGGCGCCTCATCTTTCGCTGTCGCGCCTCGTGTGCCCGCGGCTGCTGACGCCGAACACCGACTATCTCGCCTGTGTCGTGCCGACCTTCGCGCTCGGAGTGAAGGCGGGTCTCGGCCAGGCCATTGCTGACCCGGAGCTGACGGCGACCAACGCCATGGCGGCCGCGTGGACGCTCACCGCGACGGCGCCGACGCAGGTCCAGCTGCCGGTCTACTACTCGTGGCAGTTCCGCACCGGTGAAGGCGGTGACTTCGCGTCGCTGGCCCGCAACCTGAAAATCAGGGTCACCGACGGGCTGGGCCAGCGCACCGTGGCGATCGGCCGGCCCGGCTTCAACGTGCCCGGCCTCGATCCGAAAACGACCGCGAAGGTCGAAGGGGCGTTGATGCCGCTCAGCGGCAGCACGCCCCCGGTTGTCTGGTCCGATCCGTCTGCGGCCAACTTCGAGCTCGCCCTCAAGAACATCGTCAATCCGCCGGCCCCGGCGATGGCGTCCGCGGATCCTCTGCTCGCCCCGCCGATCTACGGGCGATGGTACGCGGGGCGTGCGGACGTGACGCCTGGCGCTCCGAACTGGCTGGATTCGCTCAACCTCGATCCGCGCTGGCGCTCGGCGGCGGCGCTCGGCACCGAGGTGATCCAGCAGCACCAGGAAGCGCTGATGGCGTCGGCGTGGGAGCAGGCTGCCGAGATCCAACCGGTCAACCAGCGTCTGCGGCAGCTCCAGATGAGCATGGCCGTAGGCGAGAGCCTCCACGCACGGCATCTTTCCTCCCTCAGCGAGGACATGACGCTGCGCTTCGCCTCGCCCGCCTTCGGACGGCTCCGCATGGCAACTCCGGAGCTCGATCCGGCCGGACGCACGGTGGCGACGATCATGGCGGGAACGTCGCTGCCGATTTCCGCCACGCGCACCGCGATGCGCCGCATCGGCCGGCAACGTGGACCGTTGTCCCGGCGGATCGCGGCGAAGAGCGTCGATCGGTTTGCCACTCAGAGCTGGGTGGCATTCCTGAAGGTCGGCGTCGGTGTCGCGGCTCCGGCACCGCCCACGGTCGTGCAGGCCCCCGTTCCGCCACTGCCGACCGTCGATGCGGTCGTCAACGCGATCTGGAACCGGGGCTTTCAGGTCGCTGCCGAGAACCAGCCCCTTCCCCCACTGCCGGCCGCCGACCCGCTGCCGCCGGGGTGGGACTACCCGGGGCACTTCCGCAAGGCGGCGGCCGATCATCTCTCGCGTGTGGGGCTCCGCATCAGTGCGTCGTTCATCCCGCACATCACGATGAGCGACACCGTGGGGGTCGTGCGCGCGCAGATGCATCCGCGCGTGGCGCTGGCCAATCTCGTCCGCGCCGCGATCACGACCGGCGACAACGTGCTGCCGCCGACCGCGCCTGGCGTGACGCCGATCGGCACCGAGACGGTGATGTTTGCGCCGTCCTTCCCGCAACCGATGTACGAGGCGCTGAAAGAGAAGTCCCAGGACCTCCTGCTGCCGGGCCTCGACAAGGTCCTGCCCGATACCGTCCTCGGACTCAGGACCAACCGCGCATTCGTGGAGGCCTACATGATCGGCCTCAACGTCGAAATGGCGCGCGAGTTGTTGTGGCGCGGGTTCCCGACCGATCAGCGCGGCACGTACTTCAGAAACTTCTGGGGCAACGACGGCGCCCCTTCGGCGGTCAGTGACATCGGCGATTTGCGCGAGAACCTGGGCCGGGCGCTCGGAACCGCGCCGCCCGACTCGCCCGCCAATCAGTTCGTGCTGCTGCTCCGGAGCAGCCTCCTGCGGCGCTATCCGAACGCGATTGTTTATCTGACGCCGGCCGTCACTGGCACGACGCGACCGCCCGACATCTTTCCGATCTTCAACGGTGCGATGGAGCCGGACATCAACTTCGCCGGCTTCCCGATTTCGCCCGCCGCGGCGATCGGCGGCCGCGGGAATCCCGGCTACTACGTGGTGATCCAGGAGCACCCGACCGAGCCGCGCTTCGGTCTCGAAGTGGCGGTGAGCACGGCCCTGCTCGGCACGAGGAGTCATCTTCCGATCGGCACCCAGCCACCCGCGGGTGTGCCCTTGAAGGGACGGGTCTGGGGCAGGAACGCGGCGCACATGGCGGACATCACCCGCCGGCTGCCGGTCCGGATCACGATTCATGCGTCGCAACTGGTTTCTCTGACCTGATTGATGGATTCCCGACATGCCTGACTACTTCAAGAGTCCCGTCGCGATTCCCGTCACGGCCGCCGGCATGCCCGCGGCGGCGCTGTGTCCCGGCGACCTGCCGCTCGTCCTGCTGCCAGTCCGGCTCGAGACGCGGTTCTTCACGCTCGCCGACCGCAGCACTGAACTGCGCGTGCGCGTCATCCCGGACAAGATTCATCTCGACAGCCACGAGCCGGATCTCACGGCCGACGAGCAGAGGTGGGGTCAGCACTACTGGGAGCAGAACTGGCGCGCCGGCGATGTCAGCACCGACGGTAAAGCCGCGGCTGCTGATGCCTGGCGCCAGCTGGCGGATCGTTTCGGTGCCGGCCGCGCGGGGTGGATCGCGCGCGTTCTGCAGCCGGCGAATTCGTCAGAGCGGCCGAGTTCACCCGCACCGCAGGGTACGGCGCTGACGCCAGCCCCGATGTTTCCGGCCATCACGCTCGCCGACAGCGATGAGGCCTGGCGCCATCCGCCGCAGGCGCGGCTGCTGCCGGACCGCTGGGTCGCGGTCGTGCATTCGGGCGGAAAGGTGGCCGTGACGGTCACAGGGAAGGACATCAGGAGACCGCTTGCGGTCGGCCCCGATCCGCGGGCGCCCGAGCCGGACGAGGCGGCCAGGGCTGCGATTGAACGGGGCGAACAGCTCGCCATCGACGCCGGCATGAAGTGGATGACCGATTTCGACGAAGCCGAATCCGCGGGAATGGCGCTGCGCGTCGCGATCCCGGCCGCGACGCTCTCGGGCGGTCTCGACAGCCTCGTCGTGTTCGGCGTCGGACGCACGCTGAGCGTCGCCGACACTGCCGACCAGCTTGCGAACCTCTTCGACGCCCACCACTACACCGACGGCTTCGCCTTCATCCGTCCCGGCACGCCGACCAACAACACCGACGATCGGCGCGCCGGCTACAGTTCCGACGATCCAGGCCACCAGCGCACGTTCGATCTCGAGGTCGCCGGCACGCCCGGGCTCGACGACAACAACGCGCTGCACACCGGCACCGCGCTCGGGCTGCGGTTCGATCGGATCCTGCCGACGTTCGGGCGCGTCGAGCGCGGACTCGAACGCGAGGGCCGCCACATGCGCAGCATGAACACCGCGCTGTGGCAGGCGGGCTGGGGTTATTTCCTCACGAACATGATCGGTACGGAAGCGGGACTGACGCGGCCAGACCTCGAATGGGCGCGCAGGCACTTCCTCGACCACGTGCGCTGTTTTGGTCCGCTGCCGGCGTTCCGGTGCGGCGCACAGCCCTATGGCCTCCTGCCGGTGACGTCACTGGATCTGTGGCAACCAGGCCCTGATGCGCAGCCGCAGGACACGTGGCTCAAGGGGATGCTCGTCGCTTTGCGCGACACCCTCTGGCGCCCGGCAGCGGCGTCGGTGGCACGGATCGGGAATCGCCGCGGTATCACTCCGGATCCGGATGCGGATCTCGCCGACGTGATGCGCACGGATGCGCTCTCGAACGGCTATCGCACCCGCAATGTGTTCGGCCGGCATTTCCTGCAGCACCTGCAGCGGTTCGCCGGCGCGAGCATCGCAGACAGCGATCCTGCGCAGATTGCGGTCCTGCAGCAGCTCGGACTTCCCTGGCGGCCCCGGCTCTCGCGGATCTGGAACGCCGACTGGCATCGAACGCTGTTCTCGTCGCTGGTACAGCCCGGAGAAGTGTCGCCCTGGAGAAAGCTGGATCCCGACTTCATTGCCGCTCTCCTCTCGGAACCACATATCGAACAGCTGATTCAGGCAAGGCCCGATCCCCAGGCACCGATCGGCGATGCGAGCCTGCTGCAGATGCTGCTGCGCCACGCCCTGCTCCGCGAGATCGCATACGCGGGCGCGCGGCTCCAGGCCGACGAGACCGGTGCGGATCTGGCCGCGCTGCTCCGTGACGCCGAGCTCGTGGATCTCGTCACCGGTGCGCCGCCGACCAATCACTGGCGGCGGCAGCTCGAGAGAACCCTGACGGTCACCGGCGGCCGGACGATTCGCGAGTATCTCGAAACGCAGACCACGTTCTCGACTCCGGCGCTTGCCGCGCTCGGCGAGTTCCGCGCGAGTCTCGCTGATCTCAGGGATCTCGACAGCGAGGCCCTGTCGCACCTGATGCAGGGCACGCTCGACCTCTCCGCGCACCGGCTCGACGCGTGGGTCACGTCGATCGCCACCAAGCGCCTGACCGCGATGCACGTCGACGGACCGAATGGCCAGTACGTCGGCGCCTACGGATGGGTCGAGAACCTCAAGCCGATGCCGGCGTCGTTCGTGAAGCCAGTCGCCACGCTGCCGGCCGGCGAACCCGGGCCGCTGCAGACTCCGGCCAATGACAGCGGCTTCATTCACGCGCCGTCCATGACGCACGCCGCCACTGCCGCCCTCTTGCGCAACGCGCACCTCGGTGCGTCCGGTGTGCCGAGTCCTACGAGCCCGTTCGCGATCGAGCTGTCCTCGCGCCGGGTTCGCGAAGCTTCACGACTGCTCGACGGCGTGCGCCAGGGACAACCCCTCGGCGCGCTGCTCGGCTACCGTGTCGAGCGCCTGCTCCACGAGACCGTCGTCGACGGCGGCCGCACGATGGATCGCTTCATCGCGCCGCTGCGCCGCGTGGCCCCGCTCGTCGCGCGCGCGGCCGCAACGCCGACAGGACCCGCCGACACGATCGCCGCGGAGAACGTGGTCGATGGGCTCGTCCTGCACCGGCGGTGGAAGGAAGAGCGCAGCGCCGTCATCGCGGAGGTGACGGCGGCCGGTCTTGGGACGAGCGACCTTTCGACGATCTCGGCGATCCTCGACCGTCTCGGCGACATGATCGACGGACTAGGCGACGCCCTCACCGCGGAAACCGCGTATCAGATCGTGCGTGGCAACACGTCACGCACGGCCAGCACACTTGCCGCCATCGCGCAGGGCGATGCGCCGCCGCCGGAGCTCGACGTGGCGAAAACGCCGCGCTCGGGGACGTCGCTGACGCACCGCCTCCTCCTCCTGATGAGCGGACCCAACGTGAACACGCCGGGATGGATCAGCGCGGCGAACCGTGTCCGCTCGAACGCGGAGCCAATGCTCAATTTCTGGGCGTTCAAGCTTCTCGGCGACGGCAGCAAGATCCGCTGCACGATCGAGCGCCTGGACGATGCGAACGGGGCCGTCGCCGAAACCCGCACGCTGCCGCTGAGCGAGCTCGGCCTGGCTCCACTCGATGTCGTCTACGGTGTCGAGGCCGCAAACACCACCGCTCAGCCCGGCATGACGCTCAGCGACATCGAGCAGCAGGTCCTCTATCACTCGAAGCGCAAGACCGGCGGCTTCGATCCTCTGGCAACGCTTCGGCTGCAGCATGCCAGGCCGGGCGATCTCGCCGCCGGCGAGATCACGCTGTTCGACGCGCTCGAGCAGGCGCGCGCGGTGCGGCGGCTCCTGGGCGTCGCCCGCGGCGCCGACCCTGAAGATCTGAATCCGCCAGAGCGCACGGGCCAGGGGGTCATCGATCTCGTCGAGCTCGAGGCGCGCGTCGTCCGCGCGGAGAACGCGCTCAACGCAGCGCACGTGGGGCTGAGAAACCTGATCGCGCGGATCACGACGACCACGACCGCGGAGATGCTCCGCATCGCCATGCCGAAACTCGGGGCGTTCGGCGTCGAGCCCTCGATACCGGTCAGCGTCGCGGGTGAAGACGCCGGTGCGAAGGCCGCACTCGTTCAACAGGGGCAGGCGCTCCTGAAGCTGAGCGGCCCTCGCCTGGATCAGGGCGCGTTGCTTCGAACCGAACCGGTGGCGACCGATCAGCGCGGCCGGCGCGCGCAGCTTACGGCGCGGATGCGCGCGGTGTTCGGCGATCTCTTCGTCCTGCTGCCGCGCTTCACCTTCGATGCGGCGGCGGCCAGCGAGTTCGGCAGCGCCTTCGGAGGCAGCACGGTCGCGCAGGGAGGCGATCCGCTGGCGGTCAACACGTGGTTCGCACGGTGCTCACGGGTACGGGATTCGGTGTCGCGCTTTGGCGCCTGCCTCCAGCGTGCGGAAGTGCTCAACGCCGGGGCGCGGCTCAATTTGAGCGTCGCCCAGCTGCCGTTCCAGAACGGTGAACGCTGGGTCGGACTCCCGCCGGCGACGGGAGCAGCGATCCCGCCGAGCAAGCTCTCGCTCGTGATCCACACCATAGGAACGATCAACCCGACGCTGTTCACGACCGGCCTGCTC
>Ga0111539_10009922_pt1 | contig 12012 bp, 9 predicted proteins | sample RhiMethybrSRZTD1_FD_79667 | JGI IMG/M metagenome (GOLD analysis project Ga0111539, IMG submission 79667) | Populus rhizosphere microbial communities from Tennessee, USA - Rhizosphere MetaG P. TD hybrid SRZTD1 (version 2) (version 2) | ecosystem: Host-associated > Plants > Roots > Rhizosphere >...
CCGCACCTGTTCAGCACCTACGCCACTCGCTACGGCGTGATCGGCGCGAGCATGTACGACCAGGCGACGATGGGTGCCGAGGACTGGCGGGCCGTACGCGCCATCGAGTTTCGCCTGCCGCAACTTTGAGTATCGGAAGGGTTCGAAGCTCTCCGATGCCAAAGACACCTCTCCTCGCACTCATAGCTCTGCTCGTCCTCCCGTCCGTCGCCTCTGCCGCGACAGCAACCGCCGACATCGAGAACCGCCAGGGAACGCGGTTCGGTCCGGTGACCTTCAAGGCAGCTCGCGGTGAGGAGAACCTCGTGGTGGTCACCCAGGCGAACGGCCGCCTGCGCTTCCACGACAGCGCCAACAACGTCAAGGCAAGAGGTGACTGCGAGCAGGTCGACGACCAGACTGCGTCCTGTCCCGTCACGGAGGACGTCGCGAAGGTGAAGCTGCGAAACCGCGGCGACGTGGCGACTGTCGCCGGCCTGGTCCGAGTGCTCGGCGGCGGAGGCTCCGATGTGCTGCGCGGCTCTTCGGGGTTCGATGACCTGAACGGGCAGGGAGGCCCCGACATCCTCCGCGGCAAGGGGAGCGGTGACCAGCTGACGGGAGCGGCAGGAACCGACGTGCTGCGAGGCGGACGTGGCGACGACGACCTGATCGACGGCGAGCGCGACGCCAGCGCCAAGCGCGACCTCTTTGTCGGCGGTTCGAGCCGGGACACAGCCGGGCAGGACCGTGGCGACTTCGTCATCTACGCGTCACGCACGGACTCCCTTCGCGTGAACGTCCTCACCGGCAAAGGGGCGGGCCACGACGAGCTCGTTGGAATGGAAAGCATCGAGGGCGGTTCGGGTGGCGACCACCTGATCGGCGACTCCGACGACAACCATCTCGTGGGCAACGGCGGGGTCGACCGGTTGCGCTCGTTCAGCGGAGACGACTTCCTCAGCGGAGGTCCCGGCGAGGATGACCTGAGAGCAGCGAACGGCAACGACGTCTTGAACGGCGGCACCGCTCGTGATCAGTTCCGGGGCGGCGCCGGCGACGACGACCTCATCGCGAACGACTCCGTCGCCGAATTCTCCGTCCTGTGTGACGCCGGCAACGACATCGCCCGCACGACCGCCCTGGATCACGTCTCGGACTGCGAGGCCGCGAACTCGGACCCGCTCTATTTCCAAGTGCTCCCGGAGATCAGCGGCAACACGGCGACGTTCCAGGTCGCCTGCCAGCAGCTCGGAGGCTGCGACGGCAACCTCACCCTCAGAGGGCCATTTGGCGAGGACTTCGGGAGCGGCGCGTTCAGTGACCTGCCGGACGGTCCCGAGACGTTCTCACCGGTCACCGTCAACCTGACCGATGTCGCCGTGGAGGCCCTCGCGAACGGGGTCAACGTCGAGGTCCTCCACAGCGAGACCGGCGGCTACACGGCCTTCATGCGTAGCGGCTAGCCCTGAGGGTTCAGCAACGGGTGCTCGAGCCCGTACTTCTCACAGATCTCCGCGACGGTCTCCGGCTGGAACTCGATGCCGTAGCGCTCGCCTAGCTCGCCGAACTGCTCGGGCTCGGGGCCGCCGCCGGCGACCAGCTTGCCGAGCTCGTCGAAGAAGTGCTCGAACCCGCCGGGCGCGATGATCTCGAGGATCCGGCAAGGCTCGTCCCCCGCATTCCAGAAGGTGTGCCACTGGTCCCGCGGCTTGAACACGGTGTCGCCGGCCTCGGCGTACACCACGTCATCGCCGAGGATGGCGCCCATCCGGCCCTCGAGGACGTAGCTGTACTCGTCCTCGCGCGAATGCTTGTGGAGCGGCGCTGCAAGCCGGCGCGGCGGCATCGGATGCTCGACGAGGGAGAACGAGCCCTGCGGCACGTCCTCGGTCCAGATCATCATGCGAGCGGCGATCGAGCCCAGGTCGGCCAGCGTGCCGTCGTTCGGCCCGACGATCCGGGGGCCGGTGGTGGTCGTGGGGGTCATTGCGGGTCCTCCTCCTTTTGGTTGAACACTGCTGTATGCTGAACCTACCATCGTCTTCTGGCTCTGTCAAGATTGATTGAACAGATATGTCTAACGAACGTCGCAAGTACACGAAACGGCGCCGCGCCGAGAGCGAGCAGGAAACTCGCCTGCGGATCACGGAGGCCGCGGTCTCGCTCCACGGAAGCGTCGGGCCGGCCCGGACCACGATCAGCGCGATCGCCGACAGGGCGGGCGTGCAGCGCGCCACGGTCTACCGCCACTTCCCGGACGAGAAGTCCCTGTTCGCGGCGTGCAGCGGGCACTACGCGGCGCTCAACCCTCCGCCGGATCTGACCGCTTGGAGCGACGAGAAGGACGCGGGCGCGCGCCTGCGCCGCGCCCTCACGGAGATGTACGAGTGGTACGGCCGTACCGAGCCGATGCTCGAGAACGTGCTGCGCGACGCGCCGATGGTCCCCGCGATGGCGGAAGCGGTGTCCAGGCGCCTCGCTTACCTCGACATGGTCATCGACGCGTTGCTCACAGGGCGACGCGAGCGCGGAAATGCGCGACGGCGCGTCAAGGCCGCTCTCACCCATGCCCTCTCCTTCCCGACATGGCAATCGCTCGTGCGGGAGAACGGCCTGAAGGACGCCGAGGCGGTAACGCTCATGGCCACGATGGTCGAGGCCGCGGGCGCTTAGCCAGGCTGGTAGTAGAACGCGACCGGAACGGACCCGGGCGGGCGGTCGAGCAGCTCGAGCGGTGACGCTCGCGCCGGTTCGGCGGCCCGGAACCGCAGCCTCTCGTAGCTGTCGGTCTCCTTCGAGTCCACGAGCTTGAAGTCGGGCGGAGGGCGCACGTCGATGCTTGGATCCTCGCGAGTGTGAGCCCCGACAACGGACAGGCCGACGACGACGGCCTCCTGTACCTCCTCCCCCTCCGGGCCCGTTGATCTGGCGCCGGGCAAGTACGCGTCGACTCTCCTCGTGATGCTGCTGATGTAGACGACGCGCCCGCCCGGCGGAGGGTCACCGAGTGGCTCCAGCGCGCCGCGCAGGTCGGGACGCTGCGCCTGAGCGTCGGTCTGCACCGCGATCACCGCCGCGAGGGAGACGACCGCGAGCCCACCGGCGGCGATCAGCCCCCGCGGAACGGCAGCGAACCCCGCGGCGAGGACGACCGAGAGCGGTACGAGCAGGACCGTGAGGTAGCGGGTCAGGAAATAGTCGGCGCCCACGATCGCCAGCAGCAACAGCATCAAGGCGCCGGCCGCCGCCACGACGCCGGCCACCTGGGCACCGCGGCGCGCCTCCTGGTCGGCGCGCGAAATCAGAAGCCAGAGCGACACCAGGACCAGCGCGCCCCCAGCGATTGCGAGTGGCACTTCGAGCGGCACGTTGTACCCGACGAGAAATTGCTTCGGGAACTGCGCGATGCGCGTGCCCAACGCCGTCGCCGCCGGCTCACCGCCACCCGCCTGCTCGCTCTGCTCGACGATCAACGGAATGAGTGCCGCACCTGTGATCGCAGGCGGCAGCAGCGCAACCAGGACCGGTCGCCGCGCGGAGGTCGCCAGATAGAGCCAGATCGCCTCCGGAACCACGACGAGCGCCGCGAAGTAGTGGGTGAGCAAAGCGGCCGCGGCGGCAGCTGACCAACCGACCAGATTCCACGTTCGGTTGCCGGCGTCGTGCAGAAGCCGCACGAAGAACAAGAGCCCGAGAGCGGTGAGGAACATCAGGAGCGCGTACGCGCGCGCCTCCTGCGCGTACCAGACGGCAAGCGGATTCACTGCCATGAGGACGGCCGCAACCAGTCCGACGCGCGGGTTGACGAGCGTCCTGCCGATCGCATAGGCCACAGGCACGGTGGCGACCGACAGGATCGCCGGCAGCGTCCGCAGCCCGACTTCACCTGTGCCGAACAGCTGCGCCCAGAACCAGCTGAGCACGTAATACAGCGGCGGCGTACCCTCGAACTCCGGGATCTCGGACACCATCGACCCGAAATCCATCCGTTGCAGGATCACCGTGTAGGTCTCGAAATCGCCGAAGCTTTGGCTGTCGAGCGTGGCGAACCGGACCACGGCCGCTCCGACAATCGTCCCTCCCAGAAGAAGCCCGGTGCGGCGCACGGGCGGCGACTCTAGTGGCGCGTCTCGAAGTAGATCCGGCAGCCGCCGACGTTCAGCTCGCCCGTTCCCCTCCGGCGTTCGTCGAACACCATCTCGAGCCGGCCTCGGCGGGTCTTCCCGCCCTGCTTCACCTTCACACGCACGGCGCGCGCACCGTCAAGCGTTCGCGAGGCGCGTCGCCCGACGAGCCAAACCGCGAGGCCGGTCCGGTTGCCCTGTCGCAGGCGCTTCCTGCCCCGCACCGTCATGCGGCCGCCACCGCACGAGTCGTCGGCGGCCGGACCCGGGACGACACGGAGACCGCTGACCTTGCCCCGCTTGACGCGGAATTTCCCACTCTTCGCGTAGTCGAAGGTGCGGGCGATCCGCCACCTGCCGCGCGCCAGCCGCGGCGGGCGTCCCGGTATCGACGCGTGCGCCGCCGGGCCGCGGCCGTTCGCGCTCGTCAGCCCGATCACCTTCGCCGTGACGCCGTAGCCGGGATCGACATTCCGGACCTTGATCGAGCGGCTGCCGGCGGCAGCGATCCGGACGAACTTCCGGCCGTCGTCGATCGAGAGCCGGACGGCATGCCTGAACCCGGGACGCGGAGCGCGCCAGCTCACCCCCAGTTTGGAGCCGTGCCGGGCGATCCGCACGTGCTTGGGCCGTGCGGGCCGCGGCGCGGCGGGCGCGCGATACGAGCCGACCTCGAGCGTCGTCCGCGGCACGCCGTCCTGTTCGACGAGCGCGACGATCCGGCGCTTGCCCGCGCGGCCGTCCGCTGGCCGGAAGCGCACGTGGCCGCGCCGCGCGCGCGTCGAGGTGATGACGTTGTTCACCCCGCGACCGACCTCGGCGAACCGCACCCGCTGTCCGTCGATCCGGCGCAGCCTCCACGTGAGCGTCCGGCGGTAGCCGCGCCCTGTTACGTCGGCGTGCACCGAGGGCCGCGGGAGGCCGAACGCCTGCCGGATGCGCGTGATCGGCACCGCCTCGTCGTCGGTCAGCGTCCACATGCCGGGCGACGGCTTCTTCACGACTATGTATGTCGTGTCGTTGCCGGCCTGGATCGCAAAGAGGCCTTGCTTCTCGGCGGTGTGCGTGCTGCTCGACACGCTGATCTCCTCGCCCTTGGGCCCGGTGAGCGTCACGCCCGGCGCACCGCCGTCGCCCTCGACCGCGAAGGCCGCGCTCCGCAAGCCGCGTCCCAGCCTGTAGCTGCGCGTGCCTGCCGAGTGCGCGGCCGCCGGGTGCGCCGGCCGCCAGCGCCCGAGGTCGCAGGAGCCCCAGAAGAGGTCGAAGTCCCCTCCCCAGAAGTAGCCGATCCCTGCCTCCGCGTACAGGACCTCGAGGCACGCAGCCACGCCGATGCTCGACGCGATCACCTTCCCACCCGCGCACGGGTCGGGCGCCCACGGGATCGACACGCAGCCGCGCACGGATCCCTCGAGGCTGGCCGCGTCGAGGCCGTCGACGAAGCCGAACACGTGGCCGTTGATCGAGGCGACCTCGAGATCCCAGTCGAGGTCACCGCCGAGCTCGAAGAGCCCGGTCGACGAATAGCGCACGAACGCGTTCGCCAGCTCGAACCGGTTGACGAGCTTCGCGACCCCGGTGAGGTCGACGACGAACGGGTCGTCGAGCACCGCCGTGAAGACCCCGTCCACCGAGACGAGCTGCACGCCGAACAGCTGCGGGCCTGCGCTGAAGCGCGCATTCCCTTCGAGCTTCAGCGGGTCGCGCGTCACCCCGAACCCGATCCGCTGGAGGAAGATCCCGGGCCCGACGGCGACGTTCAGCCCGGTGAGGGATCCGCGCAGGAAGTCGAAGTCCCCCTCCCTCAGGCCGAAGGCGGCGCTGATCTCGTACGGCTTCGAGAAGCGCAGGACCACCGTTGCGCCTCCGCCCCATGTGTTGTTCGGCCCGTAGGCCAGCGACACGTCCTTCAGCTCGATGCCGAGCGCCGTGACCTTCGCGAGCTTGATCGCGAGCGCGTCGAAGTTCGAGCCGCCGTCGTTGTCGGTCGTGAAGCCGGTCGTCACCGTCGTCGTGCCGAAGTAGGTGAACGGCCAGAAGCCGAGCTTGAGCGCTGGCCGCACCTCCGCCTTCCCCGCCCTGGTGAGCGACACCGTGATCCGCTCGACACGGAAGAAAAGGAAGATGTCGATGACCGGGTTCTCCTCGCCTCCCTGCACCAGGCGAGTGGGCACGTCGGTCACCTGCTTAGGCGCATCGCCCGAGCCGCCCAGGTTCCAGTCGATCGAGCCCTCGTAGAGCGTGAGGTTGGAGTGGTCGATCGGAGTGACCTCGTACTCCTTGCCATTGCTCGAGATCGTCCGCTTCGCCGTGTCGATGACGATGAAGCTGTTGTCCTCCTGCGGCTTGAGCGCGAGCCCGTTCACGTTCACGGTCTGGTTGAACGCGTAGACGAGGTTGCTCCCGGACCTGAGCATGCAGTCCGACGTGCGTGCGTCGATGTAGTCGAGCCGCACCGACTTCTCGCAGTTCTCGACGATGCGGACGAGCTTCTTCGCCGTGCGCGGCTGCGAGCCCGCCCCGGAGCTAGGCGTCGCCGTGATCGTGAGCTCCGTGTACGCCGAGGGTGGCGAATCACCTTCGGCGCTCAAGCGCAGGATCGCGTTGCTCTGCGTGCCCGGGACGGGGTTCGGCAAGAGCGAAGCCCCCATCCCCGGCGGCAAGCCGGAGACCGTGAGCGAGACGTTGCCGTTGGAGCCGTTGAGCCGGGTGATCGTCAGCGGCACGTCGACAGCGTCCTCCTGGCGAACGTTGACCGGGTCGCTGCTCACGCTAAGCGCGATGTCGGGCGGCGGCGGCATGTCCGGCGTCGTGACGGACACGTCATCCATTCCGACGCCGTCGTACATGATTTGGCCCACCACTTCGAACCGAGCGATGTTGGGGCTCAATGAGCTGACGCTCAGCTGCTGGTCGAACTTCTGTCCTCCAGTGACCGTGGTTGTGTCCACGTCGACCACGGCGCCGGCCGCGTCGTACGCGGTGAGCGTCACCGAAGGCGCGCCGGAAGTAAAAGACCCGACGTAGACCACGATCGCGCTCGCAGAGGTCGTGAGCCGACCGGTGGCACTAGCCGAGTACCCTTCGCCGCACCCAGGCGAGCACGGCGCGAGGTCCGCAATCTGCTCGCCGGAGTGAGCGATGTCGGCGCCTACATTGCGCGTGACCGGCGTATACCCAGTTTCCGGCGGATCGTCCCAGTAGACGCCGTGGCTGGCCTTGTACTGGTCCGAGACCTTCGTGTTCGGCAGAAGGTCGTCGAACGTCACCGTCTTCGTGGCGGCCGCGGCGGGCGCCGCCCAGATCAGGGCAGCGGCCAATAGTCCTGCCCCGACCCGCGCGGGTCTCACGCCTCACTTGTAGCCCAGATGAGGCCGGCCCGCAATCGAAGGAAACGCACCAGACCCGTAGAACAGCGGACATAACGTGCGGAAACTCTCGGTCCTGTGTCTCCTGTTCGTCCTCGGCGTGGCCGCCCCGGCCACCGCACGGGAGCCGTCCGGGCCGGTCCTCGCGCCCGAGTTCGAGAACAGCTTCCCCGCGCTCGTCCCCGTCCAGGAGACGGCGCGGGCCGAGTCCGCCCCTTCCGGGGCGCTCGGGCCGGACCAGCGCGTGCTGGTCGTGGCGTTCTTGTGGCTCTTGCTCGCCGGCCTCGCTGTCTGGCGCGTCGCCCGCAAGCCGGAGCACGACCCGACGCCCACCGTCGGATGGGTCCTCGGGTACGCGCCGCCGCTGCCGCGGTAGGCCCTAGCCGCTCGTCCTCAACCCAGCGGGGAACTGGGTGATCGTCTGGTTGCCGCTCTTGTCGCGTGCCAGCACCTCGCCCGCCGTCTTCTTGTCCGGCTGGAGGAACTCACCGGGGATCGTCCCGCTCGTCGCGTCGCCCGGCAGGTACATGTCGAACGTGCGCTCGCCCTGTTCGACAATCACCTCGTACGTGACGATGTCGACGCCCGCCGGCTTCGTGACGGGATCCCAGGTCACGACGAACCCGTCGGGATCGAGTGTCGAGCTCTTCGTCGGGAACGTGAGGTTCGGCCCGTCGGGGATCAGGTGCGACAGCTTGTCGGAGCCGACCATCTTGCGGCCGCTCGTGGTCTCGCCCCGGAAGCGGTACTTGCCCTCCGGGAACTGCTTCTTGAACTTGCTGAACGGGACCTCGTCGAATGACGGCTCACTGGCCTCCATGAAGAGCTCACTCAGGCCGACCTCGTGGACCTTGCCCTTCGTCTTGATGTTGATCATCGGGTCGCCGTTGGTATCGAGCAGCTTGAAGTGCCGCCACTGCTCGGCATCCGCGAACAGCTGGAGCCCGGCGTCCTTGTCGGTGTCGTTGGTCTCGATGTAGAGGTCGTGCGCCTCGAACTCGAGCGGCTTCTTGGCCGCCGCCTTGCCCTCACCGCCGCCACCATCGCTCACCGCGACCGCGGCTCCTACCGTCGCGGTGACCACGATCGCGCACACGACCACGCCAATCCTGCGTGCCATCTCGAACCTCCGGTCTAGGGACTCGACGCGCCGAAGCTAGCTCGCCCGTATGAGGCGGAAATGAGAAGCTCTTGGCAATGGCGACGTTCGTGCTTCTACACGGCGCCTGGCACGACAGCTCCTGCTGGGACGACGTCATCGCCGAGCTTCGCGAACGCGGACACGAGGCGATCGCGCCCGAGCTGCCGCTCGACGATCCCGCCGCCACCTTCGAGGATCGCGCGCGCCCGGCCGTAGAGGCACTGGCGGGCGCGGCCGATCCGTGCGTGGTGGTAGGCCACTCGATGAGCTCTGCCTATGCACCGCTCGTCGCGGCCACGCGCGAGGGAGCGGTGCTCGTGCATCTTTGCCCGAGCCTCGCGCCCTTTCCCCCTCCGCCCGGCGCGCCGGACAGGTTCCGCGCGGAGCTTCCGTTCCCGGCCGCTCGACCGGACGGCTCGACGGTGTGGGACCCGGCGACGGCGCTCGACTCGATCTACGCGCGCCTGCCGGACGCGACGGCGCGCGGGCTCGCCGAGCGGCTGCGCCCGATGTCGCCGCCGCCGGACGAGTTCCCGCTCGACGGCCATCCGGATGTGCCGACCGTCCTGATCTACGCGGCCGACGACGAGTTCTTCAACCCGGACTGGGAGCGCCTCATGGCGCGCGAGGTGCTCGGTGTCGACCCGATCGAGATCCCGGGCGGCCACTTTCCGATGGCCGAGGACCCGGCGGGGCTGGCGGGCCTGCTCGCGTCGCTCGCGGCTAGTCCGTCAGAACCGCGGCGTAGCTGAAGAGCTTGTAGAGCAGGAAGCCCTGTGCGACCTCACTCGAGCAGGTCGTGTTGAACAGTTTGTTCGCCTGTTCGGTGGTGAGCACGTCGCCGTAGCCCACGGCCTTCTCCTCGTCGACGACCACGCCGCCGACGAACTCGGTCACCTTCTCGAGCAGCCAGGCTCGATCTTCGGCGTTCGACGAGTTCCACTGGGCGCACGAGACGCCGCTCATGTCGCTACGGCGATCGAGCGGCACGATCTCGCTCTGCGGGGCAGCCGCCGGCGGCCCAGAGAACGCGGAGGCGGACGCACGCGCCGAGGAGCTGTCGCCGGGCTGCGGCTCGGGCGGTGTCTTGAACCACGGACAGGGGCCGTTCGGGTCGAAGGTGCGCGTCTCGAACGCGGCCAGGCAGCTCACAAGCTCCTGAGTTTGAACCGGATTGCCGTAGGCGCGGCTCTCCTCCGGATTCGTCCCGTTGTCGCAGTCCGGCAGCGAGCTGGGTGACGTCGTGATCTCGGCGCCGTCTGCCGGGATGTTGTTCCACCAGCAGTTGCCCACAGTCCCGAGGTACGGGTCCCACCAGAAGTCCGTGCCGTTCGGATCAGCGGTCCCATCGGGCCGCACGCCCATGTGGTTGTCGTAGTGGCTGTTGTAGAACGACGTCGTCTGCCCGTCGGGGTCGCAGCCGGCCTGCTCGTTGCCATCCGCGGCTGGCCCGCAGATGAGCTGGTCGGGAACACTGAAGAGCATCGTGCCGCGGCGCCAGTTGTCCCAGAAGTAGTTCTCACGCACCTGGTGGTAGTTGCCGCCGGCGATCCACATCCCGGTTCCGACCGGGAACGGGAACGCGGGTTTGACGGTCGAGTCCTCCTCGTAGATGTTGAAGTTGTTCGAGTAGAAGAGGTTGTGCTCGACGAGCATCGAGTCGCCGGGGTAGCCCGGGTGGCCGGCGCCCGTCACGACATCCGTCTGAAGGCCGAGCGCGTTGTCGTAGATGCGGTTGTCGTGCACCCACACCGCGTTCCCGTTCGTCCCCGAGTACCCCGCCATGTTGTGGTGGAGGTCGCAGAACCGGACCTGCTGGTTGTAACGGAAGTCCGTGCCCTCGGGCCGCTGCTCCCCACTTTCGACCGCAGCGCCCGGGTAGATGCCGGAGTCGCCGTGGCCGGACGCGTCGCAGTGCTCCTGAATGCCGTGGTCCTCGACGAAAGTGAGCGTCCCGTACAGGCCGTTGTAGTAGGTCTTGAAGTGCGTCAGCCGGTAGCCGTCCGACTCGAGCACGTAGATCCCGTGCTCCTTCGCGTGGCGGACCTTGATGTTCTTCAGGACGAACCCGTCGGCCCGGTCGGCGCGGACCGCGACGTCCTTCTTCGTCCCCACGCCGTTCGGACCGCCATCGCCCTTCGACGCGTCGCCCGCGTCGATGGTCACGTCGTCGGCGTTGACCCCCGAGCCCTCCAGCTGCAGGTTGCAGCGGATGCATGGTCCCGCGTCGGGGATGCCGTGCCGATTCTCGTTCGGCGGCATCGGGGGCGGCTCGTCACTCAGCCCTCTGCCCATGACCGCGACGAGGTTCTGGTCGTTGGGGCACTTGAACTGGTACTCGTACGACAGCGCGACGCCGTCCTGGCCGGGTCTGTCGCCGTTCGTCCTGTACTGGTCGCACGCGGGGTCGTTGGTGGGCTGCTTGCGCGAGTGCCGCTCGAGGTAGAGACCGGGCATCACGACGACGCGGTCGTTGTTGCCGGACGCGTTCACCGCTGCCTGGATCTGGCGGAACTCGCACATCCGCTTGAGCCGGCGGTTGGTACGCACGAGCCGGCGCGCCTTCTTGCGACTCAGACTCCGGTGGTCGGAAGGCCGAATGTCGTAGCCGTGCTTGCGAGCGCGCTTGACCGACTTCTTCAGCTTGCGCATCGAGCCGCGCTTGCACACGACACGCGTCTCTCCCGGAGCGCGCTCCCGCAAGGCGGAGCGCAGCGAGCGCACCTTCGGCACCTTGCCGCCGGCGGGTGGCGAGATCGACGTGTCAGCCGCCGGATCGGGCCAGTAAGACGGGCGTTCGACATGAGCCACCGCGGACCCCGTGAGACCCATGGCGACGGCCACCACCAGAACGGGGGCGAAACGCATCGCGGCAGTGTACGAGGCTAGCCGTGCTCTAGGGACAGCGGCCGACGCGCGCCACGGGCGGATCCGCGTCCTTCGTGCGCCGTGCGTCGGCGTTCGGTCGGCACACGAGCTTGTGACCGCTTGTCGACGACCCGCCGCTGGCAGCCGCGGCGGTGAGCAGGCGCGGGCGGGGGTCGATCGGCGTGCCGAAGTGCCGGACCTCGAAATGGAGATGCGGCCCGGTCGAGCGTCCCGTCGAACCGACATAGCCGATCGTGGTCCCGCCAACGACCGACTGTCCGGGAGACACCGCGATGCTCGACAGGTGTGCGTACCACGATTCGAACCCCAGCCGGTGCCTGACGACCACGAGATTGCCGTAGCCGCCCGAGTTCCAGCCTGCGAACACGACATGCCCGCGGCCGGCGGCGCCCACCCGAGAGCCGTAGGCAGCCGGGTAGTCGAGTCCGGTGTGGCGCCGTCCGCTCGCCCATCCGAAGCCGTCGCCGATCGACACGCTGATCGGGCGCAGGAACCGGACTGGGTCACC
>Ga0111539_10009923_pt1 | contig 12012 bp, 9 predicted proteins | sample RhiMethybrSRZTD1_FD_79667 | JGI IMG/M metagenome (GOLD analysis project Ga0111539, IMG submission 79667) | Populus rhizosphere microbial communities from Tennessee, USA - Rhizosphere MetaG P. TD hybrid SRZTD1 (version 2) (version 2) | ecosystem: Host-associated > Plants > Roots > Rhizosphere >...
CCCCGAGCTCCTGTTAAGCAAAGGCGGCCACCGGCTGCCTGAATGACAATGTGGCCCATTTGAGTTCCAAACTGGAGGTGGGGGTCGCGGAGAATTTGCCCGTCAAGCATCACCCCCGAGCCCACACCGGTGCCGAGCGTCAAGCTAACGGCCCATTTCTTATTCCGGGCCAAGCCATAGTATTTCTCTGCGAGAATGGAAACACGCCCATCGTTTTCAGCGATGACCGGAATCCCCACAGCCTTTTGCAGTTTCGGAACCAAGGGATAGCCTTCCAAGCCATCCAACTTTCCAGGCAGTGCCACAACTCCCCGATTGGGGTGAACACCGCCTGGTAGAGCCAGACCAATGGAATGAGGCTTCGCCTTGGTGCTTCGCGATATTCTCTGCACTTCAGCGATCAACGATTTCAGCAGCACCTCTGGCCCCAGGTTGGCACCCGAAGAAGCCACACCTTGCGCCAGAAGCTTCCCCTGCCGCGTCACACCTCCACTCTTTAGGCGAGTGCCGCCGACGTCAAATCCAATGGTGTAGGGAGTCATTAACGGGTATGGCCCTCTTCGGTGGGATGAGCCTGCGTTCGAAACGTCACCAGATCAGCTCAAATTCGTAGTCATCGGATCCGCCCTTCTTGTCCCGAATCTGAACCACAGCCGTGAAATCGTTATTTCGCGAAGGCTGTTGGACGATTTCGATGTTCTCTCTGCCATGCTTCTTCTCTAGTCGAACATCCACGGCTCTTCGGGGTAAAGGCGAGGTGAAATTGAAGGTGATGCCACTCGCAGGCAAGCCGGACAGGGCTCGCGATTCCACCTCGGAACGACGTACCAAAAGCTGGGTTTCTCCATCCACTTTCCCGCGCCAGCGCAGCCGCCCGGAAGTGCGGCCGTCTGAATCGTTCCAAGGCGGACGACCGTCACCGGGATCCCGCTCTCGAACGTTCAGTTCCCGGGCCAAGTCTTCGCTGCTGCGCTGGATTTCGCTCCAGTAGCGCCGGTCAAACGCAAAGCGTCCTGAACTCCGCAGAAAATCCTCAAGTACCGCAAACGCGTCCCGCAATTCGCTATTGCTGCGACGATCGCGGACCATGCGTTGGAACAGCTCAGCGCTGGCATTCAAGGATCGTGAGTGATAGAGCGCTTCTAAGTCGTAGCGACTCGGATTGCGGCGACTACTAAAGCTGTCGTAACTGCGCTGAGCCAGCGCGTCAGTTTGCCGCACAAGCCTTTGGACCATATCCTCAAGCTTCTGGGCATGCGTGACTTGAGCCGAAAGCACCCAGAGGGCGAGCCCCCAAGATGTAGTCATTCTGATGTTCATCATCACTTTCCTCTCCCTTGACAATCCCCCTCCCCAGGAGGGGTGGCGCGAAGCGACAGCGGTCGCCGAGCGACGGCGTGGCTCCGTCTCCCATCAGACCGCCTGCCGCACAGAGCGCGGCGTCCCCCTTGCCAAGGGGGACAAAGGCTCAAAGCGTGGCGCCAGAATGCGGCATGAGGAATTCCCTTCCATTTCATTGCCGTTTGCATTTGCCGCGGCCTTCAACAAGTTACTCCTCATCCTCTTCCCCAAAATACCGCATCCAGTGTTTGATGTTTTCGACCGGAGCGTCGCGCTTCTCTGCTTCGGTGCCGGCAATAAGCTCTTCGTTCAGGAGGCGGTTGAACTCATGACATTTCAGCGCCTCCACGCCGCAGCTTCTCGCGTAGCCATAGACACCATTGTCGGAAGAGACGACGCACAAGCCCTTTCGAGATCGCGCCTCTTCCACTTCCTTGCGGATCAAATCATCTGCAGTCCGCCCTGGACCGGAAAATACTAACTGCATCCAGCGCGTCTTTCGAAGTGGCTTAGCCGTGCCGTCGAAGATCACCGTCGCCTTCCGGTGTCTTGATTCCAAGAACTTGGCAATGCGGTCGAGCACCTGCTGCCGAGCCTGAGGATCCTTGTAGGAAATGGACTTCGTATGACCGATGAGATTATTACCATCGATGAGGTACATCGTGCGCGCTTCCGCGATTCCTGAGGTCAGGCATCGTTTGTCACGTGTCACGCGAGGCGCGAAACGTGATGCGTAGAGAGGTTACACGGCTGCCGTGCTCTGTACCGCGCCAATCACTTGCTCATAGAACGCTTCATATCGCGTAATGATTTTCTGGGAGCTGAAACTGTCATACGCGTGCTGGCGGGCATTCGCGCCCATCGCCCACCGCTTCTTATCATCCGAAAGTACCTCAATCGCCCGGGCAGCCATTCCGTCTACGTCGCCAACCTGTGCTAGAAATCCGTCTTTCTCGTGCCGAACCACTTCGGGAACACCACCCACGTTGGACGCGACCACGGGCACCTCGCACGCCATACCCTCCAGCGCCACCAAACCGAAAGATTCGGTTTCGCTCGGCAGCAGCATCAGATCGGAAATCGACAGGATCTCAGCGATGGAGTCTTGCTTCCCGAGAAAGTCCACCTGGCAACCCAAACGCTTACTGCGCACCAACCATTCAGCGTTTGAACGGTCTGGCCCGTCACCCACCATTAAGAGACGGGAAGGCACCTTCTTCTGGACGCGATCGAAGATTTCAACAACGTCCGTCACACGTTTAACGGGGCGAAAGTTAGAGACGTGCACCAGAATGTGCTCTCCCCGGGGTGCGTATTTGCGTTTCAGGTCGCCGTTCGCAGAGCGCCGAAATACATCGCAATTGACGAAGTTGGGAATCATTTCGATGGGACGTGAAACCTCAAACTCACGATAGGTAAGGTCGCGCAGGTAGACAGAAACCGCCGTAACCCCATCGCTCTTCTCAATCGAGAATTTGGTAATAGGCAAGTAGGAACGATCGTTTCCCACCAGCGTAATGTCGGTGCCGTGCAGAGTGGTAATGACGGGCAGCCTGTGCGGCCGTAACATCTCCTTGGCCAGGTAGGCGCTTACGGAATGTGGGATGGCGTAGTGAACATGTAGCAGGTCCAGATTCTGATTCAAGGCCACATCGGCCATTTTCGTCGCGAGCGCAAGCGCATAGGGCGGATGCTCAAACAAGGGATAGTTCATCATCTCCACTTCATGAAAATAGATGCGCTCGCTCGTAGAGGTGAGCTTGATTGGCACGGCATAACTGATGAAATGAATCTCATGGCCGCGCACCGCGAGTTCTTTCCCAATCTCTGTCGCCACGACGCCGCTGCCCCCATACGTGGGATAGCAGGTGATGCCAATCTTCATAATGGGTGTCCCTTCCCCACAAAGAAACTTACCGGGTCATCGACAGCGAGCGCTTCTTTGCCATAAAACGCTTCTGCATATTTGGTCTGGATTAGTGTGCCGTAATAGCGATTCAGGCTCTCCAATGCCGGCAGAAACTGGGGAATGCTCAAATAGGTCTGGGGCTCGAGCGACTTGGGGTCAAACAGCTGTGACTGAAACGCTTTCACCGCCTGCATTTTTTTTTCAAACTGGCTACTGATGTCCACATAGAAGCTCGGTTGCAGCGTATGGGGAAGCATAAAGTAAAAAATCCTGCCCGGACGGAAACGCTCCTGCTTTGTATTGATCTTTGCCAACCCGGAAAGATAACAAGCCTGCGCCACAATCCGGCTGGTATAAATATGATCGGGGTGCCGGTCATCCCAATAGTGAGTAAAAACCAGTTCCGGCCGGTACTTCCGCAAGACACGTACCACTCGGAGTCTTGCTTCGGGTGTGTCGAAAATCGCGCCATCCTTCAGCTTCAAGTTCTCCCGCACACTCAGGCCCATGATCTTGGCGGATGCTTTCGCTTCGCGAGCCCGAATCGCCGGAGTGCCACGACTGCCCAATTCCCCCCGCACCATGTCCACCACGCCGACACGATGACCCAGTTCTGCCAGCTTGATCAGCGTGCCGCTTACTGAAAGCTCGATGTCGTCGGGATGCGCCCCAATCGCCAGTGCGTCAAGTTTCATTTTCGCTGTGCGGGTTCAATCTCGATCCGGCGTTCGTCCTTGCCAAGGTCCTCAATTTTCACCTTGACGACACCCGGCAGATCCGGATTGCCGAGTTTCTCTGCCCACTCCACCAGAATCACGGCGGGTTGCGCAAAGATTTCTTCCAGATCCAGGGACCGCAGATCTTCTCGTGTCTCCAACCGATAGAGGTCGATGTGATAGGCCTTCAAGCGCAGATCGTATTCATTAATCAACGTAAACGACGGACTGGGGACATCGTGGGGGTCAGCCTGCCCGAGCCCACAGATCAGCCCTTTGGCAAAAACGGTCTTTCCTGCCCCAAGATTCCCCTCCAGAAAGAAGATCGTCGGCTCGGTCAGGGACTCGCCGAGGGATTTGGCCATATCAAAGGTCTCTTGGAAGGAATGCGAAATAGTAGTGCCGAAACGCATCATCGACCTGCAAGGTGCAGCGCTTCAAGCTTCAGGATGGCCTCTGGCAGGTGCGCCATGATATCCGAGGCAACCAGTGACTTCTCGCCTTGAGTCTTTGCGGCCAGGTCCCCAGCGAGGCCGTGGAGATAGACGCCGAGTGGGATGACCTGTTCCAGAAGCATGAACGGAGAAAACGTTTCAGAGGGTCCGCTCCGGGTCCCAGCGGTTTCAGCCGACCGCAGGTCAGAAAGTCCCTGACCCAATAGGCCCGCAAGAATTCCAGTTAAAACATCGCCCGAACCACCAGTCGCCATGCCAGGGTTTCCAGTGGAATTCACAAAGACCTGTCCGGAAGGCGAGGCACAAATCGTGCGGTGTCCCTTTAACACTAGATGCAGTCCGTGTTGTTGCGCGAAGTCACGCGCCAAGGTCACTCGATCCGCTTGAACATCTGCGGTAGAACGACCCAGCAATCGCGCAAATTCTCCCGGATGAGGGGTCAAAACAAGGATTCGTTTCTGACCATTCAAACGCTCGGTTTGCCCCACAAAGGCGTTGATCCCATCGGCGTCCAGCACAATCGGTAGCGTCGTCTCTTCCACCAGACGCCGAACAAATCCCACAGTCTCAGGATGTCCGCCCAGGCCAGGTCCGATCGCCAATACATCCTTTCCCCCGAGAAGAGCTTCCATCCGGCCATAATCGAAAGCTTTTGCCGAAACACTGCCTGATTCAGTGGCGTCAAGAGGCTCCGTCATTACCTCAAGCATCTGGCCCGCAGCCATTGGTAGACAAGGAGCCGGCGTCGCCAGAGTCACCAAACCTGCGCCAGCGAGCAGTGCCGACCTAGCGGTCAGACAGGCCGCGCCCGTTTTTCCCAATGAACCGGCAATGGCAAGAACATGCCCATAGTCCCCTTTGTGCGAGTCTCCCCGTCTCTCAAACTGGCGAAGGACCAACGCCGCCTCATCCTCAGTGAGACAGTTTAGCCAGTGGCGTGGATCGTCAACCAGTTCGGCGGGAGATCCAATGGGAACCAGTACCCAGCGTGGGATGACACTCTCACGGTCACCAAACACATGGGCTGGCTTGGGTGCGGTAAACGTCACGGTGAGTTCGGCTCGAGCAGCAATACCGCCGTCGCTCTGGTTCCCGATGTCATCGCAGTTCACACCCGAGGGAACATCAATGGCTACAACCCGGGGAAAGCGACGCATCTGCTGGATGATCGCAGCCATGAAGCCACTGACGGGAAGCCGGATGCCCGTGCCCAAGAGAGCGTCAACAATTAAATCAGCATCCAAATCGCGAAACAGTCGCTGAATCGATTCCTCGGAAAATTCGCGCTCCGGCACAACCTGAATGGGGACGCCCCTCTTCTGGAGTATAGCCAGGTTCGCGGCGGCGTCTCCTCGAACCTCTTCTGGGGCAGCGAACAGCAATATCAGGGGTTGCATGCGCTTCAGGATCAGATGACGGGCCACAACAAAACCGTCGCCACCGTTGTTGCCTTTTCCGCAACAAATGGCGACCCTGAGTTTGGCCAGGTCGGGAAAGTGCAACTCCAGAGCCCGAACCACTCCGCTTCCAGCATTCTCCATTAGCAGGAGACTGGGAATGCCATAGCGCTCGGTGGTCAGCCGATCAACCTCACGCATCTGGGAAGCAGTTAGAATTTTCATCTGTCTGGTATGCCGCGATCGGCTGAAACTGCCGTGCAGTGCCCGAATTCCAGCGGTTGCAATCTTAGCGGAGGGGGGAGCAGAGTCAAGATAAATTGCCCCTAAGCCTCAGTCGTTCTCTCAATCCTCGCCTGTGGTAAGATCCGGTTTCCGTTCGTCAACTAATAGATCTCTTGGAGAAAATTGTTGGAACCTTTCGCTGAGCGTGTCCTTCTTCAGATGTCCCTGCTGGCCATGTTGTTCGCCGGCGGTTGCAATCGAAGCCAACAGAAGACGATAGCGGTTGTCCCCAAGGGCCAAGCCCACATTTTTTGGCAAACAGTGAAGGCGGGCGCTGAAGCCGCCGCTGCCAAGTGTGGCGTCCGCATTCTCTGGAATGGACCTGCCTCGGAAATTGAGATCAGCCGGCAAATCAACATCGCCGAGGACTTCATCAACCGCCGAGTCGACGGGCTCGTGCTCGCACCTTCCGATGAGAGAGCGTTGGTGCCCGTCATCGAGAGCGCCACCAAGCATGGCATTCCAGTCGCGATTATCGATTCCGGTGCGCAAACCGAGTCGTATGTCTCGTTCGTCTCTACAGACAACTATCTGGGCGGGGTGACGGCAGCGCGCCGCATGGCCGAGATTCTGAACAAGGCCGGAAAGGTTGCCATTGTCGGCGTCATGCCCGGCGGAGCCTCAACCAGCCGCCGGGAAGAGGGTTTCAAGGACACGGTCGCCAAAGAGTTTCCTGGAGTCAAGATCGTCGCTTTCCAGTACGGCATGTCCGATCGTGCGAAGTCACTCGCCGTGACGGAAGACATCCTGACGGCAAATCCGAACCTCAACGGCATCTTTGCTCCCAATGAGTCTAGTTCCATCGGCGCCTCGCAAGCCGTGAAGATGCGTGGTCTCGGTGGCAAGGTGAAGATCGTGGCCTTTGATGCCTCGTCCAGTCTGATTGCCGATCTCCAGGAAGGTGTTATTGATTCTCTGGTGGTTCAGAACCCATACGCCATGGGCTACGAGGGCGTGCGCACTTTGTGTGAGAAGTTGGAAGGGAAGACACCCGAGCGAAGAATCGACACAGGCGTGACACTGGTGACCAAAGACAATCTTGCGGACCCGAAGATCCAGGAGTTGCTCCGCACAAAATGACGAATTCCTAAGCACAAATGACGAATGAACGACTAAGGACGAAGCGCTCCGCGGAAAAGCTTCGTCGTTCGGGTTTCGGATTTCCTTCGTCATTGGAGCTTAGTCATTAGTCATTCTTGTAGTGTCTCTCGTGGTCTCATCTCACTCAAGACAAGGCTTCTTCTCACCATCCGCCTCATGAAGGATCTTTTCAAGAAGCTGCTTCCGTTCCTCACCCTCCTGTTCCTCTTCCTTCTGCTTTCGATTCTTTCTCCGTACTTCCTGACCGTTGACAACCTTTCGACCGTGGCACGTCAGACGGCGGTCATCAACATCATTGCCATTGGGATGACGTTGGTCATCATCTCAGGCGGGGTCGATCTCTCCGTCGGCGCGGTGCTGGCTTTGTGCGGCGTCTGCGGGACTCTGCTCATGGAAAAGGGCATGGGCGTTGTGCCGGCCACGGTTCTGGGCATTCTGACCGGGGCCGGCTGGGGTTTGTTGACGGGTTTGACCATCACCTCCCTACGGGTCCCTGCGTTTATCGCTAGCTTGGGCGGTCTGGGCATGGCGCGGGGTCTGACTCTGCTGATCACCGATGGGCGGCCCGTCACGGATGTCCCGAAGAGTTTTGCGCGCCTGGGTGATGGCAGCTTTCTAGGCTTCATCCCCGTTCCCGTGATCTTTCTGATCCTCGTTGCAGTTATCATGTCATGGGTGCTGCGCTACACTCGTTTGGGGCGATATGCCTATGCCATCGGAGGAAATCCTCAGGCCGCCCACCTGTCTGGCATCAATCTGAGATCCTGTGGACTCGCTTTCTATTCAATCTTGGGCGGCTTGACCGGCCTGGCAGGCATGATTGAAGCCTCGCGCCTGGTCACTGGCCAGCCGACTGCCGGCGAAGGCTATGAATTGCGAGCCATCGCCGCGGTGGTGATTGGTGGAGGCAGCTTGAGTGGGGGCGCTGGCACGGTGCTGGGAACGACGGTGGCGGCGTTCATCATGAGCCTCCTCAACAATGGCTGCAACCTGCTGGGAATCTCACCATTTATTCAACAGATCTTGATTGGCGGGATTATTGTTCTGGCAGTGGCAGCCGATGAGTATCGGAGAAGACATACATAAGACAGTGATGAGTGACCATCAGCAAGTCGGAAGATCCAGGAGGTAGCTATGCGAATGCTATTTTTCAGAATCATGGCAGTCGTAGACTTTGGCCGCCAGACAAGCCCAGGACAAGGCACGACACCTAACTGCTCCTTTTCGTTGCTTAGGCATTTCTATGCGTCTCGGCGTCTCTGCTGTTTGCATTTTAGTTTCGGCTTTGCTGCACTGCTTATTCTATTTGTTGGACAGCCCGAGCGCTTGCGAGCACAGAACATCCCTCCCATGATCGGGGACCAGGTTGGCAAGCCAAAGCTGCGGATCCCCAATCCGCTTGAAGGCACTCAAACGCGCGGCAGCCAAACTTCACAAAGCTCGCAGTCAGGCCAAACTCCAGCCTCCGTCGTAGGCGAGCGAGAAGTTCATAATTTCCTCGAAAGCTGGCACTCTTCACTTTCGAAGAAAGACATGGAAGCGTTGAGCATCTGTTATCTACAATCTGATGCCTTGCGCGTCTATTGGGAATCGCAAGAATTCTCAGGTTGGGAGCCCTTCAAAGCTGAAATGCAACGGCACTTCGCGTCATCCGAAGGCGCCCAAATAGAATTAAAGGACCCTCAAACGAACGTCTTTGGCCGCTTCGCCTGGGTGACGGCCCGCTATGTCCGACAGACCTGGATAGACGGGACTCCGCGCAGTCAGGAAGGTTTCATCACCCTCGTGCTGGAAAAGCGTCGATCGGCCTGGGTGATTCTTCATCAGCATGCTTCCATCGCAACTGCTGCTGCTCCAGTAAACTTGTCTACCAAATAGATTGAGAGACTTTAGTGCCTATTTTGGGCCCTCAGCTCGCAGCTCTGACGGCCTGATAATACGGGCTTCTTGAGGCCCAGATTCCGGATGCAGCCCACCCAACCACGCTTTACGAGCGGCCAAGCCGCCACATACCAGATTTTGTGCCTTCCCTAGCATCCCACCCCACTATTTTGTGGAAAGATACAAATTTGCGCTTGACAATTGATTCGCGAGGACTACAATCCAACGCCAACAATCATTGTGCGTTTATAGCGCGCTGAAACCGTTCTATTCGTTCGAGTTGGGAGACTTGCGTGTCTCGGGCTGGACGAGCGCCGCAGGGCGGTTTTTCATCAAGAACTGTTGTCCATAAGCCTGGTAAGGAGGCGTTACAATGCTAGTGAGAGAGAGATCCGGCGAGGCGACCGCGATGGCCCCAATCAAAGTACAACAACAAGAACAGGAGAATCTCTTGCACTTTAGGAGAGTCTTTACTAAACCGGGTGTTCATCCGTTTGACCAGATCAAGTGGGAAAAGCGCAAGGCCTCCATCTCGAACGAGAAAGGCGAAGTGATCTTCGAGCACCCGGATGTTGAGGTGCCGGTGTCGTGGTCGATGATGGCAACCAACGTCGTGGTATCGAAGTACTTCCGGCGCTCTTCGGATGGCAGCGGACGTGAAACAAGCGTCCGACAACTAGTGGGCCGTGTTGTCGACGCAATTTCGCGTTGGGGTCGCGAAGGAGGCTACTTCGCCAGCGTGGAAGAGGCCGACACATTCGAAGCTGAACTCTGCCATCTGCTCGTTGAGCAGAAAGCCGCCTTCAATAGTCCGGTATGGTTCAACTGCGGAATCGAACCCAAACCGCAATGCTCGGCGTGCTTCATCAATTCAGTGCAGGACCGCATGGAGTCGATCCTCGATCTTGCCAAGACCGAAGGCATGCTCTTCAAGTGGGGCAGCGGCACGGGAACGAATCTGTCGGTCATCCGGTCGTCGAAGGAATTGCTCTCCAGCGGTGGCCAGGCTTCCGGACCCGTTTCTTTTATGAAGGGCTACGACGCCTTCGCGGGCGTCATCAAGTCCGGCGGAAAGACGCGACGTGCGGCCAAGATGGTGATCCTGAATGTCGACCACCCAGACATCGTCGACTTCATCACCTGCAAGGAACAGGAGGAAAAGAAAGCCTGGGCACTGATTGAGGCAGGCTATGACAGCTCCTTCAACGGCACGGCTTACAGTTCGGTGTTCTTCCAGAACTCGAACAACAGCGTGCGCGTGACCGACGACTTCATGAAGGCCGTCATCGAAGACAAGCAATGGACCACGCGCGCCGTGACCTCCGGACAACCCATGGAAACCTTCCGCGCTCGCGACCTGATGAACATGATGGCTCGTTCGGCTCATTTGTGCGGCGATCCCGGTGTTCAGTTCGATACGATCGTCAACGACTGGCACACGTGCGCAAACACGGCACGCATCAACGCTTCAAATCCCTGCAGCGAATACATGTTCCTTGATGACACCGCTTGCAATCTCTCGTCGTTGAACCTCATGAAGTTTCGGAAGCCCAATGGCGATCTGGACGTGGAGACCTTCAAGCACGGTGTTCAAGTCATGATCACCGCGCAGGAGATCATCGTCGGAAACGCCAGCTATCCGACTCCCTCTATTGGACGCAACAGTGACCTGTTCCGCCCCTTGGGATTGGGTTACGCGAATCTTGGAGCCCTCCTCATGGCGCTGGGCATGCCGTACGACAGCGAAGGTGGCCGCGCTTATTCAGCAGCGATCACCGCTTTGATGTGCGGCGAGGCGTACCACACCTCGGCGCTGGTTGCCGGAGATCTCGGCCCATTTGCCGAATTTCCGCTAAACCGTGAACCCATGCTGCGCGTCATCCGCAAGCATCGCGCTGCTGCCGGCAAGATCAATCCTGCTTATGTGCCTTCCGATCTCTACAGCGCGGCCCAGAAGGCGTGGAGCGATGCTCTGGTGGAGGGCGAGAAGCATGGCTACAAGAATTCCCAAGTCACGGTTCTCGCGCCTACCGGCACCATAGGTTTCATGATGGATTGCGACACCACCGGCGTCGAGCCGGACATCGCGCTCATCAAGTACAAGAAGCTGGTGGGCGGCGGGTTGCTGAAGATCGTCAACCAGACTGTTCCCGAAGCGTTGCGACGGTTGAAATACAACGAAGCGCAGATCAACGACATCATCAAGTACATCGATGAAAACGAAACCATCGAAGGCGCGCCCCAGTTGAAGGAAGAGCACCTGCCCGTGTTCGATTGCGCCTTCAAACCGCTGAATGGCGTCCGATCCATCCACTACATGGGCCACCTACGCATGATGGGTGCGGTGCAGCCGTTCCTTTCTGGAGCGATCTCGAAGACGGTGAACATGCCGGAAGATGCCACCGTTGAGCAGGTCGAGGAAGCCTACCTCGAAGCCTGGAAGCTAGGGTTGAAAGCACTGGCCATTTACCGCGATGGCTCCAAACGCTCACAGCCGCTCAACACCAGCTTGAAAGAATCCAAGCAGGCCGAAGCTTCCAAGCCGGTCCGCCGCAGGCTGCCTGACGAACGGCAATCCATCACACACAAGTTCAGTGTCGCCGGTCACGATGGCTATTTGACGGTAGGTATGTACGACGATGGCACGCCTGGCGAGATATTCGTTCGCATGGCCAAGCAGGGTTCAGTCGTGTCAGGGCTGATGGATACTGTGGCCACAGCCATTTCGGTGTCGCTGCAGTACGGGGTTCCGCTCAAGGTGCTGGTGGATAAGTTCAGCCATAGCCGCTTCGAACCCTCGGGCTTCACAAACAACCCGCAGATCCCGATTGCGAAGTCGATTGTCGATTACATCTTCCGTTGGCTGGGCTACAAGTTCATGAAGAGCGAAGAATTGGCTCAAGGCGAAGCAGCGCCAGCGGCCGACG
>Ga0111539_10009925_pt1 | contig 12011 bp, 7 predicted proteins | sample RhiMethybrSRZTD1_FD_79667 | JGI IMG/M metagenome (GOLD analysis project Ga0111539, IMG submission 79667) | Populus rhizosphere microbial communities from Tennessee, USA - Rhizosphere MetaG P. TD hybrid SRZTD1 (version 2) (version 2) | ecosystem: Host-associated > Plants > Roots > Rhizosphere >...
CGCGGTCGTCGTGCTCGGCGTCACGGTGTTTCGACGGCAGTCGCAGTCACGCGGGCAGGAGCTGCTGGCGCAGGCGATGGTCGCGCTGAATGCGCGCGTCGTTCCGGCGACGTCGACCGGTCAGAACGGCGACCTGCCGGCGGCGGCGCAGTTCGGAGCGACCGGCACGTTCGCGACCGAAGAGGCCAAGCTCAATGCGGCGCTTCCGAAGCTGAAGGCCGCAGCAGACGCGTACCCGGACAGTCCAGCGGGGATCACCGCGCGCTATCACTACGCGAGCTCCCTCGCGTCGCTCGGTCGGAACGCGGACGCCATCAAGGAGTACCAGGACGTCGAGAAGCGCGCCGGCAAGGACAGTCTCTACGGACGCATGGCGCGCTTCGGCCAGGCTGACGCACAGTCGCATGCGGGTCAGGTTGACGCGGCGATCGCGGCATGGAAGGAACTGGCGGCCGACACCAATTCCGATCTGCCGCAGGACGCGATCCTGATGCAGCTCGCCCGCGCCTACGTGCAGAAGGGCAACACGGCGGAAGCGAAGAAGGCGTTCACGGAAGTGGTGGACAAGCATCCCGACTCGCCCTATCTGGCGGAAGCGCGAACGGAGCTCGACAACCTCAAAGGGTAGCTGGGCGAGTTCGTCTTCCTCACGTCCTTCAACGACAGAAAGTCGCTGAGCAGATTCAGGTGCAGGTTGGCCAGTGATGGCTGAGCGACGAGTGCGTTCACGCGATTCCAGATCGGAATGTAGGGTGCGTCGTCGGCGATGATCTTCTGCGCCGCCGAGTAGTACTTCCTGCGCTCGGTTTCGTCGAGCGCGCTCGTGGCGAGGTCGATCAACCGATCGACATCCGGATTGTTGTAGCGCCCGCGATTGAATCCGGCAGGCGGCACCTGCTGCGAATGAAACACGCGGCGCAGGATATCCGGGTCGACCAGCGCGCCGCCGACCCACTGCAGCGCGTACATCTGGAAGTTTCCCTTCACGACATCGGCATAGAAGGTCGCGAACTCGTATGAGCGGAGATCGACTTCGATCCCGACCTGCGCGAGATTCTGCTGGATGACGGTTGACTGCAGCCGGTATTCCTCGTTCGTGGAGATCCTGAACGAGAGACGCAGGCGCGGCTGCGGGCCGTCGCCGTCCGGATCGGGATAGCCCGCTTCATCCAGCAATTGCCTGGCCCGCTCGGGGTCGTAGGTGAACTGGAAGACGTTCGGTTCGAACGCCCACGCCTGCGGCGGCACGAGGCCAACGGCCGGACGCGCCAACCCTCGACGCATGTAGGTGATGATCGCGTCGCGGTCGATCGCGTAGCCGATTGCGTGCCGGACACGTCGATCGCGCAACACCGGATCGGTCATGTTGAAGCCGATGTACATGAAGTCGATGCCGGGCGACCGCACCACCCGGAATTCGCCGCGCTTCTCGAGCTGATACACGATGTCCGGCGGCAGATCGTTGACGACGAGATCGACGGAGTCCTTGCGCAGCTCCAGCCCTCGCATCGTGTCGTCCGGAATCACTTTCATGATGATGCCCGGGTTGGTCGGCGCGCCTTCGAAATAGTCGGGGAACGCGGCCAGCACCACCTGGTCGTCGACCGCGTAGCGCACGAATCGGTACGGTCCCGTGCCGATTGGATGCTCCCTCAGTGAGTCGTCGGAACCAGCGGGGACGATCGGTGGAGACACCAGCTGGATCGGAAACGCGGCAAACGGTTCCCTCAGCCTGAACTCGACGGTGTAATCATCGAGCGCCTTGACCGACTGCATGACGCGAAACGCGCCCGTGTACGGCGAGACGTATCGCGGGTCCAGAAACGGGGCGTACGTCGAGACGACGTCGCGGGAGGTGAGCTCGTGGCCGTCGTGAAACTTCACGCCACGCCGAAGGTGCGCGATGTAGGTGAGCGGGTCCGGGTTGTCGAGCCGTTCGGCGAGTTGCGGCTTGGGGCGCAGATCGTCGCCGTTGGTCATGAGGGAGCTGAACAGCAGCTGCGACGCGCGAGCCGACGTCTCGTCTGTCCCTTGCCGCGGATCGAGATTGTTGGGCGCCGTGCGGACGCCGACGATCAGGTAATCGGACTCGTTGGCGTGTGGCGCAGACGTGCAGGCCGTCAGCGACGCCAATGAAAAATGCACGATGAAAAATGCAAACGCTCTTTTGATTTTTGACTTTTGCATTTTGAATTCTGAATTACTGAGACTCCCCAGCGAGCGTCTTCAATTCCTCCAACACCGACAGCGCCTGCAGCGGCGTCGTCGAGTTGATGTCGATGGCGGTTAACCGCTCGCGCAGATGATCTGGCCCCCGCTCGGCGGCGGCAAACAGGCCGAGTTGCCGCGTCTGCGGATCGCTGGCAGCGCCAGATAATGTCGGACGTCCGCCTCTCGACAGCTCATCGCGTTCCAGGCCGGTCAGGATCTCTTTCGCTCGCGACACGACGGTGGCAGGGAGCCCGGCGAGTCTCGCGACCTGGATGCCGTAGCTGCGATCCGACCGACCGGGAACGATCTTCCGCAGAAAGATGATGTCGTCCTTCCACTCGCGCGCCGCCACGTGCGCGTTGATGACACCGGGAAGCGAGTCTGCGAGATCGGTCAGCTCGTGATAGTGCGTCGCGAACAGCGTCTTCGGTCGGGCCTTCGGGTTGGTGGCCAGATACTCGGCCACCGCCCACGCGATGCTCAGACCGTCGAATGTGGAGGTCCCGCGTCCGATTTCGTCGAGCACCACGAGGCTGCGCGACGTCGCCGTGTGGAGAATGTTCGCCGTCTCCTGCATCTCCACCATGAACGTCGACTGACCGCGCGCGATGTTGTCAGACGCACCCACACGAGCGAAGATGCGATCGACGATCGGTACCTTGGCCTCTCGCGCCGGAACGAACGATCCGATCTGAGCCAGCAGCGGGATCAATGCCGCCTGACGCAGGTAGGTCGACTTGCCGCCCATGTTAGGTCCGGTCAGGATGACCAGCTGTTTGCCGGCGCCGTCGAGATCGATGTCGTTGGGCACGAACGCATCGCTCGCGTGCCGCTCGACGACAGGGTGGCGACCATCGATGACCCGATACTCGTCGCCCTCGTGGACGTGCGGTTTGGTGTAGTTCGCGATCGCGGCCGCTTCCGCCAGCCCAGCCAGCACGTCGAAGGTCGCGAGGGCACGCGCCGTGTCCTGAACCCGCGGCGACTCCGCCGCCACGCGCCGTCGCAGGTCTTCGAAGATCTCCAGCTCGCGCTCCAGGATGCGCTCGTCGGCGCCGAGCACTTTCTCTTCGTACTCCTTCAGCGCTGGCGTCGTGAATCGCTCGCCGCCCGCGATCGTCTGTTTGCGGTGATAGTCGGACGGCACGTTATGGAGGTTCGATTTCGAGACCTCGATGTAATAGCCGAAGACGCGGTTGAAGCGGACCTTGAGCGATGAGATCCCCGTTCGCCCCCGCTCGCGTTCCTCCATCTCGGCGATCACCTGTCTCCCGGACCGACTGATGGCCTTCAGTTCGTCGAGCTCCGGGTCGATGCCGTCGCGGGTGAAGCCGCCCTCACGCGCGATCGCCGGGGGCTCATCGATCAACGTGGCTTCGATCAGATCGCGGACGTCGATGAGGTCATCGAGCTCCGCCAGCAGGCTGCGGAGCAGCGGCGCCTGCACGTCCTGGAGCACCGCTCTGATCCGCGGGATCGTCGCCAGCGACTTCTGCAGCGCGACGAGATCGCGCGGGCCGGCCGTGCCGAGGGCCGCACGGGCGACGAGCCGCTCCAGGTCGTGCACGGACTTCAGCACCTCGCGCAGCTTGCCGCGCTCGATCGATCGAAATGCCAGTTCCTCGACCGCATCCAGACGATCGCGGATCCGCTCGAGCGAACAGAGCGGCCGCAAGAGCCACCGTCGCAGCAGTCGTCCGCCCATCGACGTGGTCGTCCGATCGATCTCGTTGAGCAGCGAGCCCTGCAGCGATCCTTCACTGCCGTTCACCACCTCCAGATGCTTCAGCGTGATCGGATCGATGACCAGGCTGTCGGCGACGCTCTTGAAGGCGATCGCCCGGACATGGGCGAGGTCGACTTTCTGCGTGTCGCGCAGGTAGGCGACCAGCGCACCGGCTGCCTGCACGGCAGCGGTCCGTCCCTCGAGGCCGAATCCATCGAGCCCGTGCGTCTTCAACTGATCGAGCAGCGTGCGCCGTGCGGCTTCGGGTTCGAAGGTCCATTCATCGATCGCGGTGACCGGAATCTGCAGACGCGTCACTTCTGGAACAGCGTCGAGCGTCGTCGAACGCGACCCGTTGCCATCGGACGGAACGACAATCTCACGTGGGCGGAGGACCGAAATCTCATCGCTCAGCGCCTGCAATCCATCTCGACCCTCGTACTCCGCGGTCGTGAACTCGCCTGTCGAGACGTCAATCAACGCAACACCGATGACGTCGTAGGGAACGTTCGACACGTTCGGAACGTTCGACGCGTTCGGATCGTTCGAAACGTTCGGATCGTTCGGATCGTTCTGAACTGGCGAACGATTCGAACGGCTCGAACGATCCGAACGACTCGAACGATCCGAACGAGAGATCGCCATCAAATACGCAGGTTCGCGTGCCTCGAGATAGCCCGCATCCGTCAGCGTCCCCGGCGAGACGACCCGAACGACTTCACGTCGAACCAGCCCCTTGGCTTTCTTCGGGTCCTCGACCTGTTCGCAGATCGCGACACGAAAGCCTTTCTTCACGAGGCGAGTGAGATAGCCGTCTGCGGCGTGATGCGGAACGCCACACATCGGGATGCTGTTGCCGGAGGCGTCCTTCGACCGCGACGTCAGGGTGAGCTCGAGCGCGCGCGCCGCCACGAGCGCGTCCTCGTAGAACATCTCGTAGAAATCGCCCATGCGGAAGAACACGATGGCATCGCGGTACTGCCGCTTGGCATCGAGATACTGCCGCATGGCGGGCGTGGCCGTGGCGGTCGCCGACATGCGCGTTCTATTATCCTTCACGCGAAATGCTCGTCCTCGGCCTCGACACGACAACGCGCGCAGGGAGTTGTGCGCTGGCGCGCGATGGTGTGGTACTGCGCGAGCTCTCAAGCGACACCACCCGTCCACCGGCGTCGCGATTACCTGGCGAGCTGATGGCGCTGCTCGATCAGGAAGGCGCCGCGCTGCGCGACATCGATGTGTTCGCCGTCGCCACGGGGCCCGGCTCCTTCACTGGCTTGCGCGTCGGCATCGCGACGATGCAGGGACTGGCGTTCGCGGCGAGGAAGCCGCTGATTGGTGTGTCGGCGCTCGATGCGCTCGCGCTGCTCGGAGCGCGGCGCGACGGCGGGTCGACCGAACAGGACGCGTCCGACACCGTGGTGGCGACATGGGTCGATGCCTGGCGAGGCGAGGTCTACGCGGCGCTCTACCAGAGCGGACGCGAAGTGGAACCCCCGAGCGTCGAGCTGCCGGCGGCGATTCTCGGGCGCTTCGGGTCGCCTCACGGCGGTCCCCATGGAAGACCCCCCGCGCAGCCTGAACGTGGCCCCTGCGCGCGAATCGTGTTCATCGGCGACGGAGCAGAGGCTCACGCGGCGATGATTCGTGACACGCTCGGCGATCGCGCCACGATCGCGGAACCCGCGGCGCCGCTGCTGGCTGGCACGATCGCCATACGTGCCACTGACGCCGCACGTGCCGGACACAGGCCGCCGCCGCACGCCATTCGTCCGCTCTACGTCCGTCGCACGGATGCGGAGCTGGCTCGAGATGCCCGAACCGGCTGCTGACGCCCGCTACCGGATCTCGCCGCTCGAAGGCGATGCCGATCTCGATGGCGTGCTCGCTGTCGAAGCCGAGTCGTTCACCAATCCGTGGACGCGCGAGATGTACGAATGGGAGCTGCGCAACCGCTCCGTCTGTCACATCGACCTCATTCGCACGCCCGAATGTCCCATTGCCGGGTTCTGCGCATTCTGGCTCGTGGTCGATGAGATACACATCAACAACATCGCCATACGCCCGCAGTATCGCGGCCAGGGCCTCGGAACGGCACTCGTGCGATACGTCCTCGCTGAAGGGGCGCGCATGGGTGCGAAACGCGCGACGCTCGAAGTCCGCGCGTCCAACGACGGCGCGCGGCGTCTGTATGAACGGCTCGGGTTTTACGTCGCCGCGACGCGCCGGAACTACTACACGCATCCGGTCGAGGACGCGCTGATCTTGTGGTGGGACGGGGCCGGCAGACCGATCGACCCCGACCACACAAAGGTGTAGGCTGCGGCCCGCCGCGTGTGTTACCTTGCCTCTAGACGCACGTCGATTCACCCATAGCCCGGTGGTCCCGAACGAGGAAGGAGGGTGCGACCATGAGCGCAGCGGAAGCACAGGAAGTAAAGAACCTGTTGCTGAAAGAGAACGAGCACTACCGCCAGCTAGCCGAGCGTCACCACCAGTTGGACGACCGCCTCCACGAACTCACCGACAGGCACTACCTCACCGCCAGCGAACAATTCGAAGAAATAACGATCAAGAAACGAAAACTCGCGCTGAAAGATCAGATGGAGCAGATGGCGCGCGAGTACGCGATTCATGCCCGCGCGTCGTAGCTGAAGCGCCGCAGTCGCGCTGAAAGAACCTCTCCCGGGACCGGGTGTGTGTTTTCCCCGTACGTGTGGAAAACTAGCCCGGTCTCGCTATTTGTATGCGGATTCGCATCGACCCCGCGGGCTGGCCCTTCGTCATCGGCGGCCTGGTTGCCGCCATCGTCTTCGGCTTTTTCCTCAGCCCGATTCTCGGGTTGGTGCTGCTCGGGCTGACGACGTTCTTTCTCTTCTTTTTTCGAGATCCCGATCGCCCGGTGCATGCGCCCGATTCAGCTGTGCTCTCTCCGGCCGACGGACGAGTGATGGTGGCGGGCCCGTCGGCCAGTCAGTCGTTTCCACCCGCGCAGTGGCAGCAGATCAGCATCTTTCTCTCGCCGACGGACGTCCACGTGAACCGGTTGCCGGCCGGCGGCCTCGTCAAAAAGGTGGAGTATCATCCGGGCCGGTTTCTTCCGGCGTATCGCGCAGATGCTGGCGACCTCAATGAGTACACCGAGGTCGTGCTCGATCACGGCGGCCAGACGATCGTCGTCCGGCAGATCGTCGGGATCCTGGCGCGACGGATCGTGTGCCGCGTGAAGCAGGGCGACATGGTGCGCGCGGGTGACCGGATGGGTGTGATGAAGTTCGGTTCACGGATGGACGTGTTCCTGCCGCAGACCGCGACGATCGGGACGAAGGTCGGTGACAAAGTCGTGGGTGGCGTGACGGTCATCGCCACTCTGGCACAGTGAGGAGTCGGCCATGTTTGGCGAAGAACGACAGCCACGCCTGCGCATGCTGACGCCGTTGCGGCGGCGAAACGATCGCCGGCCACGCCGCTTCCGGCGAGGCGTCTATCTGCTGCCGAGCATGTTCACCATGGGGAACATGTTCTGCGGCTATGCGTGCGTTGTGTATTCGATGCGGGGCGACTTCGCTCTGGCGGCGCCGCTGATCGGGGTGGCCATCGTGCTCGACATGCTCGATGGTCGCGTCGCGCGCATGACCGGAGCGACCAGCGAGTTCGGCCTCGAGTTCGACTCGCTCGCAGATGTGATCTCGTTCGGCATCGCGCCCGCGGTGCTGGCGTTTTCATGGGGGCTGCAGCCGCTTGGACGGATCGGATGGGCCGCGAGCTTCTTGTTTGTTGCCGCCGCCGCAGTCCGCCTGGCGCGCTTCAACATCCAGACGGGCACGGTAGACAAACGCTTCTTCGTGGGCTTGCCGAGTCCAGCTGCCGCGGCAGTCCCCGCAGCCACGGTTTTTGCGTACCCGTACGGCTTCAAATCACCCGTTCACTCGCTGGCCGTACTGGCCATTGTCATCGTGCCCGCGCTGCTGATGGTGAGCACGATTCGCTTCCGCAGCTTCAAGACGTTCGACCTCGGTGTGCGCCGCAGCTACCCCGTGCTCATCCTCGTGGCGCTCGCGTTGGTCTTGTTGACCGCGCAGCCCGATATCTTTCTCGTCGTCCTGGCGTATACCTACCTTGTCTCGGGCCTGATCGCCTGGGCGTGGTCACGCATGAGACGCCGACCGATCATTCAGGAGCAGACACCCGAGACCGTCGCGACACCCGAGACGAAGATTACGAAGGGCTTGTAGCGGCGGCCTGATCGCCGACCATCGGGAGCGTCAGCTCCACGGTGGTGCCCTTGTCCCGTTCGCTCGCGACGGAGATCGTTCCGCCACTCAACTCGACGTTGCGCTTGGCGATCGGCAGGCCCAAGCCCGTTCCGGTGGCTTTCGTCGAGAAGTACGGCTCGAACGCGCGTGCGAGCGCTTCGGCATCCATTCCAACGCCCGTATCCGACACGCGAATGCGCACAGCGTGATCGTCGGCAGCGGCATCGACGCTCAACGTGCCACGTCCGGGCATGGCGTGTATGGCGTTCTCGACGATGTTCGTCAACGATCGCGCAATGAGTGTCCGATCGACGTAGACCGACGGCAGCGCCGCGGGCACGTTGACCTCGAGACGAATCCGCTCGTCGAGACCGGTGCGGTACGGATCGAGGATCTCGCGCAGCAGGTCCGGCACGTCCACACGCGAGCGTCGCGCCGTTGGCGACGACGCAAAGCTCGAGAACTCCGACGCGATCTGTCGCAGCAGCTTCACCTGCGTGAGGATGTTCTCGACGCACGTCTGCAGGATCGGGGACAGCGGCTCACCCCGGTCGTGATGCACGCGTCGAAGGTGTTCCGCATTGAGCTGGATCGGCGTCAGCGGGTTCTTGATTTCATGCGCGACCTGACGCGCCATCTCGGCCCACGCCTCGAGTCGATGCGTCCGCTCCAGCTCCTTGCGCTGTCGCTGCAGTTCCGCCGCCATGCTGTTGAAGTCCTCGACCAGTCGACGCAGCTCGTCCGACGATGTTGCCGCGATTCGTGCGTCGAGGTCTCCGCGTGTGATGCGTCGCGTGGCGCGGGTCAGGCGGTTCACGGGATCAGAGATGCGCTCGGCCATCGAGTATCCGAGCCCGGCACCCGCCAGGATGAACAACAGCGCTCCGACGAGCACACGCCGATCGAGTGTGTCGATCTGATCGTCGATCTCCTGCTGGCGAGCCGTGAGCGGCACGGTCAGTGTGGCTTCCAATTGCCGCACGCGCAGGTGCGACGCGGCGACGAGGTACTCGAGCGTGTCGATGTGCTCGCGCGTCACGGTTGCGGCTTCGTTGCGGAGCTCGAGGGCGTGATAGACGTCGGCGGGCGTGCGCGTGGGCAGCAGCCCCGAGGCGAACAGATTGCGTTCGCTCGTGGCGACGAGCCGGGAGCCGGTGAACAGATTCACGTCCTGATCGATCAGGCGGCTGACCCAGACCATCAGGTTGTCGTCGACGCCGACGCCCTGTTCGGTCGCGCGCGGCGCCACGAGATCCTCGACCACGCGACGCGCGGCTGACGCGGTGCGAATCGCTTCCTGCTCGACGTTGGCGCGCATCTGGGCCGCGACGTAGTAGCGCGTCAGCAGCGCGAGGGCGACGACCGGGATGATCACCGCGAGCACGAAGGCGAGGAACAGCTTGCGGTAGAAGCTCGCGCGAATTTCGCGCAGCAGCGCCGGCGCAGTGGTGCCGCGTCGCGCGAGCCAGCCAAAGATCGCGTTGACGCCGAGCAGCAGCACATAGGCGCCTGTTGCGAGCACGGTGAGCTCCGCCAGGTTCACGAGATGGCCGAGCGCCGAGATGATCGGATAGCCGAGCGCGTAAATGCCGCTGCGGTCGTTGAGCAGATACACGCGGAATCGTTCGCCTCCGTTCCCGCGTCGCAACACCGTCCAGAACGGATCGCGCGAGTCGACGAGCCTGGCGAACACCGGATCGTCGAGCTGCCACGCGGGCTCGCTCGACGCAAAGAGTGGAGTGCGACTCCAGCCGTAGAACGCAAACTCGACGTCCCCGCCAGTGACACCTTCGCCGCGCAGCGGATCGGAGGGCCGGAGCAACTCGAGATATGGATTCTCGGACGAGATGAATGGCAGGTTCTCGTAGTCGACCATCGCGTGGACGATGATCGAGCCGAGACGGGGGGCGCCGGGACCCGAGCCGCAAATCGCACGACCCGCATGCAGCACGCGTCGCTCTTCGGCGAAGAACGTCGCCACCTCGCCGAAGACGTCCCAGTTGCATGCCCGCTCTTGCGACCGCGGCGTTGTGGTGAGGTCGTCGGGCAGGTTGAAGGCGAAACGGCTGACGAGCCGTCCGTCCGCCCCGTACAGCTCCACCGACGACGTCACGGGGTACATCGCGAGGGCCGTCGTCTGCCACACCTGATACGCGCGATCGGCAGGTGATTCTGGCGTGTCGGCTGACGGCCGCGCGGCGATCAAATCGGCCAGTCCGGCAAAGGCGTCGATCTCCGTCAGGCTGTCGGTCAATTGCATCAGCACCGTCTGCTGCTGGTTGACCGCCTCCCGTGCATATCGCGTCTCGATCAATTGCGCCTTCGCGTCGCCCGACAGCTCGAACATCGCCGGATAGAAGGCGAGCGCCGGAATCACGAGGCCGAGCGTCAGCAGGATCAGTCGAAAGGCCTGAGATCCGCGGCGGAACCGCAGCTTCAGCCGCGTTGCCTGATATGTGAGGACGATGACCGCGCCGACGGCGACGAGCAGCGGAAGTTGCCGCGTCATGTCGACATGCAGCCGCGATTGCCACAGGACGAGCGGGGTGATCCAGCAGGCCCACGTCAGAATCCGGATGCGCCAATTGTGGCGCGCGACGCGCCATGGCAAGGCAGCGACGCGAAGGACGAGAAGGCACAGCCCGAACACCGTCGCATGCGCAGCGATCAATCCAACCTGCAAGGCGATCCGGACGACGTCCCACGGGTGCAGCGAAAAATGCAGCAGGTCGAGCGTCGTGTGCTCGCTCGTGTCGCGGAGAAGCGCGGCATGCGCAATCAGCAGGGCGGCGACGAGCGTTCCGGCCGCCGCATGCGTCGCGAGATATGCCAACAGTCGCGCGGACCCGTCGACGGCCCGCCGGCGTGACCAGGTATGGACGCGCCACGCTTCAACGGCGATGAACGCGAGTGCAACCAGGCTGCCGGCAGTCAGCGCCGTGGCGAGAAAGTCGAAGGGCGAGGTCAGAAAGGGGGGCAACAGCGTCGACGCGTACGCCGCGCCCGAGAAGATCGGCGCGTCCGACCAATCGGCAAACGATGCCGTCCGCAAGAGCATGCGCCCTGCGACGATCGCGACGGCTGCCAGGAGCGTGCTCCACACGTAATCGGGAATGCCACGGGCTCGATTTCGCGCATCGAGCGCCGGCCCTGCCAGCAGAAGCACCGTCGCCGCGAGGACGAGCAGAGCGAGGGACACCGTGGCGCGACGCCAGCGACTGCGAGTGAGCGCGATATCCGAGGTCGCAACGCCTGCGGTCAACAAGCGCGCGCCGGTCGGCGTGGCCACATCGAACGCGCGAGGGTCCGGTCGAGTGCCAGGGTCACCCGCGAGGAACTGGATCGAGACAGGAGCAATGCGTGTCGGAAAGCGGAACCCGAGCAGGCTCGGTGTCTCCGTGCCACCAGCGGCCGGCGGCTGCGATGGACCGGCCCTCGGCAGCGTGCGCTCCGCGGCGACCGTGGCGATGCGTCCGGAAGGACCGTCAACCGGCGCCACGTAGACGAGGCGGAGCCCGAGCGCGCCCTGCGCCGGGAACCACGCTTCGCCGTTCTGCAGGCGATCGCCGGGCAGTTCCGACGGGCGTCCGGCCCACGCGAGCGGCCGGCCGTCGCTCGCATAAACCGTCAGCGCCACGTCGTCGTCTTCGCGCGCCCGGACGGCGGCGTCGGCGGTCGTGAACAGGCGGCGCGCCGCGCCCGTATCGGCTGCTATGGCGAGGCGAATCGTGGCCGCGTCGCTGACGTCGGACGCCATATCGCGCAAATCGCGCCCGATGTCGCCAAATTGCGTGCGGACGTCGCGCTCGATTCGGGCA
>Ga0111539_10009927_pt1 | contig 12009 bp, 17 predicted proteins | sample RhiMethybrSRZTD1_FD_79667 | JGI IMG/M metagenome (GOLD analysis project Ga0111539, IMG submission 79667) | Populus rhizosphere microbial communities from Tennessee, USA - Rhizosphere MetaG P. TD hybrid SRZTD1 (version 2) (version 2) | ecosystem: Host-associated > Plants > Roots > Rhizosphere >...
CAGCCAAAACTGGAGGTCGAATGTGGTGGATGGTTGGCCTATTACTCATGGGGGTGTTCGGTCGCGCCCTGGCGCAAGACAGCTCAGGGGGAAGCGAGCAGATGGAGGTAGAAAATGCCCGGAGGGCCTCTGATCAGGCTATCGTCAGATTCAACACAGATATCGAGGACTTCCCCTCATGGGAGCTCTTCGAGGCAGTGGTCCTAGCGCAGGTGACGCCGGGCATGCTGGGGACATGTTATACGTATCAAGGGGGTACGGTGCGCATCACCATGGAACCATTGCCCAGGGTAGACAAGGAGACTGGGTGGCAGCAGACGGCTGGCAAGGGATGGCAGCAGACACAGACAGATCGCACGTTTATCGAGTATCGGTACAACGAAAAAGCGGGGGTCTTATTATGGATAGAAGGTGTCAACCCACGGTTTTTCTTCGCGTATACGAGAAAGATGTGCGAATTGCCATTGGGTGCCATACGCCAATAGTCGTACAGCGGCAGTGTCTCCTGCCCATGATTAAAGTTCTCCATCTTCCAGGCCGATACCTAGAAAACACGAATCATCTAGAGAAAGGCGTCACCCATGAGCACAATTCTTGTCGTCGATGACAGTCCAACGACTCTCAAACTGGTCAGCAAAGCACTGACGACTGCCGGGCATCACACTATTATGGCCAGCAATGGCGAAGAAGCCGTGGCCAAGGCCACAGATGAACATCCTGATCTCGTGGTCTTGGATGTCATTATGCCCCACAAAAACGGCTACCAGGTCTGTCGCCAATTGAAAAATGACCCTAAGACACACGATATCAAGATCATTCTGTTCACCATACAAAACCAACAGGCCGATTACTTGTGGGGCATGCACCAAGGCGCGGATGCCTACCTAGCCAAGCCGTTTCACGAGGCTGAGCTGCTGGCGACCGTCGCGCAGTTTCTCCCACGACCAAGCGTTGAGCTGCCAGCAAAAGGTATAGACATAGCTATGGTGTTTAAGGAGTAAGACGGATGAAAAAGCTCAGTTCGCTACTTGTCTCAGCCTCTATCGTATGCGCGCTGCAGGGCTATGCCGCGGACATGCACTGGGGATATACCGGAGCCAGCAGACCAGAAAAATGGGGCGACCTGGATGCGAAGTATGCCACCTGCAAGACAGGAAAATATCAATCACCCATTGATATCACCACTGCGGCACCCACGATCGTAGAGAGTATCGCTTTCAATTATCGCGCCACACCTTTGAAAATCGTCAATAACGGTCATACGATACAAGTCAACACTAATGCTGAGAACGCCATCCAAGTTCATGGCAAAGAATATAAGCTCGTTCAATTTCACTTTCATAGCCCAAGCGAGCACACCATGAACGGCAAGCAGTATGCCATGGAAGTCCATCTCGTCCATAAAAATGACGAGGGACAGCTCGCCGTAGTGGGGGTGCTCATGCAACCAGGCAAACCGCACGCTCTCCTGCAGACATTAGTCGCGCAGCTTCCTACCGACGTCAATCAGGAGAAAGTGGTACAGAACGTGCGTATCAATCCCAAGGATCTCTTCCCACGTGAGACCCAGTATTATCACTACAATGGGTCGTTGACCACACCCCCATGCAGTGAAGGCGTCACCTGGTTCGTCATGAAAACCCCCATCGAGGTCTCTGCAGAACAAGTGTCCCAGTTCACCGCCGTCATGCATCAGAATGCCAGGCCAGTGCAGCCCTTACATGACAGAGTGGTACTGGAAAAGCCGTAGCTGCAGCAGCCGACTGCCGCCTAACTGGCAACCACAGTGATCCCAGACAGGTGCTTCGCAAAGAACGCCAGGGTCTTCGGCCAGGAATCGCGGTCCGCATCGGCACGGTAACGCTCGCCTCGCCTGTTCATGAAGGCGTGTCCAGCCCCCGGGTAGGAGTGGAACTCGTGCACCTTGCCGTGCTTGGTGAGCTCGGCGTCGAGCTTGCGCATGTCCGATGGCGACGGGTTAGTATCTTCCTCCCCAAACAGCCCCAACAGCGGGCAATGAATCTCTGCGGTACGGTCAAAAGGCGCTAGGCCTTCGCCCCAGGGAACCATAATATTGCCCCCATAGTAGGCCACAGCAGCCTTAAAGTGTGGATTGGCTGCCGCCATAAGATACGATACCCGGCCACCCATGCAGAACCCAATAATGCCGAGCCGCTCCGCCTCAACCGAGCGATGGCCCATCAGGAAGTCCACCGTAGCGTTGACATCCTTGATGACATTGACATCCCGCAGCCGGGCTCGCCGCGTAGGGCCATCGTCCTTACATTCAGGACCATCGCGGTGGTATAGATCTGGAGCAGCCGCAGCATATCCCGCACTTGCGACACGCTGTGTCATTTCCTCCATAAAATCATCAACGCCGCCTTGATGCTGAATGACCACGACAGCAGGAAACGGGCCCGTTCCACTAGGCACGCTGACATAGAGCCGCATGTCTGCACCATCGACCTTGATGCTTTCCCAGAATGATGCCATGCTCCTATCCTTCCCTCAGGACTGTTTCTACAAGACTAGGTGCCGCTGTTCACATACTCCTGCAGCACATTGGCGTACTCTTTGCGGGGAAACTCCTCCCCATTGGGCACACGCATCATGTCCGTGTAAATCTCCAGACGGTTGCCATCGGGGTCGTTGAAGTAAAACGAGCGACTGCCGCTGCCACCGAGGTTCCCGCCCCCCTCGATACCGTGAATCAGCGGACCATTGATCAACTTGACGCCCTTGGCTTGCAGGTGGGCCAGGGCCTTGAGGAATTCGTCGCGATCCTCGACCTCAAAAGCGATCTGCTGGATGAGCCGCTCACGCGGTCCCTGAGAGGTCACATCCACGCCCGCAGGGGCGGAGCTGAGCACCACATCGTGGTGCATGTCGTCAAAGCGCAAGAAAGCCGTCTCTGAGCCATCAAGGCGCTTGTTGCGATTGGTGACCGTACACCCCAGCACCTCAGTGTAGAAGCGGAACGATTTCTCAAAATCGGATACCAGAATCCCCACGTGTCCTATGCGCTTAATGTGGATACCCATAAACCATTGCCTCCTTGACTAGTGTTCTGTCTACTCGTGCACCATGAGCTGCAGGCGGTGTCCATCAGGGTCATGGAAATAAATGCAGTGCGGATCCCCCGGACGACCGCTGACCTTCACCCCGTGTTGTTCCAGTTCGGCTTTGAGCGCTTCGTAAGTGCCGCTCTCGACGTCGAAGGCCAGATGGTTGAGATCGTTGCCGGTCGTCAGGGGAGTATCACCCTGCTTCTTGAACAAGGCGACACCCTGATGGCCGCAGTGCAGAAACGCTTGGGCAGCGTTTTCCCGGTAGACAGTCATGCCCAGAAGCTCAGTATAGAACTTCTTGGCGCGCGCCACATCTTGCACGTGCAGAACAATGTGATTGAGGCCGTTAACCTGGATCATCGCTCTTTACCTCCTCGACATCGCTACGCGCGGGCCGGAAGTGCCCAGCAGATCCACTCCTAGATGGGCATGCAGCACACCTCATCGTATGTCTTCTGCTGCATCTTGTACAGTAGTTCCTCGCGTTTCTTGCGGCTGCGCCCGGTAGTCTATTGCGGGTACGCGGCACGAGCGAGCATAAGGGATCGAGCCTGTAACGATAGTGGCTCTAGTATATCTCTGTATGCCGCTCTTTGCACGTCTATAGAGGTTGGTCAGGGCATGCTACTTCTCTGTAGCATGCCAGACGCCCTGCCAGTCGGCGGCAGGGGGATTGGCGCGGAGGAAGGCAACCCGTTGCTCGAACAGTTGCGACGGTCCATCCTCCGGAGCGAGCTTGAGACACTCCTGGAACTTTTCCTCAGCACTATCCCAATCACGCTCACGATAGGCCGCCAGGCCATGAGCGAACAGGTCACGGAGTGCGAACGTGTCTGGTACAATCTCACTGGCCCGGCCCAGGAGCTCAAAGATCCGGACCGGTTCGGTCTTTCCTACCACCGTCACGAAGTCCAGCTCGCGTGCCTCTACTGCCTGTTGGGCCAGGCGATAGGTATCCTCAGCCACGACAATCCCCGTCCCATACATCTTGTTAATCCCCTCAAGGCGCGAGGCCGTATTCACGATGTCACCGATGACAGTATAGGACCTGGCCGTCTCCGACCCGATGGTGCCAATCACTACCTCACCGGTGGCGAGCCCCATCCGCACCTTGAAATCCGGTACATTACGCCGCAGACCGAGGAGCTGTGGTAGTTCGCGGCAGAACGCGTCAATCGCCTCTTGCTGGAGGAGGGCGGCAAGACAGGCGTCCGTGGCATGCTGGTCGCCTGGCGAGAAGGGTGGTGTCCAGAAGGCCATGACTCCATCGCCGATATACTTGTCGATGATGCCGCGATGGTCACGGATGGCCTGGGTCACGGCCGTGAAGTAGGCGTTCAAGAGATTGACCATAGCACTTGCAGTGAGTTGTTCGCTCAGCGTACTGAAACTCTTGATGTCGGAAAAAAATACGGTGATGATACGGCGCTCGGCAGTGTCCGCGTGCTCAGCAGACGTACCGATGAGGCCGGAGACAATACGGGGGTCCATGTATTTGCCAAAGGTGTCCTTGATGCGTTCCTTGGCCCGCAGCTCGATAATCATGCGGTTGAATGACTGGGCGAGCTGGCCGATCTCATCCTTTGAAGTCACCTGTAGTTCGATAGAGAGTTGACCAGCCTCGACCGCATGTGTGGCATGGAGGAGATGCTGCAGGGCACCATCGAGGCGGTGGGTGAGTACGGAAAACAGGCCAAATCCGAGCAGGGCCGCCACACAGAACAGACCAACGCTGAGCTCTAAAACATGCACCTGATGCCGTTGTGCTTCCACGGTAGAGCCCCGCGTTAATTGATTGACCGCCATACGGATCTCGGCGAGGTCGGGTCCAAAGGCCTCCTCAAAGGCAGAAAAGCCCAGGCTCAACCGCTGGGCGTCCGCATTACGATCCTCCCTGATCGCCTCGAGAACTGCACTGCCAAGCTGTACGAACGGTTTCACATCGCGACGAATCATTGAGAACCTCCCGGCGATGCGGGCCAGTTCGACGCGTTCCATCACTTCATTCCGTACGTCCTTGCTCGCTGTGTCGATAAGTTGGGCGACCTCGCTGAACTCCTGCTCCAGTCGTTTCGTCAGTTCGATCTGACGTGCAACAATCGTGGCGAGCCGGGATGGTTCCAGAGGACTCTCCTGGATGAGACGCCGCAGGTTAAGCTCGAACTCGAAGGTCTCGACATCGATTTTCGAGGCGATCGCACTTAAAAGTATGAAATAGTCCGTGATAGTGTCGAGTTCGTTGACGACACCCTTGGAGAGTCGGATCGAGAAGAAATTGGTGAGGGCAAAGATTAGCAAGAGCGTGGCCGTCACAATCAGAATCTTGAACCGAATCGTCAGCCTCTGCGGAAGTCTCATGATAGCTGCCTCAGCGATATACGAGCGCGTCTCGCGCTCGTCAGACACCAGGTCTCTCATGCAACACGAACCTGGAGAACGGAGTGCAGCCGGCCTGTGGTCACACCCTCGACTCGCCTGGCCTCTGCAGTTCTACTAAATAACTATATAGTCTGTATCGTCTACAACCAGTCCGAAACTTTGCTATCCTCAGGAATCTTACCTAAAGACTGGATTTTCCTGCCACACTGTTGCTATGATGGCACCCGCAACCCTGACTCGTAAACCAAGGAGATGCCCTGTATGGACTTTGAAGTCACTTATACCCTGGAGCAGGAAGCGTTTCGCACTGAAGTGCGCGCCTGGTTGGCCGCCAATATCCCCGAGGGCCTGGAACAACCAGTCGATCCGGGGGATTTATCGCTCGCACAATACCAGAAACTGCGCGAACTTGGCCGTCGGCTTGGTGTGAAAGGCTGGCTCTACCCTACGTATCCTAAAGAATATGGGGGCGGAGATCTCAGCGTCGATTTTGTCATGATCCTCGAAGAAGAACTCGACCGCTATGGTCTACACCTGCCGCCATACTACGATTCCGGCGGCCGCCTTGGCGGGGCAAGTATTTTTGTGTGGGGTACAGAGGAGCAGAAGCAGCAGTTTTTGCCGCCCATTTTCCGAGGGGAGTGGCGGACGTGGCAGCTCCTCAGCGAACCCAACGCCGGGTCCGATCTGGCTGGAGTGCAGACCCGGGCGGTCCGCGATGGCGACTCGTATATCGTCAATGGTCAGAAGATCTATGTGGGTAGTCTGCACGGCTGCGAGATGATGTGGACGATTGTGGTCACGGATCCCGACAAACCACGCCACGAGAATTTAGGCTGGCTCATGATTCCCTATGGCTTACCGGGCACCGAAGTACGCCCCATGGAACTGTTGACGGCGGGTGGGGAAGGGGGTGCTTCCCCAGGACTCAAGCACACGATTTTCTTCGATAACGTCCGCGTGCCAGCCTTTAACCTGGTGGGTGGGGAAAACAACGGCTGGCGTGTTGCCACTACGCACCTAGAACTCGAGCACGGCGGCGGCGGTGTGGTGCGACGCAACCGCGTTGTGGACCAGTTCCTGGAATATTGCATCACTACCAAACGTAACGGTGAGACGCTCAGCAAAGACCCCGATGTCCGTGACGATATGGTTGAGGCCTATATCAAAAGCGAGATTGTCCGCCTCTTCGGCCTGCGTACCTATTGGCTAAGCCATGCCCATAAACCGCGCTCGTATGAAGGCCCCCAACTGTCGTATTGCCGCAAAACGTACGCCCTGGAAATCGCCGAAACGATCCTGCGCGCTGTTGGTCCCTATGCTATGACCAATGACCCAGACTGGGGACCCCTGAACGGGCTGCTGGAGCACTATCAGCGCTCCGCCGTGGTGGGTCTACACCCTGGTGGCACAACGGACATTCAAAAAGTCATCATGGCGCGGCGCATCGGTATCGGCCGCACTACTAAAGAACAGGCTGGACGGTTACGCTAGCAACGGCAGGAGTGTCCTATGGATCTTGGATTGACCGAAGCGCAGGAACTTCTCAAAACCACGGCGGCAAATTTTATCCAGCAGGAGTATCCCAAAGAGACCATCATTGCCCTGGAATCGACACCCACGGGAGTGACACCGGAGCTGTTTCGCAAGGTCGCAGAGCTCGGTTGGCTCGGCATTATCATCCCCGAAGTCTATAGCGGTGAGGGACGCTCCTGCACCGATGCCGCAGTGCTCTTTGAAGAGTTAGGACGTGGTCCTGTGCCTGGCCCCTACTTTTCGTCCGGGGTGCTAGGAGCCCTGACCGTGTTGCACGGCGGCACTGAGGAGCAGAAACACGCCATCTTACCCCAGGTCGCCAGCGGTGAGCGAGTGCTGAGCCTCGCTGTTACCGAGCCGCATCACGGCTGGCGTCCGGAGACGGTGCAGATGCGCGCGAGCTTGCAGGGTGGCGCCTATACGCTCAACGGCACCAAGCTGTTCGTGCACGACGCGCAGGCCGCTACCCACCTGATATGTGCCGTGCGCACGTCGCCGTCCAGCAATGGCTCCACCAGCGGTATCACCCTGCTGATCGTCGACGCTAAAGCTCCTGGCGTGACGGTGCGCACCTTGCCTGGATGGATGGCGCAGGTGGATGAAGTCCGTTTTACCAACGTGCTGGTGGCGACCACGGCCGTCCTGGGCGGCACAGAGGGGCAAGGCTGGGAGACACTCGAAGCCGCGGCGCTGCAGGCCATTCCTATTTTGTGTGCCTACCAGGTGGGCTCGTGCCAGGCAGTGTTCGACATGGCCGTCGCTTACAGCCGCACGCGTGTGCAATTTGGTCAGTCGATTGGGCGTTTCCAGCGTGTGCAGGACCACATCATTAACATCGTCAACAATCTGGACGCAGCGCGCTGGACTACGTATGAGGCGCTGTGGAAGCTGGACACGGGCCGACCAGCCGCCGCCAGCGTGCGCCTGGCGAAAGCCGTAACCAGTGAAGCCTATCTGAAGGTGTGCGACAGTGGTCACGAGGTCCATGCTGGCGTGGGCGTTATTCGCGAATACGGCCTGACGTTGCACACGCAGCGCTCGCGCACGTTGTACCACCTGCTCGGGGAGCCACGCTACCACCGCCGCCGTCTAGCCGATGCGCTGGGGTGGTAGAGGGAAAGACAACCTGTGGCAGTAAGGCCTGGCATGACTATACTCGCTTTCCCGCTGTCCGCAAATGTGCCTCCAGCCAGGCTCCGTCCTGTGCAGAGAGCGCCGGGGCCGGTGGGCGTTGCGTATAATCAATGCGGAGATCATACCCAGAGGGGTCATAGATAGAGGAACAGGCAGAATCGGCAGGGGTTCTTGCAAGTGCAGCGGCCAGACCTCAGCGATGGGGCGACGCTCAGCCCGGCTGAGGATGATAAAGTATGGCGCCTCAGGCAAAGGCCCAGCGAGTGATGGACGCTTACCAGCACGGAGCAAATCAATGCGAGGCTTGGCCGGGCTAGGCATAGGCCAGCAGAAAGGGGCACCCACGCTCGGGGCACTGTCGGCAGCGGCAACGGTGCTTGCCTGGCGGGGTCTTGCCATGCCACACTATATCAGGCCCCTGGCAGGAGGGACAGTGTAGGACGTGGGTAACCATAGCACCTCGCAATCGGATAGATCATGCCGTTCCTTGAACACGCTTATAGAGCAGAGCAGATCCACAACGGTGAAACACCTTGTCGGGGCGGTCTTTGTACAAGGCCAGTCCCTCAAGAAGCTGCACGCGCGTCACCTCGACTACGTGTATGTATGGATTCGACAACATCGCCTGACATGGGCAACCGCATGCTGGCGCAAATAAGATCCTGCACTACTGAACGCCGCGAGAAACTCCAGGATGACGGCATCGGTCGTGAACAAAGTATCTTCATGCTGAAGCGTATGATTGAAGGCGGTCACCCGCTCATGCCAATCATCGCGTCGCAAGAGGAGAGCAATCCAATAGAATGTATCGGCAAAGAAACGCCGCATGGCTACCGCTTCGGCAAGCCATAGACATAGTGATCCACTTGGGCGGCCAGATCGGTAGGAAGGCGGGCAAGCACTTCGTCGGGGATGTCCCGGCTGGCTTCTTCAAAGATTTCCCATATCGGCTTGGGTGCTTCCTGCGGCGAAGCTGTGGGGGCTGTCATCTTGTGACCACCGGTCGTGCCCGTGCCGTGGTCATGGCCGGAACGCTCGTGCTCCTGCAACACTTCCAGGGCTTCGTCCAATAAGGCAGAGATAGGCTTGCCAGTCTCGCGTGACAGTGTGGCCAGTATGCCTTTCTGTTTGGTCGTGAGTTCAAACGATGTCGGTTCTATAGGTTCACTGTACCAGAAAAAAGGGAGGAGAGGATAGGAAAAATAAAGCCCCTTTTCACGCAAGCCCACCTACCAGCGTCTCCCCGTCTCTCGCCCATGTCCCCCCTGGAAGTTCCTCTCAGCCGCAGAGTTTGTATTCCTGCGTCCGCTGGGCGCACGGCTCACGGCGCTGGCGCCCCCCCTCGTGGAGGCGGGACAGGCATCCACCATGGCGGCGCTGGGCGCCACCGTGCCGCCACGCAAGGACACGTTCCAGGCGCTGGCCGCCCAGCCGCTGACGCAGGCCGCGATGGCGTGCCGCACGGGCCTGACCAAGCGCACGGCCTTTGGCCTGGTGCAGGCGCGCCTGGAGGTGGAGGTGCCCCCCGAGGTGATCGCCCATGGCTTCTTGTATGACTGGCTCAAAACCTCGACTGCGGGCGAAAACGGTGGAAGGGCTTCAGGGGCGTCAGGAACGCCGGAAGCACCGGCAATTACGACATGCGCCGTTGCGACAGCAGCGGTCAAAACACACAGGGGGCAACCGGTTGAGGCAGGGCCACGGAGGAGGCGCGCCACCCCGGAAGCATTGTTATTTAGGTATGGTCTTGGTAGGGTCGGTCGTAGCTGAAATTCGACCGTATGGCGGGTGTCCGTGTTCTGCGGCTAGGCTAGCATCCCTGCACAGGCATGGCCTGGGGATCGCAAGGAAACGGCTCAAAGCGCCAGCAGAGCTAACCCGTCAATATCGTGGAAATCTCGTCTATTGCGGGTGACCAGGTGGGAGTGGGTAAACAGCGCCGTCGCGGCGATGCCGCTGTCAAAGGCTTTCAGACTAGCGTGGGCACGTCGCAGGTCGCCGGCAATCCGGGCAATCTGTGATGTGAGGGGGAGGATGTGCACCGCTTCGAGGAAGGTCTCAAGGCGGATGGTTTCCTCTTCCGTCAGCGACGCATGGCTGAAGAGTTCTAGTTCGGTCAGGGTGGAGATATAAATGGGATGGTTCGCGGCGAAGAGGGGCTCCAAGGCCGCGACCGCCGCCGGTTCGTCATCGGTGTAATAGATAATGGCATTGGTATCGAGGACATACACCGGGCTTAGTCTTTCGCAGTGGACATGGGGCGGTCTGCCCGTCCTGCCTCAATGCGCTGCATGATCTCTTGCCCCTGGCCCTTCCACATGCCGCGAATAGCCCGTAGGGCCTCCAGGCGTTCCTCACCCGTCATGGACGGGTAATGGTGATGACGGGGCAGACGAAAATCCGTTCCTGGCAGCGTCGGTTCCATCGTATCCTCCTCTCTACCATAGCCCGGAATGCCATCCATGTGCAACGGCCTTCAGGGGAATGGGAGCGCTCAATCTCCAGTCATGGCCGAGAGCCTCTCTGACCGTTTAAGATAGTATCCTGTTGATTCTATTGCAAACCCTTGCTCATTTTTCGATCGTTAGACGGTATCGGCCGGGAAATCGTAGCAGTAGACTCTGGCCAGGATGTTCAGGATTTTACGTGCGGAAATGCGACGGAAATTTCTGCGGCCGCAGGCGGAAAGAGGTAGTTATGGGGCAACCCAGACAAGCTTTAGGCCTGTTTCAAACGTTTTTGAGAAGATTGTAAAATACCTCGGCCTGTTCCTCTGACATCGTGCGAATGGGACCGCCCCAGCCACATCGGACGCTACAGAAATGCAGGTTGTAGTCCAATCCTCCCGGAAGAACATTTACGGCCGCACCACAGTGCAGGCATGTATGGATCTGGTGATTGGCAGACATCGTAGATTCCATACTATAGTCAATTATCCCCCTTCTTCAAAGCCCCACGCTGCGGCCATATCTTCAAACAATTGTCTGCCATTGTGAAAGAAGTTGTGCGGTTCATGGCCGAGGGCGCGCAAGTGCATAATATTCAGGGCTAGCTCTATATGCTTTTCATCAAGAAGCGCCAAGTCTGAAACGTCGAAAGGAAACCGGTAGCCGTTGTACGCCGAGCGCAGCACCCGGGCAAGGACGCGTGCGCCGCCTACGCACCCCTTCTCTCAGGTTGTCGGTCAGGTCCGGGCGCCACAGATGACGGACCCTGATATCGTCGAGTTGCACGGTGTATTTTCCCATCTTCCTTGCATAGCACGGGGGGCAAGGCCGGGCAACACTTCGATATTTACACGGCGGCACGAGAAATTGACCGCCTGCGCCGTTCAGTGGTAGGAAGGTGCTGGCTGACAGTTGATCCGGCGCTCCTTCTTTCGGCGGTTCTTCAGCTTCACATGGTCTTGATATGCATGGAAGCTGAAACCAGAAGAAAGGAGGTAATGAATGGATGAGGAATGATTTCCATGGAAAAGGGGCCAACTGGCCCCTGATCCTGAAGTTAATTCTGACATTCTTCATTCTACATGAGCTGAATAAGCTTCTGTAGGTCACTACCAGCAAGGGCCGTACCGTGTCGCCACACGGTGCGGCCCGTCTCTTTCCAGTATATATGGATTTTCTTACGCATTTGTCAACAAAGGTGTTGATTATAGCATTGCGCATTGGTATTCATGGTTAAAAACTATACTGTCTTCATAAAATGTATCTTATTGATTCTAGGTGTAAACCCCCTGCTCATTTTTCGTAAGATATCTTATCACTTGGGTGTAACTCTCATATTGACGATCGATGCTTTATCTATGTTGGCTTAAGGCAATGACTTTCCGGGGCAACGTCACCGACCGTTTGTACGTCTCCCCCAGCAGCTGCCAGGCGCGGTCAAA
>Ga0111539_10009929_pt1 | contig 12008 bp, 7 predicted proteins | sample RhiMethybrSRZTD1_FD_79667 | JGI IMG/M metagenome (GOLD analysis project Ga0111539, IMG submission 79667) | Populus rhizosphere microbial communities from Tennessee, USA - Rhizosphere MetaG P. TD hybrid SRZTD1 (version 2) (version 2) | ecosystem: Host-associated > Plants > Roots > Rhizosphere >...
TCGACGTGCTCGCGCTGCCAAGACACCCGGCGGCTCGAGGTATTCAGATCGCCCTCGGTTCGGTCGGGCTCCGGTCGAGGCTCGGGAGGCATGGGGCCCGTCATACTGGCGCCCCCGCGGAGGGTCAAGGAGCAGAAAAGCCGCCCGGCGCGGTGAGGTGCTTCCCTAAACGGCAGAGGAAGCCCTTGCAGAGCCTCGCAGCAGGGCCGAGTTGCCGAACTCGTGCGGCCATCCTATCTTCGTGAAGGGCTCTCTGGGCACAACGAGCGACTATGCGCGAGTTCCTAATTCAACCGCAGAAGCCTCCGAAGAAGGTGCAGGACTCGACGTTCGCGGACCCGGCGGACTGGACACCACCCCCCGAGCCGACGGTCCGGACGATCCTCTTCGCCAATCAGCCCAGCGCCGCGGCGGCGCCCCCTGCACGCCCGGCACAGCGGCCGCAAGAGACGCGCGTCGTCGATCCCCGCGGCACGGACAAGCGCCCACCGCAGCGAAGCGGCCCGATGCCTCGACCCGCTGACCGCAAGACCGGCGGAGCGGACGCGGCGAAGAAGCCAGGGAACCGCAGCTTCGTCGTCTCCTACGCCGGGTCTTTCGTGGGCTTCTTCGAAGCGGACGTGGAGGTGCGGCCGAAAGAGGCTTTCCTCCGCATCGCCGCGGACTTCGCCTCCCGCGATCCGCACTTCGACGCGCAGAAACTCGAGCTCTACCGCCCCGTCCTCGTCCGCTCGGCGCGAGCGCCGGCCGGGATGACGTCTTTCCGCGGCAGGTTCCGCCGCGTCGGGCATCGCAAGCGGCGCTGAACACCCGTCCGCGTCCCTCAGCGGGCTCCATCCCTGCCCGAGGTCTTCGGCGAAGAAGGTGCGCCGTCAGTTTTCGACTCGACCGCAGCGGGGATGCCCCAGGCGCGTAGCGCACCGTCAGCGCTCGCAGTGATGAGCAGTTTGCCGTCGCTCGAAAAACTCACTTTGCCCTGCGAGCCATGGTGCCCCGGCGTCTTAACGAGCTCCTTCCCGCTCGCTCGCTCGATGAGAATGAGGCTTACAGTCGAAATAGCGCCGAGGTATCGGCCCGACATGGCCGCGAGCAGCGCGCCGTCGGGGCTGATAGCCAGGTCCTGCAGGGTGCCCTCGTCGAGCTTGCATCGCGAAACGATCCCTCGCGACGCAGTTGAGTAGACGAAGATTTCATTTGTCGTCGTCACGCCCAACAACTTTCCCGACCGATCGAATTCCAGGCTTTTCGTCCAGAAGTTTTCGCCCGGGATGGTGAGATCGTAAGCGACTGCGGAGCGATCCACGTCGATCACGCTGACTTTCGAGCTGGAGTTCACCACCGCTGCGAGCAATTTCGAAGCGGGGTGGAAAGCGAGGCTTCCGACCTGGGTTTCGCCCGTTCGACCCAACGGCAGGCGCACGCCAGACCGCAGCGCACCCGACTTCACCGCGAGGAAGCGCACTTGCGGTGGCTCCGTGAAATGGGTGCCGAGCGCGAGCCAGGCGCCGTCGGGGCTGAAAGCGAGCGTGCTCGGCGCCTGAGGGTCCTTGTCGAGGGCCCCCCAGCGCTTCCACCGCTTTCCTTCGAGCTGCCACAGGCTCACGCGACGGCGTTGCGCTGCGGGCAAAGAGCTGCGCTTTCCGATCGGGATCGCGCCACTTCCTCCGGTGTTGCCGGCGAGCAGCTTCCCTTTCGAGTCGATCACGAGGTCCGTTAGCTCGATACCCGACTCGCCCGTGATGCGCGTGCCTTTTCCACCTTTCCGCAGATCGAAAAGCTCGAGAGACTGGAAATCCGCGCCACAGACGAGCCAATCCCCGCCCGGCGCAACCGCGTACAGCTGGCACGAACGCCCGAGATCCTCGGAGCAGAGCCGCGCACCCGAGCGCACGTCGTGCACCTGCAGCTTGCCGTCGGCGGCGACCGCGAGAAACCTGCCGGACTCCGGCTGGAACGCGGCGGCGACCTGCTGTCGCGCGTCGAAGAGCTTGCGCAGCACTTTTCCGTCGGCGGGGGACGCCAAGTAAGGTCCCTGCTCTCCTTGCGCAATACACAGCTTGCCGCTCGGATGAAACATCCCCGAACCGGTCCCCAAAGACTGCAGAGCCAAATCGGGTTCTGGCTTCCCCGCAGGCAGCGTCCAGCGCCGCATCTCGAAATAGGTTCCGACCCAGAGCATGCTGCCGTCGGGCGTCAAAGTGACCGAACGGACCAGGGGGAACATCTTGTCCCGTTGCAGATTTATCTCGTGGATCTGGCTCAGCTCGGGAAGCTTCCAGACGTGCAGCGCGGTCGTACCCCCCACCGTGGCCGCATATTTTCCCTGGGCGTCCACCGCGAGTGCGCGGCTCGGGCCGTCGTGGTCTTTCTCCGAACGTGGCTCTTTGGCGAGCTCGCCGGCCGGCCAATAGAGCAGCGTGCCGTCCAGGGAAGACGCCACGACGCCGCCTGCGGGAAGCGAGGCCACCGCCACGACCGGCGAGTCGGTTTTTTTCAGCTCGTACTTTTCCCATCCGGAGTGGATATCCCAGATCGACATTTTTTTCTCGCCGTTGCAGGTCACAACGGCGTCCTCGCCTTTGCGGAACGAGAAATTCGTCGGTGACGCGGCGCCGGAGAGCACGCGCACCTGCGAGAGCTTGGCCGGAGGACCCGCTTCGAGCTGGAGGAGACGAAGCCCACTCGATGACTGGACGCCAAGGAGCCGGTCGTCCTCGGACCAAGCGACGTGCTCCACCTCGGCGTTGCCTAGGTCCGCGAGCCGCGCCACACGGTCGGCGTTCGCGAGACCGATGGATGGGAGGCTGGTGCTCAGCGGCAGCTCGCCCCGGAGGAGCGCACCCCCGGCCTGGCCCGGCGCGGAAGTGCCTCGAGCGAGCACCATCAGTGTGGCAAGTCCTATGCAGTTGAGCACGTCGCTTCGACGTCGCTGCCTCACTCGAATCCCCTTTCGACTCGTCAGACCAGGAGCTCGGGCCGAACTCGAGCGCTGGTCACGGCGATGTCCGTCAAGCTGTCCTCTCTGCCCTCGTGATCGTACGTGAGCCGCTTGTGGTCGAGGCCGAGGCAATGGAGCAGCGTCGCGTGCAGGTCGGAGACGTGGACCACGCTCTCCACCGACTTGTAGCCAAGCTCATCGGTCGCGCCGTGCACGTATCCCGCCCGGAACCCGCCTCCGGCGAGCCAGAGCGAGAACGCGTGGCGGTTGTGGTCGCGGCCGTCGGTCCCTTGCGAGATCGGCAGCCGTCCGAACTCACCGGTCCAGAGCACGATTGTCGAGTCGAGGAGCCCGCGATCTTTCAGATCCTTCACGAGCGCGGCGCTGGGCCCGTCCGACATCGCGCAGAGCCCTTTCAGTGTGGCGGCATTTTTCGAATGCGTGTCCCACGGTTGTCCGCTCAGGAAAATTTGCACGAACCGCACTCCTGCCTCGACGAGGCGGCGTGCCATGAGGCACCGGCGGCCATACTCCTGCGTCGGCTTTGCGTCGAGCCCGTAGAGCGCTCGCGTTGCAGCGGACTCTTTCGAGACGTCGAGCGCATCCGTGACCGAGAGCTGCATGCTCGCAGCCGTCTCAAAATTCGTGATCCGGGCCTCAAGCTCCGCTGACTCCGGCCCGCCGGCGAAGCTGCTGAGATGAGCTCGATTGAGGTCGCCGATCAATCGGAGCTGTCGCGCGCGCTCCGCAGCGGGAAGCGACTCGGGAGGATGGAGATTGAACACGGGCGGGCCCGTCGCACGGATGCGAGTGCCCTGGTAGACAGCCGGAAGGAACCCGCTCGACCAGTTTCGGATGCCGTCGACGGGAAGGCCGCCGGGATCCGACAGCACGACGTAGGCCGGAAGGTCGGCGCGCTCCGTGCCGAGGCCGTAGATCACCCAGGCGCCCCAGCCGGGCCGTCCCGCGAGGACTTTGCCCGTGTGGATGCACCGCAGCGCCGCCTCGTGGTCCACGGAGTCGGTGGTCATCGAGCGCACAAGAGTGATGTCGTCCGCGATGGAGCCCATTTGCGGTAGCAGCTCGCTCAGCTCCATGCCGCAGCGGCCATGGCGCAGGAAGCGGAATGGCGACCCGAGGAGGCTACCTTTCTGCTTGTCGAAGTGGACCTCGAGCTGGCCGGGGTGCGGCTGCCCGTTCCTCTTCGAGAGCTCGGGCTTGGGGTCGAACAGGTCCATGTGGCTCGGGCCGCCGTGCTGAAACAGCGAGATGACAGCGGTCGCTCGCGGAGCATGGACCGGTTTTCTCGTCGCGAGCACGCCGGCCGAGCGCGCCGGAGCGGGCTCCGCGGCAGAGGCCGAACGCGCGAGCAAGTAAGGCAGCGCAAGCGAGCCCAGCCCGCCGGCGTAGCGGCCCAGGAAAGCTCGGCGGTTCAGTCGAAATACGGGTTCGCTCATGAACGCCTGCCATGGTAGGCCACCTGCCACCGCGCCACAAGCACGGCTCTCTGCCGCCTTGACAGGCCGCGGGCAGGACGCGAACATCGAGCTTAGGGCACGTAGAGGAACGCGTTCCCGGCGAAAACGGCCTGGCAGAGGCCTTCGAGGCTGTCGGGACTCGCTCGCTCCTCGCCACGCGCGGCGGGCCGGGCGCTTTCGGCAAGGTAGCCCAGTGATAGGGCCCGCTCTTCGACCGTCGGCTCGCGGCCCAGCGCCAGGCGGTAGACGCGCTCGACGCAAGCCGCCGCGTCGTCCCCCGCCTCGCTACGCACTCGAGCGGCGAACGCTCGGGCGCGCCGCAGCACGAACTCGGAGTTGAGGAGCGTGAGCGATTGGAGCGGCGTCGTCGACGGCGTGCGGCGGGTGCAGCTCGTGACGATGAGCGGAGCGTCGAAGACCTCGAGCATCGTCAGCGGCTGTGTCCGGCGGTGCTCGAGGTAGAGCGATCGGCGCCGGGAACCGGCGCGGTCTTCGTCGACCACGATCTGGCCGTCCTCCGCGACGCGCGTAGCGACGGGGGGGCCGCCCACGGCACCGTCCAGCTCCCCTGCCACGGCGAGCATGCCGTCGCGGACAGCCTCGGCCTCGAGACGCTTTGCGGGAAACTTCCAGAGCCAGCGGTTCGGGGGGTCCGCGGCGATGCCCTCGGGACGCGGGTGACTCGACTGCCGGTAGACCGAGGAGAGCACGATGGCTCGGTGGATTGCTTTCAGACCGGCGCGGCCGCGCATGAGCTCGAGCGCGAGGTGGTCGAGGAGCTCGGGGTGGGTCGGCTTGGCGCCGTTCGCGCCGAAGTTCTCCGGCGTGGCGACGATACCGGCGCCAAAGTAGGCCTGCCAGATACGATTGACCGTCACCCGCGCGACGAGCGGGTTGTCGTTCGACGTCAGCCACCGCGCGAACGCGAGTCGGCGTCCGGTGCTGCCGCCCGGCCGAACGCGCGGGTCGAGCGCATACGCGTTCGACAGCGTGGTCAGCGCCTGCGGCACTCCGGGCTCCACCGTCTCCCCGGGGTCTGTCACGAGGCCACGATTTAGCACTCGGAACGGCGCGGGGTCCCGGTCGACGTCCCACAGGATCGAGAGGCGCTCGAGGTCGGACGGCCTCTCCTTCTCGAGCTTTTCGATGGCTGCCGAGACCTCGGAGCGCACACGCGCCGCCTCCGGAAAACGCTGCGCCAGGTCGTCGTCCGACACCTCGACGAGCTTTTCGTGCTTCTGGAGGAGGGCTTTCGCCTCCGCCGAAGCTTTGTCTTTCGGCGCGGCGAGAGCTTTCTCGAGGAGATTCCGTTCCGGTTCCGGCAGGCCGGCGATCCGCTCTTTCTGCAGCAGCTTCCGGAGCGGCCCGAGGAACCCGTCGAGGCTCGCGCGGCGCGCCTGGATCTCCTGCTCGACTTTCGCGACGGCTTGGTGGTGAGTCTCGCGCTCCGCGCGCGTGCCGACTTCGGCCGTCCGCTCCGCTGGCTTGCGCCAGTGCGACGTGCTGTACGCCGGCGCGAGAATGGCTTGAAGCCCGTAGTACTCGGACTGGAGCAGCGGGTCGAACTTGTGATCGTGACAGCGGCTGCACTGGAGCGTGAGCCCGAGCAGGCACGATCCGACGATCTGGACGGCCCCGTCGATGACGGAGACCTTGTCGATCAGCACCTCCACTTCGTTGCCATCGCTCTCGCCCGTGCCGTCTTGGGAGTTGCGGAGGAAGTGCGTTGCGGTGAGCGCATCGACGGCGCCCGGCAGCAAGTCGCCTTCTGCGTCGAAGCTGACGAGCTCATCGCCAGCGATCTGCTCCTCGATGAAGCGGTCGAATGGCTTGTCCGCGTTGAGCGATCGGAGGACGTAGTCGCGGTACTTGTAGGCCAGCGGACGGACGCTGTCCGCGCTGAAGTAGCCGTTGGAGTCGGCGTAGCCGGCGGCGTCGAGCCATGCGCCCCCCCACTTTTCGCCGAAGCGCGGGGACGCGAGCAGCCGGTCGACCAGTCGCGCGTAGGCGTCCGGCGACTCGTCGGCGACGAAGCGATCCACTTCCTCGGGCAGCGGCGGCAGCCCCGTGAGGTCCTGCGTCACGCGGCGGGCCAGCGTCGCGCGGTCCGCCTCGGGAGAAAGCGTGAGGCCGTGCGCCTCGAGGGCCGACTCAACGAAAGCGTCGATCGTGCCGCTCACTCGATCGAGCCGCTCCACGGCCGGGAACGCAGGGCGGAGGGGCGGGAGGAACGACCAGTTCCGAGCGACGGGGCCGCCGAACGCCGGCGCGGCCACGGCCCCGAGCGCGAGCACGGCCCCGCAGCAAACCGCTCGGGCGGCTCGCCCGCACACACGAGCGAGATCCCAGCGCCGCCGGATCAATCCACCGGCTGGTTGACGTCGACCCATAGCCAAAAGAATACACCACCCAGGCAGACGATGCTCGTCACCGCGAGAGCCGCAGTCCAGCCCGCGCTCGAGCCGGCGGCGGACGAGTCCCCCAGGAGCCACGCCACGAGCCGCGCGATCGCGGGCGTCGCCACGGGAGCGACGATGCCGGGCACGTTGCCCGCGGTGTTCATGATCCCCGCCGCCGTAGCGCCGCAACGGCCGCCGAGCCGCACCGCAGTCGTCCAGAACGGCCCTTCGCACATGCCGATGCACCCCATGCCGAGGGACATGAAGGCCACCACCCAAGGGATCCGATCAGCGAGTGAACCCGCGAGGAGGAAGAGCGCCGCCAGGCTCATCGTCACCATGGGGACGGCCCGTAGCACGATCGGGAGCTCCCAGCGCCGCGCGAGCCGCGCCACGAGGAGGCCGCCGAGCGGTGCGCAAACCATCATCGCGATGTGCGGAAACGCGGTGTACCAGGCGCTTTCATCTTCCGGCAGCCGCCGAACCTTCTCGAAGTAGTAGCGGAGCCAGTTCATGAGGACGTACTCGTAGTAGCCGACGGCGGCATAGCTCATCGCCAGGCTCAGCACTCCGCGGTGGCGCAGCAAGCGTCCCAGGCTGCCGCGCGACGAAGTCTGCGCGCCCGTCTCCGCGGCCGGCGCCGCAGCGGGAGGCAGACGATTTTTCCAGGGGAGCCACGGCAGTATGCAGACCGCCGTCGCGGCGCCTGCGATGACGAGCGCGGTTTGCCAGCCCCACGATGCGCTCAGCGCGCCTAGGATGGGGTAGGCTGCCGCCTGGCCGAGCGGCGCGGCCGACACGACCATGGCGTTCGCGAACGTCTGCGTGCGGGGAGGAAACCAGGCCCCCACGGTGCGCGACGTCGATGGATAGAGCGGCGCGCTGAAGACCCCGAGCGCACACCTCGACACCGCGATGGCCAGCCAGGCCGTAGAGGCGAAATACCAGCCCGCCGCGCCGACGGCGCCGCCGAAGAAGCACGATCCCACCAGGACGAAAAGCAGCGTGACCCACGCGCCCACCCGATCCGCGAGCCAGCCTCCCGCGATCATCGCCAGCGTGTAGCACAGGTAGAACGCGCTGAAAAGGTAGCCCATGGACTCCTCGCCCCACTCGGGGTGCGAGTTGAGTACCTGTACGCTCACCGCCGGCAAGCTCGAGCGGTGGAACTGATGGACCGCGCTGATGAGCGCGAGGAGAGCGAGCAGCGTCCAGGCACGGCCGGACGGCAGCGCGCGCGCGTCGAAGTCGCCTGGCACGGCCCCGACCTCGAGTGGCGAGGCGCTTCGTCCGGCCCCCGAGTCCAGGTTACTTCCCGCTTCCCGCCTTCGCGGGTTCAGGGTCGCTCAAATCCTTGAAGTACTGCGAGACCATCAGGCGATACGACCGTGGAATCTTGTCCCAAAGCTCTCGGAGAGATCGCGCGACTTCGCGGTCGTTGATGCGACCCCAGACTTCGGCCTCGTCGGGGCTGGCGTCCCGCAGCTTGTCCTCGCCGGAGTCCTCCTGATTGAGCCGGGTCTTCGACGCGGCCTTGTCGCCTTCCTCGGGCTGCTGCTCGCCGTTCCGGTTTTTGCGGCCCTTCTTTTTGCCCTCACCGCTGGCGACCTGCTCTCCCTGGCCCGGCACGAGCACCGTCACGACGCGCGGGCAGGCTGCACCGGAGGCGCACATGCCGGCTTTCCGCTGCAGGAGGTCCGTCACTTTCTCGATCACGTCCTCCACGCGCCGCTCTTTCGACTGCGTGGGGTCGCCCACCTCGTGACCCGCCAGCAGCTCCGAGATCGAGCGCATGCCCTCCTCGGAGTGGTGGAGTGGCCCGGGGTGCTTACGATCGCGGATCTTCTTGAGCTCGTCTTTGGCCCAAATCGCGTCGGCTTCCTGCTCGGGCGCCAGATCGATGAGGAAATACTGCAGCTCGAGCAGAGCGAGCGTGTCGTCGCCCTGGCATGCGTAAGCTTGGGCCAGGTACCTGCGAGCCTCCCGCCGCGGCAGGAAGTAGCACGACTTGACCAGCCCTTCGAGCGCCTTGACCCCGGCCGCGCATTCTTTGGCCTCGATGTCGAGGCGCGCCCCGTAGAAGGCGCCGTAGGCCGACAGGTACTTGTCGCTCGACTGAAGGAGCTTGGCCGCGCGCCCTCGCGCCGCTTCGAGACGCTCCGGGCCCAGCGGCTCGCCATGCGCCTCCTGGAACGTGGCGTCAAGCTGGATCAGCTCCGGGGACATGCGGAACAGCAACCCGAGGATCGGGTCGGAACGCAGCAGGTCGAGCTGCAAGTCGCCCCGCTCCTCTTTCGATTCGCGCGGCAGCAGGTTCTCGGGGATCAAGTCCTCCCGGTGAAGGTCCCGGAGGTGATCGAGAAAGCCGATCCACACGGCTTCGGCGCTGCAGCCCGCGCACCGTTCCGCATGATGCGGATCCGAAGGCGGAGGCACCTGCGCGGCGCTGTCGCCCCGCTTCTCGCCGGCTTGCGGCGCAAGGCCAGGAGATTCGTCCGCACGGAGCCTCCCGCGGCCGGCCGCGAAGGCCGCCGTGAGAAGGAACCCGGCCGCGAAGAACTTAGGTAGGTGTTTCATCGATTCTTGTCCTCCGCGCTGGATCCCTGGGACGGGCCGCCGGCCTTGCCGGCTTCACCCGAGGGCGTCTCGGAATCCGGGCCCGGCTTTCCGGGCTTGGGCTCGAGGTCGCTCTTGCCGTTGCCCTCGCCGTGGCCTGGGTCTTCGGACTTGTCGGTATCTTTTGCGTCGCCGCCCTTGGCGTCGCCGTTTTTTGTGTCATCTTTTGCGTCGCCGCCCTTGGCGTCGCCGTTCTTGCCCTCGCCATCCCCGTCGCGCGAGGGCAATCCGAGCACGTCGAGCTCATTATCGGTGCCCAAAAGAAGCTCGTCAATCTGGGGGAACTTCTCCATGAGCGTCACGGTCAGCTTCGAAAGCTTCTGCTCGGCTTCGGCCGCTCGGCGCGCCTGCTCGGCGAGCAGGTCGGTGTCCTTCGGCTTCGGCGCTCCCGCCGCCTCGGCTCCGCCGTCGGGAGTCGCGGTGGGCTTCGGGAGACCCGCCGCGGCGAGCCGCTCCGTCCGCTCTCGGATGCGTCGCTGAGCCGACAGCAGCATCTTGAGCTCAGTGATGGGCTGGACAAGCGGGTGCTGGCGCATCTTCCGCATCATTTGCTCGTTCATCTCCTGGGGCTCGGCGCCCTGTGGCAGACCTTGCGGCTTGGGACGCGGCTTGATGGCTTCGATCAGCTCGCGCAAGGAAGTCTCCACGTCTTTTTGGACGAGCTGGGCCACTTCTCCCGTCTGGCCCGCGTCGAGAAGTTCGGCCACGCTGCCGAGGTCATCGCGCACTCGCTCGAGGATGGACGGCGCAACGAGCGACGTCGGCTCCGTCTCGAGAATCTTGAGGGCCTCGTCGGCGTCGGTCCCTAGCGACCGCTCTCGCCGCGCGAGGGATCGGCCGCCGGCGCGCAGCTCGTCGGGGCTCGAAGGCGTCGGGCCGGCTGGAGTCGCGCCGGCAGGAGACTCGCTGCTCGCGGCGGGATCCGCGCTGGGGTTCGGCGCATCTGCCGGGGCGCGGCCACGAGCGTCGAGGTCCAGTGTCTCCGCGCTGATGAGCTGCTGCTCGGCGAGCATCGCCTGAAGCTTCGCTGCCGTGAGGCGTGCGGCCTGATCCTGGTTTTCTTCCTCCTGATCGTCGACTTCCTCTTCGAGGTCCTCACGAGCCTGCTTGAGCGATTCGAGCGCCTCCTTCTGGTCCTGCATCGCGCCTTGGAGGTTCCCGGCGTCGAGACGCTCCGAGGAGCCCTGCATGTCTTCGGCGGCGCGCCGGAGAGCCTGTGACTTCCGCGCCGCCCGCGCGCGGCTCTGCTGCCCCCGCTGCGACTGCTGGGCCTTCTTTCCCTGCTGGGCTTGCTGGCCCGCCTGGGATTCCTGGCTCTGTTCCCCCTGCTCGCCGCTCTGTGCCTGTTGCTCCTGCTGGTTCTGCTGCCCCTCCTTGCCTTGCTGACTCTGCTGGCCCTGTTTTCCCTGCTTCCCTTGCTGGCCCTTCGAACCGCGCTTCCCTTGCTGGCCCTTGCCACCCTGCTGCGCCTTGCCTCCCTGCTTTCCTTGCGCGCTCTCCGAGTCGGCTTTGCCGTCTTCGCCCGATTCGGACGACGCATCGGCGTTTTCGCCATCTTTCTGCGCCGACTCTTCCTGGGCGGCGCTCTCGCGCTCGGCGCTCTCCTCCTCGCGCTGGGCCTGACGCCCGAGGCTCTGGGTCCGCCGCTGGAGGTCCTGCTGCTTCTTGGCGAGCTCATCCTGGCGCCCCGCAGCCTGAGGATCGTCCGCGGAGAGCTCCTCTCCTTCGAGCGCGTTGGTTTCGTCGTGGATGTTCTCTTGCTCGTCGACGAGTTTCTCGAGCCGTTCGAGCTGCTCCTTCATCTCCTGGAGGCGTGCCGCGTCCTCCCGCAGCTCCTCGGTCTCGTCGAGGCCCTGGAGAATTTTCAGAACGCGAGCCAGGTCTTTCTCCGCGATGCGCTCCTCGTCGAGCGCCTCGCTTAGGTTTCGCTGCCGGAGGAGCCGCTGGATGGCCTGGAGGCGCTGGCGAATCTTCAGGTCCTCCGAACGGTCGAGCGCCGTGGACACTCGCCCTTTTTCTTTGGCCTCGCTAATCGCCTGCAGCAGCTTCGTCATGATCGTCTGGAGGTGGAGATACCGGCGCTCCACCTCGGCCTGCATCGTGTCCGCGCGGGCCGTCCGGCCCCGCGCAGCAGGGCGCGGCGGTGTCGGGAACGGAGGCTGGGTTTCCTGCGCGAAGCTGGCTCCTCCTCCCACGTGCACGAGCCCGATGATGCTCAGGATCGCCGGGGCGAAGTGGATGGCGAGCGCCGATCGACCCCCCGCGTTCCCGCCGCGAAAAAATCGCTTCTCGCACCGTGGTGTCATAGGGATCGCTCCTTTCCCGTCGCTTCTGGGCTCTTTCCCCCGGCCGGCGGGGCAACTTGCTTCTGGGTCTCCTCGATCGTCTTCTGCTGAAGGTCGATGATGAGCTCGAGCCGTTGCAGGATCTCCCGGAAGTCGCCGGCGCCGGCGAGCTTCGAGGCGACCTTCTGCATCTGGTCGGAGATGCGCTCCGACGCGCGCCGCGCCTCTTCCGCTTTTTCCTTCGCGGCCTGCGACTTCGCGAGGTCGCGGAGGTCCTCGACGCTCTCCGGAA
>Ga0111539_10009930_pt1 | contig 12008 bp, 9 predicted proteins | sample RhiMethybrSRZTD1_FD_79667 | JGI IMG/M metagenome (GOLD analysis project Ga0111539, IMG submission 79667) | Populus rhizosphere microbial communities from Tennessee, USA - Rhizosphere MetaG P. TD hybrid SRZTD1 (version 2) (version 2) | ecosystem: Host-associated > Plants > Roots > Rhizosphere >...
CCGCTGGGCCAGCAGGTCGGCGGCGCGTGCCAGCACGCCGGCCCGCTCGTCCGGCGCCATCGCCGGCCAGGGACCGTCCTGGAACGCGGCCCGGGCCGCGGCGACGGCGCGGTCGCCGTCCGCGTCCGTGGCCCGGGGCGCCTGGCCGACGACCTCCTCGGTGGACGGCGACACCACCGGAAAGGTCCCGCCCCCGGCGGGGGCCACCCAGCGGCCGCCGATGTAGAGGTCGCGCCTGTGCATCAACCGGTCGTCCACGCGACCCGTGGCTACCATATTGAGCGAACGCTCGCTAAATTGCCGGGGTGGACCTGCTGCTGCGACATGCCTCGTTGATCGACGGGACGGGTGACCCCGCCCGCATGGCCGACGTCGCGGTGACCGGTTACCGCATCTCCGCCGTCGGTCCCCCCGGCGAGCTGGCACCGCCATCGCCCGGCGCCGAGGTGGTGGAGCTCGACGGCCTGGCCCTGGCCCCCGGCTTCATCGACGTCCACACCCACTACGACGCCCAGGTCCTGTGGGACCCCGACCTCACCCCGTCGAGCTGGCACGGGGTGACGAGCGTGGTCATGGGCAACTGCGGCTTCGGCGTGGCCCCCACCCGGCCCGAGCACCGCGACACGATCGTGCGCACGCTCGAGAACGTCGAGGGCATGTCGATGGAGGCGTTGAACGCCGGGATCGACTGGTGCTTCGAGACCTTCCCCGAGTACCTGGCGACCCTGGCACGGCGGCCCATGCGGCTCAACGCCGGTGCCTTCATCGGCCACACGCCGCTGCGGCTGTTCGTGCTGGGCGGGGAGGAGCGTCCCGCCACCGGCGACGAGGTCGAGGCCATGCGCCGCCTCGTGCACGAGGCGATGGACGCGGGCGCGCTCGGGTTCTCGACCTCCCGCCAGCCCGCCCACCAGGGCGCGTTCGGCCGCCCCGTGCCCAGCCGGTTCGCCGAGACCGACGAGGTCTACGCCCTGGCCGGAGTCCTGGGCGAGCTGGGCCGCGGCGTCGTGCAGGTGTCCATCGGGCCCGGGCTGTTCGTCGACCAGTTCTCCGAGCTGGCGGTGGCCCACGGCGTGCCGGTCACCTGGACCGCGCTGGTGGCGCGGGCCGACAAGCCCGGCGCCGCCCTGCGCACCGTGGAGCGGGGCGCGGCCCTGCCCGGCGAGGTCTACCCCCAGATCGCGTGCCGGCCGATCGTCATGCAGATCACCATGACCGACCCGGTCCCCCTGGCCGAGATCGACGTCTGGAAGGAGGTGCTGGCCCTCCCGCGCCAAGAGAGATCCGCCCTCTACACCGACACGGCCTGGCGCGACCGGGCCCGGCCCGCCACGCTCGACGCCTGGAGCCACCGCTGGCCCAAGACCAGTGTGGAGGAGACCGGCGCCCACGCGGACGCGGTGGGCATCCCGCTCGACCGGCTGGCCGAGGCGCGGGGCACGACGCCGTTCGACCTGATGCTCGACCTGGCGCTCAGCGACGGGATGGCCACCCGGTACCGCATCGTCCTCGACAACGACGGCGACGACGAGATCGGCGACCTGCTGGCCGACCCGCGCACGCTGCTCGGCCTCTCCGACGCCGGAGCCCACGCCAGCCAGCTGTGCGACGCCTGCTTCTCGACCCATCTGCTGGGCCACTGGGTGCGGGAGCGAGGGGCGCTGTCCCTGGAGGAGGCGGTCTGGCGCCTGACCGGACAGCCCCACCAGGCCTTCCGCATCCCGGGGCGCGGGCTGGTGCAGGAGGGCTACTTCGCCGACCTCGTCGCCTTCGACCCCGAGCGCGTCGGCTGCACGCCGGTGGAGCGGGTGGGCGACCAGCCCGGCGGCGCCGACCGCCTGGTCGTCCGCAGCACCGGCGTGGAGCACGTCTGGGTCAACGGGGTCATCACCCGCCGGGCGGGGGAGGACGTCCCGGACGCCGCCCCGGGTCGCCTGCTGCGCCGCTAGCGGGCTCGGGCCCGGCCCGGCGGTTCGAGCTGGTAGAGCTCGGTGGCGGTGTGCTGCAGCACCTTGCCCACCACCTCGTCGGGCATCCCGCCGAGCGACCGCTCGATCACGTCGCGCGGGCTGGGCGACTCCGACGCCGGTCCCGGGGACAGGCTGGTGGCGTGGGGGAAGTCGGTCTCGAACATGAGGTTGTCGGCCAGCTTGTCCATCACCGCTCGCACCGAGTCATGCTCGAACCAGTACATGCCGTACACCTGGCGGTAGAGGTACTCGCTCGGCAGCAGGCGATCGGGGTAGTCCTTGTGCGCCCCGACGTTGAGCCACTGCCAGTCCATGCTCTCGGCGAGGAAGGGCAGCCAGCCGGCGCCGTTCTCGACCGACACGAACTTGAGCCCGGGATAGCGGTGGCACACGCCGCTCAGGACCACCTCGGCGATGTTCTGGGCGTTGCCCAGCAGCACCAGTGAGCTCTCGCGGGTGAAGTCCATCTTCTTGGACTGGTCCACCGCACCCTTCAGGTCGTCGGGGCTGCTGAGGAACCCGACGTGGAAGTTCATGCTCAGGCCCATCTCCTGGGCCTGGCCCAGCAGCGGCTCCCAGTGGTCGTCCACCAGCCGGGGCAGGCCGACCTTGTCGTAGCGGGCCGCGAACAGGACGCCTTTGTGGCCCAGACCGTAGGCCCGGACCATCTCGGCCACGGACGCCTCGATGTCCCAGAAGGGCAGCATCATCATGGGGATGAGCCGGCGGCGGTCGGCCGAGCACCACTCGACCAGCCAGTCGTTGTAGGCCCGCACGCAGTCGGTGGCCAGCTCGGCCGGCATGTTGTTGAGGAACACGTGGCTGTGGAACCCCAGGATGTTGGGGTACAGCACCTGGTAGTGGACGCCGACCTCGTCCATGTAGTCGAGCCGCGCCCGGGCGTCGACGGCCGGCAGGAACGCGTCGGCCAGCCGCCGGGGATGCGACGGCGGGTATTCGGGCCAGCAGGCCTGGGCGAAGGCACCCACGCCGTACAGCTTCTGGTCGCCGATGTACCAGTAGTCCTCCTGGCGGCGCTCGTGGAACCGCACGTGCGGCACCAGGTCACCCCAGCGGGACGAGACGCGCGAGGTCCACAGGTCGGGGGGCTCGATGATGTGCGAATCCACGTCGGCCACCGCGTAGCGCTCGCACAGGGGAACCCCTGCGTCGTGGTAGGCCATCCGCGCAGCTCCTATCCATCGAGCGAATCCATCAAGCGAAGTCCGTAAGCGAGTGTTCGCTCACTAACTATAGTCCCGCGGGGCCGATCGTCCGCAATGGCGGCGTGGTGGGCCAGGGGACGGCACGGTTGGTGATGAGCAGGGCATCGGGCAGCTCGACCGTGGCCGTGACGCCGAAGCCGCGGGCGCTGTGCAGCCGGACGCCGATGCCGTGGCGGGCTGCCAGATTCCCGGCCACGTAGTGCCCGAGGTACTTGGAGGGCGCGATGGTGAACGACTCGGCGCCGGCGAGGCGCCGGTTGGCGGCCTCGATCTCCTCCGCGGGCATGCCGAGCCCGGAGTCCACGACGGCCACCGCGTACCCGCCGTGCCGGGGTGCGCCGTGGACCTCGACCTTGCGGTCCGGGGGCGAGAACACCAGCGCGTTCTCGATGAGCTCGGCCAGCAGATGGGCCAGGTCGGCCGCGGCGGAGCCCGTGATGGTGGCGGCGGAGTCCACGTGGAGGACGACCCGCTGGAAGTCCTCGACCTCGCCGACCGCGGCGCGCACGACATCCGAGACCCGCAGCGGCTCGGTCCAGCGCCGGGGCGGGTCGATGCCCGCCAGCACCAGCAGCGACTCGGCGTTGCGGCGCATGCGGGTGGCCAGGTGGTCCAGCCGGAACAGGTTGGCCAGGACGTCGGGATCGGTCTCGTTGGTCTCCAGCTGGGTGATGAAGTCGAGCTGGCGGCCGAGCAGGTTCTGGTTGCGCCGGCCCAGGTTCACGAAGCTGTCGGCGATGTTGCGGCGCAGCACGGCCTGCTCGATGGCCAGGTCGAGTGCCGAGTCCTGCACCGTGTTCAGCGCGGCCGCCACGTCGGCCACTTCGTCGCGGGTCCTGACCTCCACCGGAGCCACCTCGGGCACGTGCACGTCCTCGCCGAACGGGGTCTCCAGGATGTGCGCCACCGCCCTCGGCAGGCGCCGCTCGGCCATGTCCTTGGCCTGGCGGGTCAACGAGCGGAGCGGCCGCGTGATCGACAGGGACACCACCACCGTGAGGGCCACGGCCGTGCCGAAGGTCAGCACCATCAGCAGCCCGAGGCGCTTCTCCCGGCTCGACGCCGTCTCGTTCAGCACGTCGGCGCGCGCCTGGAGCGCGTCGGCCACCTGGTCGCGGTAGCTGACGTAGGCGAGCTCGTCGTTCTCCCCGGTGATGTCCAGGCCCGCCAGCAGCGTGGGGACGTCGATCTGCCCGGTCTCGACCGCCTGCGCCGACTGCTCGTCGAGGGTCTGGGTGAAGTCCGCCGGGAACTGCTCGCGGGCGATGTCGGCGAACACGCCCTTGGGCGAGCGCAGCTGGTCGGACTGGCGCCGGAACGCGTTGAGGAGCTTGGCCACGTCGGCGATCTCGGTCGGGAGGTTGAAGCCGGGCGCGTCGCCCTCGGCGGTCGGCACCGTGGCCGGGAACACCAGGGCGTTGGCGAGCTGGGGGACGGTCTCGAGCTGGCGGGTGAGCGTCTCGCTCAGGCGGGCGGCCTGGCGCAGCTCCGGGTCGTCCATGGCCACCGAGATGCGGGACATGCCTCCCATGAACGGCTCGATCAGCGCGGTGTACTCGTCGAACACGCCGGTGCTCGCGCCGATGTTCTGCATGCCGAGCTGCGCGCCGGCGGTCTCGGCATCGATCCGCTGGCGCAGCGCCTGCCGGCCGGCGAGGCTGTCCAAAGCGGTGGAGTAGGCGGCGCTGGCGGCCTCGCCGCGGTGGTCCAGCTCCTGCTCGAACTGGTCGAGCGCGGCGTCGGTGTCGGCTCGGGTCGCTTCGAAGCCGATGCTCTCCAACCGCAGCTGGTCCTGGACCCCGACCATGTAGGCCGTGGCCCAGTTGCGCTCGTTCTGCAGGGCGGTGATGAGGCCGTTGGGGCCGACCGTGGCCGCGGCGAGGTTGGTCTGGTCCCGGATCTCGGAGGCATTGCGGGCCAGGCTTCCCACCTCGATCACGGTCACGATGCCCATGGCCACCAGCGGGACGCTGAGGGCCAGGGCCAGTTTCAGGCGGATGGGCAGGCGCATCTACGGCTCCGGAACGGCGCGCAGGTGCGCCGCCATCATCAGGGGGGTCACGCTGAGCACGCCCGAGTCGACGGGCAGGGTGACACCGGTGATCCAACGGGCTTCGTCGCTGGCGAGGAAGCAGGCGGCAAAGGCGACGTCCCACCCGGTGCCGGGGGTGCCGAGCAGGCCGGCTTCGTTGCGCAGCGTGTTCATGTACTCGGTGCGGGGCCCCTGGCCCGACACCGACAGCACCATGGGCGTGGTGATGTGGCCGGGGGCGATCGCGTTGACCCGGATCCCCTGGCGGCCGTGGGAGTACGCCATGTCGACGGTCATGGCGCTCAGCCCGCCCTTGGCGGCCGAGTAGGCCACGGTCCCGTCGCCGCGCAGGGCCGAGATCGACGAGATGTTGACGATGGCGCCTCCGCCCTGGGCCGCCATCGGCGGGACCGAGTGCTTGCAGGCCAGGAAGGCGGTCCGCAGGTTGACGGCGAAGGCCCGGTCCCAGGCCTCCTCGCTGGTGTCGACCACGGTGCCCACCGACGCGAGCCCGATGTTGTTGACCAGGATGTCGAGCCGCCCGTACGCCTCCAGGGTGGCCTGCACCATGGCCTCGCAGTCGGCGGCGCGGGTGGCGTCGGCTGCGAAGACCAGGGCTTCGCCGCCCTCGTCCTCGATCATCCGCAACGTGTCCTCGGCCCGCTCCGCGTGCAGGTCGACCAGCACGACCCGGGCGCCTTCGCGCGCCAGGACGACGGCAGTGGCCTTCCCGGTGCCCACGCCGGGCCCGGGCGTCGAGCCGGCTCCGGTGACGATCGCCACCTTGCCCTCGACGCGGCCGGCACGTTCCCCCATGAAGCTCCTTCCCCTTCCCTGTGTCCCCAGTGCTCTAACGCGACCATCGCGTCAGCAGTGCCGCGCCGGCCTCGATGCCGCCCACGTTGGTGATCGCCACCACCTCGGCTCCCGGGACCTGCCGGTCCCCGGCTTCCCCCCGGAGCTGGCGCACCGCCTCGGCCGTGTGGCCGAAGCCGGCGTGCAGCCGGCCTCCGGACAGCTGGCCGCCCCAGGTGTTGAGCGGGAGCTCCCCGTCCAGGGCGATCCGCTTGCCCCCCTCGACGAACCCGCCGGCCTCCCCGGTCCCGCAGAAGCCCATCGCCTCCAACCACCACACCGCCTCGATGGAGAAGCCGTCGTAGAGCTGGGCCGCGTCGACGTCCGCCGGGCGCAGGTCCGTGCGGGCCCACAGCGCGGCCCCGGTGGCGTGGCCCACCCGGCCCATGTCCTCCCACTGGTCCCAGGACGGCCGGCCGTCGATCACGCCCGCCATGGCCTCGATGCGTACCGGCGCCCGCAGGTCCGCCGCGGTCTCGGCCGCCGACACCACGACCGCGGTGGCCCCGTCGACGGGGACGTCGCAGTCGTACAGGCAGAGCGGCCACGAGATCATGCGCGCCGCCACGTAGTCGTCCACCGTGAGCGGCGTCCGGTAGACGGCGTCGGGGTTGAGCGCGGCATGGGCCCGCTGGGTCACCGGGATCCACGCCAGCTGCTCGCGGGTGAGCCCGTACTCGTGCATGTAGCGGGTGGCGAACGGCGCCACCTGGGTGACGGGGGAGAGCATGCCCACCGGGAGCAGCCAGGCCAGAGGGCCTTCGGCCTCGGGGTGGATCGACCCGTAGGCGGGCCGGCCGCCGGCATGGCGAGCGGCGCTGCCCTCCTTGACCGTGCGCCACACCACCGCGTGGCGGGCCTGCCCGGTGGCCACGGCCTGGGCGGCGCCGTAGAACGGCAGGCTCATGCCCTCGACCTGGCCCTGCCGCCACGTGGTCGTCACCCGCAGGGCGTCCTGGACCTCGTACAGGTCCCCGTTGGCGTAGCCGGGCAGGTTGGCCTTGCCGCCCCCCGGGAACATCGCCAGGCCGTCGATGTCGTCGACGGTCAGGCCGGCGTCGGCCACCGCGGCCAGGATGGCGTCCAGCGTGAGCTGGAAGCCGGAGCGGTCGACCTGCCGGCCGATGGCCGACTGGCCCACCCCGGATATGACCGCCCGCTGCTCGAGCAGCTCCGTCCCCGTCACGCGTCGCCGCGCCCGGCTGTGAAGCTGGGGATCGCGAAGCCGCCGGGGCCGGGCTCGAAGCCGGCCTCGACCTCCGTGCCGATGGCGACGTCGTCGGGCGCGCAGCCGCGCAGACGGCCGGCCACCCGCACGCCGGGATGGTCGGGGAACTCGACCAGCACGACCGCGTAGGGCACCTCCAGGTCGGGGAGCCAGCGCTGGTGGTTCACCGTGTAGCTGTAGACGACGCCGCGCCCGGTGACCTCGACGGGAGCCACCTCCCGGCTCCGGCACGCCCGGCACATCCCCCGAGGCGGGAAGGTGTCGGCTCCGCAGGCCGCGCAGCCGTCGACCACGAGACGGCCGTGGCGAGCCGCCTCCCAGAACGCCGCGGACTCGCCCGTGACGGCAGGAGGAATACCGGTTGTCGCGTCGCTGTCTCCCCGCATTGGCCCTGCCCGGCCTTCCCCTCAGCGAGTGTCACTCTCAGTGCACGAGAATGTAGATTCCCTCAGGCTCGTTGCCAAGCTGCAGCATTTAGTGAGTGAACAGTTGCTATCTTCAGGGCCTGTGCCCGGCGATTCCATCAGCTTCGGTGCGGCTGCGCTCCCCGAGCCCGAGCGGGACTGGCTGGCCGCCGCCGAGCGCCTGCCCATCGCGTCGCTCTGGCAGGGCGGCCATGTCCTGCCCCGTCAGCCGACCGGTGAGGCCATCACCCGGCTCGCCCTGCTCACGGCCTGGACCGAGCGGGTGCGGGTCGGCACTGCCGTCCTCCTGCTGCCGCTCTACCACCCGGTGCTGGTGGCCAAGCAGGTGGCCGACCTCGACGCCTGGTCGGGCGGGCGGGTGTCACTGGGCGTGGGCGTCGGTGGTGAGTTCCCCGAGGAGTTCGAGGCACTGGGCGTCGCGGTGGCCGAGCGCGGGCCCCGCACCGACGAGGCGATGGGCGTGCTGCGGGCGCTGTGGTCCGGCGATCCCGTCACCCACCACGGCCGGTTCTTCGACCTCGACGACGTGCGGCTCGTCGCTGTGGCACCCTCCGGTCCCGGTGGCCGATCCGGTGGTCCGCCACTGGTGGTGTCGGGGCGCAAGCCGCCGGCCATGCGGCGGGCCGCGCGCCTGGGCGACGGTTGGATGCCCTACCTGGTGTCGGCGGGCGCGTACGCCCGCTCGGTACAGGCCATCCGGGCGGAGGCCTCCCGCGCCGGCCGCGACCTGGCCGGATTCGAGTGGCTGCTGTTCCTCTACTGCTCCATCCGCCAGGACGGCGACCGGGCGCGAGCGGATGTCGCCCGCTTCCTGGGCCGGGCCTATGGCGACAAGCCCGCCGCCCAGCTGGCACGCATCGCTCCCGCGGGTACCCCAGAGGAGGTGGCGGCGCAGCTCCAGGCCTATGTCGACGCGGGCGCCCGGCACATCGTCATCGCCCCCGCCGCACCCGCTGACACCCTGGAGGTGGTCACCTTGGCCGCGCAGGAGGTTCTGCCCCGGCTCCGGATGCCCGCGGCCGCGGAGGTGGGACCGTGAGCGGGCCCTGCTCCGACCTGACGGTTGTCGAGGTGGCCGTGGGGGTGAGCGACCTCGGCCTCGGCCTGGCGGGCGGCGTGCCCGGCATGATCCTCGCCGACCTGGGCGCGAACGTGACGCGGGTGGTCGGCGGTGAAGCGCCGCCGATCGACGAGCATCTGCCCTGGGGCCGGGCGTGGCACCGGGACAAGCGGATGGCCGTCACCGACGACGCGGGCGAGATCCGCGCCCTGCTGGGTGAGGCCGACGTGGCGTTCGTCTACGGGCCCGAGGACTTGGTGGAGGGCCGGGGACTGGGCTGGCGAGACCTGCGCGAGACCAGCACCACGCTGGTCTACGCCCGCTGCCGCCCCAGCCGCACCGCGACGGGCACGGTCGAGGACTTCGGGCTGCTGGTGGAGGCGCGCTCGGGCTTCTGCACCCAGCTGGCCGGGCACCGGCCCGGTCCCATCTTCGTGGACGTGCGGGCGCCCGGGGCGGGCACCGCGCTCCTGCTGACCACGTCGGCCCTCGCCCTCTTGCGGCGCCGCGCGCTCACCGGCGAGGGCGGGTGGGCGGAGACGTCGCTCTATGACGGCATGCTCGCCACCCTCGGTTGCATGATCGGCCGGTCGGAGCGGGCCGCGCCCGAGATCGAGGGGTACTGGGAGAAGGGCTCGACGTTCCCCGCCTTCCTCTACCGCTGCGCCGACGGCGAGCTGCTGCAGATCTGGTTCGGCGGCAAGGGCATGTACCCGGCGCTGCTCGAGGTCCTGGGGGACGAGCCCAGCGACGAGGGCTACTACATCGACCAGGCCACCGGAGCGCTCGGCCGCCGGGCCGCCTCCTGGGCGACGATCTTCGCCACCGAGCCCCGCGACGCCTGGATCGAGCGCCTGCGGGCCGCGGGCATCGCGGCCGAGCCGGTCTTCGGGCCGGGCGAGGCGCTGGCCGACCCGCACGTGGCCGAGATCGGCCTGGCCCTGCCGCGCTCGGACCGGGGGCATGACGACACCGTGGTGGCGACGCCCATCTCCGTCGTGCCGGTACCCGGCGACCCCGCGGGCCCCGCGGTGCGCCCCGAGGGCACAGGTCTGCTGGCGGGCTTGCGGGTAGCGGACTTCTCCGCCTTCGTGGCCGGCCCGCTGGCCGCCGAGGTCCTCGCCGACCTCGGCGCCGAGGTCATCAAGGTCGAGCCGCCCGCGGGCGAGGCCATGCGGGGGGCGGCCTACGCCCTGGCCGCCTGCCAGCGGGGCAAGCGCAGCCTGGCCATCGACATCGGCGCGGCCGACGCGCGGCCGGTGGTGGAGTGCCTGCTGTCCTGGGCCGACGTGGTGCTGCACAACTTCCGGGTCGGGGTCTCCGAGCGGCTGGGCATCGACGAGGCCACCGTGGCCCGGCTCAACCCGAGGGCCGTGTACTGCCACGCCAGCGCCTTCGGCAGCACCGGGCCCAGGGCCAAGGCCCCCGGCAACGACGCGCTGATGCAGGCGCTGACGGGCTTCGCGCGGGCCAACGGGGGAGCGGGCAACGATCCGGTGGCGGCCACCTGGATCCCGATCGACATGACCGGCGGGTGGGTGGCGGCCGCCGGCATCCTGGCCGGCCTCTACGCCCGGGCCACCAGCGGCCGCGGCCAGCAGGTGGCCACCAGCCTGCTCGGCGCGGGGATGCTGCTCCACAGCGGGGTCTTCCAGCGGGACGGCGAGGTGGTGCGCGGGCCCGAGCTCGACGCCGGCCAGTCCGGCTACGGGCCCGGCTACCGCCTCTACCGCGCCGGCGACGGCGACTGGCTGGCGCTGGTGGTGCCCGACCCCGAGGCGTGGGGCCGCCTAGGTGCCCAGCCCGAGGCGGCGGCGCTGCCCGAGACGTTCGCCCCCCTGCGCGGCGGGCCGCACGACGCGGCCGCGCGCGAGGCCGAGACCGTCCTGGAAGCCGCCTTCGAAAGTGCGGGCGCCGCCGCTTGGGTCGCCCGCCTGCGGGCCCTGGGCGTTCCGGCCGAACGGGTGGAGGCGGTCGACCGTGACCGGTTCCGCCAGGGGATCCTCGACGACCCGGTCAACCGCCAGCTCGGCCGGGTCGCCGGCTACCAGACCGCGGACTGGGGCCACTTCGAGCAGATCGGCCCGCTGCTCCGCTGCGGGCCCGAGCCCGCCGGCGGCCCGGACCTGATGCTGCCCGGAGTGGGCGAGCACACCACCGCCGTGCTGTCCGACCTCGGCTTGTCGCGAGCCGAGATCGATGCCCTGCTGGCAGCCAAGCTGGTCCGCCAGGGCTGACCGGCTAGCGGGCGGTCCAGCCCCCGTCGACGACGATGGTCTGGCCGGTCACGTAGCGGCCCGCGTCGCCGGCCAACCACAGGATGGCGCCCACGATGTCGCCGGCCTCGGCGTCGTAGGGGAGGGGTGTGTTGCGCCGCAGCCAGTCGTGGCTGCGCTCGTCCTCGTAAAGGCTCTCGGTGATCTCGCTCCGGAAGAAGCCGGGGGCGACCGTGTTCACCCGGATGCCGTGCCGGGCCCACTGCACGGCCAGCTCGGAGGTCAGACCCGACAGCCCCGCCTTGGCCGCGGCGTAGGAGGCCTGGGGGATGCCCGGGACGCCGACCCGGCCGCTGATCGAGGACACGTTGACGATGGCGCCGCGGCCGGCCGCCACCATGTGGGGGAAGACCGCCTGGCAGAGCCGGAACGGCGCCACCAGGTTGAGGTCGAGCGTCTCGCTCACCCGGTCGCGCGGCTCGTCCTCGGCCGGGCACGCCCCGGCGAAGCCCCCGGCCACGTTGACCAGGATCTCCGGCCCGCCGAGCCGATCGGCCACCTCGGGGACCAGCGCGTCGAGCCGGTCCGGGTCGAGCAGGTCGCAGGCCACCGCCACGCCGCCGACCTCGGCGGCCAGCGCGGCCAGCCGGTCCTCGCGGCGGGCGGCCACCGCCACCCGGGCGCCGGCGTTCGCCAGGGCGCGCGCCACCGCCTCGCCCAGTCCCGACGACGCCCCGGTGACCAGGGCAACCCGGCCGTCGAGCCCGAAGATGCGGTCGCTCATTGGCGCGCCCTTCGGGCGGCGCGCAATGAGCGCTCGGCCCACGGGGCCGAGTAACGCACTGTGCTTCTGATTCGCTCGACAGGCTCGCTCATGAGGGCGATCTTCCCAGCGCAGAAGGTGTGTTGCAAAGTGAGGGTTCACTGACTACCGTGCCCGCGTGGACCGAGAGGCGCTGGAGCACAGCCTCGTACGCCGGTTGCTGGATCACGTCG
>Ga0111539_10009932_pt1 | contig 12004 bp, 11 predicted proteins | sample RhiMethybrSRZTD1_FD_79667 | JGI IMG/M metagenome (GOLD analysis project Ga0111539, IMG submission 79667) | Populus rhizosphere microbial communities from Tennessee, USA - Rhizosphere MetaG P. TD hybrid SRZTD1 (version 2) (version 2) | ecosystem: Host-associated > Plants > Roots > Rhizosphere >...
CGCTGGGCGACGCACGGCGTGCACTCGGAGCGCAACGCGCATCCGCACATCTCGCGCGACGGCATCGCGATCGTTCACAACGGCATCATCGAGAATCACGAAGAGCTGCGTGATGAGCTCGCGAAGCTCGGCTACACGTTCACCTCCGAGACCGACACCGAGGTGATTGCGCACCGCATCCACTATCACAAGCAGAAGCTCGGCGATCTGTTCCGGGCCGTCCGCGCGACGGTCGCAGAGCTCGAAGGCGCGTACGCTCTCGCAGTGCTGTCGCAGGATTCGCCGGAGACCATCGTGCTCGCGCGCGCCGGCTGCCCGGTCGTGATCGGCATCGGCAACAACGAGAACTTCGTCGCCTCGGACGTCGCAGCCCTGCTGCCGGTGACGCGTCAGTTCATCTTCCTCGACGAAGGCGACGTCGCAGAAATCCGTCGCCAGAGCGTGCGCATCCTCGACAGCGAGGGCAACACCGCGCAGCGCCCGGTCAAGCAGAGCTCGCTGTCCGCCGATGCCGCCGAGAAGGGCGAGTACGCGCATTACATGCTCAAGGAAATTCACGAGCAGCCGCGCGCGATAGCGCAGACGCTCGAGGAGCGTGTCGCGGGCGGCAAACTGCTCGAGGCCGCGTTCGGACCGCTGGCAACTGAAGTGTTCCGTCGCACCGAGGCGGTGCAGATCGTCGCGTGCGGCACGAGCTATCACGCCGGCGCAGTCGCCAAGTACTACATCGAGCAGATCGCGCGCTTGCCGTGCTGGGTCGAAATCGCGAGCGAATATCGCTATCGCAATCCCGTCGTGCCGAAGAACACGCTGTTCGTGACGATCTCGCAATCAGGCGAGACAGCCGACACGCTCGCTGCGCTGCGCATGGCCAAGCAGTCGGGTTATCTGTCGAGCCTGTCGATCTGCAACGTGCCCGAGAGCTCGCTGGTGCGCGAGTCGGAGCTGGTGCTGCTGACGCGTGCCGGTCCGGAGATTGGCGTCGCTTCGACCAAGGCGTTCACGACGCAGCTCGCTGCGCTCGGCATGCTCGTCGTCGCGCTCGCCAAGTTCAACGGCACCGATGCCGAGCGCGAGCGCGGCCTGGTGCAGCGCCTGATCGAGATTCCGGGGCTCATCGAGAAGACGCTGCATCTCGACGGCCAGATCCGCGAGCTGGCGAAGCGCTTCGCCGACAAGCATCACGCGCTGTTCCTCGGCCGCGGCCAGATGCATCCGATCGCGATGGAAGGCGCGCTCAAGCTCAAGGAGATCTCGTACATCCACGCCGAAGCGTATCCGGCGGGCGAGCTCAAGCACGGCCCGCTGGCGCTCGTCGACTCGGACATGCCGGTGGTGACCGTCGCGCCCAACAACGACCTGCTGGAAAAACTGAAGTCGAACCTGCAGGAAGTGCGCGCGCGCGGCGGCGAGCTGTATGTGTTCGCCGATCCGGAGTCGGGGATTCAATCCTCGGAAGGCGTCACCGTGATCACGATGCCGAAGCACGTGAGTCACTTTCAGGCGTCCGCGGTCTACACGGTGCCGCTGCAACTGCTTGCCTATCACTGCGCGATCCTGCGCGGCACGGACGTCGATCAGCCGCGCAATCTCGCGAAGTCCGTCACCGTCGAATAGATTCGCATCTGAAAGGGACTATAAGGTTCGCCTGGCGTTCTAGCGGTACTGGCGGTCCCTCGTCTTCAGATCGACTCGCATGCCGAAGTAATAGGCAAACCCGAAGGCTATTGTGCGGGTCGAGGGTGACTGGTCGGTCTGGGCGTAACCCAGATACACGCCCAGACCGTCGCCCAGGAAATCCGGCTGATGCTCGAGCATGAGCCCAAAGGTGTCGCGCTCGTACAGGTCATTGCCTGCCGACGCGGAGATGCGCAGGCTGTCCAGCGGATACCAGCTCGCGGTGATCGACGTCGAATCCAGCTTGTCGCCGCGGTCCAGATCGGTGGACGTCTGCGACGCGGCCAGCGTGAAGTCGTAGAGATAGTATTCCGCGAAAACCCGATAATTCTTCGCGTCCAGCGAATCGTCGCCGGACGTGACGAACCGTGACGAGTCGCCGCACTCCGACGAGAGCTGGTTCACGCCGTAGCTCACTCCCATTTTTCCCAGCGTCGGCCTGCGGGCGAACAGGGTGATTCCGCCCTGGGTTCCCTTAAAGCTGCAGGAAGCTATGCCCGTGTTCGAGTCGCTCTCATCGACGAGGCTGTCGCGCGTCCTGACCTGCGACTTGGAGTAGCCGGCCGACGCGGCGATGGCGAAGTAACGTCCGAGGGGAATCGTTGCAGCGCCCTTCAAGCCCAGGGTGCCGTTCGACGTGCTGCCCGAGGTGTCGCTGTCTTTGGCGTCCACGCCGAATTCGAAATTCAGCGTCTCTGCCGCGCGGGACTGGGCACCGGCGGCGCCGGCGGCGAGCAGCATGGGCAGAAGCGCGGCGGCAATCGGCAATCGATGGTTTGTCATGGCGCGGTGCTCAGGGGACGACTGGAGTCGGTTGGATCACGAGTTGCGTGCTGCCGGCAAAGAACAGCGTGCCCCCGTCGGGGCTGATCGCCATCTTCACTCCCGTGCCCGGAGCGCCGACCAGCGTGACGGCCGAGCCGAGCTGTGCAAACGCCTTGCCAGCGGCGCTCTTGGAGGTGTCGAAGGTGAGCAAGGCAGGTGCGCGCGAATCGTACGTGTAGGCCCGCTTACCGTCCGGGCTGAAGACGACGGCGAGTGTCGTGCCCGGCAGCGTCCCGAGCAATGCGAAACTCGAGTCGTAGACGTTCACACCGTTCAGTGCGATACGGGTTGCGGCCCGGTCCAGGACGGGCGCGACGGCCGTTTGCTTCAGCGAGATACCGCTGGCGGCGAGACCGTTGTCGGCCGCGGTGTATGCGACGACGCTCGGAGCCGCTGTCACCGACGGATCTCCCTGTATCAGCACGACTATCGACCCATCCCCCGACACTCCAGGCGTCGCGTCGTCCAATTTCGTCGTCAGCTCGTTCAGAGCCGTCGCGCCCACTGCGAAGTGGTACAGAGGCGTCGTCGTGCTTCCTGCAATGCCGCTCGTGATGAGGGCTGCGTTGTCGTTGCCGACGGCAAGATTCTTCAGAAAGCTGTTTGCCGGCAGAGTCGCCGGCGCGGCGACCGCGGTACCGGGAGCGAGCGTCGCGGCGTCCATCGGAGTCAGTGCCGTTCTCGATATTGCGAGCAGCTGCGCACCGTCGATCGACAAGGCCAGGTCCTGTAACTCGCTCAATGGCACGCTTTCCGGTGCGCCCCAGGCGCCGCCCGCATACGAGTAGCGGAGAATCGTTCCGCCATTGCTGTTCGTCGCGACGAGGAGTGAGCTTCGTTCCGCGTCATGGAGGAAGCTGCGGATCGCTGGGGCGGCGGTCGGATAGGCCAGGACGCCCGCCGAGTACGCGATCGGCTCCAGCACGACGAGCTCTGCGGTCGAAATGATCGGGCCTACGTGCGAAGGGATGTCGAGTTGTACCGCGTAAGTGCCTGCGGGCAGCGCCGGATAAGTTGCGCGGATCTCGGTGTCGCTGACGACCGTGTACGAAGTCGCGGCAACCGTCCCGAACTTCACGCCTTGCGTCGCAAACCCCTGGAAGCCTTTGCCGCGAATGACTGCAGCTGCAGAGGTCTCGGCGGTGGCCACGTAGGGAGCCACGTAGCGCACGATAGGGGAAACCTGATATTTCACGGTGACTGTTTCAGTGTTGCCAGCGGCGAACGTGCTGCAGGCGGCGTCCGCGCACACGTAGCCCGTGACAGCGACCGTGCTGGTGAACGCACCGGTGCCGATGCTGCTCGGGGCCTGCGGCTCGATCCTGATCTGCGCCGTTCGGCCCGCTAACGAGGAGGTCACGCGGACAATCCCCGGGCCCGCACGGAGAACGCTCAGATGAGCAATGTCAGCTCCAAATGTCGCTGTAACGGTTTGTGCCGCAGGAGTCGCGGCGTCGGGCGCGTCGGCGCTGAAAGCGATCGAGTGGGTCGACAGTTCGGTATGCGCCGACTGGTCGTCATCGCCGCCGCCGCCGCACGCGCTGAGCAATGAAACCAGCAGCAGGCCCGCTACGCGGCTAATACCGGCTAGATGATGCAACGTCTTATCTCCCTTGTCGTTTCGATACGCGCAAAATCACGCGACCAGACCCGCCCTGGGGTGATCGGCCTGACGCAGTGTTTCTTTTACGAACGAGTGAAGCAGCCCACGCTTGTCAATCGGATGCGCCGCTGAGCGCACTCTTACTTTTTGAGCAGCTACTGACCAGGGCGTGGCGGGAAAGTTCCTGCTCGCAGGATATCGATCGGCGGCTTCGCCAATTGGGCAGAGGCGGCAATTGCTGATATAGCCTGTCTCGCCAGTCCGTCACCGTCGAATAAAACCCATCGCAGCGAAAACCAGTGCGTCGGTGCGTGTGTCGGTCGACGAGCTGCGCTATTGACAACGATTCCTTCTTGGTGGACTGTATGCATACTATCATACAGTAGCTGCCACAGTGCTGGACTTTCACATCGAACGAAGCGGAGTGCCGATCTACGTGCAGATTCGCGAGCAGCTTCAGCGCGCGATCGGCAGTGGGTCCCTGCGCCCGGGAGAGCAGCTGCCGACCATGCGCCAGTTGGCCGTCGAGCTGAAGGTCGACTTGAACACGGTTCGTCATGCCTACGACGAATTGGAGCGCAGCGGAGTCATCGTCATCTTGCGCGCCCGGGGCACGTATGTGGCGGAGAAACCGCCGCGGGTCGACGCCGCGGCGCAGGCGAGCAAGGTTCAGTCCTTTGCGCACAAGGTCATCGCACTGGCGACTTCGTCCGGCATCGATCCTGTCGATGTCGCGAATGAGCTGCTGAAGGCCGCGAAGCAACGTGGGAGTAAACGATGAGCACCAACGAACACATCATTCCATACGGCCAGAATGCGCCGGCAACTGTGGCGGCCGCCCTGCTGGCGCTCGGCGCGGTGCTCTGCGCACTTCTCGCAATGCATGGCGCTGGGTTACCCGCGGGCATCGCATCGGTGCTGCTGGTGCTGGCTGCCGCGTTGCTGCCGCTCTCGCTGTTCATAGCCAAACAATGGCAGAAGGCCGTCGTGCTGCGGTTTGGGAAACTCCGCGCCGTACGCGGGCCCGGCCTGTTCGTGATCGTGCCTTTTGTCGACTCGGTCGCGGCATGGATCGACCAGAGAATTCAGACGACCGAATTCAATGCCGAGCAGGCGCTGACGCGCGACACCGTACCGACCAACATCGATGCGATCCTCTTCTGGCAAGTGCACGACGCGGAGCGTGCCGCGCTGGAGATCGCGGACTATCGCCAGGCCATCCTGAATGTCGCGCAGACTTCGCTGCGGGAGATGATCGGCTCGTCTCCGCTGAGCGCGCTGCTCTCGGAACGCAAGGCGGCGGATCTGCAATTGAAGGAGGAGATCGGTCGCAAGACGGCCGAATGGGGCGTGTCGGCCGTGTCGGTCGAGATCCGCGACGTGGCAATTCCCGCGCAGCTGCAGGACGCAATGAGCCGGCAAGCGCAGGCCGAGCGTGAGAAGGCGGCGCGAGTCATCCTCGGCGCGGCGGAAGAGGAGATCGCGCAGAAATTCCTGAATGCCGCCGATACCTATGGTCACAACCCGGTGGCGCTGCAGCTGCGTGCCATGAACATCATCTATGAGACGACCAAGGAGCGCGGCGCCACGATCCTGATTCCTTCGTCGATGGTGGACAGCATGAACGTTGCAGGAGTCCTGGGGATAACCGGACAGGCAACGACGCGATAGCTCGATCGGGAGGCATCATGTCGGCTGGCTCATTTCTCGCGGCGCTGCTCGCCGTGCTACCGGCCTTGTCGCTCGCCGCTGGATCAGCGCCGTCCATTCCAGATACCCCGGCGGGTCACGCATTGAGCGAATGGCTCGAGGCCTTCAACAGCGGCGATCGAGCGACCTATGAAGCTTTTGAGAAGGCCCACGCTCCGTGGCTGCAACTCGACGAGGAGATGCAGTTTCGCGAGCGTACCGGCGGCTACGATCTCCTGGACATCAGCGAGAGCGACGAGCTGTGGATCGTCTTCCGCGCGAAGGAGCGAGCCAGCTCGGCGGAAGCGGTCGGGAGGTTGATAGTCAGGTCGTACGCTCCCGATCACATCACGCTGCTGTGGCTCGAGTCCCCGGACGAGAGCTCGAAGCGATTCGCGGTGGACGAAGCAAGCCGGAACCGCGTAATTGACGGCGCAGCGAAATTGCTCAATCAGTTCTATGTGTTTCCCGACGCGGCGGCAAAGTTGTCCGCGAAACTCCGGACCGAGCAGAAGCGCGGCGCATATCGGAATATCACTGATGCTGAAACGTTCGCCATCCGGCTGAGCGATGACCTTGCTGCCCTGAGTGGCGACAGGCACATAGGCGTCGATTTCTGGACCGAAGTCGTGGCTGACGAGCCGTCACCCAGTCGCCCCCATCCCGATCCACAAGCGCTCGCGGCGAGGAACTGTGGGTTCGAGAAGGCTGAGCACTACTCGCCGAATATTGGTTACCTGAAGATCAATTGGTTCGATGAGCCGGAATACTGCGCGGCGACGGCGATGGCTGCCATGAATTTTCTCGCCGACAGCGAGGCTCTCATCGTCGATCTGCGGGAGAATCACGGCGGGGCGCCGCAGATGTCTGCCCTGGTCAGCAGCTACCTGTTCGATGAGCGCACACATCTGGAAGACATCTACGATCGCCGTCAGAACAGTACTGAGCAGTTGTGGACCTTCCCCCATTTGCCGGGCAAGAAGTTCACAGGAAAGCCGATCTTTGTTCTCACATCGAGCCGAACGTTCTCGGTAGGAGAGCAGTTCAGCTACGACCTGAAGATGCTCAAACGAGCGACCTTGATCGGCGAGACCACGGGCGGTGGCGCGCATCCCATGTCGCCGCATCGGATCGACGATCATTTCGTCATCCGCGTACCGTTCGGGCGCTTCATCAACCCGGTCTCAAAGGCGGATTGGGAGCGCACGGGAGTCGAGCCGGACGTAAGCGTGGCTGCCGACCAGGCTCTCGACACGGCACTGAAACTCGCCGCTCAGGCGCGCTGACATAACACAGTAGATGTATCGCGCTCGCCAATGCCTGGGCGCCGGACAAGCTGCTGCTGTACCTGGCCGACTTCATCTCGACGACGCAGACGATCCGGGGCGGACGCGTGCAGGTGGTCGATCCCTGAACTATGCTGGCGCCTCTCCCTCAGTTTCCCCTGGAATCGCCATGCAAGTTTCCCAAGACGCCGTCGTACTCATTCATTACACGCTCACTGACGACAAAGGCGAGAAGCTCGACGCCTCCGAAGGCGCGCCGCTCGCCTACCTGCACGGCAACGGCAACCTGATTCCCGGCCTGGAGCGCGAGCTCGAAGGCAAGTCCGCCGGCGACAAGCTGAGCGTGAAAATCGCCGCGGCCGACGCCTACGGCGAGTACGACAAGGCGCTGGTTCAGCGCGTGCCGCGGCGCGCGCTCAAGGGCATCGGCAATCTCCAGGTGGGGATGCAGCTGCACACCCAGTCGGCGAACGGCGTCCGCGCGGTGACCGTGACGCAGATCCAGGGCGACATGGTGACGGTTGACGGCAACCACCCGCTCGCCGGGCAGAACCTGAACTTCGACGTCGAGATCGCCGAAGTTCGCGCTGCGACCGAAGAAGAGCTGGCGCACGGCCACGTGCACGGGCCGGGCGGGCATCATGACCACTAGTGCCTATTGCCTAGCCAGCGCCGCGGCGGTATCACCTTCCCCAAAAGGGTGGGAGGATCTGGCCAATGCAGCGCGTCAGCTATCTTCTGGCTTTCAAGCCCAAGAGCGTGTGGACCATCGGCCCTGAAGAGCCGGTCCTCGAGGCGATTCAGGTCATGGCCGACAAGCACATCGGCGCGCTGCCGGTCGTGCGCGACGAGCAGCTGGTGGGCATCGTGTCCGAGCGCGATTACGCCCGCAAAATCATCCTGCTCGGCCGCTCCAGCTCCGACACGCCGGTGTGGCAGATCATGACGTCCGACGTCGTGACGGTGACGCCGGACGAGCTGGTGCACCGGTGCATGGAGATCATGACGGAGCGGCGCATCCGGCACCTGCCGGTCGTCGACAAGGGCCAGCTGATCGGCATCATCTCGATCGGCGACCTGGTGAAGGCCGTCATCGAAGAGCAGCAGCAGACGATTACTCAGCTCGAGCGATACATCGCGGGCTAGCCCGCCGTCGCAGCCGGCATCGAGTCGTCGAGCAGACCGCGCTGGAGTGCGCGGTTCACCGCGCTCAGCACCGCCATCAACGACGCCGTCACGATGTTCTCGTGCAAGCCGACGCCGAAGAGCGTGGCTCGCGCCGGTGTCGTGATCTCGACGAACGCTACTGCACGCGCGTCGCTGCCCGATCCCATCGAGTGCTCCTCGTACGACAGCACGTCGAAGCGCAACCCCAGCGCATCGACTATCGCGTCGATCGGTCCGTTGCCTTCGCCGTGCAGCAGTGCGCCCTGGCCGTTGCACTTAAGTTTCAGCGTCAGCCGCTCGACGTTCTGATGCTCGCGCAGCGGCGACAGCTGGTGGCCGCCATACAGATAAGTGCCGTTCTCGCCGAGATACTCGCGCTCGAACAGCAGCCAGATCTGCTCCGACGTCAGCTCCTTGCCGGTCGCGTCGGTGACCGACTGCACGACCTGGCTGAATTCGATCTGCAGCCGCCGCGGCATCGTCAGGCCGTAGTCGCGTTCCAGCAGGTACGCAATGCCGCCCTTGCCGGACTGGCTGTTGACGCGAATCACGGACTCATAGGTGCGGCCGAGATCGCGCGGATCGATCGGCAGATACGGCACTTCCCAGATGTCGCCGTCGCGCCGCGCGGCGAAGCCCTTCTTGATCGCATCCTGGTGCGAGCCGGAGAACGCCGTGAACACCAGGTCGCCGACGTACGGATGCCGCGGATGAATCGGCAGCTGATTGCAGTACTCCACGCTGCGCGCGGCTTCGTTGATGTTCGAGAAATCCAGGCCCGGGTGCACACCCTGGCTGTAGAGATTGAGCGCGAGCGTCACGATGTCGACGTTGCCGGTGCGCTCACCGTTGCCGAACAGCGTGCCTTCGACGCGGTCCGCACCCGCCATCACAGCGAGCTCCGCTGCGGCCACGGCAGTACCGCGATCGTTGTGCGGATGGACCGACAGCACGATCGAATCGCGCCTCGCAATGTGACGACCGAACCATTCGATCTGGTCGGCGTAGATGTTCGGCGTCGCCATCTCGACCGTCGCCGGCAAATTGATGATCACCTTGCGCTCGGGCGTCGGCTGCCAGACCTCATTCACGGCGTCGCAGATCTCGACCGCGAAGTCGAGCTCGGTGCCGGTGAAGCTCTCGGGGCTGTACTCGAAGCGCCAGTCGGTACCGGTTTGCGCGCGGGCAAGATCGCGCACGCAGCGCGCCGCCTGCACCGCGATGTTGACGATCCCGGGCCGGTCGAGGCCGAACACGACGCGCCGTTGCACAGTGGACGTGGAGTTGTACAGGTGCACGATGGCGCGCTTCGCGCCGCGCAGCGACTCGAACGTGCGCTCGATCAGCTCCGGGCGCGCCTGCGTCAGCACCTGCACGATGACGTCGTCCGGGATGAGATTGCGCTCGATCAGCTCGCGCACGAAGTCGAAGTCGGTCTGCGAGGCCGCGGGGAAGCCGACTTCGATTTCCTTGAAGCCGGTACGCACCAGCAGGTCGAACATGCGGCGCTTGCGGGCCGCGTCCATCGGCTCGATCAGCGCCTGGTTGCCGTCGCGCAGGTCGACGCTGCACCACAGCGGCGGCGCGGCGATCACTTTGTCGGGCCAGGTGCGCGCAGCCAGGTCGATCGGCGCGAACGAGCGGTACTTGTTTGTAGGATCCTGCAACATCGTAGGCATTCCTGTGCTTGGGCGGCCCGCGCCGCGTAGGCAGACGGAGTTCGAGCGAGTTTTTTGAGGCGCCAGTCCCTGGCGATGCTTGGAGAGTTTGCGTCTTAGCGACGCAGGTGCAGGCGCGCACGCAGCAGCTCACTGCCTCGGAGGGGCAGAGCGGACTGTTGCTGGTTCGTGCGCATGGGCGGGAATCTAGCAGCAGCCCGCCGCCCGAGGCAAGCTAGGCAGCCATGGAAACCCGCCTCCTCGCAGTCACCGCCGCTCTGCTGTGCCTGATTGCCCCAATTCAGGGCGCGGCCCAGGTCGCCGACTTCAAGGTCGCGTGGATCACGATCGGTGAGGTGGATTCAGGGGCGGGACGCGAGGCGGCGACGCTGCAGCCCGGTACGAAGGTGGCGCGCGTGGATGTGCAGCCGACCATCATCGAAGTCGCGGTCGGCAAGCAGGTCTGCATCGCCTCGTTGCAGATCCTGGCATTCGCCGCGGACGGACGCCCGATCGCAGGGGTGCCGCTGGTGATAGCGGTGCGCCAGGATCACAAGCCGCAGCTGCAGCTCACGCACTTGCAGGGAATCTGCATGCGGCCCGCGCGCAAGGGCGAGTACCCGATTCGCTTCACGAGCAAGCTGCCAGCGACCGACGACACTCTGCGTGGCGCACAGGTCTTCCTGCGCGCTTCGTAGGTCAGGCCCATGGCGGCCACACATAGCGCAGCTCCGGCAGACACAGTCCCTGCGCTATGGGTCTGGTGGCGCTCTCCACGACCCTGCCCCCTTGTCGGTCGTAAAAGCGGCGAGCGACCAGGTTGCGCTCGACGCACCACAGGTGCATGGGCGCGTCGGGCATCATCTTCGCCGTCCAGGCCCGCGCTGCCTGGAAGAGCGCAAACCCAGTGCCTGTGCCTTTGAGCTGCGGATTCACATGCAAGTTGTCGAGTCGCGCTCCCCAGGCGGGCTCTTCGTCCAGCAATACGCAGACGAATCCGAGCAACCTCGACTCGTCATCGAGTGCCTTCAGCACCAACCGTCGTTCGGGCTCTGCAGCGCTGAAGCGCTTGCTCCAGAACCAAGTGCGATCGCGCAGCACGTCATCGTCCAGGTACTCATCCGTGAGCAGGCCGCGATAGGCGGTGCGCCAGCTCTGCGCGTGGAGCAGAGCAATTGCAGCTGCATCGGCTGAAGTTGCGGGTATAAGGACTTTCACGCGGCTTTCACAGCTCCGCTCACTCGGCTGTCACGTGCGCCCGGCAAAGTGCCACCATGACAAGCAGACAGCAACAGGAGCTCAGAGCCATCGGCGTGATGTTCGAGGGTGTAGCGGCTATCTGGTATTCGCGGTCTGCACGATTTCCGCAACTCTGGAGCAACACTCATGAAACTCTTAAGCCGTTTGAAGGGCGCCTTCGAGGGCGCCTTGCTCGTCGCCACCACGCTCGTGATGGCCGTACCTTTGCTGGCCATGCTGGAGCCGGCCGCTAGGGTCGTGCACTAAAGAGAAAGGTCGCCGATCCAGTCGCGCTTAGGGTCGCCGGACACGAGGAAATGCGGGTTCAGCAGCTCGGTTTTGGCGTTGTATCGCAACGGCTGGCCGTCGGTCTGAATGACGCGCCCGCCGGCGGCTTCGACGACTGCCTGCGCGGCGGCCGTATCCCATTCGCTGGTCGGTCCGAAGCGCGGATAGAAATCCGCGCTGCCTTCGGCGACCAGGCAGAACTTGATCGAGCTGCCCACCGCCACGAGCTGATAGGGCTCGAGGCGCGGCAGATAGCGGTCGAGCACTGCATCGCGATGGGAGCGGCTGCCGACGATGCGCAACGGCGTTGGCGCCGGCACCGTCGTGTGGATCGGGAGTGCCGCTTCGCGTTGGACTTGCCGGGTTGCGCCGACACCGCGCACGCCCGTGTACGTCGTACCGCTGACCGGCACGTGCACGACGCCGAGCACCGGATCGTGCCCGTCGATGAGCGCGATGTTGACCGTGAATTCGCCGTTGCGCGAGACGAACTCCTTGGTGCCGTCGAGCGGATCGACCAGCCAGTAGCGCCGCCACTGACCTCGTTCGCTGTAAGGAATGTCACTCGCCTC
>Ga0111539_10009934_pt1 | contig 12003 bp, 6 predicted proteins | sample RhiMethybrSRZTD1_FD_79667 | JGI IMG/M metagenome (GOLD analysis project Ga0111539, IMG submission 79667) | Populus rhizosphere microbial communities from Tennessee, USA - Rhizosphere MetaG P. TD hybrid SRZTD1 (version 2) (version 2) | ecosystem: Host-associated > Plants > Roots > Rhizosphere >...
ACGGCCCAGACGTCGGCGTCGGGGTTGGCCATCTTGGCGCCGATGGCCGCCGGCAGCGCGAATCCCATCGTGCCGAGACCACCCGACGTGATGAGCGTGCGCGGCTTCTCGTGGTGGTAGTACTGCGCCTCCCACATCTGATGCTGACCGACGTCGGTCACGACAACGGCGTTGCCGTGCGTGGCGCGCCAGAGGTCGTTGATCACGTGCGCCGCATACAGGTGCCCGTCATCCGGAAGTTTCTGGATGTCGCGCACCGCGGAGTCGCCCTTCAGCTCGTCGATGTGGCCGGTCCAGTCGGCGACGTCGAGCCGCTCGAGCGACGATGTCCATGCGTGGAGCACGTCCTTCACGTCGGCGACGAGGCCGACGTCCACCGGCACGTTCTTGCCGATCTCGGCCGAGTCGATGTCCACGTGGATCTTGCGCGCGCTCTGCGCGTACGTCTTCAGGTTGCCCGTGACGCGATCGTCGAACCGCATGCCGACGGCAATCAGCAGGTCGGCTTCCTGAATCGCGGTGTTGACCCACGCTTCGCCGTGCATGCCCATCATGCCGAGGTTGAGCGGATGCGACGCCGGCAGCGCGCCGATGCCAAGCAGCGTGACGGCGGCCGGGATGCCCGTCAGGTCGATGAACGCGCGCAGCTCCTCGCAGGCGTTGCCGAGCAGGATGCCGTGTCCGACGAGCAGCAGCGGCCGCTTCGCCACGCGCATAAGGTCCATCGCCTCGCGCAGACCGGCATCCGTGGCGCCGGACGGCTTGCGGACGATGTGCGGCGAGGGCGCCGCGGCGTCGTAGTCGAACACGCACGACGACTGCTGCGCGTCTTTCGTGATGTCGATGAGCACGGGCCCCGGCCGGCCCGACTTGGCGACGAGAAACGCCTCGCGGACCGTTGCGGCCACTTCGTCGGCGCGCGTGACGAGGTAGTTGTGCTTCGTCACCGGCAGCGTGATGCCCGTGATGTCCGTCTCCTGGAACGCGTCGGAGCCGATCAGGCGGCTGCCGACCTGGCCCGTGATGCAGACAATCGGCGACGAATCCATCATCGCGGTGGCGATGCCGGTGACCATGTTCGTGGCGCCCGGCCCGCTCGTCGCGACCGCGACGCCGACCTTGCCGCTCGCGCGCGCGTAGCCGTCGGCCATGTGCGTCGCACCCTGCTCATGCCGCACGAGCACGTGCCGAAGCGGATACTTCAGCATCGCGTCGTACGCGGGCAGGATCGCGCCGCCGGGGTAGCCGAAAAGATCGGTCACGCCCTCACGAACGAGGCAATCCCACAGTATTTCTGCGCCAGTCAAACGCTGCGTCATGACATCCTCTGCGACTTGAAACTCTGAACTTGGAACTCTGAACTTCGGACTGTGAACCGCGAACCCCAGTTCAGAGTTCGAAGTTCAGAGTTCGAAGTTGCCGTACTACCCCGTCACGGCGCCGACGGCCGCCGACGACACGAGCTTCGCGTACTTCGCGAGCACGCCGGTCGTCGTGCGCGGCGGCGGCGGCGTCCACTCGCGCCGGCGTGCGTCGAGCTCGGCCGCCGGCACTTCCAGATCGATCTTTCGGCTGATCTCGTCGATCGAAATCGCGTCGCCGTCTTCGACCAGCGCAATCGGTCCGCCCGACGCGGCTTCCGGCGCGACGTGGCCCACCATGAACCCTCGCGTGGCGCCGGAGAATCGGCCGTCGGTCACGAGCGCGACGGTGTCGCCGAGGCCCGCGCCCATGATCGCCGCGGTGACCGCGAGCATCTCCCGCATGCCGGGTCCGCCTCGCGGACCTTCGTAGCGAATGACGATGACGTCGCCCGCGCGGATCTGTCCGGCGCGAACGGCCTCGAACGCGGCTTCCTCGCCGTCGAACACGCGCGCCGGACCGCGATGACTGGTTCGCGTGTGGCCAGCGACCTTCATCACCGACCCTTCGGGCGCGAGGGAGCCCGAGAGAATGACCAGGCCGCCGGTGGGAGAGAGCGGCGCGTCGAGCGCGCGCACCACCTGCTGTCCGGATGTTTCCGCGGCGTGCGACGCTTCTTCGCCGAGCGTGCGGCCGGTGACGGTCATCGCGCCCCCGTCGAGCGCGCCGAGATCGATCAGACGTTTCGCGACGAGCGCGTTGCCGCCCGCCCGATGCAGATCGGTCGCGACGAAGCGTCCGCCAGGCTTGAGGTCGGCAATCCAGGGGACGGCCGCGCTGATGCGATCGAACGAGGCGAGGTCGAGCGTGACGCCGGCCTCGCGGGCAATCGCCAGGAGGTGCAGCACGGCATTCGTCGAGCCGCCGGTGGCGGCGACCGACGCGATCGCGTTCTCGAACGCCGCGCGCGTCAGGATGTCGCGCGGACGCACGCCGCGTTTCACCAAGTCGACCGCGAGCGTGCCGGCGTCGCGGCCGACCGCCGCTTTCGCGGGATCAATCGCCGGCACGTTGTTCGCGCCCATCGGCGAGAGGCCGAGGAACTCGCAGACGCCGGCCATGGTGTTGGCGGTGAACTGTCCTCCGCACGCGCCCGCGCCCGGGCAGGCTACGTTCTCCAGCGCCGTCAGCTGCGGCGTCGTCATGCGTCCGGCCGCGTGCGCGCCGACGGCCTCGAACACGTCCTGGATGGTGACGTCCTTGCCGGCGTTGTGCCCCGGCGCGATGGACCCGCCGTAGAGCACGAGGCCCGGCACGTTGATGCGGGCGAGGGCCATCGCGGCGCCCGGAATCGTCTTGTCGCAGCCGACGAGCGCGATGACGCCGTCGAGCTGGTTGCCGTCCACGACCATCTCGATCGAATCGGCGATCAGCTCGCGGCTCACGAGCGACATGCGCATGCCGAGCGTGCCCATCGTGATGCCGTCGGAGATCGAGACGGTGTTGAACTCCATTGGCGTGCCGCCGGCTTCACGGATGCCGTCGCGGACGTGCTGCGCCAGGGTGCGCAAGTGGTAGTTGCAGGGGCCGATTTCGATCCAGGTGTTGGCGATGCCGATCAGGGGCCGGGAGAGGTCCCGATCCGTGTATCCAACGGCCTTCAGCATGGCCCGAGCCGGGGCCCGGTGCGGCCCGTCCACAAGGGTGGCGCTCCGGCGTTTTGGGCCGTTTTCAGTCACTCAAGAGTTATATCGGCCGGTTCATGTATTTCACAAGGACATAATGTTTGGTTGTGAATCACTTATTCTTATGGGGTCCAAGGGCACCCAGCCCGCCTTTCGCACGGCAGGCGCCTTTCAGCGCCCAGCCGTGAAATGATCTCCCCCCATGTCCTCCGATCTTGACTCGCTCCGACAGTCCCTGGATGCCATTGACGAGGGAATCGTGGACCTGCTGGCGAGACGGCAGGAGGCGGTCCGGGAGGTGGCGGCGTTCAAGGGGCGGACGAACGCGCCGCTGCGGGACGTGCTGCGCGAAACGCGGCAGATCGCCCGCCTGGCCGAGCACGCCCGCGGCCGCGGCCTCGACGAGATGTTCGTGATCCGCGTGTTCCGCGAGATCGTCGATTTTTCGGTCCGGACGCAGGAGGTCCACCTCGGCGCGCCGTCGGCGGCGGAGAGCACGCGGCCCCTTACGGTGGCGTTCCAGGGATCGGAGGGCGCGTTCAGCCACATCGCGGGGCGCCGGTACTTCGGGCCGCGCCGGCCGTCGGTGACCTATCGGGGCTTCGCGAGCTTCCGCGCGATGCTCGAAGCCGTCCGCACGGGCGACGTGGACAACGCGATGCTGCCGATCGAGAACACCACGTCAGGATCCGTGCACGATGCGTACGATGCGCTCTCGCACACCGACCTCGCCATCGTCGGCGAAGAAGTCCTCCGCATCGAGATGTGCCTGATCGGCCTCGCCGACGTGCCGCTGGAGCGGCTGCAGAAAGTGTTCTCGCATCCGCAGGCGCTCTCGCAGTGCACGGCCTTTCTCGCGTCGCTGCCGCACGTGACGGTGGAGTCGTTCACCGACACGGCGATGAGCGTCGAGCGCGTGAAGCAGGGCGGCGACGCCACGCAGGCGTGCATCGCGAGCGCCGAGGCGGCCGCGCTGCACGGCCTGCACATCCTGCGCCGCGACATCGCGAACCACAAGGAGAACTACACGCGGTTTCTGGTGATCGCGCGCGAGCCGGAGCCGTGGGACCCGCGCGTCCCCTGCAAGACGTCGGTGATGTTCGCCACGCACCACGAGCGCGGCGCGCTGCTCGCGTGCCTGAACGTGCTCGCCGGACACAACCTCAACCTGACGAAGCTCGAGTCGCGTCCGAGCCCCGGCCGGCCGTTCGAGTACCTGTTCTACGCCGACTTCGAGGGCAACGTCGCCGACGCGAACGTACAGCGCGCGCTCGACGAGATCGCGGGACTGACGAAATCGCTCAAGGTGTTCGGGTCGTATCCGGTGCGGACAAGAACTTGATCAACTTAGAAGTTAGAAGACAGAAGCCAGAAGTAAGCCAGAAGTAAGCCAAAAGGCCCCTTACTTCGCCCCTTACTTCTGTCTTCTGGCTTCTAACTTCTAACTTGATCAGTAACTACTCAGGCTCGGATCTACGTCTTTGATCCACTGTAGTATCCCGCCCTTTAGATTCTTCGCGTTCGTGATGCCGTGCTCGCGAAGAATGTTCACGGCCTTCGCGCTGCGAACGCCCGAGCGGCAATGGACGATGATTTCGGGGCCGTTCGCTCCCTGCGGAATTTCGCCGAGACGCTTCTGCAGTTCCCCAAGCGGAATGAGCGTCGAGTCCGGAATACGGCAGATGTTGAACTCGTTCGGTTCGCGCACGTCGAGGATCCAGATGTTGGCCTTCGCGTCGATCTGCGCCTTGAGTTCGAGCGGCGTTTCTTCCAGCTCCTTCGGCAGCGTGCCGGATGCCTGCGCCTTGACCTGCGGCGTGAGACCGCAGAACTGCTCGTAGTCGATGAGCTTCGTCACCGTCGGGTGATCGCCGCACACCGGGCACTCCGGATCGCGCTTGAGCTTCAGCGTGCGCACCTTCATCTGCAAGGCGTCGTAGAGCAGCAGCCGCCCGATGAGTGGCTCGCCCGCGCCGATGATGAGCTTGATGGCTTCGGTCGCCTGGAGCGTGCCAATCGTGCCCGGCAGCACGCCGAGCACACCGCCCTCGGCGCAGCTCGGGACCAGGCCCGGCGGCGGCGGTTCGGGATACAGGCAGCGGTAGCACGGCCCGTTCTTCGCGCCGAAGATCGAGACCTGTCCGTCGAAGCGGAAGATGCTGCCGTACACGTTCGGCCGTCCGGTCAGCACGCACGCGTCGTTGACGAGATAGCGCGTCGGGAAGTTGTCGGCGCCGTCCACGATGATGTCGTAGGCGCGGAAAATCTCCAGTGCGTTCGACGAGTTCAGCATCGTCTCGTGCGTGATGACGTTGAGATCGGGATTGAGCGCGCGGAGCCGTTCGCTCGCCGCTCGCAATTTCGGACGGCCGACGTCGGCTGTCGTGTACAGCACCTGCCGCTGCAGGTTGCTGAGGTCCACGACGTCGAAGTCCACGAGGCCGATCGTGCCCACGCCCGCCGCCGCCAGGTAGAGCGCCGACGGCGATCCGAGTCCGCCGGCGCCGACGCACAGCACGCGCGCCGCCTTCAGCTTCTGCTGACCCTCGACGCCGACCTCCGGCATGATCAGGTGCCGGCTGTACCGCTGGACTTCGTCCTTGCTCAGCGCGCGTTCTTCCGTCGCGGCGCCCGATCCGCCAGCGACCGACGGGACGATGCTGAGCGTGTCGGCGTCCTTGACGGGCGTCTGTTCCTTGCTCAGGTACCGGATGTCTTCGTCGTTGAGGTAGACGTTCACGAAGCTGCGCAGCTTGCCCTGCTCGTTGAACAGGTGATGGCGCAGTTCGCCGTGCGCGGCCACCAGGTTCTGGAGGACTTCGCCGACGTTCGCGCCGGCCACCTGCACGGTCGGCTGCGAATCGGTGAACGGACGGAGCGGCGTCGGAATGAACACGGTCGTGGGCATTTTCAGATCCTCAGAGGTCAGATTCTGACCCCAAAACACGAAAGCCCGGAACGGTTGTGCGTTCCGGGCCGAAAGTCACGGCTTGCGAGGTGCGCGCGAGCTGGCTACGCGCAGGCAGGCAAATCGGGCTTGGTGCGGCCCATGGTGGGCCGACAACAGGGGCACCCGAAGGCCTGCGCTCGGCAATACATCATCTGTTGATACCGCACGGGCAGGAACATCGTCAAGTTTCGGTGTCTAGGCCCTCAGCACTTCGCCGCGTGGATCGATGCCGAGCGCCGGCGGCTCGTCTTCGACCAGATACTCGAACTGCTGGCGGAACTGCTCGGGCGTGAGGTGCGCGATCGCGGCAAACTTCGCCAGCTCGGCCGCGTCCTCGAAGTCGTCGCGGCGCAGCCGAATCATGTAGCGCCGGGCGATCGCATAGCGCGTGGACGTCGTGTCCACCAGACGCACGCGCGTGCGGCCGGTCTCGCCGTCGATCATCTCCGCGAACGGGATCGGCACGAAGTGGCCGCCTTGCATGGAAATCATGGCCGCTCCGCCGCCCGAGATGAGGTACTTCGCGGCGCAGTAGCCCAGGTCGCGCGTGTACTCCATATCGAACGGGATGGGATCCGCGCAGCGCAGCTCGTAGCCGATGTTCTTCTCGGCGATCGTCATCTTGATGTCGAGCTCTTTCAGCCGCTTGCCGACGGCCGCCTTCAACACCTCGCCGAGGTTCACTTCCGCCAGGCGGATGTGGCCATGCTCGTCGCGCTCGACCTCGCCGAACGTCGCGAGATCCTCGGGCGCGAGATCCAGCGCCACGCCCTCGGCGATCACGGCGACGCCATCCTTGCGGCCGGACGCCAGGCGCTTGATGATCGCGCCGACCAGCGTGTCCACCACGCGCTGCACGCGAATGGGCGGTTGAAACTCTTCGGTGATCAGCGCGAGCGTCGCGCCGGCGGCCTTGCTGATGCCGAGGCCGAGATGCCCGGCCTTGCGGCCCATCGCGATCACGAAGTACCACCGCGACGTGGTCTTCGCGTCCACCATCAGGTTCTGGACGATCTGCACGCCGTAGTGGCGGGCCGTCTGGTAGCCGAACGTGTCGATGTGCGCCGGCAGGTCGAGGTCGTTGTCGATGGTCTTCGGCACGTGGACGACGCGAATCGTGCCCGCCGCCCGCTCCTGCAGCTTCATCGCCGAAAACGCCGTGTCGTCGCCGCCGATCGTGATGAGCTGTGACACGCCGAGCTTCGTGAGCGATCCGATCACCTTGTCGAGCAGCGCCGGGTCTTTCGTCGGGTTCGCGCGCGCGATGCCGAGCATCGAGCCGCCCCGGAAGTGAATGCGGCTGACCGCGTCGATCGTGAGCGGCGTCACATGGTCCGTGTCGCCCTTCATGATCCACTCGAAGCCGTCGCGGATGCCGACGACGTCCACTTCCTCGAGGCGCGCGCGGATCGTGGCCGCGCCAATGACGCTGTTGATGCCGGGCGCGGGACCGCCCCCGACCAGAATGGCGAGCTTGTTAGGAGAACTCATGAGAAAGTGAAATGTTAAATGTCCAAAGGGTAATCGGGGTGGTGAGCTTCAATTCTACCCATTACCGATTACCTACCGATTACCCATTTCACATTTCACTTTTCACATTCCACATTGCGGCTCACTTGACCTCTTTCAGGTAGACGTTCCTGAACTCGACTTTCATCGGATCGCCCATGTGCATCTGGAAGCCGATCAGGCCCTTCGTCATCCGGTTCGCCTGGTCGTCGTCGATGAAGAGCGCCGTGACGTGGCCGTTCAGGATGTGGGTCAGCGTCGTGCCGCGGGCGTTGACTTCGAATTGATTCCAGTCGTTCACCTTGATCAAGGCCTTCAGCGCGTCGCTCGATTCGAGTGACCCGATCTGGCTCGACGCGGTCTCGCCCTGCGCGAGGTTCGGGCCGCCGTTGCATTGGCCCTTTTTCACCGTGTTCGACCCCGAGTAGCCGACCATGCCGCGGCGGGCCAGGAACGTGCGGCCGCGCTCTTCGTACAGCATCCCGGTGTACTGATTGCCGAAGTCGATGTCGGCCTGGTAGCCGCACAGCACCCACTTGCCCGTGACGCCGGTCGTGAGCTGCTTGCTGCGGTACTGCACGCCGCTGTTGGTGGAGTTGATCCGGAACTCGACTTTCAGGGTGAAATCCGCCGGCTCGCCGCCGCGCCAGATCATGAACGTGTTCTCGGTGACCTTCTTCGTTGCGGTGCTTTCGCCGACGATGGCGCCGCCCTCGACGCGCCAGAACGTCGGGTCGCCGTCCCAGCCCTTGAGCGTAGTGCCGTCGAAGATCTTCGTGTAACCCGCGTAGTTGTCGTACGCGAGCGGCGGCACCTGCGCGCGGACCAGCAGGGAACCGGCCATCGCAAACGCAATCGCGGCGATCGACAGAAGACGCAGGTTCTTTCGACGTGAAGTGGCGGCAGTCGTGGTCATCATCGCAGCTCTCCGGGAAATGACGTACCGACGAAACGACGACACGCGCTCAGCGCGCGGTCAGAAGAAACGCGAGCAGATCCTCGAGCTGCTGCTCGTTCAGATCCTTGACGAGCCCTTCCGGCATCAGCGACGTGGTCGCCTTGCTGCGCTCCTTGATGTTGGCGACGGGGATGGTCGTGGGCTTGTCGGGCGCATCGGACGTGCGCACGAGCACGCGCGTGGCGTTCTCGAACGAGACGATGCCGCTCACGATCGTCCCGTCGTTGAGCTCGAAGACGGTGACTTCGTACTGATCGGAGATCGTTTTCGACGGTGTCCGGATCGCCTCGAGCACGTCCGCCCGCTTGAACCGGCTCGCCAGCGTCGTCAGGTCCGGGCCCACGTCGCGTCCGATGTCGGCGACGCGATGACAGCCGCTGCAGATCTTCTCGAAGTGCGCCTGGCCGGCCTTGCCATCGCCCTTGAGGCGCGGCGCCGCGGGCAGCGTGTCGATGGCGGGCGCGGTCTGCGCGCCCGGCGCGGGCGTGTGCGCGGAGATGCGGGCGGCGAACGTCGCGCTGACCGTCAGAAACGCGATGGAACCGGACACGAGCATCAATCTCATGCCCACAATCTACTCCCAGGTGTAGGATGCGCGCGAGTGTCAACCTCCCGGAGGGTCTCATGAGCCGTCACAGGGTGCTCGTCGCGGGTCTCACATGCGTGCTTGCCTGGGCGGGCGGCGCCATCGCGCCCGGCGCCCAATCGACATCGGCATCGCCGCAGGCCGCGGCGCCGGCGGGTCCGATCAAACTTGCGCGCCATCCCGACTACCACGCCGGCAAGGTCGCGTTCAGCTACATGGGCGACATCTGGACGGCGAACGACGACGGCAGCGGGGTGGTGCACCTGACCGACAACACCGCGCGCGACGTCTATCCGCGTTTTTCGCCGGACGGACGCTGGATCGCGTTCTCGTCGAATCGCTACGGCAACTACGACGTCTTCGTCATCTCGGCGACGGGCGGCGTGCCGCGGCGGCTGACGTATCACTCTGGTGGCGACGACGTCGTCGGCTGGACGCGCGACTCGATGCGGGTGATCTTCCGTTCGGCGCGCGGTGACGGTGCATTTCCGACGGTGGCCGTGCTGTATGAAGTGCCCGTCACCGGCGGACAGGAACAGCCGCTCCCGGTGGATTGGGGTTTCTCCGGCGACTACTCGCCCGACGGCAAGCAGTTCGTCTTCAACCGACATCCCGCCGTCTGGTCGCGCAAACACTATCGCGGCAGCTATGCGGCCGATCTGTGGATCGCGGATCTCGGCGCGAAGACGTACCGGGCGCTCCTCGGTGACGAGGACTACAACCGCTACTGGCCGATGTGGGGCGCCGACGGCAACATCTACTTCGTCGGCGATCCGGTGGCGAACGAGAAGACGATCAAACCGGGCGCCGCCGACGTCTTCAAGAGCGCGAACAACATCTATCGCGTGGCGGCGAGCGGGCCGGGACAGCCCGCGCAGGTGACGCGACACACAGACGGCAGCCTTTTCTGGCCGTCGATGTCGAGCGACGGCAAGGTCATCGTCTACGAGGAGAACTTCGGGATCTGGAAGCTCGACGTCGCGTCGGGGCGCACGAACGAGATCAAGCTGCAGATTGCCACCGACGAGAAAGAGAACGAGTTCGCCGTCGAGACCGTGGAGAACGACGTGGACAGCTTCGACATCTCTCCGTCGGGCCAGCGCGCGGTGATCTCCGTCCGCGGACAATTGCTGACGATCGCGACCAACCGCGGCGACATCACGCGCCTGGCGCCCGACGCCATGGCCTCGCGCAGCCAGTCGCCGCAGTGGTCGCCCGACGGGAAGTCCATCGCCTTCGTGTCCGATCGATCGGGCCGCGACGAAATCTGGCTGAGCGATCCTGACGGACGCGAGCTGAAGAAAATCACGGACCTCGACAACGAAAAGGGCGCGTTGGAGTGGGCGCCCGACTCGAGCCGCCTGCTCTACACGACCGCGGACAAGCGGCTGTACAGCTACGGCGTCGCGGACGCGCGCACGTCGGTGGTCGCGTCGAGCGACGTCGCGCGCATCGGCTCGATTGCCGTGTCGCCCGACAGCAAGTGGGTCTCCTTCTCGCGCATGGATCGGACGCTTCGCTCGCACGTGTACATCGTGCCGATTGGCGGCGGCGAGGAACGGCACGTCTCAGACGATCGGTTGCTGTACTCGGAGAGCAACGCCGTCTGGACCGCCGATGGCCGCTACCTGGTCTTCACGTCCACCGAAGGCGCATCGAACGGCATTGCCACGCAGGGCGGCATCACGACGACGATGGAGCTGTGGGCGCTGCCGCTGCGCGATCAGGATCGCGATCCGCTGAATCGCGACATCGACAGCGAGGCGGAAGCGATCGCCGCGGAAGCTGCGGCGCGCGGCCGTGGCGCTGCGGCAGCCGCCGGACAACCGGTGGCTGTGCAGATCGACTGGAACAACCTTGCGCGGCGCGCGCGGCAGGTCACGGTGCCCGGCGACACGCTCGGCGGACTCGTGGCGGCGCCGTCGGGATCGTCGGTCGCCCTCAGCGTGTCGGGCGGCGCGGGTGGACGTGCGGGCGGCGCCGCCGCCGCCACCGCGGGCCTCTACATCGTCAACGTCGAGTCCGGCCAGGCGACGCGCGCGCCGGCGCCGGCAGAGGGCGCGGGCCGTGGCGGACGCGGCGGCGGTGGTGGGGCGCCGGGTGGCGGGGGAGGCGCCGGCGCCGTGTTCTCGCGCGATGGCCGCACGCTGTACTTCCGATCGGGATCCGGACTGTTCGCGGCCACGGTGCCGGCCAATGCCGGCGCGGCGGCTGGAGCGGGCGGTGGCGCTGCGGGTGGACGAGGTGCGCGGGGCGGTGGTGCCGCGCCCGCAGGCGCGGCTCCGGAACCGCAGGGCGGCGGCGGTAACGCGACGGCGCGGCAGGTGACGTACACCGCGACGCTGCAGACGGACAAGCGGGCGCTTCGCGCGCAGGTCTTCAACGAAGGCTGGCGCATCATGAAGAACCGTTTTTACGACGCGGAGATGCACGGCGCGAACTGGGCCACGCTGCGCACGACGTACGCGCCGCTGCTCGAGTACCTCGTGGACGAAGAAGAGCTGCACACGGTCATGATGATGATGATCGGCGAGCTCAACGCGTCGCACACCGGCGTGAGCGGCGGCCCGTCGGATGCGGGACCGTCCACCGGTCAGACACGGCAGCCGGGCTTCACGCTGAAGAACGATCCGTCGGGCTTCTATCGCGTCGATCACATCTTCAAGACGGGTCCCGCCGATCACGACTACGTGAAGATTCGCAGCGGCGACTACGTCATCGCGCTCGACGGCCGAGATTTGAAGACCAGCGACAACTACTGGCAGTACCTGACGCTGCCGGGATCGGGCAAGCAGCGCTGGCAGCTCAACGACAAGCCGTCGAAGGACGGTGCGTGGGAGGTGGCGATCACGCCGATCACCGGCGCCGCGTTTGGCGATTTGCAGTACGCGCGCTGGGTGGACGAGCGGCGCGCGATGGTGGAGCAGCTCAGCAACGGCGACATCGGGTATCT
>Ga0111539_10009936_pt1 | contig 12001 bp, 4 predicted proteins | sample RhiMethybrSRZTD1_FD_79667 | JGI IMG/M metagenome (GOLD analysis project Ga0111539, IMG submission 79667) | Populus rhizosphere microbial communities from Tennessee, USA - Rhizosphere MetaG P. TD hybrid SRZTD1 (version 2) (version 2) | ecosystem: Host-associated > Plants > Roots > Rhizosphere >...
CCGGCCGCCGCGCCCGCCGCGCCCGATGACGGCGCGCAGGCAGCGGCCGGCTTCGACAAGCTGTTCCTGCACGACCCCTGCTCGGGGCCGTACCCGCCCCAGCCCGACACCTGCGCCCACGAACGCCGGCACGAGAAGTCGTTCACGTTCGGGGGAACGCCGGGCAAGGTCTACGACGTCACGCTGCACATCCGCGGCATCTTCGAGCCGACGATCATCAAGGACGCCGAGACGCCCTATCCCGACCATCCCTACTTCAAGGTCGGCGGCACCGTCGACGCGATCGACTGGTCGCACTGGCACATCGAGGTCTCCGAGCCCAAACAGACCTACTGGCTCAACCACTATCCGAAGTTCTCGCACACCATCTACAAGGAGGACTACGAGGCGACCATCCCGGTGGCCGCCGGCGCGACCGTCGTCGTCCGGGTGATCGACGGCAACGATCGCCAGATCGACAACGGCAAGACGACGGGGCCGGACCGCCAGCAGATCATCGCGGGCGTGGCGGACAAGCCGCTCGAAGGTCAGATGTTGCGTCTCGACGTGGTCGGCGTCAAAGCGCGCTGACCCTCACATCTCGAGCATCAGGCCGCCCAGCCAGGTGGTGTCGCCGACGCGCAGCGCGGACGACGACCCGAACCCATCCAGCGCGCTGTGAGCGACCTCGAAGAAGATGGCGAGCTGGTTGACGCCGGTCTCCATGTCCATGGTGTGGGCGCCCTCCGGGTCGATGAATGACAGATCCAGGCTGACGCCGGCGGCGGCGTTCCAGCCCAGCGTCTGGCCCGAGGTCGACGCGCTGCGGGCGGTGTCGTCGACCGACCAGAGCGCGCAGCCGAGACCGACCTTCGCGTACGGGACCAGCGGAAAGCCGAGACGTGTGCGCAGCAGATCGGCGCGGTAGATGGCGGCCAGCGAGAGCGGAATGATCCGCAAGCTGGTCTCGTCGCCGGTGCGCGTGACGTGATCGACGGCGAGCGCGCTGGCGGTCGCCTTGTAGTACCCGACACCGAAGCCGATCGCCCAGGTGCCGCCCCGGTGCGAGAGCTGGCGATCGATCTCCAGGCCGGCCATGAGGCGCTTCTTCGAGGAGAACACCTGCTCGAACGGACGCGCCGACTGGCCGCGGTCGGCGAGCTCGCTGTCGACGTCCGGGTAGTAGGGCCCGAAGCGCAGCTCCACGTTCCAGCCGCGGGGCGACTCGCCCCGCGCCCGGTGATCGCCGAGCGCCAGCGCCGTCGGCTTCCATCCGGAGCTGTCGCCCTCGCCGGCGCCGGCCGTCGTGGCGCGCAATGCGATCAGCGTCCCCACGCCGATCGAGAGCAGCAACGCCCACGTCCCGGCGCGGCGCCGGCGAGGGCGGACACGCCCCCTCCTTCCCAGAGTCCAGACCAGTGCCAGCCCGACGACACTCGCGATCACCCCGCGACCGTAGGCGCGCGACCCGCCCGCGATCGCGCAGCCGGCCAGCCCGCCGCCGCCCGCTTCCTTGTAAAGGTCGTCGAATCCCAGCGTTGGTCCCGGCGTCGCCTCGGCGACGGCCGACGGTGCGCTGGCGGTGCCGTCGCCGCCGACCGAAACCACCGCCACCTGATAGCTGCTGCCGTTCTGCAGGCCCTGTACGCGCACTGAATGCGTGCCGGCGCCGATCAGACCGGAGCAGATCAGGGCGCCGTCGAGCGACGCGAACGGCCCGGTGCCGCCGCCGGACGGCGCGTCGGCGCAGATGTCGAACGCGGCGGCTGGCGGAGCGGTGAGCCCGGGCGAGCACAGCACCTGGTACCCCTGCAGCGACGCGCTGCCCGTCGGCGCGGTCCACGACACCAGCAAGCCGCCGTCGGCGGTCTGCGCCGTGACGGCCGTCGGCGGCTTGGGCCCGGCGCCGCCCAGGCTGATCGTGACCGACGGCTGGCTCGCGAGTCGCGCGCCGTTCAGACGAACGATCGCCCACAGCCGGCTGCTGGTGGCGGGCAGCGACGCGCAGCTCGCCCCCGGCGCCAGCGCGGCAAACACGTCGCTGGTCGACAGCGTCTCATCGGTCGCGGTGCGGGTCGCGGTCAGGGTCAGCGTGGATCCCAGCGAAGGACAGGCGGTCGCGTTGACGTTGTCGCAGTCGCTGCCGATCATCACGGTGGCGTCCAGGTCGTCGTCGCCGGCCAGCTTGGCGGCCCCCTCGCTGGTCAGGGACAACGTCACGCCGGCGCTGGTGGGACAGGCGCAGCGGCTCGCGCTGAAGAAGGTATCGCGCGCGTCGTCATCCAGCGGCGTGAAGTCGCCCGACGCCGAATCGATCCGCGACAACACCAGCGTGAAATCGCCGGCGCCGAGCGTCGCGTCCTGCGCGCGCGCGGGCGTCGCGGAGATCACGATCCCGACGATCGCCCCCGCCACCGACGCTGCGCTCATTCTCGACATGCAGGATCCCGTTTGCAACGGCGGGACCAGCCGCGCGATCCGCGCGCGCCGCCCGGCTCGGCGTCGCTCCGCGCCGCTGCCTGCCAATCTGTCGGCGCGCCCGCCGCGCGCGCTGCCCGAACGTCAGGCGCGCTCGCCGGGGTATGCTGCGCGGACGCCATGGCGGCCCTCCTGAGCCTGGCCTTCTTCTTGTCCGGGGCCGCGGCGCTGCTGTTCGAGGCGCTCTGGCTGCGGCGCGCCGGACTGATGCTCGGCAGCAGCGTCTGGGCGTCGAGCATCGTGCTCGCCGCGTTCATGACCGGGCTGGCGGCCGGTAACGGGCTGGCGGTCCGCTGGGCGGCGCGCATCCGCCGCCCGCTGCGCGCCTATGCGCTGCTGGAGCTCGGCGTCGGCGCGGCGGGGGCGGCGGCCGTCCTGGCGGCGCCGGCGCTGGCACCACTGCTCGCGCCGCTGTTCCGCGGGCTCGGCGGCGCGGCCGGGTTGATCGATCTGCTGCGCCTCGCCGTCGCGTTCGTGCTGGTGCTGCTCCCCACCACGGCGATGGGCATCACCCTGCCCGTCCTCACCCGCGCCGTCTCGCGCGACGGCCGCGACTTCGGTCCCGCGCTGGGCGGTCTCTACGGCTGGAACACGCTGGGCGGCGTGCTGGGCGCCGTCGCCGGCGAGCTGTGGCTGATCACGCCCCTCGGTCTGCGCGGGACCGCCTTCTGCGCGGCGGGGCTCAATCTGCTCGCGGCGGCCCTGGCCTGGTGGCTGTCGCGCCGGCAGGCGCCGGCGGTGGACAGCGCGCAACCGATCGGCGACCGTCGTGACCGGAACCGCCTCAGTCCGCGCGCGCTACGCCTGCTGGCGGCGGCCTTTCTCGCGGGCGCCGGCTTGCTCGCCCTGGAGGTGATCTGGTTCCGCTTCCTCCAGCTCTTTCTCTTCGGAACTGCGATGACGTTCGCGTTCATGCTGGCGGTGATCCTCCTCGGGATCGCAGCCGGCGGCCTGGGGGCGGCGTTGTGGCTGCGCCGCGATCCGGCCGGGCATCGCTGGCTGCCCGCCGTCGCGGGCGCAGCGGCGCTGGCCACGATCGTCGGCTACGCCGCCTTCTCGCCCTGGTATCGCGGCGCCGCCTTCTTCATCGCCCAGCCGGACGCCACGCTGGCGCTGTCGCTGCGCCTGATGCTCGCGACGTCCGTGCTCTCGGGCGTCATCTATACGTTCGCGGGCGCGGCCCTCCGCCAGGAGCTGTCCGGCGCCGGCGAAACCGCCGGGCACCTCACGCTGGCGAACACGGTCGGTTCGATGGCGGGCGCGCTTGGCGGGGGCTTCGTGCTCTTGCCGATGCTCGGCATGGAACGATCGATCTTCGTGGTCGCCGCCGGCTACGGCGTGGTGGCGGCGCTGTGCGGCCCGTGGCGTTCGGCGGACGCGTCCCGAAGCGTGCGTGTCGCGTGGTGGATATCGCTGGGAGCCGTCGCGCTGGCCCTGCTGCTGTTTCCGCGCGGCGCGATGGCGAGCCGCCACCTGCAGACCAGCCTCGCGCGCTTCCTGGACGAACAGACGCGGGTGGTCGCCCGGCGCGAGGGCGCCAACCAGACCACCACCACCCTGCGCCGCGAATGGGGCGGCGAGCCCGTCTCCCACCGGCTGGTGACCAACGGGCACTCCATGTCGGGGACGGACTTCGCGGACAGGCGCTACATGAAGCTGTTCGTCAACTGGGCGCTGGCCGTGAACCCGCGCATCAGGCAGGCGCTGCTGATCAGCTATGGCCTCGGTTCCACCGCCAGGGCGCTGACCGATACGCGCGCCCTGACCGTCATCGACGTGGTGGATGTCTCCCCCGAGATCCTCGGGATGGCGCCGGTCGTCTTCGCGCCCGGGCAGAGCCCGCTCGCCGATCCACGCGTTCGCGTGCACGTGGAGGACGGACGCTTCTTCCTGCAGACCAGCGCCGCGTCCTTCGATCTGATCACGGGCGAGCCGCCGCCCCCCAAGGCGGCCGGCATCGTCAATCTGTACAGCCGCGAATATTTCCAGCTGCTCCACGACCGGCTGAACGACGGCGGCGTCGCCACCTACTGGCTCCCGGTCGAGGAGCTCGCCGAGGACGACGCGCGCGCGATCGTGAGCGCGTTCTGCGCGGCGTTCGCGGACTGCTCGTTGTGGACGGGCGCGGGCGCGCACTGGATCCTGGCCGGCACGCGCGGCCTCCGCGCGCGCGCGACCGAGGAGGCGTTCGCGGCGCAGTGGCGCGACGACGTGGTGGGCCCCGAGCTGGTCCGCCTCGGAATCGAGCAGCCCGAGCAGCTCGGCGCGACGTTCCTCGCCGACGCCGAGCAGCTCGCGCCCTGGATCGCGGGGGTTCCCGCGCTGGAGGACGACCACCCGCACCGGCTTTCGCCGGGGCGCCCCGATCCGGCGCGGCAGGACTTCATCGAGCGCTGGATGGAGGTGACGGACGCGGCCGCGCGCTTCGAGCGCAGCACCCTGGTCCAGCGCCTGTGGCCGCCGGCGCTGCGCGACAGGAGCCGCGCGCTGTTCGCGCCCCAGCGGATCGTCAACGCGGTCACCTTCTGGCCGCCCCGGCCGCCCGGCCTCGAGGCGCTGCGCGATCTGCTCATTGAATCGACGCTCCGGACGTTGCCGCTGCTGGCCGCGGGCAGCAGCCCCGTCCTGCAGGAGATCAGTGCCCGCGCCTGGGCGACGGGGATGCGCTCGCCGGCGCTGGAGGCGCAGATGGGCGCGGGCGCCCTCGCCCGCCGCGACTACGCGGGGGCGGCGGCGCACTTCGCTGCCGCCGCGGCGCCGGGCGGGCGCGATGCGATCGGTGCCCGCGTGTACCAGGCCTTCGCGCTGCTGATGGCGGACAAGCCGGCGGACGCCCGCGCGGTCCTCGCCGCGATCGGGTCAGCGTCCGCGGCCAGTCCCGACGAGCAGCAGGGCCTGCGCTGGCTGCACGCGATGCTGGCGGATCCCTGACGCACGTCCGCCGCGCAGTGCCAGCGGTCACACCACACGATCCGGGCGTGGCCGGAGCGCCACGGCCCGTGCGCTGCGGCCGCACCGCGTGGCCGGTTTCGCGCCCGCGCTTCCACATTGGGCGCCTCCCCGCGTGGCATGTCCGTTGCTCAATCCCTGTCCACGGAGACAGTCAAATGGATGACGCGGACTACATGATCCTGACCGTGGCGGAAGCGCGAAAGATTCTCACCGACGGCGACCTCCGGAGCGACGTCGCCTTCCAGAACGACGTCAACAGATTGCTCGCGTCGCTCGAGGAGCTCTGCGACGCGGACCCCGCGCGGTCCCTCGCTGCCTGACCTGGCTAGCCCTTGCGGCTCGGCTTCCGCGACACCGGCCTGCGTGTCGATGCGGCCAGCGCCTCTTTCCAGTCTCCTTCGGTCAGTAATCCTTCCAGCTTGGCCATCGCAGCGTGCAGCGAGCGCCCCTGGCCCTGCATCGCGCTCCAGAGATCGCCAACCTCACGCGTGCGGTCGGCCATCGTTCGCAGCGTGAACGTGCGCGGGCCGACGACGCCGCGCTCGACCTCCTGCCAGGTGCAGGGCGCGGACACGGGCGCCCCGGGCTTCGGCCTCACGGCATAGACCGCCGCGAACGTGGCGCCAGCGCCGTTTCGACCGGTGTCCATGAAGATGCGGCCGTCGCGATCGGCCTTGATGAATTCCTGGGTGAAGACCTCGGGGTGCCGCTTGACCAGGACGGCGCCCGCGCCGTGGGCGAAGCGCCAGCTCGTCTCGAAACCGATCTCGCCCTGGAGCGGGACCAGGATGTGGAAGCCCTTGGAGCCCGACGTCTTGATGAACGACGGCAGCTCCAGCTCGTCCAGCAGGTCCCGCACCGAGAGCGCGGCCGCCCGCAACGTCTCCTGGTCGTCCGCGGCAGGGTCGAGGTCGAAGACGCAGACGTCCGGTTCGTGCAGCTTCGGGACGCGCGCGCACCAGACATGCGGCGTGATCGAGTTCTGATTGGCGAGCCACACCAGCGATCGCGCGTCGCCCACCAGCGGGTAGTGCACCGCCCCCGGTTCCTTGGCGCTGCGCTTCTCGACCTCCACGCGCTCCAGCCAGCTTGGAAATCCCTTCGCGACGTCCTTCTGGATGAACCCTTTCTTGTCGATGCCGGCGGGGTAACGCTCCATCGTGACCGGACGCCCGCTGATGTGAGGAAGCATCAGCGGCGCGATCGCCTCGTAATACGCACAGAGGTCGCCCTTCGTGATCCCACTGTCGGGAAAAAGGACCTTCTCGGGGTGAGTGATCATCTCCGTGCACCGAAACTTGGCACGGGCATCCGGCAGCGACTAGAGCAGCCTGATGCGGGCCGTGTGGGGAATACCGTCGCCCAGGTCGACGCGGAGTTGCCAGATTCCGCTCTGCATCCCCGTCGTGCTCAGCAAGACGAGGTATTGCCCGGCCAGCGGCAGGTACCGGAACAGGTTTCCCACCCCTGGGGCCAGGCCCACCGCCGGGCGCTCCACACCGACGTTGCCGGCGCCGTCCACCGGCGCGACGTAGAGGCGCGCCGACAGGTTGGTGATCCCGGCGCTGCTCCCGGCGAGCGCGAATTGCACCGTGACGGGCAGCCCCCGCAGAAAAGCGGTCACCGCCAGTGGATTGATCGGGCTCAGAAGGTTCGACCACGAGACGGCCACCGTCATCGTGAAGCTGCCCTGCGTCGTGTTGCCGCTCGCGTCCGTGCCTGTGCAGGCGACGAATGTCGCGCCCAGGGCGAAATTTGATCCCGAGGACGGCGCGCACGAAAGTTGCGGCGTCGGATCCACGCTGTCCGTCACGGTGGCGGCGTAGGTCGCAGCCGCGCCCTGCGCGCTGGTCGCGGCAACCTGCAGCGGCCCGGGTAGATGCAGCGCTGGGGACGTCGTGTCGCGCACGCGGACCACGAACGTCCGCGTGGTGGTCTGCTGCGCGCCGTCGGTGGCCTGGCAGACGACTTCCGTGTCCTGGTTCACCGGAAACAGCGCGGGCGCAGACGGCGTGCACTCGACCGGCACGGGGCCGCTGACCGCGTCGGTGGCCGTCACCTGGTAGCTGACGAGCGCGCCCAGCGCGCTCTCGGCTTCGGCGACGATGCCGCCTGCCGGGACGTTCGTCTGGATGATCGGCGGACCGTCGACGACCGTGACCGGGAACGTCCCGACCGCCACGGCCTGCGTCGCCGGATCGACGGCGGTGCAGACGACATGGCTCATGCCGAGCGGGAACAGCGCACCGGAATGAGGCTGGCAATCGACCGGCAGCGGCGCGCCGGTCGCCGTGGTGGCGCCCGCGGCGTAGTCCATCAGCGCGCCGGCGACGCTGGCGGCCTCGACGGACAGCCCGCTCGGCAGCTGCAGCGCCGGCGCGGCCGCCCCCGCGGTCCCGACACCCAGCGGCAACACGGGCGACGGACAGCTTTCAACCCAGCCTCCGCCCGCCGGCGAATCGACGACCTGGCCGAACGTCAGCTGGTGCCAGCCCGCCGTGATGGCGGGGAGCGCGATCTCCCAGTCGCCAGCGTCAGAGGCGCGGGTGGTCCAGACGCGCGGCCCATCGTGAATGTTCACGTCGGCGCCCGGGAGCGCGCAGCCAGGCCCGGACGAAAGAGCGCAGCCCGACGCCCCGAGCACCAACCCGGCGACACCCGTCAGCACGCCGGCGCCGACCGGCAGGCCGAGAGGCGGCGGTGGCAGCGCCACCGCGATGCGGCTCGCCGGCGTCGCGGCGATGCTCGCGAACGCGCGATAGTGAGCGTCGATCTCGGCTTGCGTCGCGTTCGCGGGCGGCGGCGGCGCCTGGAAGAAATACAAAAGGTGTTTGCCGAGCGGCAGCGTCGGGATGGTCGCCTGGAAAGCGAACGATCCGTCCGGCCGTGGCGTCGGATCCACGGTCACCAGCGCCTGGATCAACCCCAGCGCCAGGCGTCCCAGCTCCTCGGCGACGACCAGCGGGCCAAAGCTGCTCTCCGCATACGGGATCGTCCCCCGCGCGAGGATCGACCCGACGTTCACCGCGCCGCAATCGATCGGCGCGCCCGAGCGCGGAAACTCGACGGTGGGAGGCCGGATGCCGACGCTGATGAAGGCGGGCTTGCTGCTGGTGGCGCACCCGTCTTGCGACAGCGACAGCTTGTGCCAGCCGGGATTGGGATCGACGGGCGTGCCGCCGGTCAGCGTCACGCGGCCCGTGATCGTCCCGTCCGCGGCCGCCTGCACCGAATGCGCGATCACTCCCGACTGACCGGCGCCGCCGCGATCGCAGACCTGGACCGGCGCCGGCAGACCGCGCCCGCTGACCACGAACACGTTTTGCGTGGGATCCGGGCTGTGGGTCGGATCGCGAGGTCCCGACATCAGCGGCGGTGGCGGCGCGGCGGGAGCCTGCGCGTCGACCACGACGTCCCAGGTCACGGGCACGCCCTCCCCGCCCGACTCCGTCCGCTGCGACAGCAGCAGCGTGTGCGCGCCGAACCCCGGCAGCGGCACCACGCCGCCGACCAGGTTGCCGTCCGCGTCGAACGGCAACACCACGTCGGTGGCCTGGCCGCCCGCCGCCGCGGGAACCTGGGCGCGCAGCGCGCCGCCCCGCACGCCGCCCAGCGCGGTGAGCAAGACCTGCGGGGCGGGCTGAAAGACATGGGCGCCGCGCCGCGGGCTCACCACCGCCGGCGGTGGCGGCACGCCGGCAGCCGCGTCGTCGCCCGATGCGATCACGTCGACCAGCGGCAATCCGGTCGCGCCCGCGGGCGGTCGCAGCGTCAGATCGGGGGTGGGCCCGGCGCCGAGCGGCTCGTCGAGATCGGGCGGCGGCCCGCTGCCGACTGGTCCGCGCGCGAACACCACCACGTTGAGACCGGCACCAGCGTTTTCCGCGGCGGCCGCGGCCGCGAACAACGCCCGGGCGGGAACCACCTCGCGCGCCTGCCGCTCGCTCGACCAGGCGAGCTGGGTGGTGACATCGGCCGTGCCGTTGTCGACCGCCAGACGGATCGGATAGCGCACGCCGGCCTGAAGCAGCACGGGCGTGCTGACGCGCTGGCGCGTGGTGGGGCTGGGCAGCGGGTTCGTGCAGGTCAGGCCGCAGATCGCGCTCACCTCGGTCACGCACTTGGCGTCCCATTCGGGCTCGGTCGAGTAATACGAGCGATAGCCGCCGTTGCAGCAGAAGGGATCCTGCGCGCAGATCTGATCGACGCAGGGATGACAAGCCGCCTGGTACGACGTGCTGGCGGTGAGCTTGTCGCCGAGCGCGCAGATGTCGTGCCGGCATCCGGGCGCCAGCGGCGCCGCGATCGGCTCCACCGGCAACAGCGCCTGGCCGGCGATCGACAGGTCGGCACGCCCCGCTGTCGTCACGACGAACCGGTAGGCGTCCGAATAGGCCGGCACGATCTCGCCCTGCCAGATCACTGAAAACTCGGACGGCGCGATGCCGGCCGGAAGCCGCGTGGCCGCTGGCCACGCCGTGCCGACGTCGATGACCGGGTCCATTCGTTCGACCACCGGCCCCACGAAACCAGGATTGTCGAAGTAGGTCGCGGCCAGCCCCTCGCCGCGGCCCGGCGCCAGCCGATACAGCAGCGAGGAAGGGATGGGGGCCTGCGCCGCGCTGCCGGGCGCGCGCCAGGTCAAGCCGGACGCTGACTCCGGCGGGCGCGGCGCAGGCTCGAAACGATCCCAGCGGACGTGGTACTTGCCGCCCGCCACCAGGTCGATGTCGCCCTCGGTCGGACCGGAGCCGGCCCACCAGTCGACCAGCTTGCGGCCGTTCACGAAGAGGCGGCTCGGCTCGAGCCCCGACGAGAACGTGTAGCTCCCCGACACGGGCGCCTCCAGCCACCCCGTGGTCACAGTGGCGCGGGGCATGCCGCCCGCCACCGGGGAGTCCAGATCGACGATCCCGTTCCTGAGCAGCGTGGGCGGCGCCGCCGGGCCGTCGGCCGTGGCGGCGTCCAGCGCATAGACGAAGAACGGACCGGCGTTGCCGGCTGGCGGCGCGAACGAAAATCCGTGGCGGGCCGCGGGCCGGCGCCCGCCATCACACGCGGCGCTGACCTCGAGCGACAGCGGCGACGCCAGCGCCCGATCGGCGTAGGCGATGCCCACCAACGCGCTTCCCGGTTGCTCGCGTGGGGCGCCGCCGTGGATCGCCACCGTGACGGCGGCGCCCGGCCACTCCGGGTCGCAGGCCCACCCCGCCAGCGTGACGGCGCCGGCGCCATCGCGTTCGATGCGCTCGACCGCGCCGCCGGGGCCAAGCAGGTATTTGGGCGGCGCCGCCGCGACGGCGGGCAGATCGCGCGGCCACACCCGGCCCGGCGGCTCGTCGCACGTGAGGTCGGCTTGCGCCACGCAGAGCGGATCCCAGCCGTCCAGCGCCTGGTCCACGCGGCAGCAGCGCGGCTGGGTCTTGCAGACCGACGTCGTGCACGGGCTGCAGTCCCACGCCAGCCCGGTGCCCACCTCGTGTTCGCTGTGCCCGCAGTAGTTGGGCGAAAGCACCTGGATGCGCGGGGTGTTGGTGAGCGGGCTGGCCCAGCGGCCGTCCTCGAAGTGGTCCTGCTCCAGGCGATCGACGAATGCGAGCTCCGCGCACTGCCCGACCGGCGAAAGCTCGCGATAACGCGTGCGCTGCAGCGCCGATGCCTTGAGCGTCGGGTGGCCCGCCAGCGGATCCACCGACACGAACAGCTCCTGCGCGAACATCCAGCGCGACGCGGGATCGTCGCCGAACGGACTTTCGATCGCGTTCGGCCAGACGAGTTGACGGGTGTCGAACAGGTCGACCAGCGTGCCTTCGCGCGTGAAGCTCTGCCGGTCCTGGCAGTAAGCCGCGCGCGCCGCGAGCTTGCAGGCGTCGTAGAACGGCTTCAGCGCGAACGTCCGCTCGACCCAATCGCCGGCCGCGTCGTCGTAGACGAAGCTGCGGTCGCTGCGCCACGGACGGAAGCCCCAGCCACGCGCGCACTTGGCGGCCACGCCGTTTGCCGTGCAGCCGAAGATGAACCGGCTGGGCGCGGCCGGGTCCTCGGCGATGGCCATCGCGGTGGCGCCGCCGGTGGCCGCGTCGAAGGGACAGAGCGACGCCCATTGTCCGCTGGAGGCGTGAAACGCGAACACCGTGTAGAGCGTGACGTCCTCATTGAACTGGGCGTCGCCGCGATGGAGCAGGTTCGGCACGGGATCGGGGCGCTCTTCGGCGATGTAGAGGTCCAGATCCTCGGCGGGATTCCCGGCCGCGTCCACGAGGTGGGCCACCGCGTAGTGCCCGACCGCGGAGGCGCCGCCGACCGAGATGTAGTCGCCCGCGCCGGTGCTGATCCCGGGGCCGCTGGTCAGCTCGAACGACTGCACGGCGCTGTCGGCCGTCGTGCCGCGGATGTCGACCGATGCGATGTCGACGCCGGCCAGCTCGGTCTTCAGCAGGTCCGAGCCCATCAGCGCCGCGCCGGAGACCCGCGTGCCTTGCAGCGAGATCCCCTGCGGCGAGATCCCCTGCAGCGAGATCCCCTGCAGCGAGATCCCCTGCAGCGAGATCCCCTGCAGCGAGATCCCCTGCAGCGAGATCCCTTGCAGCGA
>Ga0111539_10009937_pt1 | contig 12001 bp, 9 predicted proteins | sample RhiMethybrSRZTD1_FD_79667 | JGI IMG/M metagenome (GOLD analysis project Ga0111539, IMG submission 79667) | Populus rhizosphere microbial communities from Tennessee, USA - Rhizosphere MetaG P. TD hybrid SRZTD1 (version 2) (version 2) | ecosystem: Host-associated > Plants > Roots > Rhizosphere >...
CGCTGCTCTGGCGCAAGCTTCGGCCGCTGGCTATGCCCACCGTGTTGCAACAGGCTGACCAGCGGCTTGCTGGCCCGACGCCAGACCTGAGGCGGTGCGTAGCGAGCCGCAGAAGCTCCGCCACGAATCACCCGCCCCAGTACCGAGGCGCGTAGACCTGGCTCGACAAACGGCCGAGCATTGTCCGGTGGAATCGTGGTTATCTGATCTTCAGCTATGCCGAGAAAGCGCGCGACACGGTTCAGCGTCTCATCGGGGTGCGATACCAGCTGCCAGTAGCGAAGAACGAAGACCCGTTCGCGTTCGACCAGACCGAAGAGGTCGGCGAGCTGTTCGCCGTACCGTCCGAGGCGACGGTAGTGCCAAAACGGCGCCCATCCAGCAGCAACTAGAGATAGGCGCTGGCTGCAGCTCAGCGAGATCTTGCGTTAGTTCTTCCGCGGCCCCAGCCGATCTCTAAGACTTCGACTGTGGGCGATTGAGGTCGGAAGCCATCGCTGGGCAGCTGCCGATATGGCGGCTCGTTAGCGGACGCGTTCCAGGGATCGAAGGCTTGAGGTTCGAAGATCGTCGAGACCGCGACAGGCATACGGCGAAGATCGTCGACGAGCTGGTTGTAGGCGAGCCGGTTGCCGCGTTGCCGAGTGGCTGACATCCACGTATCAGTGGCCAGAAGGTGTTCGACACGTCGAAGATCAGCGCACAGTCGCCGTCGCCGTTCCATCAACCACATCGCGTCTTCGTCAGGGTCGCGTTCCTCTGCTCGTGCGTAACGGGTCTTCGCCCAGTCGCTGCCGCGTCTGGCGAGCGAAATAAGAAGACGTTGAGTCACTGGTATGCGGAGAAGGACGAGCAGCAGGACGACGAGGCCGTAAACGACCCATGATCCACTCTCTGCAGTCACGTCCATCACCGCCAAACATCGAATCGACGAATCCCCGGTTCGGTCTTCGAGCGAACTGGAGCAACGTCGTGATACAGACTGCCTTCCAGAGTGGTCGCTGGTTTGGTCATTGACAAGACTCAGGTGTCATCAAGTGTGGTGCGCCGCGCGATGCCGGGCGAGCACGTCGAGACCGAAGTCCGAGGTGGGATCGCGCCACACCGAATGCGCATGGTTGGCGTCGTTTTGGGTGTTGTCCCACTCGATCAGCAGCCGCGGACCCTGTAGCCGGTAGTAGTGCGGCTCGCCTGGCGTGGTCCCCCCCGCCCAGGCGAAGTGGACGGCATTCAGGGCGGCCTCGTCGTCGTAACTCTGCAGTGGAGACAACCCGGTTGGTGCGCGGTCCAGGTTTGTGGCCAGAAGTGCACGTAGCATCTCTCGCTGCTCGGAATCGAGCTCAGCGGCCGGTACGCCCTTGGGCTCGGTCGAGTAGGCAACGGCCTCCTGGTCGGCCTCGCTCAGGTCGGTTTCATCCCTGATGACGTCGTCAAGCGGCCGCAGCTTCGCCTCCTCTACCGGGTCGGCGTACCGCTCGTCGCGATACATGCCAGCGAGTGGAATGACCTGCTTGCCGTCGGTGACATAGGTGAGGTTGATGGTGACGAAGTCAGATGGGGAGTTGGACAGCAGGATGGCACGCGCGGTGAGTTCGGGCGACAGGGACCGCACTAGATCCCGGCCCAAGTCCTCCATGCGGCCGAGTGGGCGGTTCACCGCTCCCCCGAGCAGCGGCGATTTCGCGGGATTCGCTCCCAGGAAGCACGGCGTCGTCGCGACGAGCACCCCGTCGATCACAAGGTTGTTCAAGGAGACGTGGTGGCCGCCGAATCGCCAGCCCCACAAGCCTTTGTCACCAGGTTCGCCGAAGACCCGCAAGTAGTACATGCCGGGGTCGCGGCCGCGTTCGCGATTGAAGCTGGCCTTGAACCCCTCGACGTAGTCGAGCACGTTTTCCAGGCCCATGATCGTCGCGACGGTGACATAGCCGGCAGGAGATAGCCCGGTCGAGATGAGCCGCATCACCGCTCGCTGCTGCGCCGGGCGCTGCTGGTGGATGGTAAGACCGCCATGATCAGTCGGTGTATAGAACCACCGTCGGCGTTCATTGTCTTCACGGTCGTCGGCTGGGACGGCTCCCTGGCTAATTTTGCGTTGTTCTGCATCCAGGGTGTCCAGCCACGCGTGTGCCGCCTCGGCCATGCGGGCTGCGACCTCGGAGCGTGCCACTACGTCGTCGTTGATCATGCCTGCATCGGTCATGCAGGGAATCTAGCCCCGGAGCGCGCCAGTGTGGAACCACCCTTCCACAATCGGCGCGCGACGTGTTAGACAGAAGTCACCAGCCGACGTACACCCGGCTCCTTCGGGAGTGACGGTCGTACGCGTGCGACGGATCGCCTGACTGACGCCCTTGGCCGGAAGGAGAAAACCGTGCCTGTCGTATCCATGAAGGAGATCCTTGATCGCGCCTTCACCGAGCGCTACGGCGTGGCTGCGTTCAACATCCTCAATGACTTGACCATCGAAGCCATCCTCGCCGCAGCCGTCGAGGAGAGGGCACCGGTAATCATCCAGACATCGGTCAAGACTGTCCGCCAATACGGTCGTGATCAACTTTTCGCGATCTTCACCGCGTTCGCCCGCGACCTGCCGGTACCGGTGACCTTGCACCTTGATCACTGTCCCGATAGGTCGGTGATCAGCGACTGCCTCGCCGGTGGCTGGAACTCCGTCCTCTTCGACGCCCACGAACTAGATGTGGCGGAGAACCTGCGCCAGACAACCGAGGTAGTAGCCGAAGCCCGCCAGTACGGGGCGAATGTGGAGGGCGAGATCGAGGGGATTCAGGGCGTCGAGGATGACATCGGCTCTGACGAAGCGTCGAGGGTGCAGAGCCTGGAGGTGGCGGTCGACTTCATCAAGCAGACCGGCGTCGACTGTTTCGCTCCCGCGATCGGGAACGCGCACGGCCAGTACACCGCTGCTCCGAAGCTTGATCATCAACGAGTGACTGACTTAGTGGAGGCCACCGGCGTGCCCATGGCTCTGCATGGCGGCACGGGGCTATCTGAAGATCAGTTCCGGGATCTGATTTCGCGCGGTTGCGCCAAGGTCAACATCTCCACCGCGATCAAGGAATCGTTCATGACGTCGGGCCTGGACTTCCTGCGTGGCGCCGAGGAGAAAGGCAAGTGGGATCCGCCGTCGCTGTTCCGCCATCAGCGATCCGCCGTAATGGAGACAACCAAGTACCACATCCGGCTGTTCGGCAGCGCCGGTCGGGCGTGGTGAGCTGTGCCGAATTTGATCTTCGACTGTGACGGCGTACTGGCCGACACTGAGCGGTATGGACACCTGCCCGCCTTCAATGCCACGTTCAAGGACTACGGCCTGCCGGTCCAGTGGAGCGAGGACGACTACGCCCAGAAGCTCAAGATCGGCGGCGGCAAGGAGCGCATGGCCAGCCTATTTGACGATCCCAACTTCGTCCGCACTGCCGAGATCCCTGCGGATGAGGACGGGCGTCGCGAGCTGCTGGCGCAATGGCACAAGACCAAGACCGCAACGTTCAAGAAGTTGGTGGCCGATGGAGAGATCCCACCGCGGCCGGGCATCGCGCGCATCATCCGCGCCGCCCTCAACGACGATTGGACCGTGGCCGTCGCGTCAACCTCGGCCGAGGAGTCGGTACGAGCTGTGCTAGAGAACGCGGTCGGTCGCGAGCTGGCTACACGGATCCCGTTGTTCGCCGGAGACATCGTGCCGGCCAAAAAACCCGACCCGGCGATCTATCAGCTGACACTGGCCAAGCTCGAGCTGGATCCGGCGGAGACGCTCGTGGTCGAGGACTCCCGCAATGGACTACTGGCGGCAGTCGGAGCCGAGCTGCGGTGCATGGTGACAGTCAACGGCTATACCCAGGATGAGCGGTTCGACGAAGCAGTGCTCGTGGTATCTGAGCTCGGTGACCCGGGCCGGCCTCCGATCGACGTGCTGGCCAACCGCAGTACCGCCCGGCCGCAGGACTACATCACCCTTGACGATCTTCGCGACTGCCTTGGGGCAGCCCCGGCGGAGGAACTTCAGGAGCGGTCGGCGGCCACTGGATCAGGACAGGTGCGGGAGCCGGGAGAAGGAGAGGCGAGTGAGTGACAACGGCATGAAGCAGGTCGAGCTGGTGGTCCGTACCATCGCGGAGACCGCCATCGACAACGAGAAGTACTTCGGTGATCTTGACTCGGTTGTCGGTGACGGCGACTTCGGCTACTCGCTGGCGCGCGGCTTCGAGAAGCTCCTGGAGGGCTGGGATGATCTTGACCGTACCGACATCGGGACCTTCCTGAAGAGATCGGGAATGACGATCAGCTCCCGCATCGGCGGCACGTCTGGACCGATCTGGGGAACTGCATTCATCCGCGCCGGCACGACCGCCGGCGCCGCCGACAGCCTCACGGGCGAGCAGGTGATCAACATGCTGAGGGCGGCAGCTGAGGGCATCAAAGCGCGCGGTCAATCCGATCTTGGAGACAAGACCCTGCTCGACGCCCTGGTACCGATGACCGATCGCTTGGAATCGGAGCTGCAATCCGGTTCGCACGGCGGCGAAGCGCTGAAGGCCGCGGCAGCGACGGCCCGGGAAACAGCAGAGGCAACGAAGGAGATGGTGGCCAAGCGCGGCCGCGCGGCGTACACGGGCGAGCGGAGTAGGGGATCGGTCGATGCAGGCGCGATGGCAGTGGCGGTGATCACCGAGCGGATTAGTGAAGTCTGGTCAGGAGCATCTCAAGGAGGAGCGTCATGAAGAAGTTCGTCAACGACCCGAAGCAGTTCGTTCCGGAGATGCTCGAGGGCATCGCGCTGGCCAATCCAGACAAGCTGAAGTACGTCCCCGACTACAACTTGATCATGCGTACCGACATACCGCGGGACGACAAGGTCTCCATCGTGCAGGGCTCCGGCTCCGGGCACGAGCCGGCGCACGTCATGGTCGTCGGACCGGGCATGCTCGATGCGGCCTGCCCTGGCGACGTCTTTGCGGCGCCTCCTATGGACTACGTGTACGAGACAGCCAAGCTCGTCGCTTCGCCGGCCGGCGTGCTGCTCCTGGTGAACAACTACACCGGCGACCGGATGGCCTTCGACATGGGCAAGGAGATGGCCGAGGCCGAAGGGATCAAAGTCGGAGTGCTGACCATCGATGACGATGTGGCGGTCAAGGACTCGCTCTATACCGTGGGCCGCCGCGGCGTGGCCGGGAACTTCTTCGTGATCAAGGCCGTCGGCGCGGCGTCTGAAGAAGGTGCGGATTTGGACGAGCTGTTGCGAATCGGTCAGAAGGTCAACAGTGTGGCCCGCACCATGGGGTTGGCGCTGACGGCTTGTACGCCGCCGGCGAAGGGGTCGCCGCTGTTCGAGCTGGGGGCCGATGAGATGGAGGTTGGCGTCGGGATCCACGGCGAGCCGGGCCGGGAGCGCCGCAAGCTCGCCAATGCCGACGCCATCGTCGACGAGCTGCTCGAGGCGGTGGTGACCGATCTGCCGTACAACTCCGGTGATCGGGTCGCTTTGATGATCAACGGACTGGGGGGAACACCGATCAGCGAGCTATATATCTTGTACCGCCGTGCTCACAAGCAGCTGGCCGATCGTGGCATCACGGTTGGGCGCAGCTACGTCAACGAGTACTGCACATCCCTCGACATGGCGGTTGCCTCGCTGACTTTGGTGCGGTTGGACGAGGAGATCGAACGGCTGCTGAGAGCACCTGCTGAGGTTGCCGTCCGGGTGTTCTGAGTGCCCAGCATGCCACCACATGCGGCGGCCCGGTCTACTAGGGATCAGCCGCCGAACCGCCGAACCACCATCGAGGTAGCCCGTCCTACCAGCGCGCCAACCGCGGCACCTGCCACGACGTCGGCTGGATAGTGAACGCCGGTATAGATGCGAGAGAAGGCAACGACCAAAGCGGCAGCGCGCAGCGGCAGTCTCACTCCGGGCAACATCTCCCCGACCGAGACGGCGAACGCTGCCGCCGATCCGGAGTGACCGGAAGGGAATGACGTCGACGTTGGCATGCGCACCCAACGACTTTCGGGAACGCCCAGCTCAGTACGGGCCGGGCGGCGGCGGTCGCCAACCAGCTTCATTGGTTGGTTGATCACGAACGAGGTGAGCGCGATCGCGGTGACCCCAGTCACGGCAGCACGGCGCCCCCCAGCGCCGCCAAAGAGGGCGAGCACTGCTGCGAGAAGGAACCACGGCTTGGAGAGGTTGGCGAAATCGGACACCCGCCGGAGGGGACGATCCAACAATGGTGTGGACATCTCAGCCACGGCGCGGTACGCGGAGCGGTCGAGGCGGCCAAGTCGGCGGAGAACGCGCACCACATGAGACGGCCGGGTGTGCCGCCTGCTGAGGCGGTCCGCGAGCCGCTCCTCGAACGGTTCCGGAGGGGTCGCGGTGATCATCTAATGGCTCCCACCGGCCGACCGAGAAGCGTACGCCAGAGCGCGACTATCGTCGGCTTGGCGATCACCCGCACGGCGCGCGCGGCCGGCGAACGCCTCGACGACATGCGAGGCAGCCGGACTGTGAGTGCGCGGGGCTGGATGACAAAGCGCAGCGGTGGCTCAAAGGACAGAGCTTCTCCGTCAACACCGATCTCGACGGGGCCGCTGGAACGCACTTCGAACTCCGGCGTGGTCCACTCGCTCCAGGCTGCAAACCGCTTGACCTGACCCTGGACCTCCAACGCCGCGAGCCTTTTGGCGTCGGCCGCTGTTTCGACGCGAACATACGCGACGCCCAGTGCGCCGGTGTCGAGGCGTTCGCGAGTGCCGCCTCCGCGCAGGCGCGCTAGCTGGTAGGGGTTATTGGACACCAGCAGCAGTTGAGCACTGACCGCTTCCTCGCCGGATGGCAGCGTGAAGCGGAGATCAATTGGCTGCGCCGCCGGCCCTAATAGATCCGGCAACATGGCAGCCACAGTCAGCATCTTGGCGTCCCGGTAGTCCTCCGACTGGACGATCTTCGCGTAGACACCCATCGACGCATTGTTGACGAAGACCCGTCCGTTGACCTCGGCAAGGTCTACCTCGATGTCGATGCCATCGTCGTACGCGTTCAACGACCCGGCGACATCGGCACGGTCGAGGCCTAAATCCAACGCGAAATGATTGCGGGTCCCAGCCGGCACGACAACGAAGGGAATGCCGTGCCGGCTCGCGACCGATGCGACGAGTGCCTGAGATCCGTCACCACCGGCCATGCCCAACAGATCAGCGCCTCGCGCAGCTGCGTCTTCTGCCAGCTGCCGAAGGTCGTCGCCGGGATGCAGGACGATTGGCTCAACGCCGCGCTCTCGGCACAGCTCGACCAGCCTGAACCGCTCGGCTTTGCCCCCGCCGGATTTGAGGTTCATCAGTAGGACTGGGTGCTGGGCCCGTGCGGCGTGCCCGGCCTCGTTGGCTGCCCGGACCGGGCTTAGTGCGTAGCTGGCCGCGCCGATCGATATGGCCGCCAGCCCAACCCCCACCGCCAGTACGCTCAGGCTTTCAGTGGCGATCAGCACTACCGCCAATGCGATCAACGCGACCGCCGCGACAACAACGGCAACGACGCGGGTCATGCCGCGTCGAGACAACGTGTACCAGGCGGCGACTACTACGACACCCAGCGAGATCACGCTGGCAAGCAGGACGTACCAGTGGAAAATCGCTGATATTGCGAGGTAGAGCAGCGCCGCGACCAGAGCCGCGAGTGCAACCGCCGCCGCGAGCCGGCGTAACCGACTGGGCTTGGCGTCGATGATCACCGAACTCATGATGTCGTTCCGGGAGTCCGCCAGGTGGCTCCGGTCTGCCGTACATACTCCGCGACCGCCTCATCGATTGTCCGGAAGAAGTGAGCCGGGTCGATTGTGCGGGTGAGCTCGTAGCGTTCGATCTTCTCGCGTACCGGGTCCTTCATCCCTGCAAAGGCCAATGACACACCTCGCTCGTTGAGCCATTCGTCCAGCTCCTGCAACATGTCAGAAGCTGTCGTATCGACGTCGGTGATTGGCTCAGCGGCGACGACGAGCCAGCGGAGGCCTCGGCGCTGTTCGGCGATCGCCCGCAGGCCCTCACCGAACATGCGAGCGTTGGCGAAGATCAGTGGCGCATCAAAGCGGTAAATGACCAGACCGGGCAACAGCTCGGCGTGGGGATATCTTTCGATGTCGTGCAGGCCCTCCATGCCCTCGACCCGACCGAGCTCCGCGTGATGCGGCCACCACGCGCGCCGGAAGACGTTGAGGATCGACAGGCCCACTGCCACCAGGATGCCGGGCAGCACGCCCAGCAGGGCGACCCCGAGCAGCGCGACGATCGATAGCCAGAACTCCGTACGACGCTGCCGCCAGAGCCGTCGGGTTCCGGCGATGTCGGCCAGAGAAAATGCCGCGGCAATGACGATGGCACCCAATGTTGGCTGTGGCACGTATTGCATGGCGCCAGTGGCGAAGACCAGGACGAGCGTGATCACGGCTGCGCCGACAATGCCGGTGATCTGCGACTTGGAGCCGGCCTGCTCCGCCACAGCAGTGCGGGACCCGCTGGTGCTGACGGGAAAGCCCTGGAAGAACCCGGCGGCGATGTTGGCAGCGCCTATGCCGATCATCTCTTGGTTGCCGCGCACCTGCTCGCCGCGGCGAGCGGCGAATGCCGATGCTGTGGACATCGTGTCCGCGAGTGCGACTACGGCGATCGCCAGAGCTCCGAGGAAGAGTGGCGGCACATCGCTCCAGCTGACACTGGGGACCGCGAAGGGTGGGAAGCCCTGAGGAATCAAGCCGACTGTGTCTACTCCACGATCCTCCAGGTCGAACGTGCCCACGATCACTGCGTCGAACACAACGACGATCAAGACGCTCGGGACTTTGGGTAGGAACCGGTTCAGCAGCAGAATGCCAGCCAACGAACAGATCCCAAGTACCGCGGCAGTAGCGTTCGCCTCGCCCTGAGCGAGCCCTGATACAAAGCCGCGAGCCTCGGCAATTAGCCCGTCAGCGTCGACCGAGAATCCAAGGAGCTTGGGCAGTTGACCGACGATGATCGTCAATGCCAGTCCATTCATATAGCCGATCTGGGTCGGCTTGGAGAGCAGATCGGCGACGAACCCGAACTTGGCCAAGCCCGCAAGAACCATCACGGCGCCCACCATCACAGCCAGCAACGAGGCCAGCGCAATGGCACGTACAGGATCGCCGCCGGCGAGCATAAGCGGGGCGATGGTTGCCGCGATCATCGGACCAAGGGACGAATCCGGACCCAACACCAGGATCCGTGACGGGCCGAAGACGGCGTACGCGAGCAGGCACAGTATCGACGTGTAGAGCCCAGTCACCGGCGGCAGCCCGGCCAGATCGGCGTATGCCATGCCCTGTGGCACCAACAGCGCCGAAAGGACCAGGCCTGCGACGATGTCCTTCGGCAACCATTTCCGCTGGTAAGACTTGATCAGCGCAATACCCGGGAGGTACGCCCGCCACTTCGGCGGTGCGACATCGAGCTGCGGCTGAGTCATCAGCGTGAGCCTAATGCGCGGGCACAGTTGTTGGCAGATCTCAGGCCGTTTGACCGCTGCATTAGATGACGTCCCCACCGCGTGCTCGCGACGGGGTCGTTTTGACGGCGGCGTCGCTACTGCTGGGCCTCCCCGCCGTCGGCGCCGCCGAAACGGTCGGCCCCGGTCGCTGGCACGTTGCCGGCACCCGGACGCCATACCCGCGGGGTGCCGCTGGGCAGCGGGATGACGCTCACGACGCCGCTGGAGTACTGCATATCATCGGGCACTCCTACCAGGACGGCGCGTTCCCCGACACCGGCAACAAAGCCGAGTCCTTCGCCAAAATGATCATTTGCAGCCGCCGTGCCGACGCCTGTCGAGCTTTGATCGTGCGTCACCTCGGCGCCAAGATCATCGAGCGGGAAGATCTGCACTTGCCCGGCGTCGGTTGCTCCGGAATCCTTGTACGGCGCGGATACGGCCAGTCGCGTCTTGGTGTCACCAAGCCCTGGTGGTTCTAGGACGATACGGCGCCCGAATTGATCACCGGCCGTGGCGGTTCCCGTGACGCCGGTAGTGTCCTGTGTCAGACCGGTGCCCGGCGTAAGGGTGGTGCCATTAGAGGTGAAGAGCTGCACGCTACCGGCTTTGGCGGCGCTTCCGATGGCTTCTGCAGGAATTCCAACTGCCAAGTGAGTCGTGCTGCCGGCTCGCACGCTGTCGAGGACCTGGCCAAACCCGTCGTTGTTCTCCGGCGTGCCGGGGACTCCCGAACTGTTTTGGTCGTACGCCTGCCCAGCCGCGGCTCCGGTGTAGAGATCGTTGATCACGGTGAACGCGCCGGCGTTGCTGATCGCGCTGGTTCCGGAGCCCAAGTCCTCACCTGGGGTACCGACGGCGGCATCAACTCGGCTGGAGGTCCCGGCGATCAATCCAAGCGTGATCGCTTCGCCGAACCGATCACTCGCCTCAGCCGCTCCCGGAATGCCAGCCGATTCTTGATCAATTGCCCGCGGATCATTGAGGCCAGCGGTAAAGAAGCCGACCCATCCCGCATCGTTCTGGCCGGAAACGTTGCCGCCGGGAACGCCGACGGCAATCATGGGCAAGTCGGAGCCCAGCTCGTTCGTTGCGTCGATGGCGAAGCCGAGTTGATCACCGGCGGTGATGGTTCGTCCGAAGGACGTCTGAGTCAGTTCCGTTGAGGACTTGCCCTTGCCCAGGCCACTCGAGGAACCCCAGATGACCTGTGCCAGCCCAGAGTCCGCTTGACCGTTGATGTCCTCGTAGGGTGTTCCGACAAGCAAGTCGGTGTAGCCATCGTTATCAAGATCAGCAGCTGACACGGTGGTGCCGAATCGATCATTGGCTGACGCCGTGTTGCCAACCTTTCCGGAGCCCTGGACGAGGGTGTCGACGGTTCCGCCGCCGATGGTGCTGGTATTGCTGCCGTACAAGACGGTTACCTGGCCGGCGTCGCTGACACTGCCAGGGTCGGCATACGGATCCGCAACCACCGCATCGGAGAATCCGTCGCCGTTGAAGTCTGATGACGCGCCTTTCACCGCAGGCTTCTGTTGGATCTTGATCATCTTGGCGACCGAGGGCACCCCGGCGTTATCGGTGATGAAGAGCATGTAGTAACCGGGCGGTGCGATGTTGGGGTCCGCCGGTGCCGTCGCAGTGATCGTGGTGCTGGAGGAGCTGATGGACAAGGGCACGTAGCGCTGTCCTTGATCTTGGCTGTGAGTTGCCGCGCCCAGGCGTACCAGTCCAGCCTTGGCGATCGATCCAGCCTGGGAGGAACTGATGTTGAAGGTTTGACCATAGGTAGCGGTGTCAGGCGCGCTGGTGATCACTGGACGGGTCGCCTTCTGCCCGCTGTTGTCCTTTTTATATAGGTAGGGCGGCTCGAAGTACTCGATGTTCTTCTCCAGATATCCCGCGCTGACGCAGGAAGCGCAAACTCCGCCGCCTCCGGTGAGTACCCGACCGTCGGGCAGGAGTGTGGCGCTGGAGTGGTATTCACGTACCCGGCTGGCGCTGGAGAGAACTGTCCAGTTCCCGGTGGACGGATCCCACCGCTCAGCAGCGAACACCGGGTTGGTGAGATCGACGTTCGCATTAGTCGCCTTGCTCATTCCGCCGGTGGCGAGCACACTCCCGTCGGCCAGAATGGTCAGGTTGCCTTGGCGCCGCCCAACCGACATAGAGCTGGTTTGCGTCGCGGTAGTGCTAGTGCCGTTGACGTCGACAACGTACGCCGTCTTGGTCGGAACGTGAGTTTGCGTGCCCTCGGTAATGTCCCCGCCGCCAGCAACCAGTACCTTGCCCTTGTCGTACGTGGCGAAGCCGCCATACGTGCGGTCAACGCCATCGCGAGTCTTCATGGCAGTGATAGCACCAGTGCCACTGGTGTTGATCGTGTTCATCTGCGGGGGAGGACCCATCAACTCGACCTTCCCATCGGGACGAGTCGTCAGGAATGCGTACAAGCGATCGCTATACCCG
>Ga0111539_10009941_pt1 | contig 11997 bp, 9 predicted proteins | sample RhiMethybrSRZTD1_FD_79667 | JGI IMG/M metagenome (GOLD analysis project Ga0111539, IMG submission 79667) | Populus rhizosphere microbial communities from Tennessee, USA - Rhizosphere MetaG P. TD hybrid SRZTD1 (version 2) (version 2) | ecosystem: Host-associated > Plants > Roots > Rhizosphere >...
GGACGTCGTCGAGATGACGCCCGGCAGCTCGTCGAACGGCGGCTCCATGCACCAGAAGCAGCCGCCCGCAAACGTCGCCTTCTCGTAGCGTGGGGCGCTCGCCTGCGCAGATGTCGGCTGTGCCCGCGGCACGAATACGAAGCCGGCAACGACGATCGCGGCGGTCAAAATGAAACGCCTCATCACCCTGCTCCTCGGGCTCACGTCCTCAGCGCCGGCGGCGCCTCCCCTTCGGGCACGAACTGGAGCGCCAGGCCGTTGTTGCACCAGCGCTGTCCGGTGGGTTTCGGCCCGTCGTTGAAGACGTGCCCCTGGTGCCCGCCGCAGCGGGCGCAGTGATATTCGGTTCGCGGAACGACGAGCCAGAAATCGCGCTTCGTGCCGACGCGGCCGGCGATGGGCTCGTAGAAGCTTGGCCAGCCGGTGCCGCTGTCGAACTTCGCGGCGGAATTGAACAGCGGCAGGTAGCACGCGGCGCAGATGAAGGTGCCGCGCCGCTTCTCCCGGTCGAGCGGGCTCGAGAATGCACGCTCGGTGTGTTCCTCGAACAGCACCGCAAAGGCCTCCGGCGGAAGCAGCTTGCGCCACTCCGCCTTCGGCTTCTCGAGCCGTTCGATTTTCGGATCCGGCTGCCGGCGCGTCATGGCGCCGCCATCTTACTAGACCCTACGGTCCGGCTGAAGCCGGACACTACGAATGTTCAGGCGTGGTGTCCGCCTTCAGGCGGACGTCGAAATCTTGGCCAGCACAGCGGAGACGACGCGGTCGCAGCGTGGCGCATGGAACTGAAAGCTGCCCGGCGCCACCTCGCCGATCTGGGCCGTGACGGCCCGGCGGATCATCACCCGCGCGCGGTGCAGCCGCGTCTTCACCGCCTCGGCGCCAATCCCCAGCCCCTCGCCGGTCTCGCTCGTCGTCAGCCCCTCGATGTCGCGCAGCATGAAGACGGTGCGATAGGTTTCGGGCAGCGAGTCGACGGCTGCTTCGAGGACGCGCGTCAGCTCCTGCGCGTAGGCCTGGCGCTCCGGATCGGCCGCCGGCGATTCGAACGTATCCATGTAATCTCCACCGCCCTCGTCCAGCTGTGATTCCGTGGCTCCCCGGGACTCGGACCGCTGCGCCTTCCGGCGCCGGTTGAACGCCTCGTGCAGCACGATGCGCGTCAGCCAGGTGGAGAACTGCGACCGCTCCTCGAACTGGCCGAGATGCGTGAAGGCGTTGATGTACGCCTGCTGCATCACGTCCTCGACGTCGGCCTCGTCCCTGATGACGGCGCGGGCGATACGGTAGACCCGCTGGTTGTGGCGCCGCATCAGCACCTCGAAGAGCGCGCTGTCGCCCGCGCGCACGCGGCGGACGATATCGGTATCCGACAGCGCGGACGAGGCGCGGACCGCCGGGGCGAGAGTCTCCATACCCATTAGAGTCGCAACCCCGGCTGGAGGTTGCAAGCCCGTCCGCTGTCACCTTTCTGCGCCTGCCGGCCTCTCATCGGCAGGAGGCATTCATGAATTTCGATCGCCTGACGACACCCTGGTGGGCCCTGCGGGCGGGCCTCGGCGGCGCCGCATTTCTCGCCGGCCTGGACAAGTTCTTCAACCTGCTGGCCGACTGGCCCGCGTATCTCAGCCCGATCGCGGTCCAGCTGCTGCCGGTGAGCGCGGTGTCGTTCATGCACGTGATTGGCGTGATCGAGATGATTGTCGGCGCCGCGATTCTAGCCGGTCTCACCCGGCTCGGCGGCTACGTCGCCGCGGCGTGGCTTACCGCCATCGCCCTGAACCTCGTCACGACCGGCCACTACTTCGACGTCGCCGTCCGCGACCTGGCGATGGCGATCGCCGCGTTCACGCTCGCGCGCCTCACCGAGGCAGGTGTTGGCGCAACGGCGGCCAGCGCCAGCGAAGCGGCGGCGCTCGCCCGGGCCCGTCGGATCACAGCGTGAGCGTGCCGTCGATCTGGCAGCGGCCGCTGAGACAGGCCGCAAGGAGGAGCTGATGCGACCGTGGATTGTGCTCGGACTGTTCGTTTCATTCGTCGCCGTCGGCTACGGCGCGAAGTATCGCGACGACCAGACCTTCGACGACGTCGTGCGCAGGAACGCCGAGAAGATGCTGGAGGACGGCCGCCGCATCTTCCGCTTCGACACCTTCGGCGACGAAGCCTTCTGGAGCGGCGCGCTCAAGCTGCACCAGGCGATCGCGGGCGAGCGCCACGGCGGCGTCGGGCCCGGCGTCAGCCCGGCCACCGCGCTCGCCGTCGGGCTCAAGGTGGACTCGGAGGCGCTGCCGCCCGACCTCGTCGACGCGGTGCGGCGCCGCCGCGTCAATCTCGACGATCCAGCCGTGACGCTCGCGTTGCTCGACCTCAACGCCGTCGTCGGCGTCACCGGGCGGCGCGGTCCTGACGGACGGCTGGCGACCGTCGGCATCCAGTGCTCGTTGTGCCACTCGCAGGTCGACAACTCGGTCGCGCCCGGCATCGGCAAGCGGCTGGACGGCTGGCCGAATCGCGATCTCAACGTCGGTGCGATCGTCGCGCTCGCGCCCGACCTCAGCGTCGTGGCCGACCTGCTGCAGACCGATCAGGCCACGGTGCGCACGGTGTTGAACAGCTGGGGCCCGGGCAAGTTCGACGCCGAGCTCTTCCTCGACGGCAAGGCCTTCCGGCCCGACGGGAAAAGCGCAGCGACGCTGATTCCTGCAGCGTTCGGCCTCGCCGGCGTCAACCTCCACACCTACACCGGCTGGGGCGGCGTCGCGCACTGGAACGCGTTCGTCGCCAACCTCGAGATGCACGGCCAGGGAACGTTCACCGATGCGCGGCTCGACGATCCGCTGCAGTTCCCGGTGGCGGCGCGCGCCGGGTTCGGCCACGTGCGCAACGATCCGGATCTCATCACCTCGAAGCTGCCGGCGCTGCACTTCTACCAGCTGTCGATTCCAGCGCCGGAGCCGCCGCGCGGCTCCTTCAACCGCGCCGCGGCGGAACGCGGCAAGGTGCTGTTCAACGGCCGCGCGACCTGCTCGAGCTGCCACGTGCCGCCGATCTACACCGATCCGGGCTGGAACATGCACACCCCCGAGGAGATCGGCATCGACGACTTCCAGGCCAACCGCGCGCCCGACCGCATGTATCGCACCACGCCGCTCGGCGGGCTGTTCACGCGGCAGAAGGGCGGCTTCTACCACGACGGCCGCTTCGCCGACCTGCGCGCGGTCGTGGATCACTACAACGTCACCTTCAACCTCAACCTCACGGAGCAGGCCAAGCGCGATCTCGTCGAGTACCTGAAGTCGCTGTAGCACCGTGACGATCGTAGTGTCCGCCTTTAGGCGGACCGTGGTCTGGTCCGGCTGAAGCCGGACACTACGATCGACCTTCCCTTCCCCCTTGCATCGAGCTCCGCCCTGGGGCTACAGTCGTCGGTGAAGACCTGCCATGAAAATCCCGCAGTGAGCTCTCCGTCGCCCACCCGCTCCATTGATTGAGCGCGGCCCCTGCGCCGCCAGACAACCTGAACGTACGCACATGTCCGATCCGGCGATCCGTGTCCGTCATCTCGTCAAGCTGTACACCCGCCGCGGGCAACCCGAGGTGCGCGCGCTCGACGGGCTCTCGTTCGACGTCGCGCGCGGCTCCATCTTCGGCCTGCTCGGCCCGAACGGCGCCGGCAAGACGACGCTGCTCAAGATCCTCTCGACGCTGGCGCGCCCGACCTCCGGCTCCGCCACCGTGCTCGGCTACGACGTCGTCGGCTCGCCGCTCGACGTGCGCCGCCACATCTCGGTCGTCATCCAGGAGACGGCGGTCGAGCTCTTCCTCACGGTGCGCGACAACCTGACGACGTTCGCGCGCTTCCACGGGCTGCGCGACGCCGACATCCGATCGCGCTCGGAGCGCGTGCTCGAAGACTTCGGCCTCACGTCCGAGTCGCACCGGAAAGTGCAGGACCTGAGCGGCGGCTTCCGCCGCCGCGTGCAGGTGGCGAAGATCTTCATGGTCGAGACGCCGGTCGTCTTCCTCGACGAGTTCTCGACCGGGATGGATCCGATCCTCAAACGCAGCGTCATGGAGAAGCTGCGCGGCGAGATATCGAAGGGGCGGACCATCGTCCTGACGACGCAGATCCTCAGCGAGGCGGAGGAGCTGTGCGACGACATCCTCATCCTCAACCACGGCCGGCAGGCGGCGCGCGGCGACCTGCACACGCTGAAGCTGCTGTCGAAGGGCGTCTACGACGTCACCGTCACCTTCGACACGCTGCCGGACGGCATCGAGCAGGAGCTGGCGGCGCGGCGGCCGATTCGCCTCTCGATCACCCAGAACACGGTCGAGGCCACGCTCAAGGAAGACGACGGCGGCATCCTCGCGGTGGTGGCGGCGCTGGCCGCGCGCGGGCGCGTGCTGCGGCTCGAGGTCGGGGGCGCGAGCCTGGAGGATATTTTCGTCGAGCTCACGGGGGAGGGGACCAAAGAAGGAGCCGCATCATGAGCGCGCTGTCGGCGGTGATGTACCGCGAGGGCAAGATCCGGGCGACCAATGCCCTCTTCATCTTCTGGGACGTCGTCTATCCGCTCGGCTACCTGCTGGTATTCGGCGTCGGCATGAACGACGCGCTCGGGTTTTCCGGGCTGACCACCAACTATCACGCGTTCTTCCTGGCCGGCGTGCTCGGGATGGCCGGGTTCGGGATCGCATCGAACACCGCGTGGTCGTTCTTCATGGACCGCGACAACGGCATCTTCTACGAGATGCTCACCTACCCGATCAGCCGCGCCGAGTACCTGGTCGGCAAGGTGCTGTTCAACACCTTCATCGGCCTGATCCAGGCGCTGATCACCGTGGTGCTGGCGTCGGCGTTGCTCGGCGTCGCGCTCCGGCCGGGCGGCTTTCCGCTCCTCGCCGCGGCGGTCACCGTCGGCACCGCCGGCTGGTTCTTCTTCTACGCGATCTTCGCGCTCGCGATCCGGCGCAACGACGCGTTCAACACCGTGACCTCGATCTTCTACTTCGTGTTCCTGTTCGCGAGCTCGATGTTCTACCCCATCGATCCGCTGCCGCGCGTCTTCCGGCTGGCGGCGCTGGCCAACCCGATCACCTGGCACGTCGACGTGATGCGCTTCGCGACCATCGGCCTCGGCGAGCCGAGGCAGATTGCGCTGGAAGCGGCGGGATTCCTGGCGTTTACCGTGCTGTCCTTTGCTGGCGCGCTGATCGTCCTGCGGCGCCAGGGATAGGTGGTGGCGAGTTCGCGGCGCCTGCCTAACCGCAGAGAACGCAGAGATCGCGGAGTATTGGTTCTCAAACCCAAAAAACTCTGCGCGCTCTGCGTGCTCCGCGGTTCCACAGGCGCTTCAGACCAGCATCGGTCGCGTGGGTCAGGTGGGTCACGTGGGTCGGGTGGGTTGGTTGGGTTCGAGTAAAAGGGGTTGGCTGGACTTGCTGCACCGAGGGTGAAGCGTTCACGCGAAACGGTGACGGTCGCCTTGACAGACCCAGCGATCCGAGCGGTTCGGGTACGTCACGACATTTGCTCTCGTCCAGGCATCACCTGGCAATTTCGGCCGTTTCCGGGCCGGCCCGCGTCCGGCGGGTGCCAGAACCGTCATGCGGACGCCATGTTTGTATGTCGGCAAGCGCGTGCCTGAGGAGGCAATAGCAATGGTTCGTCATGTCGCCGCCGTCGCCCTCGTTTTCATCCTGAGCCCGTCGTGGCTGTCGGCGCAGAGCACGACGTTCACAGTGACCGCCGACACTGCCAACGTCCACAAGGGGCCGAGCACCGGAAGCGCGGTCATCGGCCACGTGGCGCGCGGCCGCACGCTGCTGGTGACGCGCCAGCTCGGAAGCTGGGTCAGAATCTCGTGGCCCGAAGCCGAGGACGGCGCCGGCTACTTGAACGTGAGCTGGGGCTCGCTGGGGCTGAAGCCCGTGACCGCCGAACGCCCCGCCGCTTCGACGGCGGCGGAGCCGGCGCGTCGAACCGTCGCCTCGCCGGCGACGCGTCCGGCCGGTGTGCAGGCACCTGCGTCCACCGAGCCGGTGCCACATACAACCACCGCCGATCCCCGGCCGACGGCGCGCCGGCCGATCTACGCTCCGCCGGCGTCCCACGTTCTGGGCATCGGTGGGCGGATGGGCAATTCACCCACGGGCTTCGGCGTCGGGGCGCGCGTGTGGCGCGGCAACCGGTTCGGCATCCAGGTCGACGGCTCGCGCTACGCGATGACCAGCGCCGTGACTGCGACGCAGCTGACGTCGATGGAGCTCGAGCCGAGCGTCGTGGTCGGCCTGCACGACAGCGTCGGTGATTACCTGTGGTTCCGCCCCTACGTCGGGTCGGGCCTCATGTTCCGCCATCAGTCGCTCAGCAGCGGCGTGCCGGGCGCGACCGCGACGACGTCGAACGGGATCGGCTGGCAGGCGTTCGCGGGCAGCGAGGTGACGTTCGCGGGCGCGCCGCAGTTCGCGGTCAGCGCCGATCTGGGCTACCGGCGGTTGAAGACCCCGGTCGACGGCTTCGATCTCGGGGGCGTCGGGCTGTCGCTGTCAGCGCACTGGTACATCAAGTAGCAGCAACCGGGTTGACTAACCGCGGAGCTCGCAGAGACCGCAGAGAATTCTTGTACAAGCAAATTCTCTGCGTGCTCCGCGTGCTCTGCGGTTAAACAGGCGCCGCGAAGAGACTTCAGCAGCTGACGCAGCGGTGATTGTTCTTCGCGCCCAGGCTCTCGAGCAGCGCGATCGTCTCGGGGAAGGGCTGGACGCGCTGCACCGGGCCGTTGGCGAGATCGACGGTGGTCTGGCCGCTGCGGCTGATCGCCTTCACGTCCGCCCCCTTCGACACCAGATACTTGATCAGCTCGTTGTCGCCGCGCGACGCCGCGTGGTGCAGCGGCGTGTAGCCGTTGTGATCGCGCGCGTTGACGTCGGCGCCGAGCTCCTCCACCAGGAACTTCACCGCCGGCAGCCAGCCGTCGGGCACGTGGCGATGCGTGTTGCCGGCGAAGCCGAGACCGTAGCCGACACCGGACGCCGCGTGAATCGGCGCCACCGCCGGGCCGTACCACGGAATCGGCGGCAGGCCTGAGCGGTCGGGCCCGTTCGGCTCCGGGCCACCCTCTTCGTAGCGTTCCGGCACCTTCGCGGTGCAGAGCGAGGGATCGGCGCCGTAGGCCAGCAGCAGCTTCATCGCCGGCACGTCGAGCGTGTACGCCGCCCACCAGAACGGCGTCGAGCCGGTGCGATCGACGCTGAGCAGATCGCGGTTGTAGGTGGTGTACCACAGCGACTTGTGCAGCCGCGCGTTCGGATCGGCGCCCGCCTTCAACAGCGCTTCCGCCAGCTCCAGGTAGCCGATCTTCTGCTGCATGTAGTGCGCCGGCTGCGGATGCCGCGCCTTCGGCGCCCACTGCATGTTGAGCACGCCGTAGAGCGGCGTCGCGCCGGCGTCGCTCGCCAGGTTGACGTCGGCGCCGCGCGCCAGGAGCTCCGCCGCGAGATCGAAGTGGCCGTTGATCGCGGCCATCAGCAGCGGGCTGGTGCGATCCGAGCCGCTCACCTGGTTGACGTTGGCGCCGCCGTCGAGCAGCGCGAACGCGGTCTCCTGCAGCCCCTCGCGCACCGCCAGCAGCAGCGCGGTCAGGCCGCCCTGCGCGCCAACCAGATCGGCGTAGCCGAGCGGTTCCGGTTCGTTGCCGGCGTCCTGATCCGCGGCGCGCGGCCGCGCCGGGCGCGCCGCCGGTGCGCTCGCCGACGCGCCGGCTGACGCCGCCTTTGCCGCGGCGAGGTCGCGCTGCACCGCCGCCACGCGCGCGTTGCGGGCGCGGCTCTCGGCGCTGTCGGACTTGTTCCTGGCGCTGATGTCGACGACCTTGGCCGTCGCGCCGATGTCGGCGCCGCGCGCCAGCAGCGTTTTCACCACCGCGGTGCGGCCGAGCGCGGCGGCGAACATCAGCGGCGTCTGTCCCCACTGCGGCTCCCGGCCATTCACGTCGGCGCCACGATCGACCAGCATCGTCACCGCTTCGACGCTCCCCGAGGCTGCCGCGAAATGCAGCGGCACGGCCCCGGTCGTCGTCCGCGCCTTGACGTCCGCGCCGGCGTCGACCAGCAGCTTCACCACCTCGTGATACCCGGCCTTCGCGGCCACATGCAGCGGCGTGTGACGGCCGATGCGCGTCGCGGCGGCGGGGCTGGCGCCGGCTTTCAAGAGCACGGCGGTCAAGTCGCGATCGCCGCGCTCGGCCGCCCAGTGCAGCGCCGTCATCCCGTCGCCCTGCGCGCCGTTGACGTCGGCGCGCCGCGCGACGAGCGCCTTCACCGCCGCCGCATCGTCGCGCATCGCCGCTTCGGCGACGCGCGTGTCGACGGTGGCTTCCGCCGCGCTGATGGCGACGCGGCCGATGGCGGCGACGGCCAGCGCGGTCAGGTACACCGCAAACGCGCCACTTGCGAAGAACCGAACCTTCATTCTCCTTCTCCTGTCGCTGGAGGTTGCTGGTTGCTGGTTGCTAGATGGGCGGCCTGGATCTCCGGCCTTTTCCGCCATCGGGCAACCGCAAGCGGCAAGCAGCACAACAATCCGCAACGAGCACGTCTAGCAACTAGCAACCAGCAACTACGCAGGCGCGACGTCGGTCGATACCGGAGCGCTCAACGACAACTCGCCGGTCGAATCGCCGAACTGCTGCACGTCGGTGAGCCCGATGGTGTGCATCACGGTCAGCATCGCGTTGGCCATCGGCGTCCCCGCCGGCGCCTTGAGATGCAGGTTCCCCGGCAGCCGCCCGCCGTGGCTGCCGCCGACGACCACCAGCGGGCAGCGCTTGTGGTTGTGGACGTTGCCGTCGCCCATCGGCGAGCCGTAGACGATGACGCTCTTGTCGAGCAGCGACGCGTCCCCTTCCTGGATCGACTGCAGCTTCTCCAGGAAGTAGGGCAGCAGGCTGACGTGGTACTTGTTGATCAGGCCGAAGTCGGTGATGTTCGCCGGCTTGTTGCCGTGGTGCGACGCCGGGTGAAAGCCCTTGGCGACGCCGCTCTCCGGGTAGACGCGGCTCGACGCGTCGCGTCCCATCTTGAACGAGAAGACGCGGGTGACGTCGGCCTGGAAGGCGAGCGCCTGCAGATCGAACATCAGCTTGACGTGCTCGTCGAACGAGTCGGGCACGCCGGCGGGCGCCGACGGCAGCTCACGTGCGTCGCCGCTCATGTTGCGCGCTTCCACTTTCTGAATCCGCCGCTCGATCTCGCGCACGTCGTCGAGGTAGCGCTCCATGCGCTGGCGGTCGCTCGCGTCGAGCCGCCGGGTGAGATCCGCGACCTGGCCGGTGACGTAGTCGAGCACGCTCGAGGTCGCGCGGCGGCGCGACGCGCGCTCGCTGGTCGAGCCGCCGGCGCCGAACAGCTGATCGAACGCCATCCGCGGATCGCGCGTCATCGGCAGCGGTTCGGTCGGCGACGCCCAGCTGATCATGTCGGTGTAGACGCAGGAGTAGCCGTAGGCGCAGCCGCCGGCCTGGTCGACGTTCTCGATGCACAGCTGCATCGACGGGATCGGCGAGTCCTGGCCGAACTTGTTGGCGTAGATCTGGTCGAGCGAGATCCCCGCGCGCACGTCCGAGCTCTCGGTCTGCTTGGGATGCGTCTGGGTGAGGAAGACCGCGCTGGAGCGGAAATGATCGCCGCCGATCTCCGGCTGCGTCACCGCCTCGGCGCCGCGGACGTCGGTGTCGCTGACAATCGTCAGGTACTTGCGGAATGGCTCCAGCGGCGCGAGCGCGCTGGGCGCCAGGTCGAACGCGCGCCCGGTACCCGCCGGCGACCAGAGATGCTGGCTCGCGCCCCAGTCGCTGGCGCCGGCCGCGCCGTGCACCATCTCGATGCAGACCAGCCGCGGCCGATCGAGCGAGGCGGCGTGCGCCGTTTTCCGCCACAGGCTGCGTGCGGGCACCATCGCGTCGAGGAACGGGAGCGCGACGGTTGCGCCGAGGCCTCGCAGCATGGTGCGGCGGCCGATGTGCTTACCGGTAATAAAGGACATTGATGTCTCCGTTACCTCGTTGCCAATAAGAGCGCAGCGCCGTGTCTCTCTTCGTCACGTCAGTGGTAATAGGGGTCAGACCCACAAAGCGGGTCTGACCCCGCGTTCAGCGTCGCTATCGGCCGCCGGTTGCTGTTGCGGCCTCGGCCGCCTTCATTCTGAAGGCGGTACTTTTAACAACTGCCAGTACGAACGCCGACAGTCGCTGTCCGTCGGCGCTCGCCTGGCGCACGATGCCGCGTAATGCCGGCATGTCCTCGTGCGACAGCCGCCGGCCGAGCGCGAACGTCATCAGGTTCTCGGTAAAGGTGCGGACCAGCGCGTCCGATCGTTTCAGCAGCGCCGCGCGCAAATCGGCCGGCCCCGCGAGCGGCGTGCCGTCGTAGAACGTGCTCGCGGCGTCGACCGGCATGCCGTTGTCGCGGATCCGCCAGGCGCCGGTCGCGTCGAAGTTGTCGAGCGCCAGGCCGATCGGGTCGATCATCTTGTGGCACGACGCGCACGCCGGGTTCTTCCGGTGCTCTTCCATGCGCTCGCGCACCGTACGCAGCCGTCCGTCGCCGGCTTCCGAGGTTGCCTCCAGGTCGGGCACGTCCGGCGGCGGTGGCGGCGGCGGCGTGCCGAGCAGCACCTCCATCACCCATTTGCCGCGCAGCACCGGCGACGTGCGATCGGCGTGCGACGTGAGCGTGAGGATGCTGCCGTGTCCCAGCAGCCCGCGCCGGCGGCCGTCCGGGTACTGCACCTTGCGGAACTGCTCGCCGACGACGTCGGGGATGCCGTAGTGGGACGCGAGGCGCTCGTCGACGAAGGTGTAGTCGGCGGAGAACAGATCGGCGATCGGCCGATCGTCTCGCACGATGTGGCGGAAGAACAGCTCGGTCTCGCGCCGCATCGAGCTCTTCAGCTGCTCGTCGAAGTCGGGATAGTAGCGGACGTCCGGGTTGATCTTGTCGAGATCCTGCAGGCGCAGCCACTGCGATCCGAATCGCGTCGCCAGCACGTCGGCCCGCGGGTCGGCGAGCAGCCGGCGCGTCTGGCGCTCGAGCTCCGCCGGCGCCGACAGGCGTCCGGCTTCGGCCACGCGCAACAGCTCTTCGTCCGGGCCGCTCGCCCAGATGAAGAAGGACAGGCGCGACGCGAGGTCGACATCGCTGAGCGCGTAGGTGTCGCCGGCGCGCACCGCGTCGGGCCGCTCTTCGAACCGGAACACGAAGCGCGGGCTGGCCAGGATCCCTTCGAGCGCCATCCGCACGCCAGCCTCGAACCCGTCGGCTGCGCCCTTCGAGTACAGCGCCATCAGCGCGTTGAGATCGCGCTCCGCGACGGGGCGCCGGAAGGCCTGCGTTGCCAGGCGCGCGACGATCTCGCGGGCGCAGACCAGATCGCGTCCTTCGCGATCGCCAGGCTTCGGCGCCGCGGCGGGCCGGCAGCTGAAGATCTTCCGCCGGCTCGGCGTCTCCGACACGCCGGTCGCGGCGAACGGCCCGGTGATCGCCATGTCGCGCAGGTGCGGCAGCGTCGTGATCCCGTAGGCGTCGGCGATGCTCGTGCTCGCCAGCGACCAGTCGAGCGGCGAAATCAGGTCCTGCACCGGCCCCTCGAAGCGGCGGATGAACGCGGCCGACACACGGTGCGGCCCGGCGGTGATCCGGATCGGCTCGGTGCGCAGGTTGACGCCGTCCGGATCGGAGGTGTTCATCCAGCGATCGATCGAGAGCAGCGCCGCGCGCGCGCCGTCGACCGAGATCTCGATCTGCTCCGGCGCCTCGGCGGTGTGCAGCGCCGCGCGGCCGTTGCCGTACAGCGCGCCGGTGGTCTCGTGGTAGAACGACACGCGGAAGCGGTACTCGCCGTCGGCCGGGAAGGTGTGCACCACCGACACGCCGCCGCGCGTGCCGTAGGGCGCGCCCTCGACGTGCTCGCGCTGCGACGTCCAGCGTGACACC
>Ga0111539_10009947_pt1 | contig 11993 bp, 10 predicted proteins | sample RhiMethybrSRZTD1_FD_79667 | JGI IMG/M metagenome (GOLD analysis project Ga0111539, IMG submission 79667) | Populus rhizosphere microbial communities from Tennessee, USA - Rhizosphere MetaG P. TD hybrid SRZTD1 (version 2) (version 2) | ecosystem: Host-associated > Plants > Roots > Rhizosphere >...
CAAGGGATAGGCCCGCTCGACAAGCAGATCGAGGCGATGCGGAGGTTCAGCGAAGCCATGCGCTGAACCTCAAGCACCAAATCCCAAGCACGAAATCCCAAATACCTGTTCCTGCTTTCTTGGCGGCCTCGGCGTCTCGGCGGTTCAGTTGTTGTCTTGCGGTTCGACCCACACTACGCCGGCTTCCAGCCGTACCGGAAACGTCCGCACGCTGATCGCTGCATCTTCCAGGCATTGACCCGACTTCAGGCTGAAGTGCTGCTTGTACACGGGCGACGCGACGACCACCTCGCCCTTGATATCGCCGACGATGCCGCGCGAGAGGACGTTCGCGCGCGAGAACGGATCCTGGTTGCTGATCGCGTAGACACTGTCGTCGTCGAGGCGGAAGACGGCGACCTGCTGACCGCACACCATTGCGCACACCCCGGTGTTCGGGACGATGTCGTCCAGTTTGCAGACCGCGACCCAGTTTCCCATTTGTAGTACCCGACCGGACCACCCCGTCACCTGCGGCGCCACCCCTCCTATATGAAGGAGGGGAAAACTGTGGCTCCCGCCTCTAGCTGCGTTCATCTGCAGTTGCGTTACTCAGCTCTCAACCGCTTCGAGCGCGGACTCGCGCTCGTCAGGTCGTGCCGGCCGGATCTGGCCACGCTCGGCGACGAAGACGACGTTCGCGTCCGGCTCGTCGCTGTTCACGAAGTGGCGGAAGCGCTTGAGCGTCTCGGGGTCGTTGATCGCCTTCTTCCACTCGCACTCGTAGGTATCCACCAGCCGCTGCATGTCGGATTCGAGCTCCGCGCCTATGCCCAGCGAGTCCTCGCAGACTACCTGGCGGACGTAGTCTATGCCGCCTTCGAGGTTCTCCAGCCATGTGCTCGTGCGCTGCAGCCGGTCGCCGGTGCGGATGTAGAACATGAGGAAGCGGTCGATGTAGCGCACGAGGGTGCGGTCGTCGAGATCGGTGGCGAGGAGGTCGGCGTGGCGCGGCTTCATGCCGCCGTTGCCGCAGACGTAGAGGTTCCAGCCTTTCTCCGTGGCGATGATGCCCACGTCCTTCCCTTGCGCCTCCGCGCACTCTCGCGTGCATCCGGAAACCGCCATCTTGAGCTTGTGCGGCGAGCGCAGCCCCCGGTAGCGGTTCTCGATGTTGATCGCCATCAGCACCGAGTCCTGTACGCCGTAGCGGCACCAGGTGCTGCCGACGCAGGACTTCACCGTGCGCAGCGCCTTGCCGTAGGCGTGACCGGACTCGAAGCCCGCATCGACCAGGTCCCGCCAGATGAGCGGCAACTGCTCGACGCGCGCGCCGAAAAGATCTATGCGCTGGGCGCCGGTGATCTTGGTATAGAGTCCGAACTTCCGCGCCACTTCGCCCAGCACGATCAGCTTCTCGGGCGTGATCTCGCCGCCAGGCACGCGCGGCACGATGGAATAGGTGCCGTTCTTCTGGAGGTTCGCCAGGAAGTGGTCGTTGGTGTCCTGCAGCGGCGCGTGCTTCGGCCTGAGGATGTACTCGTTCCAGCAGGCGGCCAGTATGGAGGCGACGGCCGGCTTGCAGATGTCGCAGCCGCGGCCCTGGCCGTGCTTCGCAGCGATGTCGTCGAAAGTCCTGAGGCCGCCGACGCGGGTGAGATGGAAAAGCTCCTGGCGGGAGTAGAGGAAGTGCTCGCACAGGTGGTTCTTTACGTCCACCCCCTGCTTTCTCAATTCCGCGTCCAGGATCTGCTTGACCAGCGGACCGCAGCCGCCGCAGGTCGTGCTGGCCCTGGTCTGCTTCTTCAGCGCGCCCAGCGTCGTCGCGCCGGCGGCGACGGCATCGCAGATGCCGCCTTTTGTCACGCTGTTGCACGAGCAAATGAGGGCGCTCGCGGGCAGCAGGTCCACGCCGAGACCCTTGCCGCCGCCTTCCCGGGCCGGCAGGATGAGATCCTCCGGATGCGCCGGCAGCGGCATCCCGTTCAGAGCAATCTGCAGAAGATTGCCGTAGTCGGTTGCATCCCCCAGCAGAATCGCGCCGCGCAGCGACTTGCCGTCGCTCGAAACGACGAGCTTCTTGTAGATGCCGGCGATCGGATCGGAATAGACGTAGTCGAGCGCGCCGGGTGTCGCGCCGAGCGCGTCCCCGATCGACGCCACGTCGACGCCCATGAGCTTCAGCTTCGTGCTCATATCGGCACCGGCAAACCTGGCGTCCGCCTCGCCCGCGAGGTGACGCGCCGCCACTTCCGCCATCTGGTACCCCGGCGCGACCAGTCCGTAGATGCGCCCTTTCCAGAGCGCGCATTCGCCTACCGCATAGATTTCGGGATCCGACGTCCGGCAGTGGTCGTCGATCACGACGCCGCCGCGCGCGCCGATTTCGAGCTCGGCGGCGCGGGCGAGCTCGTCGTGCGGCCGAATGCCGGCGGAGTACACGATCAGGTCGGTCTCGAGCGTGGTGCCATCGGAGAACACCATCCTGTGGCTGCGGTCCGTGCCGTTGACGATCTCCTTCGTGCCTTTCGAGCTGTGGACGTGGACGCCCAGCGCCTCGATCTTCCTGCGCAGCAACTGCCCGGCCGGCTCGTCGAGCTGCACTGCCATCAGGCGGGACGCAAACTCGACGACGTGCGTTTCGAGTCCGAGGTCCGTCAGCGCCTTCGCGGCTTCGAGGCCAAGGAGGCCGCCGCCGATCACCGCGCCGACGCGCGCGCGCCGTGCGGCGGCGCTGATCACCTCGAGGTCTTCGATCGAGCGATAGACGAAGCAGCCGCGGCGGTCCCTGCCGGGGATCGGTGGCACGAAGGGAAACGAGCCGGTCGCGAGCACGAGCTTGTCGTACGGCACCTCGCGATAGCGGCCGGAGCTCACGTTCCTGCGGAGACGGTCGATCGCAACGACCCGGTCGTTGAGCCGTAGCGTAATCGCCCGCTCTTCGAAGAATCGCGCCGGCACCACGGAGAGGTCGATGGCCGATTTGCCCGCGAAGAAGCTCGTAAGCTGCACGCGGTCGTACGCCGCGCGCGGTTCCTCGCAGAACACCGTCACGTCGAGCGCGTCGCTCGGCAGGCGTGCCGTGACCTGCTCCAGGAAGCGCTGGCCGACCATGCCGTTGCCGATTACGACGAGTTTCATGCTCGCTGCCAAATAAAAAACGCCCATAGAACGGGTCCGTTGCCAGCCCGCTCCATGGACGCCGTTGTCCGTTGCGCAGACCCTATCGGGCCGCGTATTGCGAAGCCTGCCGCCGTTGGCTGGGCTCCGGGCGCGCCGCTACACGCCTTTTCCTGCTAGCCACCCGTTCCCGTGAGCAAGCGCTGTGCCACGCCTGGATTCTGTCGCCTATCTTATTGACAGATATAACGAATCACGACTTTTCCAATGGCCTTCGCGGCGTTCCTGCCGGACGGCTATGATCCATGACGGTGCATCCCGGGTCTTCCTGCACCGATATTGCCGAACATGGGGCGCCAGACGACGGCCACGGCGTACACCGCGCCCAGCCACAGCAGCAGCTCGCCGGTCAGGCGCTGGTCCTCCGCCAGGTAGGCCAGACACAGCCGCTCCTCCGCCGCGAGATAACCCCAGCCGAAGCGGAGCAGGGTCGCGATGACTTCCAGATGTACGACCGCTCGCGCGATCGCCGGCAGACGCGGCCAGGACAGCGCCACCGTCAACCCGGCCGCCGGCACCGAGAAAAACTTGAGCGCGTCCACCGCGGCGTCGAGGCGTGCGAGGTCGAGAAAGCGGGGGAGCATCCAGAGCACCATCACGAAGGTGGCCGCGATCAACCCGGTCACGCCGCCCGCGTTGAACGACTGCACGCTCGCCAGCACGCGAGCGCCCGTGCCACCCGGGTGCGAACCCATCCAGGCGCGCCCGATGCACCAGCCCGTCCCCGCGAGAAGGGGCAGTTGCACCAGCATGTGCGATACCATGCCCGCTTCCAGCCACGCGCGCGCGGCAGGCGCTGCCAGCGCGAGCCAGAGGGCGGCGGCCGACACCAGGGCGCGGGAGGAATCAGCGGCTGGCAACATGGCCTGCGTTCGTCCCGGCGATTTGACGGGCGGTCGTCACGATGGCGTCGATATCCTCCAGTCCGTGGATTGCGGCGAGCCGGCGGTCTGGCCCGACGACGTGCACCGCGGCGTTGTGCGTGTAGCCGCCCATGCCGTCGGGAATCACGACTACGCCGAACGCTTTCAGCCAGCGCTCCAGGTCGTCGGTATGCGCCGGTCGGCCGAGGTCCCATCCACCAGGTTCGGTGATATACCGTGCGCGATACGCGGCCAACTCTGCCGGGCCGTCGCGTGCGGGATCGAAGGAGATCGATACGAGGCGCACTTTCCCGGCGGCGATCTCGTCCGCCAGGCGCTGCCTGAGTTGCGCGTACACCGAACCGAGCGCCGCGCAATACGTCGGGCAGTTCGTGTAGACGAAATCCATCAGCAGCACCTGTCCCGGCATGTCCGAAAGGCGCGCGCTGCCGCCGTCGGCTAGATCGAGCGCGAGATCGGGTAGAGGCGTCCGGGCCGTGAGTGCGTGCAGGCGGCGCGCCGACTCGAGCGTAAACGCCTGGAATCCGTCGGTCGCCGCATGCGCGAGGGCGAGCCCAGCCGCAAAGACGAGCGCTGCGACTGTTGCTGTTCGCCGGACCATAACCTAGGAAAGAGACGCTCTCGGGAGCCGCGCGAGCAACCGCACACCGAGCGCCACGGCGGCGAGCAGCACCAGCACCGCTGCCAGCGTCCCGATCTGCGCGTGGCCGAGCCAAGCGGCATCGTGAACGGCGAAACGGCGCGGCACACCCTGGTAGCCGGCGGAGAGAAACACGAAACAGAAGAGGATACCCGCGACCCCGAAAGTCCAGAACGCGCCGCGGTCGAGCGCAGTCTCGGACCACTCGCTGCGCGTGCACGCGTACAGCAGAGATCCCATCAGGAGCGGCACCAGCCCGAGCATGAGATAGAAGTGGAAGTGTCCCGGCACCCACTGCGTGTTGTGCATGACGACGTTGACGCGGACTACCCCGTCTATGATCGCGGGAAGAACACCGGCGGCCCAGCCGAACAGGCCGAAAATGATGAGGCGCAGCGGCAGGTCCCATTTCAGGCCCGAGCGGTGAATGTTGACGAGCGCGCCGTACGCCGTGACGAGCAGTATCGGGATCCCGCTCAGGTAAGACAGGACCTGCCCGGTGACGATGGCCCACTTGGGCATCACGAAGTCCATCAGCAGGTGGTGCGGATAGACCGCCATCACGATCAGGGTCACGGCAGCCCATGAGGCGAGGAACGGCCGGCTGATGTTCCAGGGTCGTCCGGTATAGCGCGGCACGATCTCGTAGACCCCGATCACCGCCATGTAGATGGTGGCGTTGATGAACACGTGCCCGAAAAAGAAGATGAGATTCTTCATGAGCAACGCGTCGAACGTGACCGTAGGGACGTAGATGCTGATGAGGCTCATCACCAGCACCACGGCGCCGGCCAGTATGCCGAGGACGTTGATGATCACGACCATCGTGCTCGCGACCACCGTCGGCGGCAGCGAAGTGTCCACCGGCCCCGAGCCGAACAGCTGATCGAGCCCCAGCGCTTTCCAGAGGCTGCCGTAGCGGCGCAGGATCGCGATCGCGCAATCCAGGTAGAAGAGCAGAAAGCCGACGCCGATGAAGACGAGCCCGCCCACGAACGCGCCGGCGGCGTGCGGGCCCCAGACCCCCATGCTTTTCGCCGGCAGTGGATAGAGGAAGGTCCACCCGCCGGCGAAGCGGCCGATGCCGATCGCCGCGAGGATCATCACGACGCCGACGAGCGAGAGGCCCAGCATGACGAGAAACATGCCCGTGGACAGCGTGACGTAGCGCCGCAGGAAGTACCACATCACGGCGGCGCCGGCGAGGCCCGACACGCCCACCATCCCCGCGCCGTGCAGCGTCATCAACTCGTAGGCGAAGTTGGCCGGAATCGGCGTGACGGCCGCCTGCGTGGCGCGGAAGAGCGCGCCGGCGATCATCATGAGCAGCAGGACCGCGACGCCGATCGCGACGTAGAGCTGGAATGCGAGCTTCGCGGAAGGGGTGTCGGCAGAGGGTGCGGTTGTGGCGTTCATATTTGTGCCCCCTTCACTTTCCGACCTTGATGACCGCGCGCATGCCGTGGTGCGCGAGGCCGCAGTATTCGAGGCAGAGGACTTCGTAGTCCCCTGGCTCCGTGAACCTCACCTGCAGCTTGTTCACGTAGCCGGGCATGGCCTGGGCCTGCGCCACCACGTGGCTCTTGTCCTTGTATATCGCAAAGCCGTGGTTGACGTCCGTCGCGGTGACCTCGAACTCCACCAGTTGCCCGGCCTTGACCGTGTCCTTGTCGAGCGTCCAGCGCCACTGGTGGCCCGTCGCGCGTATCACGGTGTCGGGCTTGGCCGCGGCCGTGGCGTGTCCGGCGATGGGCCAGTCCCACAGCGTGCCGAACGAAATTGCGACGCCCGCGAGAATGACGAGCCAGAACACGCCGTTGCGCCAGCCCTGGGCCGAAGCGGCCATGCCTGTTGCGTCGCCTCCCGTCCGGCTCGCGCCGGCGGCGACCCACAGGAACAGCGCAGCGACGATCCCCATCAGGACGAGGCTCAGCGCCCATGCCAGGTTTTGCATATGTCATCCTCCCTTGCTGTCATTGTACGATAGCTGCCATGTAATCGACCGCCATCCGCACCTGGTCGTCGGTCAGCTTGTCGTCTCTTCTATTTCATCGGGATGCGTATCACCACCCCGCCCATGGTCTGCCCGATCTTGAAGTCCGTCTTCGGGCTGTCCTTGTGCTCGTTGTGGCAGGTGATGCAGGCTTGCGCGACCGCCTTGTCGGCGTAGATGGCGGTGAAGTACTTGGTCTTGCCGAGCGTCTCTTCGCCGTAGAACGGCTTGGTGTTGTCCTTGGCGACCGCATCCAGGCCCTTCTTCTCGACCGCGGTCTTCGGCAGGTTCTGCTTGTTGACCGGCCACAGCGATTGCAGGGAGTAGCTGAAGGGCATCTTCTTCTCCGCCACCATCTCCGCGCCGAAGCGGAACATCTGCGCCGGCAGGGGCAGCGCCTTGTCGTCCTTGAAGTGCTCGCTCGCCTTGATCACCTTCTCCTCGTTCTGCAGGCGGTTCACCACCATGCGCGTGTAAACCGTGCGGTCGGATTCCATCACCGCGTGCAGCGCGTCCGCCATGTCCTTGTAGCTCACCTGGGCGTGCGTTGGCGCAGCCCCCACGAACCCCGCCGCGGCCATTACCGCCGCCAATACCTTGCTCGTCTTCATTGCCTGCTCCTTTCGCTGAGAAAAAATGTCGAACTGGATTGCCGCGACCTTCATCGACGTTCATCGGCGCTTGCTTTTGAACCGCTTTTCTTGCGGCGCTTCTCCTCTAGTTCCTTCAGCCGCTGCGCGACCATGTCCAGGCTCTTTACGTGCGCGCCCGGCTTGCCTGCGAAGTTCTCCAGCGTGAGCTTCGCGTCCGCGAGCGCATCGATCGAGTAACCGAGGCCATGGCAGCTCATGCACACCGGCCGGATCATCTTCTCGTTCGGGCGCAGGTTGTCGTTCTGGTTGTGCTGCACCAGCACGCGCTTCGCGTCGGTGCCCGGCGCGCGGTGCTCTTCGCGTGGAAGGTGGCAGCTCGCGCACGAGACGCCGCTGCCGGCGGGTGCCTCACCCGCCAGCTCCTTCTTCCACAGGGTGTAGTGGGACGAGCGCTCGTAGGCTTCCGTGTGCCTGTCGCGGTGACAGCCGACGGAGGCTTCCACCGCGGCCTTCTTCGTATCGAAGCGGTGCGCGCCGTGGCAGCTCGTGCAGGACAACTCCTTATCGAGAGCTTCGGCGTGCATGGGCTGGCGCGCGCGTCCGGGCGTCATCGGAGCGAGACCTTCCGCGAGGCGCATGCCGTGCTTGCCGGTCAGCCAGCCCTTCGTCTCCGATTCATGGCACGTCGCGCAGACCTTGTGATCGGGGCGCTTCACCCATGCCTCCGCGCCGTCTTTCTCACCTTTGTGACAGCCGCTGCAGTTGACGCCGCCCGTGGCGTGGGCGGTCGCTAGCCAGTCGGCGACGGCCTCACGCGACTGCATGAGGTCGGCGGGCGCGTCCGCGGCCGTCTGGGGCTTGAGCGGAAAGCGGTCGACCGGATAGCCGGGCCAGGCGGCGGCGACCTCGCGGAAATTGCGCGCGGGGATCTGCTGGCGCGGATGGTGCGCCGGCTCGTTCAGGTGCTTCGCGAGAAAATCCTCGTAGAGCGCGCGGTTGTCGTGGAACTTGTGGCAGCCCGCCGAGTTGCAGGTATTGAACGCCATGCCCTTGTGGCTGGGACGGTCCTCGGCGATGTCCTTGTGGCAGTGGGCGCAGAAATCGCCCGCAAGGGTGACGCCCATCGTCAGGGTGATCTCGGGACGATGCTCGACGTGACAGGTGACGCACATGGTTGCGTCGAGCTTTTCCGCCAGCTCCGCGTTGCGGGGGTCGGTGAATTTGCTCCGCGGGTGCTTGTCGACCGCGTCCTTCAGCTCCTGGCCGTGGCAGCGCTCGCAGGATTCCTGCAGCGCGTCGCGGCCGCCGAACGGATTGGCGTGGCAGCTCTCGCAGGCCAGCTCGATCTGGTAGTGGCCGTGCGTGGTCTTGCCCGGCAGGAACATCGTGCGCGCCGGCTGGAGCCAGGGATTCCCCGCTGCGCTCTTCATCAGCAGTCCCGCAGTGAGATAACCGCCGACGCCCATGCTCAGCACTCCCCACAAGATCCAGTAGATCTTTCGTCCAGCCGGGTTTGCCATTCCGCCGCCTGGTCAAAAGTAGTAGGTCTTGAACACATGGAGGGCCAGCAGGATCGGAATCGGCCAGAAGAGCAGGATGTGCGTCCACGTCCAGGTGCGCCGCAGGCGCGCCGCGCCCGCGCCCAGGCGGTGTTCGAGCGCGATCATGCCGCCCGCCACGGAGCCCACGGCAACGACACCGAGGAAGGACGCGATCAGGAGGAAGTTCAAGTTGGAGCCGAGGCGCCCGCCCGTGTGCACCGCCAGGCCCGCCAGGGTCAGCGCGCCCAGGACGACGTGCACGACACGCCAGATCGGAAAATCACCCAGCGTGAACCGGCGGATGCGCTTGCGCAGCGACAGGAGCAGGATAAGGACGGAGAGGCCCAGCACCGTGAATCCGCTCGCCTGTTTCCAGAGGCTCTCGCGCCACAGGACGTCCCATTGCCAGGGCACCTGCACCGTGGCCGCGTACGGGATCAGGATGACGAGCGCGAGCGCAATCGCCGCCGGCAGCGCGAAACCGCCTGCGCCGAGCAGCCACTTCCAGCCGCGCTCGGGTCCGGTCGCGGGTTTTCCGCCTGCGAGCTGGGCGAGGAGCGGGCGGCACGAGCCGCATACCGTGGAAGCGCCGGTGCGCGCCGCGAGCGCCTCGACCGTGCAGCAGCCGCCCGCTACCGCTGCGCCGAGTTGCCCGCGCGTGACGCCGGTGCAGTTGCATACCGTAGCCGTCGCCGGCCACGCGACCACGTTTTCCTGCTCCGCCTCCGGCCACGGCGATCCGGTGCGCGCGAAACGCCACAACTGCCACGGCCAGATGCGCCGGCCGCGTATGACGCCTTCCTGCAGGCGACCCAGCTCCGGGCACGGGCCGAGCGCGATGGCGCCGGCGAGACGGCCGCGCCAGGTAACGATCTTGCGGTACACGCCGTTCGCCCGGTAGTGCCATTCGCGGCCCAGGTCGAGACGCTCTTCCTCGGTCACCGGTCCCATGCTGAATACCGGCAGGTCGAGCACTTTCAGGCGGGCGGCGATGAGCGAGCCGCGGTAGTTCGCCTGTCCGCCCGCAATGCCGTGCGCGGCGACGGCGGCCTGCTCCAGGCCGGGCGCGACAAAGCCGTAGACGCGCTTGCGGTGCTCGGCGCATTCCCCGACGGCATGTATGTGCGGGTCGGAAGTGACCATGCGGTCGTCGACGCGTATGCCGCGGCTCACGTGCAGCCCGGCTTCGCGCGCCAGCTCGACATTGGGCTGTATGCCGGTGGCAACGATCAGCGTGTCGCACGCCACCACGCGCTCGCTGCGGAGCAGGACGCCCGTCACCGACCTGTCGCCGGTGATCCCCCTCACGCCGTCGCCGAGGACCACCTCGATGCCGAGAGCGCGCACGTGCGCGAGGAGATCGCCCGCTGCCGCCTCGTCGAGCTGGCGCATCATGAGCCGCGTAAAGTGCTCGACGACGCAGACTTCCGTGTTGAAGCGCTGCATCGCACGCGCTGCCTCCAGTCCCAGCAGGCCCCCGCCCAGCACGACGGTGCGGCGGCTGCGCACGCGCCTCGCCAGCAAGCGATGCGCGTCGCGCACGTCCCGGAAGGTGTAGACGCCGGGCAGCCTGACGCCGGGAAGATCGGGCACGTAGGGTAGCGAGCCGGTCGCGAGCACGAGCGTGGAATACGGCTGCTCGAAGCCCGAGCTGTCGCGCACGCACCGGTTCGCGCGGTCTATTGCGGTGACGGCGTAGCCATAGCGGGTCTCGATGGCGGCATCCGCCGGCAGCGCGAGATCGCGTGTGAGGGCCTGCCAGTCGAGCTCGCCGACCAGGAATGCCGAGAGGCGCACGCGGTTGTACGGCTCCGATTGCTCATCGCCGTAGATGACGATGGGCAGGTCCGGACGCCGCCGCGCAAGCTCCTGCGCGGTGCGGATGCCGACCGGACCGGCGCCGACGATGACGACCGGCGCGGGCTGCGTGTCGGGCACATCTGCGGCGTCCGGCTTTCGTTTATGAGCAGTCGTTGCCAAGCGCATTCCAAAAAAATGCGCCCATACGCCGCGATACATCACGACACATGGGCGCCATTACCCGTCCCACGGATCCACTCTGGATCCAGCCGAGCGCACCATTGCGCCAGCGGCCTGCCTACGTATCAGCAACCGCCGTGCCAGAGGCCGGTAGATCGGTCTAATTATCTGAATCGACGACTAAATAGGGTGGGTTTGGCCAGCACTGCAACGTCAGCCCTCTGAGGAACCGCCCACTATTGGTGCAGTGCAGCGTAATGGGGCACCAAAAGAGAGTGCGCCCCGAAATCGGGCTAGCCGAGCAACTCGGAGACGGCTATCACCTGCCGCGCGACCTCGGCGATCTGCAGGTTGCGATCCATCGCCTGCTTGCGCAGCGCGCGATAGGCTTCCTCCTCGTTCAACTTCGCGCCTTTCATGAGGATGCCCTTCGCCTTCTCCACGACCTTGCGCTCGGTGAGCTTGATCTTCACCGAGTGCAGCTCGTTCTTCATCGCCTGGAAGACCTCGAAGCGCGCGACGGCGGTATCGAGGATGGGCGTGATGCGCTCCGGCGCGAGGCCGTCCACTACATAGGCGCTTACGCCCGCGCGCACCGCCTTGCGTATCGCTTCACGAGCCGGGTCCTTCGCGAACACGACGACGGGCCGCGGGCAGCTCTCGGTGATGATGCAGATGTTCTCGAGCGTGTCGCGGCTCGGAGAATCCGTGTCGACGATGATCGCGTCTGGGGAGAGCCGCAGCGCTTCATCGTGGAGCGTGCGCGGATCGGAGACCTCCGCAATGACGTCGTAGCCGAGTTGCTCCAGCACGGGGCGCAGGCAAAACGCCCGTTTTGGGGTGTCGTCGATGAGCATTATTCGCAGCATGTCCTCGCACTCGCAAGGACCGTGCCAGCTCTGGAAAGGCGGCTCAGATAGAGCGGCTCAGGTACGGCGGAGCAAACGAAATTTCCCTCCTGCCGGAGGAGGGGTGGATGCGAAGCAGACGGGGTGGTGGGAGGGGGTACTGCGTGCAGTTACCATAGCAATCCGATGCTGACGACCAAATCAGTCTGGGCCCCGATCAACCGCCGGCGCGACGGCCTGCGCTTGCTCGTCACGCGCTTTCGCGGGCGCGGCATGCCGAAGTCCCGCTACGCTGTCTGGATCCCGAGCCTCGGCCCGAGCGAGCGGTTGCTGAGGGATTTCCTGGGCGGAAAGA
>Ga0111539_10009948_pt1 | contig 11993 bp, 6 predicted proteins | sample RhiMethybrSRZTD1_FD_79667 | JGI IMG/M metagenome (GOLD analysis project Ga0111539, IMG submission 79667) | Populus rhizosphere microbial communities from Tennessee, USA - Rhizosphere MetaG P. TD hybrid SRZTD1 (version 2) (version 2) | ecosystem: Host-associated > Plants > Roots > Rhizosphere >...
GATCGCTTGGCGCATGTAGATTGCATAGTGCCCCGCGCCGGCCCACGGAGTGTGCACGTCATTGCGCTCCCAGAAGGTCGTGGCCGGCAAGACGATGTCGGCGTAGCGGGCGGTGGGGGTGAGGAAATGATCCTGCGCCACCAGGAATTCAATGCCGTCGAGTGCGCCCACCATCTTGTTGACATTGGGGGCCTGATTGAAGAGGTCGCCGCCGACCGAATAGATCATCTTGATGTCGGCCGGATATCCGCCGGCCTTGCCGCGCGCCAGCAGATCGGCGAGCAGCGGCGAGGCCACGCGGGCGTTCACCGGGTTGGCGCCGCTCGGCAAGTTCTTGATACCGGTTCTCCCAGTGGCACCGTTGCTTACCCCCGAGCTGCCACCGGGAATGCCGACATTGCCGGTAATGGCACACAGCGCGTAAGCGGCACGATGAAATTGCTCACCGAAGGCCGTGCGACCGGGTGCGTAACCACACTGCAGGGCGGCGGGCTTGGCGGTGGCGAACTCGATGGCGAGCCGGCGAATGGTGTCGGCGGGGATGCCGGTAATCACGCCAGCCCATTCGGGCGTCTTGGCAATGCCATCCGAGAGCCCGAGGAGATAGGAGCGATAGGACGAGCCCGCCGCGGCACCGGGCGGCAAGTGCGCCTCGTCGAAGCCCAGCACATACCTGTCGCAGTAGGCCTGATCGTGGAGGCCCTCGCAGGCGATCACGTAGGCCATGGCGATCAGTGCGGCCGTGTCGGTGGAGGGCTGGATGAAGACGTGCTCGTCAGCGAGGACCACGCTCGACCGGGTTCTGCGCGGGTCCACGCATACGATACGCGCGCCCTGCTTCTTGGCGGACTTGAGGTACTGGTAGGTGCCCGTCCCGAAGGTGCCGTCGCCGGGGCTCCAGCCCCACATGATGATCAGCTCGGAGTTGACGTAGTCGGTGGGTTCGCGCCCAGCGCTCTTGTAGACGGCCTCGGCGCCGTAGGTCATGCGCACGGCGAACACCTCTGCCTCCGCCGACATGTTCGACCATAGCTCAGTGCAACCGCCAAACATGTAGAGGAACCGCTGCGCCGCCGACCGCCCGTGCAGAACAGAAAGGCTGCCGGAGCGCGACGCATCGAGGATTGCGGCACTGCCATACTGGGCGCGCACGCGCAGGAGCTGGCGGGCGACCTCGTCCAGTGCCTCCTCCCAGGAGATGCGCTCGAAGGCGCCGCTACCGCGCGGCCCCTTGCGGCGTAGTGGATACCTCAGTCGGTCGGGGTGATAAACACGCTCGATCTGGCCCACGCCACGGGCGCAGGCGTGCAGCGGCGGCAATTCGGGCTCCCACCGGCGCGGGTCGGTGGAGATCTTGACGATGTGGCCGTCGACGACGTGCGCATTGACCACGCAGCGACCCCCGCAATTGTGGCCGCAAGTGCTGGTCACCACGGTCTCGCCTGCTTTGGCCTCGACCCGCGGCCGCTCGTAAATCGTCGCTCGTTGCATTCCGTCTTGGTCCGTTGCCTTGGAGCCTTTGCCGCCGCCCCCGCGATAGTAGCGAGCCGTTACGCGCGGAGGCAACTCGGGCTGTCGTGCCCCGTGCCCTGGTCTAGCCCAGCGCTGCGAAGCCCCGCGCAAGATCGGTGATGATGTCGGCGGGGTCTTCGAGGCCGATGTGCAGGCGCACGAGTGCACCGCCCTTCCAGCCGTGGATGGAAGGATAGGTCAGGGCGAGGCTCTCGTAGCCGCCCCACGAGGCGCCGATGCCGAACAGGCGCAGGCTGTCGACGAACTGCTCGGCGTGCGACTGCGAGAATTGGGAGCCGAGCTCGAAGGATAAGAGGCCGTTGGCGCCCTTGAAGTCGCGCTTCCATAGGGTGTAGCCGGGGTCGCCGGGCAAGGCCGGATAGAGGACGCGCTGTACCTGGGGCCGCTGCTGCAGCCAGGCGATTACCTCGGCGGCGTGGGCCTGATGCATGGCGATGCGCGCCGCCGCTGTGCGCAGGCCTTTCAGCGCGCTGTAAGCGTCGTCGGGGCTGACGGTCTGGCCGAGGATCCTTGCATCCCTCCAGAGGCGGTCGGCACAGCGCGGTCCCGCCGAGACCGAGCCCATGACGAGATCGGAATGGCCGGCGACGTACTTGGTGATGGCGACGACGGAGATGTCCGCGCCGAGCGCGAGCGGGTGGTAGAGGCCCGGGCAGCCCCAAGTGTTGTCGACGGCAAGCAGCGTCTCGCGGCTCTGGAGGAGCCTGGCCAGTGCCGGTACGTCCTGGATGTCGTAGACGATCGAACCAGGATTATCGAGATAGACCATGCGGGTCACCGGCTTGAGGCGCTTTTCCACCTCCTGGTGGCCGCCCGCGTAGAACTCGCAGGCAATGCCGCGGTTGGATAGGTAATTGTTGGCGATGGCGCGTGCCGGACCGTAGACCGTCTCCGCCAGCAGCAGGTGGTCGCCGGGCCTGAGGCAGGAGAGGAACACATGGGCGATCGCGGCCAGGCCGGTCGGCAGGAGCACGGTGCGCTCCCCGCCTTCGATCTCGTTGATCGCGTCCTCGAGGGCGAACGAGGTGGGCGTGCCGTTGGCGCCGTAGGAGAAGGTGCGCTCGCCCTTCTCGCGGCGCACGGCCACAGACCTACGCGTGCCCATGTCGCGGTAGAGCACGGTCGAGCAGCGCACCAGCGCCGGGTTCACCGTGCCGACGTCGCCCTCCATCGTGGCGCGTGACGCATGCACCAGTCGCGTCTTTTCCCGTTCGCTCACTTCGTTAAACTCCTCATGTTTGCGGTCCGATATCGACAGCCCTAGGGGCGCATGGAGAAGGAACGAGGCCCGGGCGTGCGCAGTGGCTCCGCGAGATTGGCAAACTCGCACAGCAGCTTGCGCGTGTCGCGCGGGTCGACGATCTCCTCGACCCAGAATGCCTCGGCCGTGCGAAAGGGCGAGCGCAGCGCATTGAGCCGCGCCTCGATCTCGGCAAGCTTGGCCTTGGGGTCGGGGGCGACCTCGATCTCGGCGCGATAGGCCGCCTCGATGCCGCCTTCCAGGGGCAGCGAGCCCCACCAGGCCGACAGCCATGCATAGCGGATGGCGAGCCGGCCGGCCGGCACATGGGCGGCGCCGGCCACGCCGAATGAGTTCCTGACGATCACCGTGCACCAGGGCACGCTCGACTGGTTGATGGCGGCCATGGCGCGCACGCCGTGGCGGATGGTGGCCGATTTTTCGGCCTCGAGGCCAATCAGGAATCCCGGGCAGTCGCAGAGGTAGACAACGGGGAGATGGAAAGTCTCGGCGAGGTCGACGAAGCGCACGGTCTTGGCGCAGGCGTCGGCCGTCCAGGCACCGCCGTAGTGATAAGGGTCGCTGGCGAGGATGGCGACGGGAAGGCCGTCGAGCCGAGCGAGGCCCGTGATCATTGGGCGGCCGAACATCTGGCCGACTTCGAAGAAGGAGCCCTTGTCGACGACCGCCTCGATGATGGCGCGCATCTTGTAGACGCGGCGCCGGTCGCGCGGGATCACGGAGAACAGCATCTCCTCGCGCCGGTCGGAGGGATCGCTGCGCTCGTCACGGCCCGCGACGCCGTACACGGAGGCCGGCAGGTAGGACAGGAAGCGGCGCGCGCACTGGAAGGCTTCCTCCTCGGTGTCGACGGCGTGGTCGACGGCGCCGGCCCGGCACTGCACCTCCCAGCCGCCGAGCTCTTGCTTGCTCAGGTCCTGGCCGACGCGGGCCACGACCGGCGGGCCCGCCACGAACATGGCCGAGGTCGACTTGGTCATCACCGAGTAGTGGCTGGCGGCGAGCCGCGCCGCGCCGAGGCCCGCAACGGAGCCAAGGCCCAGCGCCACCACCGGCACGACACCGAGGTTGTCGGCCAGGTACTGGTAGTGGTGCTGCGAGATGCCGAGCTGCCCCGGCAAATTCGAGCGGCCCGCCGTCTCGATGGTCTTGACCGAGCCGCCGCCGCCCGAGCCCTCGATGATGCGCACGATCGGCAGGCGCAGCTCGCTGGCCATGCGCTCGGCGAGGATGGGCTTCATGGGGATGGTGGCATCGGCCGAGCCGCCGCGCACCGTGAAATCGTCGCCCAGCACGACCACGGGGCGGCCGTCGATCGCGGCGCGGCCCATGACGCAGTTGGCGGGCGTGAGCTTGCCGAGCTTGCCGTCGGCATCGTACTCGGCCTTGCCGGCGATGGCCCCGACCTCGTGGAAGCTGCCGGGGTCGACCAGGCCGTCGATGCGCTCGCGCACCGTGAGCCGGCCGCCGTCGTGCTGGCGCTGCACCTTGTCGGGCCCGCCCATCTCGCGCGCCATGCGCTCGCGCGCTCTCAGCTCGTCGAGCTCGCGTTGCCAGCTCATGGGCCGATCCCCGGATGATGTCGCCGGCGCGTCAAGGGCATCACTCGGCGGCGGAGGCAGGGCGCAACCCCTGCTCGGTCTCTGGCGACAGATAGGCGCCCTGGCGGATGAGCTCGCGCTGGATAGCGCGGGGCTCAACGTCGCGCGGGCGGATGCCGCTGCCGGCGGCGAGACCGGCGGCGATGCCGGCGGCCTGCCCCGTCAGCCAGCATTGCGGGATCTCGCGCAGGAAGGTGTGGGAGCTGGCGTCGCAAGCGACGTGCCGGCCGGCGCCCAGGATGTTGTCGAGCTCGGCGGGGATCAGCGCGCCGTAGGGCACGGAGATGTTGGGAAACTTCGGCGACAGCGAGGTCGATACGCCGATCTCGTCGTCCCAGATGCGGCCCGTAGGCCATTGCTCGCGCGTGACCTTGGCGAGGCCGTTGAGACGCCGGCTGTGGCGCACGCCGATCTGCGGGCCGCCCAGCATCAGGAAGGCGTTGGCAAAGCCCGGCGCGGCGGCACGATAAGCCTCGAGGTGGCCGACGGTCAGCTGGCGCGAGCGCAGCTCCACCGCTGTCAGGTCCTCCACATCGACGGCGCTGTAGCCGGACAGCCGCGGCCCCATGAACAGCGCCACGTCGTTGCGCCAGGAGACGAACGGCTTCTCGAAGAAGCGCACCTTGCTGCGGCCTAGCGCCATGAACTCGGAGAAAGCGTCGGGCTCATCGCGGCGGAAGGCAAGCCAGCGCTCCATGTCGACGCCGCCGAACAGGAACGACGTGTTGACGCAGTGGTGGATGTCGGTCTCGTCGATGTCGGATTCGAAGGTGGCCGGCGTGCGAGCGATGAGGTCCGCATCCCCCGTTGTGTCGACCACCGTCTTGGCGAGGATGGCGTGGCGGCCCTCCTTGCTCTCGAAGATGGCTCCCTTGACGACATTGCCCTCCAGGATCGGGGCGGTGGCCCAGGCGTGCAGCAGGAGGCGCACCTTGGCCTCGGCCACCATCTGCATCGAGAGGGTCTTGAGCGCTTCGGGATCGATGGTCGGCGACCAGGTGACGATGCCGTGGAAGGCGGCGGTGCGCTGCGCCCAGTAGGCGGCGCTGGTGGCGTCCTTGGTGCCCCAATCCGCGCGCTTGGGTCCCTGGATCGCTTCTTTGGGTAGGCGATCCATCAAATCCTCGGCGAGCCCACGGATGATGTGGCGCCCCGACCAGTCGCTCATGCGGTCGATCCAGATGACGAGCCCGCCGGTGGAGAGGCCGCCGAGGTGATTGTAGCGCTCGACCAGCAGGACGTCGGCGCCGAGGCGCGCGGCGGCGATCGCCGCAGCAGTCCCGGCGGGGCCGCCGCCGACCACCAGCACGTCGGTCTCCGCGAACACCGGGATCTCGCGAGCGGGCTCGAGGTAGGTCCGGGCCGGCCGCTGGCGCCGCGTCGGTTGGATGCCGCGGAACGCCTCCAGGCCCTGCTCTGCGCCGATGCTGGCGCTGTAGTTGCCGGGGCGCCTGGGGCCGTCCTTGAAGATCTCCGACTGGTAGAGGCGCCGCCCGCTCGCTTCGGCGCCCTTGTCGTTCGACATACTCTCTTCCCCTGCGCACGCCGTCGCGGCGGATCTCGGCTAGCCCGAGCACAGGCCGAGAGCATACGCACTTCGCCCGGTTGTAGCCACCGGTGCAATGGCGTGCGGCGTGAGCCAAGGGCGCGCGCCCGACGTTCACCATGAGCAGGATTTGCGGGCCCCGGCTGGCCCGTATCGAGACGTTGCGCAAGGTCCTGGTCAAGATCGCGCGCGCTAAGGCAAAGATCCGGCGCCCGGGGCGCAGCAGCCCGCGACAGGAGCCACGATAACTCTGCCGCCGACGCATCGGTTGGCGGGCGTGCCCGAGTCATCTATGTTGTTGGAGCGCAACCTGGAATTCTACTGCCAAGGAAGCGGGTCCAGGATGAAGCGCGATCCGGCAGACGGGACCTAAGCGGTGATCGGGCCCGATCGCGGCCTTCCGTCGAACTCATGAAGTGGCAAGGATGGGCGTCAGCCGCGCATTCTCCGACGACATTGCCATCGATCTCGGCACGGCCAACACGCTCGTGCACGTAGTGGGGCGCGGCATCATCATCGACGAGCCGTCGGTGGTGGCGGCGCAGGTGCGCGGCGGCGAACGGGTGATCCTTGCCGTCGGCCTCAAGGCCAAGGTCATGCAGGGGCGCACGCCCGAGCCCGTCGAGATCATCAGGCCGATGCGCGACGGCGTGATTGCCGATTTCGTCGCGACCGAGGAGATGTTGCGCCAGTTCATTTCGCGCGCCAAGTCGATGCTGGGCTTCCGCCGCCCGCGCATCCTGATCTGCGTGCCGGCCGGTGCCACCCCGGTCGAGCGCCGGGCGGTCTATGAGACGGCGGTGTCGGCGGGCGCGCGCAAGGTCTACCTGATCGAGGAGCCGGTGGCGGCCTCCCTCGGCGCCGGACTGCCGATCGACGGGCCGTCGGCCTTCATGGTGGTCGACATCGGCGGCGGCACTACCGACATTGCCGTGCTGCACCGCGGCCAGATCGTGCAGGCGCGCTCGCTGAAAGTCGCCGGCAACGCCATGGACGAGGCCATCGTGCGCTATGTGCGCCGTCGGCACGGCCTCGTCATCGGCGAGTCGAACGCAGAGCGCATCAAGATCGAGGCCGGCACGGCGCTGGCCCAGCCCAACGGCCGGCAGGTCGAGATCCACATCAAGGGCCGCGACATCCGCGAGGGGCGGTTCAAGAGCGTGGTGCTGGGGCCCATGGACATGGCCGAGGCGCTGTCGAGCCCCGTCTCCGAGATGGCCGAGTTCGTCCAACGCGCGCTCGAGGACCTGGCGCCGGACGTCGTCGAACCGGTGGCCAGGCGCGGCGTGCTCCTGACCGGCGGCGGCGCGCTGCTCGACCGACTCGACGTGGCGCTGCGCGAAGCCGTGGGCGTACGTTTCGTGGTGCCGGACAGCCCGATGCACTGCGTCATCAAGGGCACGGCAGCGGTGCTCGAGCAGCTGGGCGAGCGCCAGCACCTGCTGATCGGCCCGTGAGACGCCGTGAGCCGCCCTGGACACGCGGGGGGGCCGGTGTTACATGAGCGCCTACGTTCGGGGGCCCACGCGGGCCCCCTGGCGCTCATGTCCGGTCGGCAGACAGCGCGGGTGTATAGCTCAGTTGGTAGAGCAGCTGACTCTTAATCAGCGGGTCGAAGGTTCGAGTCCTTCTACACCCACCAAGTCTTGTACATCTCCAATCTAATCCGGGACTTAACTGAAACGACTTTCGCCGATCTTTGTAGGAACGCCAAGTTTCTTTTCACAGGACCGCCTAGGCGAGGCCGCCCGCGGCATAGAACAGGAAGTTGCCCCTCACGCTACGGAGACCCAGCCCTTGTGGTCGGGCGGGTTTTTTCCGTTGCTGGACGCCTGTCCGCCTCCGCTCGGACTGGACCGCGGATGGTTTTACAAATCTCGGGGTCGGTGCAGCCGCGAAGGCGACAACAAATGGACGGCTGGCGCGTGTGGGTTCAGACTATTGTCCTGAAATCAAGGAGGCCAGCATGAGCCCGATAGGGTGGCGGCAGTCCTGCCTGGCGGCGGTCGCGGTCGCCTTTGTTGTTGGGGGGCCGGTGGCGGTCAATGCGCAGCAAGCCGGCAGTGCGCAAGTTGCCATCGACGACGACGACATCGGTGGAGTGGTGCGCGGCCCGGGAGGGCCGGAAGCCGGTGTGTGGGTGATTGCCGAGACCAGCGATCTGCCGACCAAGTTCGCCCGGATGGTCGTCACCGACGATCTTGGGCGCTATGTCATTCCCGACCTGCCGCGGGCCAAATACAAGGTCTGGGTGCGCGGGTACGGCCTCGTCGACTCGCCCAAGGTGGACGGCGAGCCCAGCAAAGCCCTCGATCTGGTCGCCGTGCCGGCGCCCAACGAGGCAGCGGCCGCGCAATACTACCCGGCGATCTACTGGTATTCGATGCTGAAGATCCCGGACGCCAGCCAGTTCGGCGGCAAGAGCGATATCCCCGAGAAGATCACCCAGAGTGAATGGTTGGCGGTCGTGAAGAACCGATCCTGCATTGGCTGCCATCAGCTCGGCCAGCTGTCGACGCGTACGATCCCGGCCGCGTTGGGCGTGTTCAAAACCGGTGAGGAGGCATGGCTGCGGCGCGTACAATCCGGACAAGCCGGGCCCTTGATGGTGAACCCGCTGGCCGGATATCTCGGCGGGGCACCTTTCAAGTATTTTGGCGAATGGACCGACGGCATCGCCAAGGGCGAGCTGCCGCATGCCAAGCCCACGCGGCCGCAGGGGATCGAGCGCAACCTCGTGGTCACCACCTGGGAGTGGGGCGACCCGAAGAGCTACCTGCATGATCTCATCGCCTCCGATCGGCGCTACCCGAGGGTCAATGCCCATGGCCCGCTCTACGGCTCGCCCGAGTACGCCACGGACCTGTTGCCGATCCTCGATCCCAAGACGCACAAGGTCACGACCTTCAAGGCACCCGTGCGCGACGCCGATACGCCGGAGGCGCTCGGGCCCGGCCATGCCGCCATGGCGAAGCCGTTGCAGTCCTCGCCCTATTGGGGCGACGAGAAGCTCTGGGACTCCAAGGCCAACAACCACAACGCCATGTTCGACCGGCATGGCCGGCTGTGGCTGGCGGCTGCGGTGCGCGGCCCCAACAATCCCGACTTCTGCAAGAAGGGCTCGAGCCATCCCTCCGCCAAGCTGTTCCCAATCGAGAGGAACGTGCGCCAGCTGGCGGTGCTCGATCCCAGGACGATGAAGTACAGCTTTGTCGACACGTGCTTCGGTTCGCATCATCTGCAGTTCGGCTACGACGCCAACGACACGCTGTGGACCAGCGGTAGCGGCCAGGTGGCCGGTTGGCTCAACAGCCGGAAGTTCGACGAAACCGGCGATGCGGCGGGCGCGCAGGGGTGGACGCCGTTCGTGCTCGACACCAATGCCAATGGCCGGCGCGATGACTACACGGAGCCGGGACAGCCCGTAGATGCCAGCAAGGACACGCGCATCACTGGGGGCTCCGGGCCTTACGCGGTGATGCCGAGCCCCGTCGATGGCTCGATCTGGTACACAGTCGGCGTGTTCGCCGGTAGCGGCGCGGTCCTGCGACTGAACCCCGGGCCCAATCCGCCCGAGACAGCGCTGGCGGAGATCTACCATGTCCCGCTTCCGGGCTTTGGCCCGCGTGGCGGCGACATCGACAGGCAAGGCGTGGTGTGGGTTTCGCTCGGCAGCGGCCACATTGGCAGCTTCGACCGGCGCAAATGCAGGGGTCCGCTCAACGGGCCGACCGCGACGGGGGACCACTGTCCCGAAGGCTGGTCGTTCCACCAGTATCCGGGGCCGGGCTTCCGAGGCCTCGGCGAGAACAGCGCCGAGTCGAGCTACTACACCTGGGTCGACCAGCACAATACGCTCGGCCTTGGCGAGGACGTGCCGATGTCGACCGGCAACCTCAATGACGGCCTGATTGCGCTCAAGGACGGCAAGATGATCGTGCTGCGCGTCCCTTATCCGTTGGGCTTCTACGCCAAGGGGTTCGACGGGCGGATCGACGACGCAACTGCAGGCTGGAAGGGTCGAGGCTTGTGGACGACCAGCGGCGACCGAACGCCCTGGCTCATGGAAGGCGGCAAGGGAAGCAAGCCCCGCGTCGTGCATTTCCAGCTGCGGCCCGATCCGCTGGCACACTGAGCGCAAGCAAGGGCGACCTGATCGCTCCCGCCTTCCGCCATCGAGTCATCGGCCTGGAATGCCTCTGACCTTATCGGGTTGCTGCGCGATCCAGGGCCATGTTCAGCGCCAGTACGTTCACGCGGGGCTCCCCGAGAAGGCCGAGGGTGCGCCCCTCGGTGTTCTGGTCGACGAGCTGGCGTATCCGATCCTGCGGGATGTTGCGCGCCTTGGCGACGCGCGGCACCTGGAACAGCGCGGCTTGCGGCGTGATGTGCGGGTCCAAACCGCTGCCCGAGGTGGTCACGAGATCGATCGGAACCTGGGCCGCGGGTTTCTGCGCCTGCAATTTGTCCACCTCGCCCTTCACGCGCTCGATCAGCGCCTTGTTAGTGGGACCGAGATTGGATCCCCCTGAGTTGGCGGCGTTGTAAGGGGCGTCGACCGTCTTGGTCGCATCGTTGGGATCGGGCCTGGTGGTGGCGGACGGCCGGCCGTGGAAGTAGCCGTCGCCGTTGAACGGCTGGCCGATCAGGGCCGAGCCCACGACCTTGCCGCCCTGCTCGGCGAGGCTGCCGTTGGCCTGGCGCGGGAACAGCACTTGGGCCAGACCGGTCATGACCAACGGATAGATGAGGCCAGTGATGAGCGTGAGCGCAACGACGAGAACGATGGCGGGGCGAGCTTCGCGCAGCATGACTTCTCTCCTCAGGCAAGGTGCAGGGCCGTGACCAGAAGGTCGATGGCCTTGATGCCGACGAATGGGACGAGGACGCCGCCGAGACCGTAGATGAGCAGATTGCGGCGCAGCAGCGGGCCGGCCCCGATCGGGCGGAAGGCGACGCCCTTCAGCGCCAGCGGGATAAGCGCGACGATGATCAGCGCGTTGAAGATGATCGCCGACAGGATGGCGCTCTGCGGGGTCGAAAGGCCCATGATGTTGAGCGCCTGCAGCTGCGGGTAGAAGGCGACGAACATCGCGGGGATGATCGCGAAGTACTTGGCCACGTCGTTGGCGATCGAGAAGGTGGTGAGCGCGCCACGCGTCATCAGCAGCTGCTTGCCGATCTCGACAACCTCGATGAGCTTGGTCGGGTTGGAGTCGAGGTCGACCATGTTGCCGGCCTCGCGGGCCGCCTGCGTGCCGGTGTTCATGGCCACGCCGACGTCGGCCTGGGCGAGGGCGGGCGCGTCGTTGGTGCCGTCGCCGCACATGGCGACCAGTTTGCCCTTGGCTTGCTCGTTGCGGATGAGCTCGAGCTTGTCCTCCGGCGTCGCCTGGGCGAGGAAATCGTCGACGCCGGCCTCGGCGGCAATCGCGGCGGCAGTGGTCGGATTGTCGCCAGTTATCATGATGGTGCGGATGCCCATGCGCCTGAGTTCCGCAAAGCGCTCGCGGATGCCGCCCTTGACGATGTCCTTGAGGTGGACGACGCCGAGCAGCCGGCCGTCGCGGGCAACGGCGAGCGGCGTACCGCCGGACTTGGCGATGCCTTCGGCGATCGCTTGGACCTCGCAGGCCGCGTCGCTGCTGACGGCGGGACGCAGGGCGATGGCGGCGCTGGAACGGCTGAGGGCCGCCGTCGTCCCGCCGTCGAGGAAGGCCAGAATCGAATCGACGGCGCCCTTGCGGATCGAGGTCGAGCCGAACTCGACGCCGCTCATGCGCGTCTGGGCCGAAAACGGAATGAACCTGGCGCCGAGCTCCGATACGTCGCGGCCGCGGATGGCGTGCTTTTCCTTGGCCAGCACGACGATGGAGCGCCCTTCCGGGGTCTCGTCTGCCAGCGAGGCCAGCTGCGCCGCGTCGGCAAGCTCTTGTTCGCTCACGCCGCGCAGCGGCTTGAATTCGGTGGCCTGGCGGTTGCCGAGCGTGATGGTGCCGGTCTTGTCGAGCAGCAGCGTGTCGACGTCGCCCGCCGCCTCCACGGCGCGGCC
>Ga0111539_10009951_pt1 | contig 11990 bp, 10 predicted proteins | sample RhiMethybrSRZTD1_FD_79667 | JGI IMG/M metagenome (GOLD analysis project Ga0111539, IMG submission 79667) | Populus rhizosphere microbial communities from Tennessee, USA - Rhizosphere MetaG P. TD hybrid SRZTD1 (version 2) (version 2) | ecosystem: Host-associated > Plants > Roots > Rhizosphere >...
CCATGCGGTAGTGGCCGACGGCCTCGTCGGGCTTGCCCTGTTTCTCGAGGCAGCGGCCGAGCGCGAAGTGCGCGTAGTGGTCGACCGGCTGCAGCTCGAGGATCTCGCGGAACTCGGCCTCCGCCTCGGAGAACCGGTGGATGCGGAAGTACGCGATGCCGAGAGCCTCCCGGATCGACGCCTTCTCGGGCTCGCGCTTCTTCGCCTTCTCGAGCGCCACGGTCGCCTGGGCGGCCCGCCCGCGCGCCAGGTGCTCCTGGCCTTGTCTGTAGAGGTCGTACGTCTCGCTCATCCGCTTCTCCCAAGATACGGGAAGTTCTCCACCACGACGTCTTCCGGGCGGGTGAGGTCTCGCGTCGGGCCGACGTCGAGCGCCAAGACCTCGATGCTCGTGCCCGCGTCATCCCGAAACGCAGCCGCAAGCTCGAACGGCGGACCGGGCAGACCCTCGAGGCGGGGCAGCACGCCCGCGGCGAAGAACCAGAGCGGTGCGGCCGTCAGCTCGCCGCGCTCGCCGCCGATCTCGACGACTCGGTGTTCCTCGACCCGCACCGGTGTCTTCCCCTCGCCGCCGCCGCGGCGAACGCCCAGGCCGGCCGGGACACCGGAGCCCTCCCACTCCGCGGCCACGTCGGCGACAACGCCGGGCCGGAACACCGTGTCGGCGGCCACGACGAGGAGCGGCGCAGACGCTCCCGTCTCAAGCGCGCGCCGGACGGCGTCGGCCGAGCCGAGCGGCTCCGGCTGGCGTGCGTAGCCAACGGAGACCCCGAAGGGCGAGCCGTCGCCGACGAGGTCCTCGACCTGCCCGGCGAGATGGCCGGTCACCACGGTGGCCGCGCCGATGCCGGCACCCGCGAGCTCGCGGAGGAGGGTCGCGATCACGGGCTTCCCGTCGATCGGGAGGATCGGCTTCGGCCACCGCTCGGTCAGCGGGCGCAGACGGCGCCCCTCCCCCGCGGCCATAACGACCGCGTGCAGCGAGGAGCTCAAACCGCCAGCGAGCGGAGGCTGAGCGCGCCTCGGACGCGGCTCGTCACGTTGATGCGGTTGCGGATGTCGCTCCGGACCCGCCGGAGCTCGCGCCGGGCGCGAACGAGTTCGACGCGCGCCAGGTCGGGCGGCCCGAAGCGGGCAATCGTCGCTGCGCGGACGAAGGGACCGGCGTCCACCGCGAAGTAGCGCTCCACGAGCTCTCCGAGCTCGCCAAGCGTCGCGCTCGGCGGCACGTCCATCCCCTGGTCGGCCAGATAGGCCATCAGGTCGCGTCTGCAGGCGCCGGCGAGCTCGCGAGGATCCCGTCCTGTGAAGCGAAGCGTGCGGCGAACGGTCTTCAGCCCGATCACGACGAGAGCCGCCGCCGCGAGGACGAAGAAAGCGAGGACGACGATGCTCGGGCCCTTGTCCCGAACGGTGTTCACGACGACGCCTCCGCCGCGTGAGTTGCCGATTCCCGACCCCTCCTGGTTCGGGCGGCCGGCTTCCTGCCTGCTCAGCGCGCCCAGCGTCGGGTTTCCTCGCCCGCCTTCGGCGACGTATTGCTGAAACTCCGCGCCGTTGAAATCGCCGCTCGTGGACGAGTAACGCGCGTCGAGTGTCCCGCGGCCGGGCGTCGGGTCGAACGGGATCCAGCCCCAACCCGGGAAGTACACCTCGACCCAGTCGTGGGCCTCGTGGTCCGTGACCGTCCACTCGTGCTTGTCGGCGTCGTAGCTCCCGCTCGTGAACCCGGCCGCCACCCTCGCCGGGATGCCGAGGTAGCGGAGCATCAGCGCCATCGCGCCCGCGAAGTGCTGGCAATACCCACGCTTCGTCTGGGTCACGAACTGGACGAGAGCAGGCTGGTTCGCCGCCGGCACCGGCGGCTGCTCGTCATAGACGAACCCCCCGAGCGACGGTTGGCGGAACCAGGCCTCGAGCGCCACGGCCGCGGCATACGGATTGGTGACGTCGCCGGCGACCTGCTTGGCGGCGTCGTACAGCGCGCGGTTCTGCTGCATGAGGGGGTCGGCGTCGAAGCGGGCGTCGAAGAAGACCGTCATGAGGAGATCGCGGTCCGCGGTTCCGAACTTCGGAACCGCCGCGGTCTGGATCACCTCGAGGTAGCGCTCGATCGACTCCGGGTAGTTCGTCCCCGCGTCGGCGAGCTGCTTCTGCGTCGGCCGCGGTGCGTAGCTCCAGACCGTGTAGGTCTGGTCGCGCTGCAGCGAGCGGGAGAGGACGACGATGTCGCCGCCCTCGTCTTGGAAGGTCGCGTCGGAGGGCGGGTCCCAGCGCATGGGCTGCGCCGAGGCGATCAGGTGGTTGTCCTTGAGCGCCTCCACGGTCACGTCCTGCTTGACCCAGTTGGACTGGCGGCGCGCCGCAGCGGGGAGAAGCTCAAGGCTGTCGGAGTCGATCTGGTTCGAGTCCGCCTCCGTGTTCAGGTCGAGGGCTTCCTGCCAGCCCGTACCCGTGTAGTCGTCGAGAGTCGTCGCGCGCCAGTAGAGGTTTCGCTTCTGGCCCTCCGTCTTGACCTTCAGCACCGTGGTCTTCTTCTTCGGGAAGTGGATCCCGAGGTAGTGGGAGTTCCAGACGTAGCGGACGCCGACGGGGTCGTCTGGCTGGTCGTACGGATCCCAGCCCTGCCAGGTCAGGAACGCGCCTTTCGCGACGGAGTCGGACGTCGACGCGACGGCGGCGACCACGACGAGCACGAGCGCGACCGCGAACCCCTGCGCGAGACCCCGAGCGGGATGCGTGCCGCTCCGGAGCAGGAAGAGCACCGCCAGAACGCCGACCAGAGCGAGCGCGCCGACGAGGAGCGGGCGCGAGCCCGGCACCAGGGTCGTCGGCCACCCCACGCCGACGACGAGGACGACGGCGGCGCCGATCGGCCGCCGGGCGGCGATCAGGATCCCCGCGACGAGCGCGAACCCGAAGATCGCGAGGAGCACGTCCGCATGCATGAGCGGGAAGTCGCTGCGGCGGAACGGGAGCGTCGTGTCGTAGAAGTTGAGGAAGCCGTCCCGGAAAGACCCGAGCACGGGGCCGAAGAAGTCGTGCTCGCCGCCCGGACGGGCATTGGTGAGAGGCGCGTGGAAGACCTCCGTGCAGGCGGCGACTGTCACGGCGACCGTGAGCACAGCGACCCAGGCCCGTCGCGCGCCTACGGCGACCGCAAAGGTCGGGACGAATGCGAGCGCGAGCATGAGCAGCACCCGTCCGAACGGGAGCCCGCCCATCTCCAGCCGGAGCCAGGCGCCCGCGATGAGGGTGCCGGAGAGTACGAAGAGGAGGCTGGTCCTAGCCAACCGCCGCTCCCAGCCGGCTCCCGCCGAGGACGGAGACGAGGTCGTCGCCGCGGCGGAGGATGGCGACCGGTACGCCCGCACGCTCGAGGCGGAGGATCTGTGCCGCGACGACCGGGTCGCGCTCGGTCGCACCGCCCGGCGCGAAGCTCGCCGGGTCGACGTAGACGAGCGTGGCCGAGTGGCGCTGGAACACGCGCTGGGCCAGCCGCTCGGCGAGGCGCGGCGTGAGGCTCGCCGTCACGACGGTGAGCTCGAGGGCCCGGCTCGCAGGGCCGGCCTCGTCCGCGAGGAGCGCGGCGACCGGCGTGGGCCCGTCCGGCTCCACCGCCGCCAGCATCTCGAGCGCGCGTAGCCAGTCTCCGTCGAAGGAATGAACGCGCTGATAGGCACGCGAGGCACAGTTGACGATCAGCGCCGCGCGCCGACCGCGGGCGGCATGCGCCTTCAGGATCGAGCCGGCGGCCTGCACCTGGAGCTCGAAGGTGTTGTCCGGGGCGACCCCGACGATCGCCCCCGCGTCTCCATCGAGGAGAACGGCGGTCTCGTCACGCGGGGCGTCCTCGAGCTCCTTGACCATCAGGTGACCACGCCTCGCGGTGGTCGGCCAGTGCACGCGCCGGAGCGACTCTCCTTGCTCGTAGTCGCGCACCGAGTGGAGGTCGAAGCCGGTCGGCCGGCGGAGGAGAAGCCGGCGTCCTTCGAGCGCCCGCGCGCCGGAGTCGGAGAAGAGCGCGTCGAGGTCGACGAGTCGCGGGTAGACGAGCACCGACTCGCCTGTGGGCAGCGAGATTTCGGCTCGCTCGAGGCCGAACGGGTCTTCGAGCACGGCTTTCGCCGACTCGATCGGATAGCGGCCGCGTGGAACCGCGTCGAGGATGTACGAGCCCCGCAGGCGGCCGTGGCGGCTGAGAATGACGGTCTGGACCTCCCCGAACTTCGCGATCTGCTCGACGACCGTGAGCGCACCCGAGGGCATGCGGCCGCCGACGTCGATCTCGAGTCGGACGGGGATGTCGTCCCCGGCGAAATGCTCTCCCTTGCCCAGCGTGCGGTTGACCCGCATCGGCCGATTGAGGAGCCGCACCCAGAGCGCAGCGACTGCTACCGCGAGCACGAGGCCGAGCCCGATCGGGTAGAGCGCTGTCGTCCCGAACGCCCACGCCGCAAGGTAGACAGCGCCGCCGAAGGCGAGGATCCAGCGGCCGCGGTCGGTCAGCACGTCCAGCGCCTCCGGCGCCTAAACGGGGACGGGTGTTCGTTCGAGGATCGACCGCACGAGATCCTCGGCGTCGAGACCTGACGATCGGGCCTCCGGAGCAAGGATCAAGCGGTGCGCGAGTACCGTCGGCGCAACCGCCTTGATGTCGTCGGGCTCGACGTAGTCGCGACCCAGCACGAGCGCACGCGCCTTGGCCACCCTGAGCAGAGCGATGCCTGCACGCGGGCTCGCTCCGAGATAGAGGCGGTTGTCCGACCTCGTCTGGCGGAGCAGCGCGACGATGTAGCGGTTGAGGCTCTCCTCGACGAACACACGCTTCGCGTCCTCGATCCCGTCGAGGACCTCCTGCGCCGAAGCGACGCACTCGAGCCGGTCGATCGGGGTGTCCGTCGCCTGCTCGGAGAGCATCTGCGCCTCGTCCGGAAGCGGCGGGTAGCCGATCGCGATGCGCATCGTGAAGCGGTCGAGCTCGGCCTCCGGTAGCGGATATGTGCCCTCGTACTCGATCGGGTTCTGCGTCGCCATGACCATGAAGGGAGGCGGCAGCTGGTACGACACGCCGTCGATCGTCACCTGGCGCTCCTGCATGCACTCGAGGAGCGCGGCCTGCGTCTTCGGCGAGGCACGGTTGATCTCGTCGACGAGAAGGATGTTCGCGAAGACAGGGCCCGGCCGGAACTCGAACTCGTTCGAGCGCTGGTTGAAGACGTTGACCCCCGTGACGTCCGAGGGCAGAAGGTCAGGGGTGAACTGAAGGCGCGAAAAGGCGCAGTCCACGGACCGCGCGATCGCCTTGGCGAGGCTCGTCTTCCCCACCCCAGGGAAGTCCTCGATGATCAGATGACCCTCGGCCAGAAGACAGAGGACCGAGAACTGCAGCGTCTCGTCCGGCGCGTGCATGACGCGCTGAAGATTTGTGATGACGCGGTCGGCCAGCTCGGCGGTTCGGCTCGCCTCGAGGCCCGGATCTGCTCCCACAGCCTGCTCGTCCATTCACGCCCCTCCCAGGAGTGCCTCGACCTCATCGAGGATAGCCACTGCACATTCCTCCTTGCTACGCCTGCCTAGCTTCCGTTCGCCGAGTGCCGAGAGAAGGACGATCTCGTTGTCCTCCGACTCGAACCCGACGCCGGGTTGAGATACGTCGTTGTAGACGAAAAGGTTCCCGTTCTTGTTGGCGAGCTTGCCGCGGGCGCGCTCGAGTCCGTCCTCGCCGCCCTCCGCCGCGAAGCCCACGAGGATCTGCCCGTTGTGCTTCCGCCGGCCCAGCTCGGCGAGCACGTCGTCGGTCGGCTCGAGGGTGATCGTCCACGGCTCCTTGTCTTTCGGGCGCTTGCCGCTCTCCGGATTGCCGGGTCGGTAATCGGAGACGGCGGCGGCCATGACGACGACATCGGCATCCGTGCGCGCAAGCATCTCCCGACCGAGCTCGGCCGCGGTGGAAGCGGGCACGACTTCCACGCCCGCCGGAGCCGGGGCGACTCCGTTCGCGTAGACGAGCGTGACTTCGGCGCCGCGCCGCTTCGCCTCCGCGGCGACGGCGACCCCCATCCGCCCGGACGACCGGTTGCCGACGAATCGCACGAGGTCGATGGGCTCCCGGGTGCCGCCCGCCGAGACGATGACGCGCTTGCCGGCTAGCGGGCCGGTCTGGCCGAGGAGCTCCTGGCAGCGCGCGAAGAGCTCCTCCGGCTCGACCATGCGTCCGGGGCCGTGCTCACCCTCGGCGAGCTCCCCCTCCGCAGGCCCGAGCAGCTCGACGCCGCGCTCCGCGAGCGCAGCGGCGTTCGCCTGGGTCGCCGGGTGCTCCCACATGCGGACGTTCATGGCCGGGGCCGCGAGGACGGGCCCGCGGAAGGCGAGCCCGAGCTGCGTGAGGATGTTGTCGGCCAGCCCGTGCGCCAGCTTGGCGAGGGTGTTCGCCGAGAGCGGCGCGATCACGAGGAGGTCCGCGTCGACGAGGTGGGGGTAGAGGTCCCTCGGCGCCTCGCGGCGGGCGAGCGCCTCGAAGGTGTGCGTGGCCACGAACCGCTCGGCATCCGGTGTCAGGACCGGAGTGACCTCGTGGCCCGCCCGTACGAGGAGTCGGCAAAGCTCGCACGCCTTGTAGGCGGCGATCCCACCCGTGACTCCGAGAAGAACTCGAGCCATCGCGGCTCCCAGAGGTTGCTTAGCCCGGCTGCGAGACTTTGATCTTGCCCTCGCCGATCTCCTCGAGAGCCATCGTCAGATAGTTCTTCGAGCGAGACTCGACGAGCGGCGGCGGGAAGTCGTCGAACGTTCCCTCACCGAGCTGGTGGTGGTAGTTGTTGATCTGCCGCGCCCGCTTGGCGGCCGCGATCACGAGGGCGTAGCGCGAGTTGCTCACGTTTTCGAGCAGATCGTCGATTCGTGGATACATCATGTGGCGCTCAGTCTACCTACGTCCGCAGCCTCCCTCGTCACGATCCCGTCAAGCTCTGTGACGGCACGCTCGACGTCGTCGTTCATGACGACGTAGTCGAAGTCGTCGGCCTCCCGCATCTGCTCCCGCGCGAGCTCGAGCCGCTCGTCGATCTCTCCGCTCGACTCGGTCGCGCGCTCGCGCAACCGGCGCTCGAGCTCGGCGAACGACGGCGGGGCGATGAAGATCGTGACGGCGGAGGACTCGGCGTCCCGGACGGCGCGCGCGCCCTTGGTCTCCAGCTCGAGCACGACGCTCTTTCCGACCGCGTGGATCCGCGCCACCTCGGAGCGCAGGGTCCCGTAGCGCTGGCCCGAGACGTAGACGACGTGCTCGAGGAAGTCGCCCGCCTCGATCCGGCCGAGGAACTCCTCCTCCGTGAGGAAGTAGTAGTCGTGCCCGTCTTCCTCGCCCGGCCTCTGCGGACGCGTGGTGGCCGAGATCGCAACCTCCAGGTCGTCACGCCGCTCGATGAGCGCTCTGATGAGGGTGCCCTTCCCCGCCCCCGACGGACCGGTGACGACGAAGAGCTTCACGGCCCGCCTAGCGGCGCAGGAGGCCGACCAGCTCGGTGCGCTGGCGCTCGGACAGGCCGCCCACCGTCTTCGACTGGCTGATGCGGCACTGGTTGAGGAAGCGCGCGGCTTTCACGCGCCCGAACTTCGGCACAGCCATCAGCATGTCGAAGACCTTCGCGGTCTCGACGTACACCGGAGGGTTGCGGAGGATCTGCTCGATCTGAGCGTTGCCGTTCTTCAGATCCTTCTTCAGCTGGGCCCGCCGGACTCGAATCTCGTTGGCTCGCCGGAGCGCGTCCATCCTCTGATCCAGAGACCGCATGGGTGCCTGGACGGGCGTCTTGGCGCTCTGCATGGCGCGGGATTCTAGCAGCGACTCCTAATGCTTCAAGTGTGAATTTTCCGTGCTATTTCAAGCATTTTTGCTGCGCTGGCAACGACGAGTTGCCCGCTCAGGCGACGCGCCGGAGAGGCGTCGGCGGCGGTCCGCCGTGGGCCGCAGCGTAGGCGGCAAGCGGGGTTGCGAAGCCGCGGACAGAGGCCTCCCGCTCGAGCTCTTCACGCACCCGAAGGGGCGCTTCCGGATCGGCGAAGAGGACAGTTCCGAGCGCGAACGCGGACGCGCCGGCGGCGATCAGCTCGAGTCCATGGGCCCCCGTTTCGACCCCGCCGACCCCGACGATCGGCAATCCGGTCGCACGGTACGCGGTGAAGACAGCCGCGAGAGCGATCGGGCGCAGGGCCGGGCCCGAGAGACCGCCGACCCCCGGACCGAGCTTCGGCTCGAGCGTTCGCTCGTCGAGAGCGAGCCCGCGGATCGTGTTCACGAGCGTGAGCCCGTCCGCGCCCGCTCGCGCCGCAGCCACTGCGGCGGCGCCCACATCCGGGACCGAAGGCGAGAGCTTGGCGTAGAGCGTCTTCGTGGTCGCCGCTCGGGCGGCCGCGACGATCTCCTCCACCTCTTCCTCCGGTGAGGAAACGTTCGGGCACGAGACGTTCAATTCGATCGCTGCGACGGGCGTGTCGTCGAGCCGCGCGCAGAGGTCGGCGTACTCCCGTGCTGCGAACCCGCCCGCGGATACCCACACGGATACCCCAAGATCGAGGAGACGCGGGAGCGTGTCGGCGAGGAAGCGGTCGATTCCGGGATTCGCGAGCCCGATCGAGTTGAGCATGCCGAAGTCGGTCTCCGCTATGCGCACCGGCTGGTTGCCCTCGCGGGGAAGCGGGGTCACGGTCTTTGTCACGAAGGCGTCGAGACTCTGCGCGACCTCCGGGGCTGTGAGCGCGTCGAGGCAGCCGGAAGCGTTCAGGATCACGCGGCTCGCTCCAGGACCGGCCCTTCAACGCACAGGCGCTTGAGCTCCCCGCCGATCTCGACGGCGCAGCCGTAGCACGCGCCGTAGCCGCAGGCCATCGGCGCCTCCCAGGCGAGCTGCGCGGCCGGGGCGAGGGCGGCCACGGCGCGAAGCATCGGCTCGGGGCCGCAGGCGAGGACGTCGTGGCCCGCGGGCATCGCCTCCGTCACGAGCCGGGGTTCGACGACGATCTCGGCATTCGGGACGAGCGCCGCCGTCTCGGCGTGGGCCTTCGAACGGAAGCCGAGCACGGCCGGCGGGCGTCCGAGCCGTTCGGAGAGATAGGGAAACGGCGCGACGCCGATTCCGCCGCCCACGAGCAACGGCTTCTCCACGTCGAGCCGAAATCCGTTTCCGAGCGGCCCGAGCACGTTGAGGCGCTCGCCGCGAACGAGGCCGGTGAGCGCCTTCGTCCCCGGTCCGATCGGGTCGATGAGGAAGCCGAACTCCGTGCGGGTCGCGAGCGAGAGGCTCATCGGTCGCGGCAGGAGGCGCCCGGGAGGTGCGAGCATGAAGAACTGGCCCGGGATGCCGGACTCGAGCCGTCCCCGCCTGACGCGGAGGAGCCGATAGGGGCCGATGTCCTCGACCCGGACGACGTCAAGCAGTTCTCTTCGCAACTCGCTCCTGGAGGGACAGGGCATCCTCGCTTCGCGCGCGGGCGATGGCCTCCACGGCCGCGAACGCACCTGCGAGGGTCGTGATGCAGGGTACGCGAGCGGCGAGCGCGGCCTCGCGAATGAGGTAGCCGTCCGAGCGCGCGCCCCGGCCGGCAGGCGTGTTGACGACGAGGTCGCAGCGACGCCGGCGGACGAGGTCGACGACGGTCGCGCTGTCCCCGTCTTCCCCCACCTTGCGCACGCTCGTGACCGGCAGGCCCGCCGCGGCAAGTGCGTGCGCGGTTCCCGCTGTCGCGCAGAGCTCGAAGCCGACATCGACGAGCCTCGAGCCGAGCTCCACGGCCGCCTCCTTGTCGGAGTCGCAGACCGAGAGGAACGCGGTTCCTCCGTCGGGGAGCGGCCTGCCCGCCGCGCGCTCGGCCTTGGCGATCGCCGACGGGAAGTCCGCGGCGCTCGCCATCACCTCGCCGGTGGAACGCATCTCCGGCCCGAGCACCGGGTCGGCGCCCGGGAAGCGGGCGAACGGGAAGACGGCCGCCTTGACCGACACGTGGCCGTTCGCGTCGCCGGGCTCGAGCTCCAGGTCGGCGAGACGGGCTCCCGCGGCGAGCCGGCACGCGGCATCGACGAGGTTCACCCCGATCGCCTTGCTCGCGAAGGGAACCGTGCGCGAGGCGCGCGGGTTCGCTTCGAGGACGTAGAGCTCGTTCCCGACCACGGCGAGCTGGACATTGACGAGCCCGACCACTCCGAGCGCAGGCGCGAGCTTGCGAACCGTGGCCTCGACAAGCTCGAGCGCCGCCGGGGTGAGCGAGGGCGGCGGGAGGACACAGGAGGAGTCCCCGGAGTGCACCCCCGCCTCCTCGACGTGCTCCATCACGGCTGCAACAAGGGTCTGCGCGCCGTCGCAGAGCGCATCGACGTCGATCTCGACCGCCCCCTCGAGGAACCGGTCGACGAGAACGCGACCCGCGCCCGCGGCCGCCGCTCCGACCTCCTCCGGGCCGTAGCAGACCCGCATGTTGCGCCCGCCGAGGACATAGGACGGACGGACGAGGACCGGGTACCCGATCTCCTCCGCTATCTCGATCGCATCTGCCTGACCCGCCGCGGCTCCCCAGGGCGGCACGTTGATGCCGAGCTCCCCGCAGAGGGCGGCAAAGCGCTCGCGGTCCTCGGCGAGGTCGACCGCGCCGAACGGGGTTCCGAGGATCGCGTAGCCGGCGTCCTCGAGCGCTCTTGCGAGCTTCAACGGCGTCTGCCCGCCGAACTGGATGACGACGCCGAGCGGCCGCTCGCGCGCGCAGATCTCGAGTACCTCCTCCTCGCCGAGCGGTTCGAAGTAGAGGCGGTCGGACGTGTCGTAGTCCGTCGAGACGGTCTCGGGGTTGCAGTTCACCATGACCGCCTCGTGGCCGAGCGAGCGGAAGGTCTTCGCTGCGTGGACGCAGCAGTAGTCGAACTCGATTCCCTGCCCGATGCGGTTCGGGCCCGAGCCCAGGATGACGACCGACTTGCCGGCCGGCCGCGCCTCGTCCTCCTCCCCCCACGTCGAGTAGAGGTAGTTGGAGCGCGCCTCGACCTCGGCCGCGCAGGAGTCCACACGCCGGTAGGCCGGCCGCACGCCCCACCCGACGCGAGCGGCACGAATCTCCTCCTCGCTCGTGTGGCACGTAACCGCGATCTCACGGTCGGACCACCCCGCGCTTTTCAGCCTGATCCAGTCGTTTGCGACGAGGTCGGACTTCGTGCGCGTGCAACACAAGGCCGACTTTGCGCGCTCGAGCTCGGCGAGGAACCAGGGGTGCACGCCATCAGGGAGCGCGTCGAGGCTCGCCCAGGGAGTCGCAGAACCGTCCTCGAGCTCCCGTGAGCGCATCGCCTTGAGGAACGCTTCCCTGAACGTACGCCCGATGCCCATCGCCTCGCCGACGGACTTCATCTGCGTCCCGAGCGTCTCGTCCGCGCCGGGGAACTTCTCGAAGGCGAACCGCGGGAACTTGACGACGACGTAGTCGAGGGTCGGCTCGAAGCTCGCTGGCGTCGTCCCGGTGAGGTCGTTCGGGATCTCGTCGAGCGTGTAGCCGACCGCGAGCTTGGCCGCGACCTTGGCGATCGGGTAGCCCGTCGCCTTGCTAGCGAGCGCCGAGGAGCGGGAGACGCGCGGGTTCATCTCGATCACCCGTAGCTCGCCGCTCTCGCGCTCGCGCGCGAACTGGATGTTGGAGCCGCCCGTCTCGACGCCGACCGCGCGGATCACCGACGCGGCCGCGTTGCGGAGCTCCTGATAGGCCTCGTCCGAGAGCGTCATCTGCGGCGCGACGGTCACCGAGTCGCCCGTGTGCACCCCCATCGGGTCGAGGTTCTCGATCGAGCAGACGATCACGACGTTGTCGCGCCGGTCGCGCATGACCTCGAGCTCGAACTCGTCCCACCCGATGAGCGACTCCTCGACGAGCACCTGGCCGACCGGGCTCTCGCGGAGGCCGCGCTCGAGCCCCGCCTCGAGCGCGGCGCGGTCGTGCACGATCCCGCCCCC
>Ga0111539_10009952_pt1 | contig 11990 bp, 10 predicted proteins | sample RhiMethybrSRZTD1_FD_79667 | JGI IMG/M metagenome (GOLD analysis project Ga0111539, IMG submission 79667) | Populus rhizosphere microbial communities from Tennessee, USA - Rhizosphere MetaG P. TD hybrid SRZTD1 (version 2) (version 2) | ecosystem: Host-associated > Plants > Roots > Rhizosphere >...
GAAACGCGCTTCGGCCGCCTTGCCCAGCCGTCCGCCACCGAGCGGCACGCGATAGATCGGCCAGATGTCCTCGACCTCGCCCCCCTGGTAGCGCCGTCCGTTGCGGGCCAGGTAGAGGATCCCGGTCGGATCGAAGGCGAGCGTCGAGCTGGATGGGATGCCGGTGGCCGCCCGCGTGCCGTCGAACCCTTCACCGCTGACGTAGACCTTGGCGGTGAATCCGGCGGGCAGGACCATCTCGGCGCTGGCCGGCGTCGGGGCCACCAGCGCCATCGCCAGGAGCAGGGCGTACGCGCGTCGCACCGCAGCGCCTAGCCCTTCACGCCGCCGGCGGTCAGCCCCTCGACCATGTACTTCTGTAGATAGATGTACGCGGCGATGACCGGCAGCGTGGTCAGGACCGCGCCGGCCATCAGATAACCCCAGCCATACACGTCGCCGGTAATGAAGCTGGCCAGACCGACGGGCAGCGTGCGCAGGCGTCCGTCGGTGATGAACACCAGCGCGTAGAGGAATTCGTTCCACGCCTGGGTGAAGGCGTACAGGCCGGCGGCCAGGACACCGGGAGCGGACAGCGGCAGCACGATGCGGTAGAAGGCGCCAAAGCGCGTGGCGCCGTCGATCATCGCCGCCTCTTCGAGCTCCTCGGGGATCGACTCGAAATAGCCCATCAGGAGCCACGTGACGAAGGGCACGGTGAACGAGGGATAGGCGGCGATCAGGCCGGCCAGGCTATTGGCCAGGCCGAGGTTGCGCATCTGCGCATAGAGCGGGATGAAGAGGATCGAGGGAGGGACGAGGTACGTGATCAGCGTGGCGCTGGCCATGAAGCCGCGTCCCAGAAAGCGCAGCCGCGCGAGCGCGTAGGCGCCGATCGTACCGACGCTCGTGGCCACGAGCGTGCTGCTCACCGCCACGAACACGCTGTTGCCGTACCAGGCGGCGAAGTCGGTCTTGGAGAGGAGCTGGTGGTAGTTCTCGGTGACGATCGGCTTCGGCCAGAACATCGAGACCACGCTGCGCATCTGCTCCTCGCTCTTGAACGACGTGATCGTCATCCAGTAGAACGGGAACAGCACCACCAGCGCCAGCGTCACGAGCACGGCGTAGGCTCCTGCGCGCTCGGCGAAGTCGGAGCGGCGCCTCGCCTTCACGCCTTGCGCCCCTTCCGCATGTAGCGCGCCAGCACCATGATGGTCACGGCCAGCGCGGGCAGCAGGTAGAGGGCCACCGCGATGGCCTCACCCAGCCGCTGCGCGCCGAACGCGGTCTCGTAGGTGAACACCGGCATCACCATGGTGGTGCCGCCGGGGCCGCCCTTGGTGAGGATGTAGATGATCTGGAAGTCGTTGAAGGTCCAGATGGTGGACAGCAGCACCACGATGATCATGATGTTGCGGATGCCCGGCAGCGTGATGTGGCGGAAGCGCTGCACCACGCTGGCGCCGTCCACCTCGGCCGCCTCGTAGAGCTCGGCCGGAATGGCCTTCATCCCGGCAAGGAACGAGATGCCGAAGAACGGAAAGCCGCGCCAGATGTTGACTGCGACGACCGAGGCCATGGCCAGGCCGGGCTCGGAGAGCCAGCCCAGGCCCTGGGGGAGCACGCCGAGGACCCGGACCAGCACGTAGTTCAGCACGCCCAGACTGCCGTCGAAGATCCACAGGAAGTTCAGCGCCGAGACGACCGTGGGCGCCACCCACGGGATCAGCAGCACGCCCGTCCAGAACGAGCGCCAGCGGATATTGGCGGTGAGCACCAGCGCCATCACCACGCCGAGCACGAGCTTGAAGCCGACCGAGCCGAACGTGAAGATGAACGAGTTGACGACGGCGCGCTGGAAGAAGCCGTCCCAGGTGAGCCGGATGTAGTTCTCGAACCCGACGAAGACCGGGGGCAAGCCCACCAGCTTGTGGGTCATCGAGAGGTAGATCGCGTACGTGAAGGGGTACGCGACCAGCGACAGCACCAACAGCACGATCGGTGTGATGAACAGGTACGCCATCCGGTAGTCGGGCCCGAGCACACGCTTGAGCCCAACGCGACCGGGCCGGTTGGTCAACTCGCCCGGAAGCTGCGCGGTGGAAATCGCCATGATCGATTGAAGGGGGAACCCGCGAGGGCTCCCCCTTCTCCTCCCTGGTTAGGCCCGACTGCGGATGCGGTGGATCTCCTCGACGCGCTTGTGCGCTTCCTTCAACGCCGCCTCGACGCTCAGCCCCCCGACCACCACGCGCCCGGCCATGTCACACAGGATGTACTGGGCCTGCACTTCGATGGAGGCCGGGGTGAGCGGACCGGGATAGCCGTTCCACACGCCGCGCAGGATGTTCTGCAGCATGCCCTCGTAGTTGGGGTCGCTCTTCCAGTACGGGTGCTCGGCGCGCGTCTTGTAAACCGTGCCGGCCTGTCCGGCGCACGCGGTCATGTACTCTTCGAAACGCTTCTCGTCCTCGACCCAGCGGACCAGGTCCTCGGCCAGCTCGGCGTTCTTGCTGGCCTTGAACAGGCCCCAGCAGTACGGATTTGAGGCGACGAAGGTGCCGGCCGGTCCGCCTGGGGTGAGCAGCACCTGCGTCTTCTCGTACAGCGGGTGCTTCCTGGCGCCCATGGCGTAGTAGAGGCTGGCCCCGTTGTTGGTACACACCAGCTTGCCGGCCATGTACGCCTCGTTGTTGGACACGTCGGTCCACGACATCACGCCGGGCGGCTGCACCTTGTGCTTCTGGATCGAGTCGACGGCGAACTGGAGCGCCGCCATGTTCTCCTTGAGATAGGTGGTGCCCAGCGCGGGCTTGCCGTCCTTGTCCCAGGTGGCACCGCCGTAGTCCCACAGGATGTTCTGCATGAAGGCGTTGCCGTCGTCGCAGCGGTTGAGCGTCTGGCCGAAGCCCCACAGATCCTTCGACGTATCCTGGCACTTCCGGGCCACGTCGAGGACGTCGGGGTCATAGAGCTTCGGCATCTTGAGGCCCTTCTCCGCCAGGATGTCCTTGCGGATGTGCAGGCCGCCGCCGAAGACCAGCCGCGGGATACCGGAGTACTGGCCGTTGAGCTGTGCGACGCGCTCGGCGAAGGGCAGCAGTCCGCCGCGCGGGGCAGCCAGATCCTTGGCCAGCTTGGTGACGTCGCGCAGCGCGGGGCGATACCGCAGCGGCCCCTGGTAGTTCATCTCGGCGATGTCGGGCGGGTTGCCGGCCTCGATGGCCGCCACGAACTTCTGCTCGCGATCACCGAACGTCGCCCAGTCGAACTCGACCTGCACCTTGCGCTCGGCGGCCCAGCCCTCGACCTGCTTGGCCAGGATGTCGTTGCCCCCGGTGACGTAGCTCTTGAAGAGCCACACGCGCATCTTGGGGCCCTGCGCGTGCGCCATCGAGCTCAGCACGCCGAGACCGACCGCCGTACTGCCGGTGATCAGCGCCGTCCGCCGAACGAACTCACGACGGGAGATGTGGTGCGCGTCGACCTGTTCGGCGAGCTGGCGAATTCTCCGATCCATGCGCTCCCTCCTTGGAGGCACTAACGACAGCGGCTGGCGAAAGGTTGCGCGCGCATGCTACCGCACCGACCGGAGGGGAGCAAATCGCCGCGGAATTGAGAAGTCCTATGCGAGCGCGCAACAGAGGAGCGGCACGGCTTCGCCGGGCCGCTCCGAACGAAGGGGGGCTTGGGGGGCCCGGTCGAGACCCCCCATCTCAATCAAGAGGGCCCGGTCGAGACCCCCCATCTCCTAGGCCGGCATCCTGATGCCGACCGACTCCAGGCCGGGACGCATGCGCTCGGTGAGCAGACCGACCTTCTGGAGGTTGCCCAGCAGCGTACCGTGCAGGTCCTTGCGGAACAGCTTGCGGAAGTGCGAGCCCTCGGCGCCGGCCGCGCGCTCGCGCCGGTGCGAGTGAATCGCCTTGATGTCCTTGTCGTCGAAGCCCAGCTCGCGGAAGACCGGCTCGGGGAACTGGCCGGTGAGCGTGCGCACCAGCGCCCACTGCGTGAACTCCTCGAGCTCCTTGCGCTCGGCGTCCGTCATCTCGCCCACCACGTCGGGCAGACTCAGCATGCCGAAGCCCATGTGGCGGGATTCGTCCTGCAGGATGTACTGGCAGATCTGGCGCAGCAGCGGATCCTTCGAGCTCTCGGCCAGCATCCGGAAGAGGGCGACCGCGAAGGTCTCGGCCACCAGCTGCAGCCCGATGGTCTTGATCGTCCAGCGGCGCTCGCCGAGCATCGTGTCGAACAGCTCCTTCTCGAACCCCGGCAAGGGGTAGCGCAGGCCGCCCAGCCGTTGCTCGACGTAGCGGGCCAGCACTTCGGTGTGGCGCGCCTCGTCCATCACCTGGGTGGCCTGGAACAGCTTGGCGTCGCTGCCGCTCACGCTCTCCACGAGCTGGCTGCACACCAGCATGGCACCGTGCTCGCCGTAGAGCAGCACGCCCAGCCGCCAGTTGGCGAAGCGCCGGTTGAACTCGGCGCGCTCCTCGCGGGTGAGGCGGTCCCAGTGCGGCGTGTTGTAGATGTCGATGAGGTCGTCGGCCAGCACGCCGTCGGCAGGATCGAACGGCTGATTCCAGTCGATGTCCTTGGCGGCGTTCCACTGATCCCGCTTGGCGTTCTCGTAGAGGCGGCGGAGGTCCGGGGCGTCGATCGGATAGCCGTGCTCGAACAGCGTCTCGTGCTGGGTGGCGATGCTGTGCGGCTGGTTCATGGTGGCTCCGCTGCCGGGTCGGCCCGGGCTGATGTTACTCTGCAGTTACGGTTCTGAACTGACGGGTATATGTTAAAAGAGCCCGGTCGGCGTTGTCAACCCGGTAGGAGGCGGCGATGAAGCCAGCGCAGGCGGCGGTCCTGGACGGGATCGTGCGCTCGGCCGCGACCGCGTTCGGCGACCTCGGCTACCGCGCCGCGACCCTCGACGCCATCGCCGAGCGCGCCGGCCTCTCCAAGGTCACACTCTACCGCTACGTGTCCAGCAAGGAAGACCTGCTGAGCCTGGTGGTCGAGCGGACCATCGACGAGTTCCAGCAGGGACTGCGCCGCATCATCGCCGAACGCCGGCCGGCCGACGACACGCTGCGCCGCATCGTCCGCTACCAGGTGACGCTGCTGGCCGAGCACCTGCCCTTCCTCACCGTGTTCTTCAGCGAGGAGAGCGGGCTGCCGGCGCCGATGGCCGCGCGCTCGGCGCGGGCCAAGCGCGAGTACGACCAGGCCATCGAGCGCGTGGTGCGCGACGGCATCGAGGCCGGCCTCTTCCGCGATCTGCCGCCGAACCTCGTCGTGTTCGGGCTGCTCGGCATGTGCAACTGGCTCCACAAGTGGTACCGGCCGGACGGCAAGCGGAACCCGGAGGAGATCGCCGACGTGTTCGTGGCGCTGCTCGAGCACGGCTATCTGGCGCCGGCCGCCGGTGCGCGCGCCGCCGACAAGACCCTGGCGAGTATCGAGGCCCGACTCGAGCGAATCGAGGCAACGCTGCGCGCGCGTCCGGCCCGGCCGGCCCGGCGACGCTAGCGGCCGACCGACCCGACGCCACGCATCCGGGCGTCGATGGACGCCGGTTATCGGTGCAGCGCGGTGGTCAGGGTCACGGCCGTCAGCTTGATGGTCGTTTCGGCCACCGCGACGGTGAACCTCGCGAGAGGGTACAGCGGCTCGAACGTCACCGCGATCAGGAACACCATGACGAAGAGCGCCGCGTGGAACGAGGACGGATGCCGCAGCTCCCACTGCATCGGCGGCCGCGTGACGGCGTCCTTGACGCCCGGGATGGTGACCAGCAACACCATGCCGATGCCGAGCAGGGCTCCCACCAGGATGTCGGTGGGGTGGTGATAGCCGAGGTACACGCGGGACAACCCGACGACGAGCAGCACGTGGCCAAACGCGATGAGCCCGGCGCGCCGCGAGACCAGATAGATGCAGGTCGCCAGCCCGAAGAAGAGCGTGGCGTTGTCGCTGGGAAAGGCACTCCAGGTCAGGAGCGTCTGCTGGTTCACGCTCTGCGGAATCACGAAGTTGAGCTCGGTGCTATGCAGGGGGGCGGACCCGGAACGGCACGGCCAGCGCGAGCAACCGGTTGACCACGACCGCCGCACACGAGGCCATCAACCCGAACACCAGCGTCGCCCGAGCTTCGCGGGAGTCGGTACGCCGGAACCATGTCCAGCCCAGGAGCGCCACGATCAGGCCGGTCTTGAGGACGGAGTTGTTGGCCAGCAGGAACACGATGGTATCGAGCGTCCAGGATTGGTTCGCGAACTGATTCAGGAACGTGATGACGTTGTAGTCCAGCGAATTCATGGGGATTTCCCTGGAAACGTCCGACTGCGCGGGTGCGCCCAGGCTCCGCGAGCCCCCTTCGACCCGCCGCCGAGCCCGAGCTCTATTCTAGATGATCAGCGAATCCGCACGCGATATCTCACTCGAGGCGCCTCGCCCGGTCCGGATCCGCCGGCATCGCGGCCTGTTCCACCACCCCGATGGTGGCGCCCCGCCCGTGGCGGGCGCGCGCCTGGGCGATCGCCTCTTCCACGCTGGCCGTCGTCTCGAACCCCAGATGGCGCGGCACGTGGGGGTCGCGCGCGCCGGCCACGATCACCTGCCCGACGCGGCGCAGGCGTTTGAGCGGATGCGTGGCGAGGATGCCGTGGATCGGGTGGAACGCGAAGCGGTGGCGGTAGGCGTCGATGTGCTCGGCGTGGCGCGCGAACTCCGTCTCGAAGCGTGACGTGATCTCGTAGGGATCACGCGTCAGCGGCAACACGCGCTCCCAGACATCGGGGTACGACGGATGATGCACGCGGTCCCACGACTCGCGCGCGGCCGTCGCCATCACCACCGTCACGCCGGGCTTGCCGGCCGCGTCGATCATCCCGCCGAGATAGCCGAGCCCCATCGAGATCAGCGTGAGGATCGGATTCACCGACGCCCAGATCGCGTAGGGACTCGTGTCGGGCACGCCGTAGACGAGCACGTCGCACGGCTCGGCGGCGGCCGTCCGGCGCGGCGGGAACCGACCGGCCTGGACTTCCAGCGCGGCCTGGCGCGTCTCGTCGACGCCGCCGGCAAAGACCCGCGCGGCGTGGAAGGGATCGCTCAGCAGCGTGTCCACCTTGAAGAGGCGCCGACCCAGGCGCTGCTCGAGGTGATGGCCCATCTCGTCGAGGACCGCGTGCATCCGGTTGCGGTTGAGCGACATCGACATGCCGTCGGGGTCGTGGGTCACGCGGATCGACGTCCACGTCGACAGCCCCACGCACACCGACTTCCACCCGCCGGTGAAGCCCCGGATGTAGTTGGTGTTCACGTAGATCGTGAGATCCGAATCCGTGACGAGCCGGCTGACCTCCACGGGGTAGCCGTGCTCGGCGGTGACGCCGAGGTCGGCGATCTGCGCGGGGTCCTCGGCGTCGTGACACGACAGCCGATCGCCGAACTGCTGTACCAGGCCATCGTCCAGCAGTCGCTTCAGCTCGGCCGGCCGGCACATGCGGTGCAGCGCGTTCGCACACACCAGTCGCACCTGACGCGCCGTGACTCCGGCCTGGGCCAGCTCGTCGAGGACGGCCCGGATGGCGACGGGACGGATCGGACCGAACGAGCCGACCGTGTGGTCGTCGAACGCGATGGTGACGCGATCGGAGGACTTCGCCAGCTCGCGCAGGCGCGGCAGCCCCAGCGGTCTTTCGAGCGCCGCGCGCACGGCGGCATCGAGATCGGTCAGCGGCGGCAGTCCCACCTCGGCGTCGCTGGACAGCCGGCGCGTGTCGGCCGGCAGCGTGGCCGTCAGCGTTCCATCGCCGTACGGCAGCTCGACGTTCATGCCGGCGGCAGCCAGCCTCGCGCCTGGAACGCGCGGAACCACTTGCGAAACATGTCCTCGGTGTCCATGCAGTCGTGGAACCCCGCCTGCCGCGCCTTGATCGTGCTCACCAGCGTCGTGGGCGGCGTCTGCGTCGCGCCGTAGGCGAACTGGCCGTCGGCATAGATGAACCCCTGTCCGACGAAGTCGGCGAAGGTCTCCGGCGAGGACAGCTTGTACTTCCGGACGATCGCGCGCCACTCCGCCTCGCGCGGCGGCATGGTGGCCGCGAGCGATGCCGGGGCGTCGGGTCCCGCGGCCATGCCCAGCGTCTCGGCGATGGCCGGCCACACCGCGCGCCACTCGAACACGTCGCCGTTGTTGATGTTGAACGTCTCGTTGGCGGCCGCGGGTGACGCCGCGGCCCACTCGCAGGCGCGCGCCAGCAGGTCGGCGTCGACGGCCTCGCGCACCCACGACGGCCCGCCCGGAAACGACAGCGGACGCCCGGCCTCGCGCTCCAGCGCCGCGTACGCGCCGATCGCAGGGATGAGGTTCATGTGGCTGCCGAGCGACTCGCCGAAGATCACCTGGGGTCGCAGAATCGTCCAGCACCACGCCTGCCCCGTCTGCTGCGCGCGCAGATAGTCCTCCTGGAGCCAGTAGAAGTTGGCGTGCCGATGGCGGGGCGCGCGCTCCCGCGCGGGAATGGCGATCGGGCCCAGGTGCGCGCCGTATGCCTTGGTCCCCTGCAGCAGCGTCACGTGCTGCAGGGCGGTCGCCGCACGGCGTAGGGGCTCGAACAGGTTCTCGAGCATCCGCTGGTTGGTTTCCATCTGGTCGGGCTCACGCCAGCCCCGGAACAGTCCCGGCTTCTCGAAGAGCGCCGCGTAGACCACATGGGTCACCTCCCGCATCCGGCCGAACACCTCGGCCGAGCGAGCGCGATCGTCGAGATCGACGGAGAGGAGCTCGACGTCGGGAAGGCCTTCGGGTAACCGCCGCGAGACGGCGATGACCTTCCAGCCGGGCAGGCGCGCGAAGTGGCGTGCGGCGGCAAAGCCGACCAGCCCCGACGCTCCGGCGATGAGGACCGTGCGCGTGGCCATCGTCGCGTCCGGGCCTCAGCCCAGCTGGATGTCGAGCCAGCCGCGCGGCGTGACCGTCGCCTGCTCGGCGTCGCGAATCAGCACCGTGGTCGTCGCCGACTCGAACAGCGCCGGGCCCTTGACCTCGTGCCCCGCCGGCAGCGCGTCCAGCCGATAGACCGGCACCTCCTGCCAGCCGCCGAGCCACACGCGACGCCGCACCGGGGAGGCGAGCGCGCGTCCGGTGGCAACCGCGTCGTCGGCAGGGAGGACCGGCAACCGGCCCACCACCGCCACGCGGGCGTTGACGATCACGACCTCCTGGCCCGGGGCGCTGTAGGCGTACAGCTCCTCGTGCCGCCGGTGGAAGCGGGCGGCGACCTCGTCGAGCAGGTCGGCCCGTGCCAGGTCCACACCGTCGAGGGGCACGCCGATCTCGAAGATCTGCTCGCCGTAGCGCATGTCCAGCGCGCGCCGGATCTCCACGGTGCCCTCGAAGCCGCGCAGCTGCCGGCGGCCCTGAGCCTCGAGTCCCGCGAACAGCCGCCGCAGCCGCGACGCGCTCAGGCGGCCGACCTCGCTCACGTGCGAGCGCACCAGCTCGTAGCGCAGGTCGGTGGCCAGCATGCCCCAGGCCGAGAGGACGGCGGCCACACTGGGCACGATGACGCGACGGATCTCGAGCAGTCGCGCCACCTCGGTCACGTGCAGGCCGGCGGCGCCGCCGAAGGCCACCAGCGTGAAGCCGCGCGGGTCGACACCCCGTCGCACCGACACCAGCTTGATGCCTTCCGCCATGTTCGTGTTGACGACGCGACCGATGCCCTCCGCGGTCGGGAGCAGCTCGGTGTCCAGCTTTCGTGCGATCGTGTCGACCGCGCGGCGCGCCGCTTCCATGTCGAGGCGGATCCGCCCTCCGAGGAAGTTGGCGGGATCGAGCAGGCCGCGGACGAGATTGGCGTCGGTCACGGTCGGCGACGTTCCGCCCTTGCCGTAGCAGGCGGGACCCGGGTCGGCGCCCGCGCTCTCGGGGCCGACGTGCAGGATGCCGCCGGCGTCCACGCGCGCGATCGAGCCGCCGCCGGCGCCCAGCGTGTGAATGTCGAGCGAGGGCAGCGCCACCCGCGCGAGGCCGACCGTCTTCTCCGCCGTCAGCATCGGCTCGCCGCCCTGGAGCAGCGCGATGTCGGTGCTGGTGCCGCCCATGTCGAAGGTGACGAGGTCGGCGCGGCCGGTGAGCCGCGCGACGTGCCGACCCGCGGCGAGGCCGCCGGCCGGTCCCGAGAGCACGGAGCCGGCGGCCAGGCGCGCGGACTCGCGCACCGGGGCGACCCCGCCGTGAGACTGCATGATCAAGAGCTCGCCGCGATAGCCATGCGCGCGCAGCCGCTCGGCGAGCCGCGCCAGGTAGCCGGCCAGGGCCGGGCCGACGTAGGCGTTGACCACGGTGGTCCACACCCGCTCGTATTCCTTGATCTGCGGCAGGACTTCCGACGAGAGCGACACGTAGACGCCGGGCAGACGGCGCGTGATCTCGCGCGCGGTCAGGCGCTCGTGACGGTCGTCACGGTAGGCGTGCAGGTAACACACCGCCACCGCCTCCACGCGGTCGCGGCCCAGGCGCGCCAGCGCCGCCGTCAGCGCGCGCCGATCGAGCGCCGTGAGCACACTGCCGTCGAAGCGCAACCTCTCGCGCACGCCCAGCCGACGCGCGCGCGGCACCAGGGGCACGGGCGGCGGCATTCTCAGGTTGTAGCGATCGTCCTTGAGGCCCTCGCGCATCTCGATGACGTCGCGATGGCCGGCGGTCGTCAGCAATCCCACCCGCGCGCCCTTGCGCTCGAGCAGCGCGTTGGTGGCCACGGTGGTCCCGTGCACGATCCGCTCGGTTTGGGCGAGCAGACCGGCGAGGTCGGTGCCCAGCTCGCCCGCGAGCCGGCCGAGGCCATCGAGCAACCCGTCGGATGGATCACGCGGCGTGGAGGCCGCCTTGGCGATGGTGACGTGGCCGCCGTCGTCGGTGGCGACCAGGTCGGTGAACGTGCCGCCGACGTCGATCCCGATGCGGATCATCTAGTAGAGGCGCTTCCGGTAGCCTTCCGCGAGCTGGCTCTCCATCTGGGCCAGGGTCACGCCGGGCGGCCGCGTGTGATCGAGGAGCATCTGCGCCGCCGAGGGCAGATCCTTGAGGTCAGGCCAGCGCTCCGGCTCCCACATCCCGGAGCGCTTGAAGGCCTTCGCGCAGTGGATGTAGGCTTCCTCCACCTCCACGCCGATGCCGAGCGTCGGGATCTTGCCGCGCATCTCGCACTGCGCGAGCAGCTCCGGATCGCGCACGATGCAGGCCCGGCCGTTCACCCGCAGCGTCTCCTCCATCCCCGGAATCAGGAAGATGAGACCGATGTGCGGGTTGTGCAGCAGGTTGGTCATGCCGTCCAGCCGCCGATTGCCCGGGCGGTCGGGGATCATCAGCCGCCGCTCGTCGAGCACCAGGACGAACCCCGGTGCGTCGCCCTTGGGCGAGACGTCGCAGCGCCCGTCGGCGCCGGACGTGGCCACGAGCACGAACGGCGAGTGGGCGATGTAGGCGCGGCAGTGCGCGTCGAGCGTGCCGATGTCCTTGGCGAGGGCCAGCGGATTCGGCAGCCCTCCGATTGCCTCACGCAGCTCGGCCTCCGTCGCCACCGTGTTGCGGAACTCCCCCATGGTGAACCCCTCTCCGGCCAGACGGCCGCCTCGCAGTCTAATCCGGCGGCACGTGCTATGCACCCGTCAGCTTTGGGTCTGTCTGATCCCGGTCAGGGAGCAGCTCGCCCAAGGAGACAGATTATGGACGCACCATACGAGCCGGGCTGGCGGCCCTGGCCGGTGTCGTGGAGCGGTATCTGGATTGGCGCCCTCAGCGCGCTCGCCGTCGGGCTCATCATAGGCCTGATCGGCTACGCCATTGGCGCCCATCAGTTCACCGCCCCACGGACGACGACGTGGCGCAACGTTCGGGTCTTGACGACGATCTTCAACATCGGCGGGGCGTTCTTCGCCTTCGTGGTGGGCGGCTGGATCGCGGCCCGCATCACCGGGGTCCGGCGCGCCGAGCCCGC
>Ga0111539_10009954_pt1 | contig 11989 bp, 9 predicted proteins | sample RhiMethybrSRZTD1_FD_79667 | JGI IMG/M metagenome (GOLD analysis project Ga0111539, IMG submission 79667) | Populus rhizosphere microbial communities from Tennessee, USA - Rhizosphere MetaG P. TD hybrid SRZTD1 (version 2) (version 2) | ecosystem: Host-associated > Plants > Roots > Rhizosphere >...
AGTTGATGCGCGGCGACCGCGTGCAACTTCAACAACTGGTGTTGACCTGGTCCTCAATGCCGGCGAGGCGATGCGCAACAACGCGGTCGGCGATCGACAGGTGATCGTCACCACACAGTGCCTGCTGCCATACCCCGCGGCAGGGCTCGCCGCTGTCGCCAGTGACGGGATTACTCGCCGACGCGCGACAGCAGACGGACCAGGTCGGTGATAGACGTGATACCCAGCTTCTGCACCGCACGGGCGCGGTGAATCTTGACCGTGCGTTCGCTCGCGCCGATCTCATCGGCGATCTGCTTGTTGAGGAGACCGCGCGCGAGGAGATCGCACACTTGACGCTCGCGTGGCGTCAACTGCGCAAGTAATTGTTTCGCATTGTCGCTGTCGCGGCGGCGGCCACGGCGCACCTCGTCCAGCGCAACCGCATTGGAGACGGCATCCAGCAGGCGTGCCCCCTCGACCGGTTTCTCGAGAAAATCCACCGCGCCATAGCGCATCGCGGACGCCGTGGATGGGACGTCGCCATACCCGCTGACGAAGATGATGGGGATGTCGACGCGCCCGTTTCGCATCAACTGCTGCAACTGCAGTCCGTCGATATCGGGGAGCCTCAGATCGAGCACGAGACAGGACGGCACGTCGCTCGGCGGGTGCTTCAGGAACTCTGACGCCGAATGAAACGTGTCCACTTCGAAGCCTTCGACGTGGAGGATACGCGCGAACGCGCGCAAGGTCTGGACGTCATCGTCCACGATGAACACGTGCCGCTGCAGATGAGTAGAGTCGAGCACTTGCCGGGGTCTCGTCTCTATTAGCCTAGCCGATCGAAGTGACCGCGGTGCAAGGAAATCGTTCCCCGCCCGCGGCCAGTGTGCAACTCGCCTTAGAAGTTGTATCCAATCTCGAATCTGATGGTCGGAAGCGAATAGGCGCTGGACTTCAGCTCGACGAACACCCCGTCTCTGCTCTGCAGCCCAATCAGGAAGTTGAATCCGACGTCAAGGCTCATATCGCCGAAATCAATCTTGCCGCGGTCAGTCTCTTCCACGAAATTGACGTGGGACCAGTTGAGCGCCGGTCCGCCGCCAACGTACACGCCCCAGCGACTGGTCTTTTGCACGACGGGAAGGCGGTAGACGCCTTCGAAGTTGAGGGCGAGGAGCGTTGTGAGCTCGCCGAACCCGAGCTCGAGACTCGGACGGGCGTAGATGTTCTCGCTGAAGAGCGGCCCGAACCGCCCGTGGGCGCCGAACATGAACAACTCGGGATCGAGCGCCGTCGCTCCGCTAACGCCGATACGATATTTTTTCGTCTGCCGCTTGATCGAGTTTTCCAGCGAGCGCACGGATCCCGGGATTTGCGCTTCCTCCGACGGCGGTGGTGCCTCACCGGTCAACGCTGCCACTTGGGGTGTCGGTGGGGCGGTCATTATTACGGAATCCGCGATCGGCGTTGAGTCACCAGGGATCGGCACAAACCTGACGGTGACCTGCGCGTGCATCGGAATGGCCTGAGGTCGAGCGGTGTTGCGATCGACCACGAACACCGAATACTGGTTCTCGCCGGTCTTCACCACGACCGTCGAAGTCGACGCCGAAACCACCGTTCCTTGCACCGAGCTGAGGGTTACCGCGGGCGTCTGACTGCTCTGCGCGTCGGCCATAACTGGATAAGACGCGAAAAAGATCATGACCAACCCCGCCAGCAGTCGCGATGATGTCCGCATAGGCACCTCGCCGGCTCGAAGTGCATACGCTATGCCGCGAGGTCCACGCATGCGAGAAGTTCTTTCACAGAAGGATGAGCAGCGCCAATGGAGTATTCGTGTGAGCGCGTTGAAGCCGCGCGTCGTCGTGGTCTGACCACGAACAGCGAGCGTGTCGTCGATCCCCCGCCCATCGATGTCTTTCCGATCGCGACCCGATCGCGACGTGGCAGCACTTTCGCTCTTGGTGGTGCGCGTCAGCGGGCGCGTTCCCGGAGCGTGTGCACAAACGTTCCAGAAACGAGCGAGTGTTCGGGCGTGGAGCCAGGACGCGAGTGCGTGACTCGCGACGACGTGTCGCCAACCGCGACATGTCGCGACAGTTCGTCTCGACCGCTGTGCGAGCGGCTGCCGTCCTCACAACCTTTGGGAGCAGATGTCATGAAGTCCTTGCTGGCCGTTACTCTCGCTGCTGCTCTTGTGGTGGCGTGCTCGAAAACCGAACAACCGCAGGCGGACTCCGCAGCGCCGCCATCATCTGGCGCACAGCCGGCGTCGCCGCAGCCCGCATCACCACCGCCCGCGGTGACATCACCGGCACCAGCTGCAGAGAGTGCCCAGGCACCAGCACCGCAGAAGTCTGCGGCACCGGCGAAGCCTGCGCCGTCGTCCCCACCCACCTCGGCTTCAACAGCGGCCGAGCCGCCGCCGTCGGCAGCGCCCGCTCCTCCACCGAAGCCTGTGGAGCCACCGCCGCCACCGCCGCCTGTAGTGAAGGAATTCACTGTTCCGGCCGGCACCTCACTCGCGGTGACAGTGCTGAGCAATCTCGGATCGGAAACGAGTCAAGTCGAGGATGTGGTCAAGGGATCGCTGGCGAAGCCGATTGTGATCGACGGCACCAGCGTTGCCCCGCAAGGGGCTGAAGTGAGAGGCGTTGTCAGCGACGCCAAGAAATCAGGACGCGTCAAAGGCAAGGCGTCGCTTGGCATCGCGTTCGATCGCCTCACGGTCCGAGGCGAAACGCTCAGGATGCAGACCGCGCCAGTAGTGCTGGAGGCGCAGGACAAGAAGAGTGACGACGTGAAGAAAGGCGGCATCGGCGCCGGACTTGGTGCAGTCGTCGGCGGAATTGCCGGCGGCGGAAGTGGCGCGGCGATCGGCGCGGTCGCCGGAGGCGCAGGCACGGTACTCGCCACCAAAGGCCGTGAGGTCGAAGTACCAGCCGGAACAGTGGTGAATGTGCTGCTGCAGTCGCCACTGACTCTGAAGGTCACCCTCAAGCAGTAGCGACGGTGCTCGACTCACCGTGTGTCGCGGGCGTCGCGCCACATCGTGGCTCGCTGCCAGCGCGCTTGGCGCTCGTTGACATGAATGCGAGCGCGGTCGTGAAGTGTGTCGCCGCGCACACGGCGGTTGTGCGGCTCGCCGACAGGCACGGGTCGTGCTCCCTTTGAAGTCCGCAATGTTTCGACACACATTTCGGCGGCTGCTGTTTGTATCCGTACTGATCATCTTCGGCGGCGCATGGCCGCGGACGGCACTGGCGCAGTTGCTCACGCAGCACGTCAAAGGATCCGTCGGTCTCAAAGCTGGCTCGCAGCCGCCTCCAGGCGGTTACGTCCCGTTACCCGTGGTCTATGTCTATAAGACCGATACGGTGAAGACTCGCAACGGCGAGACGTTGCCCGGGAACGCCGACCTCACCTCGGCTCTGTTCGGCGTTGGATACAGCCAAGTCACAAACAAGAAAATCCTTGGCGGCTTCTACGGATTCACAGTTCTGTTTCCCGGCGCGAACAACCGGATACAAGGGACCGAGATCGACCAGAATCCTGGCGCCGGATTCACCGACTCCGCGTTAACGCCGATCAGCCTTGGCTGGCACCGAAAGCGCGCTGATTTCATCACAGCCTTCAACATCTTTGCGCCGACGGGCAGGTACACCAACGGCGCCGACGACAACACGGGTCTCGGAATGTGGGGATTTGAGCCGGCTGTCGGGACGACGGTGTATCTCGATGGTGAAAAGCGCTCGCATGCGGCCATAGAGTTCTCGTTCGACATGCAGTCAAAAAAGGAAGACAGCGACACGAAGGTTGGCAATCAGTTGAACCTCGAGGGCGGTGTGGGCGCTGACTTCCTGAAAGGTGGGCTCTCGCTGGGACTTGCGTACTACGCAGCGTTCAAAGTCACCGATGACGAGATCGGGGGCCTGCCGGGGATTCTCATTCGCGGCAAGAACAAGGTGTTCGGGCTCGGTCCGGAAGCCACGCTGGCTATCGCCGCACACAACAAAGTGTATGGCTTCGTCACAGTGCGTTACTTCTGGGAAACCTACGCGCGCACGACGACGCAGGGCAGCGCGTTGTTCATTGCGGGGACGTTCTTGACCAAGCCGATCACAGTCCCAGCCCCGTGATCACGCACTAAGGAGATCCGCAATGCCGGACGACAAGAAGAAACCAAACATCCTCATCATCTGGGGCGACGACATCGGCTGGTTCAACGTGAGCATGAACAACAACGGCATCATGGGGTACCGCACGCCGAACATCGACCGCATCGCGAAGGAGGGCTGCAACTTCACTGACTGGTACGGCCAGCAGAGTTGCACGGCCGGACGGGCGGCGTTTATCACCGGTCAGTCGCCGATTCGCACCGGTTTGACGAAGGTGGGGTTGCCTGGCGCCGATCTGGGCTTGCAGCCGGAAGACCCGACGATCGCCGACGTGCTGAAACCACTCGGCTATGTGACCGGCCAGTTCGGCAAGAATCATCTCGGCGACCGCGACGAGTTCCTGCCGACCGCGCACGGCTTCGACGAGTTCTTCGGCAATCTGTACCACCTGAACGCGGAGCAGGAACCGGAGAATCCGGACTATCCCAAAGACCCCGAGTTCAAGAAGAAGTACGGGCCGCGCGGTGTGCTTCACACCTGGGCCAACGCTGACGGTACTCAGAAGATCGAGAACACAGGACCCCTGACCGTCAAGCGCATGGAAACGGTTGACGAGGAGTTCCTCGACGCCAGCCTCAAGTTCATGGAGAAGGCGGTCAAGGACGACAAACCGTTCTTCGTCTGGTGGAATTCGACCCGCATGCACATCTTCACGCACTTGAAGCAGGAGTCGGAAGGGAAGACGGGTTTGGGCATCTATCCCGACGGCATGGTCGAGCACGACGGCCACGTCGGCAAGCTGCTCGACAAGCTCGATCAGCTCGGCATCACCGACAACACGATCGTGATGTATTCCACCGACAACGGCGCCGAGGTCATGAGTTGGCCCGATGGCGGCACCACACCATTCCGAGGTGAGAAGGATACGAACTTCGAGGGTGGCTGGCGTGTGCCGTGCGCGATTCGCTGGCCAGGCATGATCAAGGCGGGTACGGTCTCCAACGAGGTCTTCTCGCACACCGACATGCTGCCGACGCTGGCGGCCGCCGGCGGAGAGCCGAACGCGGTGGAGAAGTTGAAGAAGGGCTACAAGTCGGGCAACAAGACCTTCAAGGTGCACATCGACGGCTACAACCTGCTGCCGTTCCTCAAAGGCGAGGTCAAAGAGAATCCGCGTAAAGGATTCCTCTACTGGAGCGATGACGGCGACCTGATGGCGCTGCGCGTCGGCAACTGGAAGGCCCACTTCATGGAACAGCGAGCCCGCGGGTTCGGAGTCTGGAGAGAGCCGCTGGTGTCGCTGCGCGTCCCGAACATCTACAACCTGCGGAGCGATCCTTTCGAGAGGGCATCCGAAGACGCGGACTTGTTCTATGGCAAATGGATGTGTGACCGCGCGTTCCTGCTCGTGCCGGCGCAGGCCATCGTCGGGGAGTTCTTGAAGACGTTCAAGGAGTTCCCGCCGCGGCAGCGGCCCGCCAGCTTCAGCATCGACCAGGCGCTCGAGAAAGCACGGCAAGCGCAGGCGGTGATGGCCACCAGCGGCGGTGCCGGCGTGAAATAGCGTTCATCGCAGGTGGCACAACCATGGCTGTTGGCATCGTCGCGGGTTGCGCAGAGACGCGCACGCTGGACTCCACTGCGGATCCGGTGTGCGCGTTCTATACCAATCACCCATATCCGCCTCCGGTGGCGAATCTCGATCGCGCGCGTGAGGAGTGGCAGGACGCCACTCGCCATCGTGCCGACCACCATTTGTACTGGCCCGGCACGACGTACCGCGCCGATCTCGACATCCTCGTCGCAGGCTGCGGCACCTGGCAGGCGGCGAAGTACGCCCTCTGCCGGCCGCAGGCGCACGTCGTCGGCATCGACGTCAGCACTACGAGCCTTGAACACACGGAGCAATTGAGACGGAAGTACGCACTGACGAACCTCGAGACCATGCACCGATCGGTCGAGGATGTCGGTGTGATGCAACCGCGTTTCGATCTGATCGTCTGCACGGGTGTCTTGCACCATTTGCTCGATCCGGCGGAGGGCCTGCGCGCGCTGCGTTCAGTGCTCAAGCCGGACGGCGTGATCTATCTGATGGTCTACGCCCCGTACGGCCGGACCGGAATCTACATGCTCCAGGAATACTGCCGCACGCTCGGTGTCGGCCGATCCGATGTGGACATCGCCGATCTTCGCGCCGCGGTTGCCGCACTGCCGCCGCAGCATCCGTTGCATGCCGAGCTCGCCACGTCACGCGATGCGCGAAACACTCACGCGCTGGCTGACGCGCTGCTGAACCCGCGCGACCAGTCGTATTCGGTGCACGCGCTCTTCGATTTGATTGAGCGAGGTGGAATGCGCTTCGAACGCTGGTATTGGCAGGCTCCGTATCTGCCGGAGTGCGGCGCGTTCGCGGCAACGCCTCACGCCAATCGTGTGGCGCGGCTTCCTCCGCGCGAGCAGTACGCCGCATTGGAGTTGTGGCGAGGGACGATGGGGGCGCACAGCGTCGTGGTGTCGAGAGACGATGGGCCGGCAGACACCGGTGTGAAGGTCGTCTTCGACGACGCGCGCTGGAGCGGCTTTGTGCCGATCCGCCTGCCGTACACGATGTGCGTCGAAGAACCGCTCCCGCAGGGCGCTGCAGCTGTGCTGTTGAATCGCAGTCACCAGCACCGCGATCTGCTCCTGACCATCACCGCGCCCGAGAAGCGGATGTTCGACGCGATCGATGGGCAACGCACGATTGCCGAGATCGCGATTCGGGCGGGCCTGGAAAGCGCGGCTGACTGCGCGAAACGCTTCTTCGAGAAGCTCTGGCGATACGACCAGGTGGTGTTCGAGACGGTGGGCGGTGCTACGTCGGGTTCTCGCCGGTGATCGGACGAATCTCTGAGGTCCAGTACGCGGTGATCTCGCCGCTGGGCCACTCTCGCACGACGAGCAGGGCGTCATGCTCACCGACGAAGATCAGTGGCCACTCCCGGGTCGGCCGTTGATATCTGCGGCTGACCTGCGCTTTGACCGCCATCAGGTCTCGTGTGATCTCCGGGTCGAAGCCCTGCCACATCGGTCGATCCACCTCAGCCTCATTATAACGGCCGAGCGAGGGGGACCGGGCTCCTAATCGAACCAGGTCAGCTGCCATGCGGCACCAAACGTGTGGAAGTCCGCGCCGACCCGTGTGGTCGCACCGGTACTGCCGGAGAACTTGATCGATTGCTGGCGCCCCACCGGAAGTGACAGGGTGGCGCCAAGGCGCGAGTTGCGTTGCAGATCGGCCTTCTGCGTGCCGTTCACGGTGGTCGTGCCGCCTGAGTACCACGTCGCATCGAAAGCGGCCCACAGTCGCAGGCGAAGGGTGTAGCTCACGTGCGCCTGCAGCGCCACGATCGGCTGCTGTGAACGGACCGACGCCCCCGTGTAGAACTCATGGTTCGTCGTGAACAGCACGACGCCGCTGTATCCCTCAATAGTCCATCTGCCAAGTGCGCGTGAGACGCCGACCTCCGGCTTGAACGCCCAGCGATTCGCGCCGAGGTTGATCAATTTCGTCCCCGTGTACTGACCGAGTGGCGGTGCGACCGCAAGGCTGACGCCGACGATGGTCGGCTGCGGCCGCGGCGCGCGAGCGAACTCTTGCGGCGTCGTCGCCCGCCCGCCCACCAGATTGACCGACAGCTTCAGGCGTGGATCGGCGAGGCCCGATCGCGTGATGCGTCGCGTCTCCTCGCCAACACTGCCCGACATGTCGCCCCATGCGTACGGGATGACCGCCAGAATGATCGCCGAACGTCCGAACAGATCGATGGTCCTCCCGAGGCCGAGGCCCAGTGAATCGACCGTCGCCTCGACATTTTCGACGGGGATCGACGGATCCACCAGCACACCTCCGTTCGAACGGCCGCCGGCGACGACCAGAAAGTTGACGCCGATCGGAGAGGGTGTGTAGGCGCGCGGCTCGAGCTCCTGCGCGCCGGCCGTGCGCATCGACCCGACGGTCATTCCGAGACACAGGAAGAGCGCTGGAACGAAGAGTCGTTCGTGACGCCGAACGTGGCGACGGTCCAAAAACATCGTGCGTCGGTGCAGTGCGGCTAGATGCTGCAGGCGGCGGGCCACTGCGCCGGACCGGGTGGTCGCGACGCGGCCGTCGCGACGGCGGCCGTCGCGACGGCAGAGGCCTTGCCTCGGGAAGCCACGGCCCTCGTGTGGTCGCCACGATATTGCGTGACAGCAGTGACCACTGACTGCCGAATGCTCAGGCCGAGGCTGGCACTAATAAGGGTCTTCCCTGACTTACAAGCGGGGTCAACTTCAGCTATACCGTCTCACGCTCAGTGCACCGCGCTGTTCGGTCGGAGCGGGAGAGGCGTTTATCCACAGTAAGCATTGACCACTCCTTCAGTGATTTCGTCGATGACGGGGAAGCCGACAGACATCGTCTTCATTGTGGAGAGAGACGACGACCTGCGCGCACGGTTGTCCGGTTATCTCTCTGACTCGGGTTTCACGGTCAGAGGGTTCAGCTCTGCCGAGTCGTTTCTCGCCAGCCTTCCCATCAGCGGCCCCGCATGCGTCGTCGTCGATCAACATCTGTCCGGACTCTCGGGGCCCGATCTGCAGCGACAACTCCTGGACAATCCGGTGTTGGCGATGGTGTTCATCACCGACAGCGGCGACGTCTCGACGGTCGTCCAGGCGATGCGGGACGGCGCGGTCGATTTTCTGATGAAGCCGATCGAAGCCGACCAGCTCATCGCTGCCGTGACTCGCGGCCTGCAGAAAGGCAAGTGGGCTGAGACGAAGCGGCAAATGCGTGACACCTTCCTCTCACGCGTGGAGATGCTGACCGCTCGCGAGCGCCAAGTGGCCATGCGTCTGGTCGCCGGTCGATCGAACAAGGAGATTGCCTCCGAGCTCGGGACGACGGAGAAGACGGCGAAAGTACACCGCGGTCACGTCATGGCGAAGCTGCAGGTGGGTTCTGTCGCCGAATTGATTCGGCTCGCCGAAGAGACGCGCCCGTCCCCGATCGTTCCTCCCGCCGGCAACGAACCCCGCATCCGCTCGTAACGCGGCGCCGCGATCGCGATCGTGTCGCGCCTCCGTTCCGGGCACCGGACTTGCCAGCGCGTGTCACGCGTGGCGCATCATCGGCAGCGCTCTTCATCGACTTGCTGCACATTCCGTCGCGGCAGCCTTGCCGTGCGGACTCATGTGCCTACGGCATTGCGTAGGCCGGCTCCATCAGCGCGGAGAGTGCGCGCGCGCGCGGACGATGTCGGCATTGAGCGCAGGAGCTGACGATGAGCTCCATTGGCACGCGGACCAAGCCTCGAATGGCGACGGCGATCCCTGCGTCAATCACGATTCCGAATCGTGTTGACACTCGACTCGGTCCATTGCGCTTCTTCGACGGCTTCCCAGACGAGGAGACGGTCAGGCGGCTGTACGACAATCTCGATTTCCAGCGAGCGGTGCAGGCGTTCCTGACCGCGATGCCAGCCGCGTCGCTCGCGGCGATGCGCGAAGGCCTGCAAAGCATCGGTGTCTCCAACACGACCGTTGCGATCTTCGAAACGCTGATGGACTCGAGGTCGCTGTTTCTGACCGCAAACACCGAATCGATCTACACGGTCGGCTGGCTCGATCTCCGCGAAGGCCCGCTGGTGGTGGAGACCCCGCCGAACGTGCTGGGGCTGATCGATGATTGCTGGGGCCACCACGTCTGCGACATCGGGAATGCTGGACCCGATGCGGGGGAAGGCGGGAAGTTCCTCGTCTTGCCGCCGGCCTATCGCGACGAGGTGCCGGCTGGATACCACGTGTTTCGGTCGAACACCTACGGCAATTGGCTGCTCATCCGTGGGTTCATGGTGGACGGCGATCCCGCACCGGCGGTGAGACGCATCAAGGCCACCCTGCGGATCTATCCGGTCGCGCACACGGGCCGCCCGCCGCACACGCATTTCGTGAACGCATCCGGGCGATCGTTCAACACGATTCACCCGACAGACGCGACGTTCTTCGCGACGGTGAATCGCGTCGTGCAGGAGGAACCGGCGATCGCCATTGATGCGGAGACGCTCGGCCTCCTCGCCTCGCTTGGCATCGAGAAGGGACAGCCCTTCGCGCCCGATGCGCGCATGACACAGATCCTCCAGCACGCCGCCGCGGTTGGTCACGCGACGGCGCGCGCGATGTCGTATCAGAGTCGCATTCGCGAACAGTACCTGTTCGACGACAGGCACTACATCACCCGGTTCGTGGGGGGCAGCCACGAGTTCCTGCGCGACGGCGTGCGCCTGCTCGATCCACGCACCGGTATGTTTTTCTGTGCGACCGGTAATAGCCCGGCGATGTCCGCGAGACTGCCTGCCAGTGTCGGCTCGCAATATGCCACCGCCTATATGGACCACAAAGGTTGCGCGTTCGACGGTGGTCGAACTTATCGGCTCCACCTGCCGCCGAACATCCCGGCCAGAGACTTCTGGTCAATCGTGGTGTACGACACCCAAACCCGATCGATGCTGACGACGGACCAGCAGTTCCCGAGCATCAGCAGCCACAGACCCGGCCTCGCGATCAACCGCGACACCTCGGTTGACGTCTATTTCGGACCGAAGCCGCTACGGGGCAAGAAGAGCAACTGGATCCAGACGATTCCGGGTAAGCACTGGTTCTTCATGCTGCGGCTGTACGGTCCGCTCGAGTCTTGGTTCGACAAGACGTGGCAGCCCGAGGACGTCGAAGAACTGCCGGAAGTGGAGCCAGTCGAACCGGAAGCCGCGACCTTGCCCCGGATGTCCACGCTGGCACCGTCGGCGGTCGTCATCGCGGACCGCATCGAGACGCCGATCGGGACGCTGCGCTTCTCCGACGGTCTGCCAGACGAGGGGACCGTGGAGAAGGTGTACGACAACCTCGATTTCCAGCGCGGCGTTCAGTCGGTCCTCACGACGATGCCAGCGGCGGCGATGCATGCCGTGCGAGAGGGGATTCGCAGCTTCGGTCCCGCCAACGAGACCGTCGTGATCTTCGAAAACCTGCTCGATTCGAAGTCGCTGTTCCTGACACCGAACACCGAAAGCGTGTACGCGCTGGCCTGGATCGATCTGCGGAACGGTCCGGTCGTGATCGAAAGCCCGCCAGACACGCTCGGCGTCGTCGACGACTTCTGGTTTCGCTATGTGGCCGACGTCGGGAACGCTGACCCCGATCGAGGGCAAGGCGGCAAGTATCTGTTTCTGCCACCCTACTACGCCGGCGTACCCGACGGATACCTCGTCTTGTACGCGCGCACGTTCAATCTCGGTTTCATGACGCGCGGGTTTCTCGTCAACGGGGATCCAACGCCGGCAGTCGAGAACATCAAGCAGCATCTTCGTATCTATCCGCTGTCGAAGGCCGACAATCCGCCGGTGCTGACGTTCGCGAACGGCTCAGGCCGATCGTTCAACACGATCCACTCGTCCGACTTCACCTTCTTCGCCGAAGTCAACGAGGTGGTCCAGGAGGAGCCGGGGGACGCGATAGATCCGGAAACGCTCGGGCTGCTGGCGACCATCGGCATCGAAAAGGGGAAACCCTTCGCGCCCGACGAGCGGATGAAGAACATACTCAGCGAGGCGGCGTATGTCGCCAACGCCACCGCACGTGCAATCACGTATCGCACGCGAATGAAAGAGGCCTACTTCTCACCCGACAGCGCCTGGAAGAAGGTGTTCGTCGGCGGCAACCACGAGTTCCTCCGCAACGGTGCACGCATGCTCGATGCGCGTACGCTCTTCCACTTCTATGCGACCGGCATCACGCCGGCGATGGCGGTGAAGATGCCGGCAGGCGTCGGCTCGCAGTACGCGCTGGCGTTCGTCGACGCGCAG
>Ga0111539_10009955_pt1 | contig 11988 bp, 10 predicted proteins | sample RhiMethybrSRZTD1_FD_79667 | JGI IMG/M metagenome (GOLD analysis project Ga0111539, IMG submission 79667) | Populus rhizosphere microbial communities from Tennessee, USA - Rhizosphere MetaG P. TD hybrid SRZTD1 (version 2) (version 2) | ecosystem: Host-associated > Plants > Roots > Rhizosphere >...
GCCGCGAAGACCGGCTCCATCATATAGAGCACCGAGGCGCGCGTCGCCGAGATGTCGCGCTGATAGCGGTTCAGGACGCCGATCGCCACCACCGAGCAGGCCACGGCCGTGTAGACCACCGTCCAGGCGACGTGCGGTTCGCGCAGCGACCGCACCACGGCCCCCGGCGGGACGCCCATCGCGACGATCGTGATCCCCGAGAAGAGGACCGCGCAGGCGAACTGCATGAACGACATCGCCTCCGGCGAGTGGCTCTTCGTGACGACGTTCGTCAGCTGGATCTGGAACGCGAAGGCGATCGCGCAGAGCAGCGTCAGGATCTCGCCCCGGCCCAGCCCGCCGGCGGGGTCGCACAGGACGTAGACCCCGGCCAGCGAGACCCCCGCGCCCAGGAGCGTGCTCCCCGCGATGGTCTCGCGGAAGAAAAGCCTGCCGAGCAGCGGCGTCACCACGACGAACAGGCTCGTCAGGAAGGCCGAGACCGAGGTGGACTCGGACGAAAGGCCCGTCGCCTGGAGGATGAAGCCGGCGTAGAACGGGACCGCGAGGATCATGCCGGCACGGAGGACCCGGCCGTTCAGCCCGGCCAGGGAGCGGTGGAACACGATCGCCTGCAGCACGGCGGCCACGAGGAACCGGAGGAAGATGTACACGGCCGGCGCCGCCGCGGCTCCGACCTGCCGGGCGATGCCTTCGATGCCCCACGCCATGGTGAAGAAGCTGGAGCCCCAGAGAACCGTCGTGGCGACCAGAAGAATCGTGGCGCGGCGCGCGGGGCTCATGGGCGGAATCCTACCGATCGAGGGCGATGCCGAAACGATCGGCGATCTTACCAACAAACTCCCGGTGTTTCGCCGGCGCGGAGCGCGACCAGTCGGACAGATACCGGGCGAACGATCGCGTCGCATCGCCCCGGACGGCGTTCAGCGTGCCCGCCGCCGCCCACTGCTCGGGCGCCTCCTCGAACAGCGGCAGGAGCTCCGCCGCCATCTTGAGGTTCAGGTCGCGCTGCACGGCGTCCTTGCGGAGCGACTCCTCCCGCTCGCGGAACCAGTCCGCGAGCGACGTTCCCTTCGGAAGCGCCGCGCCGGCCATCCGCTCTTCCCGGTACTTCCGCAGCGCCGGCGCGTACTCCTTCCAGTTCGGATACGGCGGCCGATCCTTCCACGATTCCGCCATCCGGCCCAGGACGTACAGCGACGCGACCTCGCACACCGTCTCCTCGAACCACGCGTTCGGATTCGGGTAGTCCTCGAACCCGCAGACGATGTGCCCCATCTCGTGACCGAACTGGAAGGCGAACTGCGCCCACTGCCGGCCTTCCACATTCAGCTTCACGCGGATTTCGCCGTTCGGGCCCCGCTTGAAGAGCGTGATCGGCGACGTCGTCGAGCGCGAGACCTCCAGCGTCGGGAACTTCCGATCCGGAACGTGCTCCACCAGCGACCGTCCCGCCGACCGGAGCACCTGCTCGATGTCGGCCGTTCCGGCGTCGCCCCATCCCTCGGACGCCACCCGAAGATCCAGCGGCTCTCCCGGCAGCAGAACCGCCACGGCGGCCAAGGCCCACGAACGCATCATGCCTTAATCTACCCCGGAACCGATTATTGTTTTTCCTTGAAAGTTATCTAACAAATACTATTCTGGTCTAGGCCATAGGACCCGCATTTTGTTCAGTCCGGAAGGGCCCCGCGCGGCCCTCCGCCGAACAAAATTCGTCGCCTGGAGAGAGGGGGCAGGCGACCGATGAAGCTCGATGTCACCGACCGGGCCATCCTCGCGGCGCTCCAGAAGGACGCCGGGCTGTCCAACAAGGAGCTCGCGAGGAAAATCCGTCTGGCGCCCTCCTCGTGCCTGCAGCGCGTGCGCCGGCTGCGGGAAGCGGGGGTGCTGCGCGGACTCCACGCCGACGTCGCCCCCGAGGCGATGGGGATCGGACTCCAGGCGCTCGTCGCCGTCCGCCTCACCCACCACCTCGAGAAGGACGTCGTCGCCTTCCGCGAGCAGCTCCGGGGGCGCCCCGAGGTGGTGGCCACGTATTACGTGAGCGGCGGCGTCGATATCCTGGTCCACGTCGTCGTGCGCGACGTCGCCCACCTCCGCACGCTGGGCGTGGAGGCGTTCACCAGCCACCGGCTCGTGGCCCACGTGGAAACCTCGCTCATCTTCGAGCACGAGCGGTCGAAGGGGCTGCCCGACCTCACGCGCTGAGGAATTCCGTTGAATCCCCCCGCGCCGCCGCGGTACAACGGCGCCATGATCGAACGGATCGCCGCCGTCCTCCGGCAGAAGAAGGCCGTCCAGACCCTCGTTCCCGACCTCACGACCGAGATCGTGAAGATCGTGGGCGCCGACTGGATCCGCTACGACCTCGAGGACCAGGGGCGCCTCTGGTCGCGGTCGGCCAAGCCCGGCGCGGAGCCCCAGCGGCCCGGCCTGGGCGAAGTCCCGCGCATCGGCTCGAAGGACTCGGAGTACGCCCGCGACATCGAAGGGGGCTTCGAGGCCTGCCTGCTGCTGGGCATCGGCGAGACGTCGGGCCGGCTCCTCCTGAGGCGCAAGGCGTCCGCGTTCACCGAGGACGAGATGAAGAAGCTCCGGGCCGTCGCGGACGTCCTCTCGATCGGCCTCCGGGCGCGGCCCTTCGAGCCGCCCGCCAGGCCGAGGGGTCCCTTCGAGGACGAAAACCCCGGGGCGATGATATAATTCCGGCGTCACGGAACGGTCCTTCGAGGAGTCTGACTGCCATGGCCGGAGCCGCCGTCCGCAAGAAATTCGAAGCGCTCGTCACGGCCGCCTTCATCGACGGCACGCTCTCCGACGCCGAGCGCCAGGTCCTCCACCAGAAGGCCGCCGCGATGAACCTGTCGCGCATCGACGCGAACGACATCATGACCCTCGGGCAGCAGCGCAAACTCACCGTCACCATCCCCCCCACGGCCCAGGAGCGCGAAACGCTGCTCGAGGAGCTGATCGAGGTGGTGGCCGCCGACGGGCGCGTCGAGGCCCCGGAATACCACCTCCTGGCCCGCTTCGCCGAGACGCTCAAGATCTCGCTCCCGGATCTCCGGCAGCGGGTCAACCGACGGATGCAGAAGGGGCACGGCGAGACCCGCCCGCAGCCGCGGCAGGAGACCGTCCGCACCGCGCCGCGGACGCCGGAGCCTCCCCCTGCGACGCCCAAATACGAGTCCCCCAAGATCGAGCTTCCGAAGTTCGAGAATCCCAAGTTCTCCGGCGCGGCGCTCCCGCCCATGGCGGCGCCGGGCCCTGTCTTCTTCGAAAGCTCGATGTCCAAGGATCCCAAGGTCGACGACCTTCCGCCCGTGACCCTTCAGCTGCTCAAGCAGTCGATCATGTTCGACACGGAGGCCGACTCGATCGCGGCCATCTCCCGGACGCTGAACATCCCGGCCGAGGACGCCGCCCGGATCCGGAGCAAGATCCTGTCCGCCTTCCCCGACCTCAAGCCCAACCAGGGCCACAAGGTCCCCGGCCGGGACAAGTAATCTTCATTTCGCCGCTCGATTCTTCATTCTCTATTCTTGGGCGGATCCGTATTATTGCTGTTCCAATCAGGAGGCTCCCGTGACCCTGCTGCTGACCGTCCTGTTGCTTTGCCAGGCCGAGCCGTCGGAAGCGGCCAAGAAGGCCCGCGCCGGCCTCGACACCGTCCGAGTCGAGGTCAAGAAGCTGGAAGACATCCAGGAACGCATGGGCAAGGTGCGGGAACAATTCCAGGCGGGCTCGGACGATGAGGAGCGCCTCAAGAAGCTGGCCAAGCTGCGCGACGACCTGATCAAGGAATTCCAGGCCGTCCGCACCACCACGGTGAAGTCGATGGACGAGCTGATCGCCTCGACCACCGAGTCCCTCAAGGCCGCCCCCGAGGACCCCGGCCTTCTCGACGTCCGCTCCGAGGCGTACCTCATCTACGGCAAGTTCGACCTGGCGCTGCCGGACCTCGCGAAGCTGGTGAAGCTCCGACCCGACGACAAGGCGCTGCTCTTCAAGGTGGCGCGACTCGAGCGGGACCTCAACCGGTTCGAGGCGGCGGCGGAGCACATCGAGGCGTACCTGAAGCTGGACGAGAAGAACGTCGAGGCCCGCGTCCTGCTCGCGATGTGCAACTACTCGATCGGCAAGTTCGAAGAGTCCGAAAAGCAGTTCACCGAGATCCTGAAGGGCCAGCTGGACGAGGAGCAGCGGTCGCGGACGGCGACGTTCCAGGAGATGGCCCGGAAGTACATCCCGCTCTGGAAGACGGAGCAGGAGATCCGCGCGAAGGAGTCGAAGGCGGACGACCTGCCCCGGGTGAAGCTCACCACGACGAAGGGCGAGATCGAGCTGGAGATGCTCGAGAACGAGGCCCCCAACACGGTGGCGAACTTCATCGAGCTGGTGGACCGGAAGTTCTACGACGGCCTCAAGTTCCACCGGGTGATCCCCGGCTTCATGGCCCAGGGCGGCGACCCGGCGGGGAACGGCTCGGGCGGCCCCGGATACAAGTTCAAGGACGAAATCCCGGAGCACTACCGCCGCCACTTCCGCGGGTCGCTCTCGATGGCCAACGCGGGGCCCAACAGCAACGGCTCCCAGTTCTTCCTGACTCACCTGCCGACCGAGTGGCTCAACGGGAAGCACACCGTCTTCGGCCGCGTCATCGTGGGCCAGGATGTCCTCGACCTGCTCCAGGTCGGAGACGCCATCGTGAAGGCCGAGGTGGTCCGCAAGCGCAACCACGAGTACAAGGTGGTCAAGATCGACGGCGACAAGAAGCCCGAAGAAAAGTAGCCGCCCCCTTGGGACAAAAAAAGCCCCCGGGCTCGCGCCCGGGGGCTTTTTTGTTTCGCGTGGAACGCTAGTTCAGCTCTTTGATCGAGATGTTCCGGAACTGGACGAGCGCGGGCGGGCTGGTCCACTTCCCGTCCTTGCCGAGGCTCCCGTGGTGCTGGAGCCCGACGGGTCCCCGCGCGACCAGGCCGGGCAGCTCCGCGTTCTCGATGACCGTTTCGCCGTTCAGGACCACCGTCAGCCGGTTGCCCTTGATGGTGATCACGAAGGTATTCCACTCGCCGACGGGCTTGTCGGCCTTCTTCTTCGGCGTCACGCCCGCGCGGACGGCGGCGGGCTGGTTCTTGTCCATCCGGTATCCGTAGACCTCGCCCGACCCGATGGGCCACGTCCAGATGTTCACCTGCGACTTGCCGGACCGCTCGCGGATGTAGATGCCCGAGTCGGCGTCCGGCTGGGGCGCCTTGAGCTCCTTGCCGTCCGGGCCGAGCTTGTGGGTGCCGTCGGGCAGGATCACCGGCACGTTGTTGTTCATGTACGGAGCTTCCTTCAGGCGCCAGTCGACCTTCAGCGTGAAGTCCCCGTACTCCTTCTCCGAGAAGAGGTGCTTCTCCGCCTTCGACTCGCTCCGGGCGTCGTAGTCGATCACGCCGTCGACGACCTTCCAGTGGCCGTTGTCGCCGACGGGAACCTTCCAGCCGGTGAAGTCCTTGCCGTTGAAGAGGGACACGAACCCGGACTCGGGCTCGGTCTGGGCCCGCGACTCGGACGCGCAGGCGACCAGGCTCGCGAGGAACAGCCCCAGCGAATACCGCATCATGGATAGCCTCCTAGGTTGATTCCCGCCGGCCAACTCCGGTCCCTATTCCGCCAACGAAAGCGTTCAGGGTCAATTATTTGTACGCCTAATCCCGGACATATCGGTCGCGCACCAACGTCCAAAGCGTGGAGGGCAAAAATGTTGCAGGAAAAGCTTCACCGATCGGCGAACGGGTACGGCGCGCTCGTGGTCCTTCTGGGCCTGGCGGCCGGGTGCATCGTCGGATTCTTCAAGGGCGCGATGGCCGCGTCGCCGATGCTTGCGATGGCGATGATCCTCGGCGGCTTCGGCGCGATCCTGCTCCTGAAGGGCCTTTTCATCGTCAACCCGAACGAAGGCCGCGTGCTCCAGCTCTTCGGCTCCTACGTCGGCACCGCCCGGGAACCCGGCCTGCGCTGGACCAACCCCTTCTACACGAAGGACACCCTCTCGCTCCGGGTCCGCAACTTCGAGACCGCGCAGCTCAAGGTGAACGACCACTCCGGCAACCCGATCGAGATCGGCGCCGTGGTCGTGTGGAACGTGGAGGACAGCGCGAAGGCCACCTTTGAGGTCCAGGACGCCGACGGCTTCGTCCGGATCCAGAGCGAGGCGGCGCTGCGGAACCTGGCGTCGCGGTACTCCTACGAGCCCCAGGCCGCGGGAGAAATCTCGCTTCGGAGCCACCAGGAGGAGATCGCCGAGAAGCTGCGCGTCGAGATCCAGGAGCGCGTCGCCAAGGCCGGCGTCCACATCTCGGAGGCCCGGATCAGCCACCTCGCCTACGCGCCGGAGATCGCCCAGGCGATGCTCCGCCGCCAGCAGGCGATCGCCGTCATCGCCGCGCGCCAGAAGATCGTCGAGGGCGCCGTCAGCATGGTGGACATGGCCCTCAAGGGCCTCGCCCAGCAGGGGATCGTCAACCTCGACGAGAAGCAGAAGGCCGAGATGGTCGGCAACCTGCTCGTCGTCCTCTGCGCCGATCGCGACACCCACCCGATGGTGAACGTGGGCAAGTCCTGACGGGCTACTCGTCCGTCTTCGGCTTCGTGAGGTCCTGCTTGTCGCGGGTGAACGCGACGAACCCCACGCACATTTCGTCGGTGGTCTGCTCGCCCCAACGGACCGGCTTGGGCGGGTTGGACGGATTGTTCGGATTGTTCGCCGAGTTGTCGTACCGCGCCTCCAGCCGCACCCGGGTGCCGCGCGGCAGCTTGATCGGCTCCTTGAACTGGTAGGTCTCCTGCCAGTTGAAGTCCCAATCCTTGATGACGACGAGATCCTTCGTCGTCCCGTCCTTGAACGTCGCCACCATCGAGATCGAGCGGCCGATCAGGTGCATGTGGGGCATCACATCGAAGGCATGGACGTCCTCCGGGACGATCCAGATCGCGCTCATCTTGTGGTCCTCCGCTCCCGCGGGGATGTTGACGGCCGCGTTGATGACGGTGGCCACCAGCAGCTGCTGCTTGACCGGCTCCTTCGCGAAGTAGACCGCCACCTGCGCGCCGTCGTCCACCTCGACGCGCCCCGTCTTGTGGTAGTGGGTCTCCAGCACCAGCCGCTCCCCCTTGCGCAGGCGGCGCGAGACGCCCCCCTGAAGCATCCGGGGCTGGTTCCCCGGCGCCCAGCCCGACATCGTGCCGGTCGGCAGGATCCCGGGCCCGGAGCCGTCCGACCGGTAGCCCGGCAGCGGATCGGCCGCGTCCTTCTTCTCCGAAGCGCCGTTCAGGTCGAGGAACCCGATGATGTGGTGGACGGACCGAGGATTGCCCGGACGATACTCGATGCCCGAGATCCACTTGTCCTCGTCGAACGGATTCTGGATCACGTAGCAGCGGTACTCGTCCCGCCCCTTCGCCTTGAGCTCGAATCCGCCCTCCGCCTTGAACACGTGGTCGGGCTTCCCCAGCATCCAGGTGTCGGCGAACTTCGGGGGCGGCGGCGCGGCCGTGAGGTCGCCGGACGGCGCGCCGCCCGCGTGCCACTTGGCGAGGGTCGCGACATCCTCGTCGGACAGCCGCCTCTCATTGTAGTAGAGGCCGTGGTTCGTGACCGGCTTCCAGGGCGGCATCGCCCGGTCCCGCGTCACGTTCACGATCTCGGCCGACCAGGCCTTCGCCTTCTCGTAGCTCTCCAGCGAGAACGGAGCCCCCTGGCCCTGCCGGTGACACGTCACGCAGTGGTTGTTCAGGATCGTCGCCGCGTGCGTCGCATAGGTGACGCCTTCCGATTTCACCCCGCCCGCGCCCGACTTCTGGATGAAGCAGCCGACGGGCTTCGTCTCCGCCGTCTCCGGCGCCTTCCCCTCCATCACCGCCTCGATCGCCAGGCGGAGGTAGGGCTTCTTGACCAGTTCCTCCGACTTGTGATCGTCGATCAGCCCGCGGTAGCGGATCTTGAGATCGCCGTCGAGCACCACCGCCGTGGGCTGAATCTCGATCTTGAACCGGCCGGCGACCTCGTGCCGGGCGTCCTTGAGGACCGGGATCGGAAAGGAAACCCGCTTCACGCGCTCGGCGATCGCCTCCACGCTCTCGCTCCAGTTGGAGTTGATCACGTAGAACACGACCCCCTGCGGGCCATACTTGGCCGCCAGGTCGCCAAGGCGGGCCTCCGACGCCGTCGAGCGCGGGCACTCGATCCCTGCGAAGATGAGGACGACGGCCTTCTTCCCCTTGAGCGACGACAGCGTGATCGTCTTCCCCGACAGGTCCGCAAGGGCGAAGTCGGACGCCGTTTCCTCGTCACTCAGGGCAGGCCGGGCGGCAAGAGAGAAGGCGGCGAGCGCGAGAAGGGCCAAGCTTCGCATCGGGTTCAGTCCTCCGGCTGGGGTTGCGCTTTCTGACAGATACTGTACCCGATTTGTTTGGCGAGTCTACCTCGGGATGCCAGGCGAGGCGCAGGCCGGTGAGCACCTCATGCTTCATCGCGTTCTTCTCCATGAAACGGTCGAGCCCGCCTCTCCCGGGGCCGGGAGAGACGGGCTTCAACACGGAGGGTTCTATGCGTTAGTTGTTGCAGTCGAAGTGCCACCACAGCCAGATCTGGAACGCGGTGTAGGGTCCGTACACCACGCCGTCCACCTCGATCGTGATGTGGTCGAGGGCGGACATCGTCACGACGACCGTGTGGGTCTCGGTGCCGTCGGTCACCACCACGGTGCGGCTGCCGTTGATGCCGAAGCTCCAAGCATAGTTGCCCGCGGTCCGGCTGAAGGACGCCGCCGCGTGGCGCGCCACCGTGCCCGTCACGGTCCAGGTCTTCCCCTCGTGGACCACCGTGGCGTTCAGCGCGCCGGCCACATCGGACGTCGCCTGGATCGACCAGTTGAGGTCGTCCACCTTGTTCCACTGGATCGCCAAGTCGTAGGTCCAGTGGCTGCCCGACGCCACCGTGGCGACATCGCCCGAGGCGGGATCGGTGAACACGCCGTCGGTGACCCACGACACGGTCACGTCATACGTCGCCGAGCCGTTCATGCCGTTGCCGCTCACCGCCCCGTTGGCGACGATGCTGAACTTGCCCGTCGCGTTGGGGAACGCGTCCTGTCCCTGGCCGTTCAACCCGTCCAGGTCGACCGTCACGTTGACGGTGGCCTGGTAGTTGATCGTGGTGCCCGCGGCGTAGGACTTCGAGGAGCCCGACTTCGCCGACGTGGACCCCGGCGCGCCGCTTTCCACGATCGCGTCGTTCGCCGCCTCGTTCGTCAGCTCGATGGTGGAGCTGCCGGCATCGCCCGTCTGGGCCATGCTCTTCTGCTGCGCGCTGGGGGATGCCCCCGAGCTGCCGCCGCCTTCGCCGCAACCGATCGCCATCCCGACCGCCAGCAGTCCCGCCAGCCAAACCTTCTTCGTCGCCATGAATAAGCCTCCCATTTAATTTCACCGGGCCATACGCAGGGAGGCCGGCACCGTCCTCCTAAAAGCGGAAAATTATCCCCCTCCCCCGGCGGGCCCGGCGGCTCCCCAGCCAGGCCAGGAGGAGCCCCTCGATCCCCAGGGCTCCGCAGAGGCCGTCGGTGTCTCTCCCCGACGCCCTCGGGGCTACGGTGGGACCGGGCGCGGAACCCCAGACGTCGGCGATGGGCGTCGCACTCGCCGCGGCGCCGGAATGGCTCAGCCCATACATGTCCTCCACCGTCCGGAGAAGGTCGTAGTGATCGATCACCTGCGAGTACTGCCCGGGCTTGACCATCGGCCCGACGAAGATCGTCGCAACGCGGTTTCCTTCCGATCCGTCGTCCTCGTCGAAGGTCAGGATGAAGAGACTGTTGTGGGTCTTCGCCCACTGAACGTAGGGATCCAGATGGGTCTGAAGCCAGGCGTCCCCGGTTGCGATCGGGGTCGCGCCGTCGTGCATGTCGTGGTCCTGGTTGGGAATCACGAACGAGACCGTCGGAAGATCCGCGTAGGTCGAAGGAAAGTCCACGTACCGGAGATTGACGCTCGGCGGAAGCTGGTTCGTCCCCGCCCCCTGCCAGTTGACCCACGGGTTGTGCTTGCGCCAGTACTGCAGGTTGCTGCAGACCGTGGACCCGACCGCGGGGAGATCCTCGGAATACCCGCCGAACGTGAACCCTTTGGCGAGGAGCGCCGCGCCCAGATTCGGGGTCGTGTACGGCGATCCGGGAGCCGGACACGTGCTGTCGGTGACACCCTGGGTCGAGCCCGAGAAGAGCGCGAGGTAGTTGGGCTGGCTGGGATGGACGAGCGCATAGGAGCCGGTGAAGAGCGCCCCCTGCGCGGCCAGCGAGTTGAGATAAGGCGCCGACGCGTTTCCGATGATCTGGGAGTAACTCTTGTTCTCCTCCACCACGATGACGACATGGTCGGGACGGGGCGGCGGGGTCGTCGTCGGCGGCGGCACCGATGCGCCCGCCCGCGGATTCGGGCAGACATAGGGCGCCGGCTCGGTGAAATTGGGGTCCGTCCCCGAGTAGATCTTGATCCGTTCGCTGACGATGCGGTCGGCGTAGACCGTATTCAAGCGATACCCCGGGCCCGCGAATCCGAAGTAGCCCGTCGCCACGCCGCAGAGGATGTGCGAGGTGTCATGAGCCGCGTCCGCGTAGAACGCATCGAAGTGGCGATGGCCGTTCAACCAGGCGGTGACCTTGTAGTCCTTCATCCAGCCCTGGAGCGTCGACATCGCGGGATCGACCACGGAGTAAAGCCCCCACTGGGTCCCCAGCGGGAAATGGTTGGCCATGACGACATGCGTCTTCGAGGCAGACCCCTGGAGCTGGCTTTCGATCCACTGGAGCTGGGCAGCGTCGATGAACCCGTCGTGGTGGTACGTCGCGTCGTTCCGGGACCCGTTGGTCAGGATGAAGAGACAGTTCCCGACCGTGAAGGATTCGGTGAGGGGGCCGATGGCCGCCTGGTAGTCGGCCCAGGTGCCGGACACCGTCTCGTGATTGCCCGGAACGTAGTGCCGGGCGACGGCCGGGTTCAGCTTCGCCAGGATGGCCTTGAACGCGGTGTACTCCGACGCAAGGCCGTTCTCGGTCAGGTCTCCGGTCACGAGCACGAACGCCGGAAGCGGGGACATGGCATTGATGCTGCTGATGATGTCGTTGAGAGCCGCAGCCCGATCCGGAGCATTGCCGATGTGCGTGTCGCTGATCTGGACGAACCGGAACAGCGGCGCCTCCGCGACGGCTCCCGGCGCGTGCCCGGCCAGCGGCGCCAGAAGAAGAAGACTCAGAAGAATCCTGCGTGCGGTCATGGGGTGTCCTCCTTCGGAACCCCCTCCTATGGCGCGTCCGGAAGCGACCGTTTGAAAAAAAGATGCGGCGAGACGGGAGTATAATGATCAGTGAGAATCGTTTGGCGTGCGGCGCTCCTGCTCGCCGCCGCGGGGACGTGGAGCGCGGCCCAGGACACCTCCACGCAAAGCAGCTCCCTGCCGGCCGTCCGGCCGGTCCGCGGCGACCTCCTGCACTGGCGCGCCGGCGAAGGCAAGACCGCGCCCCTCTCCAAGGAAACCCGCGTCGCCCCGGCGGACCGGCTCGGCACCAAGGACGGGGACTACGCGACCCTCACCACCGAATCCGGGACCATCGTCTCTCTCCGCGGGGTCCGGACCGCCGCGGAGCGCGGTCTCGGCATCGAGCGGCGCGAAGGCAAGCTCATCTTCAGGGTCTTCGAAGGCAAGCTCGCGGTTCAGACCTTCGAGGAGGGAGTGAAGGTCGAAACCCCGCAGGGACAGATCACGGCCGGCCAGTCCCACTTCATCGTCGAAGTCGAGAAAGAGAAGGTGCGGGTCATCCCCGTCGACGGGAGCGTGACGTTCACCAACTCGCTGGGATCGGTCGTCGTCGAGCCGGGCCGGGAGACCGTGGCCGAGCCGGGCAAGAAACCCACGCATCCCAGGGCGGCGGACGTCGCGAA